>SKFA01002020.1_pt1 | contig 10740 bp, 6 predicted proteins | sample 4820291 | NCBI WGS metagenome assembly SKFA01 (sample SAMN11008795, study PRJNA524170) | human gut metagenome | isolation source: fecal sample from pouch patient p30 | place: Israel: Tel-Aviv | reverse complement strand
ACCGTAGTCCTGTGTAATTGGTGCAATCTCACTTCCGCCGTTGGTATCAAAGGCTATTGTGTACTGATTGATTTCCCATTGTGCTTTAACCGTTATATTCTCCGCAGGCATGGTTTCGGGGATTTCCTTATTCCAACCCTTAAAGGTATAACCTTTTCTTGTCGGGTTGTCAGGGGCGGTAATTTCCGTACCGTAGTCCTGTGTAATTGGTGCAATCTCACTTCCGCCGTTGGTATCAAAGGCTATTGTGTACTGATTGATTTCCCATTGTGCTTTGACCGTCATATTCTCCGCCGGCATGGTTTCGGGGATTTCCTTATCCCACCCCTTAAAGGTATAACCTTTTCTTGTCGGATTATCAGGGGCGGTAATTTCTGTACCGTAATCCTGTGTAATTGGTGCAATCTCACTTCCGCCGTTGGTGTCAAAGGCTATTGTGTATTTATTCGTATTCCACACGGGATAGAGCGTCAGTGCCTCGTTTTTGGTATAAATATCTTTAAAGTCATATACCTTTTCGCCTCCGTCAACGGTTGACCAGCCTACTTGCGTGTAGCCCACGCGGGTGAACAAAGCGCCGCGCAGGGTAAGAATATTGTTGTGGGGTTTCATATCCGTCACCGCACTGCCGGCGCCGTATGTGCCGGGGAGGTAAATCACCTCATAGTCTCCAGTGATCGAAAGCATGGAAACATCGGCAGGTACGGTATCGCCGGGTTTATAGCAGTTCCCATTTTCATCCGACCAATACAGCTGCGCGTCTTCCGAAATGCCGTCCGGGCGGGGCAGTCCTTCGGCAGAGGGTGCAGTAAAGCTCTCGCCGTTTTTCACAATGATTTGAATATCCTCGGAGCTGCCGCCGAGCGTTCCGCCGCCAAGGTCAAGGGTAACGACCTTCAGCCCGTCAGAATCCAGTGTGTCAGGGTTCAGGACTTCAAGGACGGGGCGGAAACCGACGTACGGGCCGGAGTTCGTAGCAGTGAGGTAGAGCCAGAAGCGGGCCGAACTGTACCCGCGAACCGCACGGTGCGACGAGTTGTATCTTGTTGTGTCCTGCCCCCACGAATATATGCCATTCCAGTTTTTGATGTAGCCGCTGTTCTTGTCCAGCACCGCGTCCCACTCATTGCTTTGGGGCGTGCCGCGTTCTATATCGCCCCCGCCTATATGATCACTTCCCACAGATGGGGCACGCAGCGTATAGTTCACACCGCCTGTGGCATAGTCCTTGCCGAAAAGCAGACCCGCGGTATTCAGGTCATTCCAGCTTACCGTATGCGTTACATTGTAGTTCGCAATAAACAAGCTATGTTCGTAAGGGGTGGTATCCTTGTCGGCTTCATTTTTCAATGAATATGCACCCACCGTGCCCACATAAGTAAAGGGCACATAGTGCAGGGTGCTGTCCGGCAGATTGCTGTTTACCGTTCCCGAAATATTCATTGCCGAAAGGTCAAAATAGTATCTGCCGCCGGGGGTAAGGGAAAACTGTTCTGATAAAACAAACTGCGCCGTGAGCTTGGTAACGTCCGCCGGAACACTGGCACCGGGCGCGTAGAGCTTACCGTTGCTTCCGCGCCACATGAAGTAGCTGCCTGTATTTCCGTCCGGGCGGGTCATGCCGTCGGACGCAGGCGCGGTAAAGTCGCTGCCGTTTTTCACGATGATTTGAATAGCATCGGAGCTGCCGCCGAGCGTTCCGCCGCCAAGGTCAAGGGTAACGACCTTCAGTCCGTCAGAGCTCAGTGTGTCAGGGTTCAGGACTTCAAGGACAGGGCGGAAACCGACGAGCGGGAGGAAGTCCGTAGCATCGTCGTCGTTCCAGCGTCGGCCCGAATCGTACCCGCGAATCGCACGGAGCGACGAGTTGTATCTTGTTGTGTCCTGCCCCCACGAAAATATGCCATTCCAGTTTTTGATGTAGCCGCTGTCCTTGTCCAGTATCCTGTCCCATTCGTTGCTTTGGGGCGTACCGCGTTCTGAATCACCCGAGCCTCTGTTATCACTTCCCACGGACGGCGCACGCAGCGTATAGTCCACGCCGCCGCTGGCATAATTTTTGCCGAAAATCAGACCTGCGGTATTCAGGTCATCCCAGCTTACCGTATGCGTTACGGCATAGTCCGCAATGAATAGGCTGTGGGGATATTTATTCTTCTGAGCATACTCCTCGGTGGTTGCCATTTCCGATGTGAGCTTATAAGCGTTGACCGTGCCTGCATAGGTAAAAGGCACATAATGCAGGGTGCTGTCCGGCAGATTGCTGTTTACCGTTCCGGGGATGTTCATCGCCGAAAGGTCAAAATAGTATCTGCCACCAGGGGCGAGGGTAAACTGCTCGTCAGGCTGACTTTCCACCGTCAGCGTGACATCCGCAAAAGCACTTGCAAGGTCGGTCTTGCAGTCACCGTTATACTGCTCGCTGAATACCTTCATGGTATAGTCGCCTGGTGCAATGTCAGACGGGATTTTGATTTCAACCGTTCCGCTTTTGGCAGTAGGTTGTGCTACTCTGCCGTAATACTGTGCGCCGTTGTTATCCGCCAGGATGACAGAGATATATTCATTTTTCCCTGTGGTCGCCCCTTTGTAATTCAGCGTAACGGTATCGTCGGGGGCGGCGCTGACAGTTTTTTCCGTTACAGCAAAATTGCGTCTACTATCTAAAAGCGTCAATTTCCACTCGTTTCCGCTGTATTTGGAAACTTCTGCCAATCCTCCGTCAGGCTTTCCGCCCACGGCGGCAGATGCAAAAAGGACAGAGTTCATATTTAATTTAAAAGCGGGACGAACAGTCCGATGATTATTGAAAATGAGGATAGTGTGCCCAGAGTATTGGACAGAACCATCACTACTCACGACGGCGAGATGATATTTATTGGAGCCGGGGGAGCGCAGCCACCAAGCGGTTGTCACCCAATTCGGATGTGCAGGCTCCAAGGCACGCAGATCGTTGTTTACCGCAAACGCTTCCGCTGTGGAAAGCGGCCAGAATACAGCGTTATCCACCTGCCCTCCCGCTACACAGTCGGTATTCTCTCCGTCGTAACTTCCGCTTGTAAGCGCCCGTTTCTTTACGACGGCATTTTCTTCTGTCGTCAGCTTTGCTGCAAGCGCATCTATCGCGGTTTTCAAATTACTCGGTGCGTATTCGTTGTTTAATATGGTATCGACAAATGGTATAACTCCCATAGCGCCTGCCGCGAGCAGGGTAATATCCCCTTGTGCGCTTGTAACACCGCTTCCGTCATAACCGATAACTCGCCATGCAGCGGGATTATTTTCATGGTTTTGCCCGAAATACACAGTCGGTGCGGTCGCTGTGTTTACATTTTTACTTAACACACTTAGTGCATCTGCACCAAGCTGTATCGCAGCAGAGCCCTCTGTCCCAACCTCCTCGGCGAATACGCTTATCGGTGTAAAGCAGAGCGTCATGCATAAAGTCAGCAGGATACTAAGTATTCGTTTTTTCATTTTTCGCCACCTCCATTATATGAATTTAATCAAGAGCGGTTATTGTAATAGTGCCACTGAAGCCACCTAGATAAGTATTGTATGCCGAATTTTCAAACCACAACTGCAATGTAATGTCTTTATTTGACGCATCATACATTCTGTTGAAATTAAAGGAATGTTGATCATTGGTATACGGTATTTTTGCCCCGTCCCTTTTTATTCGTGTAAGCTCCCTGCACAGATCGTCATCATAACCGTCCGTCATCTGAATAGAGTAATTGCCGCTGTTGTTAAATTCGTTTGAACCAACTTCGAGAGAACCGCTTAAGCAGACATTGTAAATATGTCCTTTTTTGAGGGTAATATTATTCCTGTAGGATGAAATCAAGCCGCCCTTGTTTATTTTTTCGTAGACAGAAATATTGACACGACTGTTATTCAGTACTGTCCTCGGAGCGTTTGCCTCTCCGTAAAAATATCCCGAACAGCTGCCGTTCTGACCTGCGTCACCCTTGTCGCCTTTATCTCCTTTGTCACCCTTTTCGCCTTTTTCACCGATGTCTCCTTTTTCACCGTCAACTCCTGTGGCTTTCACTCCCGTATCGGTCGTTCCAATCCACCAGTTGCCGTTTTCACCGATGAACGGCGTATCACCGTTTTTGCCGTCAGCGCCGTTTTGTCCGTTTGTTCCGTCCTTACCATCGGCACCGTCTTTGCCGTCAACACCATCTTTACCGTCAACACCGTCTTTGCCGTTTATACCATCCTTACCGTCTGTGCCGTCAAGACCTTTCAAAATTGAAAGATCGTAAAGGTTAAGCCATATTTCATCGCCGACATAACGCCACTGTAGGTTATTTTCATTTACACGGAACTCCGGTGTTTTTCCGTTTGCTCCGTCCTTACCGTTCTCTCCGGCATCTCCTTTATCTCCCTTGTCGCCTTTTCCACCGTCAACACCTGCGGCTTTCACGCCAATGTCGGTCACTCCGAGCCACCAGTTGCCGTTTTCACCGATGAACGGCGTATCACCGTTTTTGCCGTCAAGACCATCGACACCGTTCTTTCCGTCGATTCCGTCTTTTCCGTCAAGACCTTTCAAATTTGAAAGATCGTAAAGATTAAGCCATATTTCATCACTGACATAACGCCATTGAAGATTGTTTTCATTTACACGGAACTCCGGTGTTTTTCCGTTTGCTCCGTCTTTACCGTTCTGCCCTGTGGGTCCTTTTATATCGGAAATGGCAACAAGGTTTTGCCAGTCTTCTCCCTCATAGCGCCACTGTATATATTCTGTTGTTCTTTGTACCTCTATGTTTTTGCCGTCAATGCCGTCTTTACCGTCAGTACCGTTTTTACCGTCAGTACCGTCTTTGCCGTCAATGCCGTCTTTACCGTCAGTGCCGTTTTTACCGTCAAGACCGTTTTTGCCGTCAACGCCGTTTTTACCGTCAGTACCTCTGAGCGTGTTAAGAGCTACAAGATCGTGCCATTCCTCTTCGGCGGTATCTCTCCATTGGATTGCTGTGCCGTTGTTTCGCACCTCCGGCAACAGGGTTTTGCTATTTTCCGCCTTGCTGCATACGGCAGCAAATGCAATGCAAAGTACGATGCAAAGCACAAGACAGAGTGCGGTGGTAATACAGTATATTCGTTTTTTCATTTATCATTGCCTCCTCTCAAATATTGTGAACGGTATTTATCAGTAAACAGGGCAACACCCTGTTTTAAGACCTCCATTTGGGTTTTTAAATAATATTCATCCTCAAACATAGCATAGTGTACACAGGCACGGACAAATATAAAAATGAGCGGTGTAATCACCGTGTACGGAATGCCGATTTTCGGCTCAAGTCGCTTTGCATACTCGGTATAGCGCTCATTTACCCCCTCAAAAAATTTCTTGCCGTGCTCAATATATTTCGGATGGGTATAGACCTGATACATCAGCCGATATTTCTTGCCGTGCTTCTTTGCGGTCCAATACGGAACCTCTTTCACAAATCGAACAACATCCTTCGGGTCGGTGGGAGCTTTTTCCATAAAATCATCCTCGACCTTTTCCATACAGTATGCAGTTGATTCAATAATCAGTTCATCAACACTGTTGAAATAGGAATACAGATTTCCCGTTGTACAGCCACACGCTGCCGCCAAAGCCTTGATGCCCGTACCGGTCAATCCATTTTCAGCATAGCATTCAAAGCATTTTTCCATTATTTCCCTCTTACGCTCGTTGTGCTGTTCCTCTGTTGTTCTCATAATATTCGCTTCCTTTTGATAACTAATCGATTAATTAATTATAGTATAGCACAGAGCTACGGTAATTTCAACAATTAATTAAGAAAAAATCGCAAAATATTAAATTTTTATCACATCTGTCGGAAACTTTACTGCTATAGCAGTACCCTTTTCCGAACTTTCTTCCACACGAACTTTACCATTGTGCAGTGCAACGATTTCCCACACCAAAGAAAGTCCCAATCCAACTCCGCCGTATTCTCTGCTTCGGGATTTATCCACACGAAAGAAGGGCTGAAAAATACTTTCTCTGTATTGTTCGGGGATGCCGTAGCCGGTATCCGCAACCGTAATAACAAGCTGATTGTCTTTGTGCGTTACGGTAATATTCACTGTACCGTCAAAACGGTTGTAGCGTATAGCGTTTTCGGTCAGATTGTATAACAAACGGTAAATCAGCGTATCACTGCCTGTCATAACAGCGTCGCCCGTGCTTTCAAGTGTAACATTGTTTTTCTCTGCAAGTGGTGCAAGGTCAGTGAAAATCTCTTCTACCATAGGTCCTATCTCTATGCGGTCGGCACACGATACTGTGCGAAGCTCGCTCATTTCCAACAGGGTTTTTGTCATTTGTGTCATTCGTTCGGTCTGCTCACGCAACAATCGGAGGAACTCCGCCGTTTCAGGCGATACCCCGGGATGCTCTGCCGAAAAAAGTTCAAGCTGTGCCTGCATAAGCGAAAGCGGCGTGCGCAACTCATGTGCGGCGTTTCCCGTGAACTGTCGTTGAGCGGTAAATCCCTCATCAAGACGGTCAAGCATCAGATTGAACGACTTGACAAACTGTCTCAGTTCAGGCGGAACTTCTTCGGTTATCTTCATATCCGTCAAATTGTTAGGTTGAACCTTTTCAACCCGAGCGGTAAAAGTACGCAGAGGCTTCAGTGCATGCCCGCTTAAAAAATACGCAAGCACACCGCCTAACAATGTTGCCGCCGCCGTAATATACCAATTGGTAGCGATAAAGGATTCCTGTGCTCCGTTAATTACAATAGTCAATTCACGATCAAGCTTTTCGTGTTCGGGATCGAAAAAGTCAGGTTCTCCTTTGTCCGTATCTCCGTAACCTGTAACATAAGAGCCTATGGAATCCATATAATGGCTGCCGGAATAGCCGATAAGAACATTCATAAAAATGCAGGTGGCTCCGATAAGAAGTGCTGTCATCAGAGTTATGCGCCATTGCAAGGATAGCTTTTTCATACTTTTTCTTCCTCCATAACATATCCTTCACCAATGCGATTGCGAATCGGGTCATAGCCGAGTGCCGCACGCAGTTTCTTTCGTAATGCAGAAATATGTACTCTTATTGAATTGCTGAAATTGTCAACACTGTTATCCCATACATGGTCGAGCAGTTCTTCCTGACTGACGGGGCGGCCTTGATTAAGAAGTAAATATTCAAGTATTCCGATTTCTTTTCGGGTTAGTGACAGCTCCTGACCGTCAGCAACGGCAACACGGGCTTTGGTGTCAAAAGCAACCTTTCCACAGTTCAAAACAACATTGTTTTGTGTAAACCGCCGGCGAGTCAGACTGCGTATTCTTGCCTCAAGCTCCTCCAAATGAAAAGGCTTTGTCAGGTAATCGTTTGCTCCGGCATCCAGCCCCTCCACCTTATCGGCAACCTCACAGCGTGCCGAAAGAATTAACACTCCGGTATCTCTGTCGGTTTGTCGCAGAGTTCGCAGTACCGTCATCCCGTCTGCACCGGGTAAATTCAGATCAAGTAAAACAAGATCGTACTTTTCTATTCCGAGCAACTCATTTGCTTTGTTTCCGTCATAGCAAAAATCAACGCTGTATGCCAATCTTTTAAGGCTGCGAACAATTGTCTCGCACAGCGCACGCTCGTCTTCAATTACTAAAATACGCATAGAAACTCTCCTTGTTGTGTTTTCATATTTCTTTGATAATTTAATTATATCATTATATCGCTCAGACATAAAGTTTTTGTTAAGTTCTCGTTCTTAACAGGGATTTTACATCCTCTGTGCTACAATGGGAGCACAAAAGAAAGGAGTGACCGAATTGACTCGAAAGAAAAAAGCCGTATTTCAGATCGTACTGATTATCTGCGGAATTATGATGCTGTGTTACGGAGCTCTGCGTGGAGAGGCAGAAACCGTGTTAAGCAAGGCAATCCGGCTGTGTTTGGAGTGTGTGGGAATTGGATAACAAAGAACCGAAGAAAAAAAGAGGCGGTGTATCGCAGTTTCTCTCACGCTTTCGATGGCTTATTCAAGCAGGAGCAACTTTGCTGAGTAATATTCATCTGCCGAATTTATTGAAGGGCAGAATTTATCAAGGCAAAGGAAAGGCTGTTTGCGTTCCGGGACTGAATTGCTATTCCTGCCCGGCGGCATCGGGCGCCTGCCCAATCGGCTCGTTTCAGGCTGTGGTGGGATCGTCAAAATTCAGTTTTTCATATTATATCACAGGATTCCTCATATTGATAGGAGTTCTGCTCGGGCGTTTTATCTGCGGTTTTTTGTGTCCGTTCGGATGGCTTCAGGAACTGTTACATAAGATACCGACAAAAAAGCTTTCCACTAAAAAGCTGAAGCCGCTAACATACATAAAATATGCAGTTTTGCTTTTTGCAGTAGGTTTGCTGCCAATGCTCATTACAAATGATGTGGGTATGGGAGATCCTTTTTTCTGTAAGTATCTTTGTCCTCAAGGGGTACTCGAGGGGGCAATCCCTCTTGCCGCCATTGATTCGGGAATCCGTGCCGCACTGGGTACGCTCTTTTCGTGGAAGTTTGGCATATTGATTACGGTAATCGTACTGAGTGTACTTTTCTACAGACCGTTCTGCAAGTGGCTGTGTCCTCTCGGTGCATTTTATGCATTGCTTAACAAGGTGTCGCTTTTCGGAATGAAAGTAGACAAACACAAATGCATTTCCTGCGGAAAGTGTGCCAAAGTATGCAAGATGGATGTAGATGTAACCAAAACTCCCAACCATACCGAATGCATACGCTGCGGTAAGTGTATCCGTGCCTGTCCTGTCGAGGCGGTCAGCTTTTGCTACGGCTTTGGCAAAGGAAAAGAAAATGATTGTCCCACTAAAAAAGCGGAAACAGCAAAACAAAAAATTGAAACAGAAATTAAAACAGAAATTAAAACAGGAATTGAAACAGAAAAGGAGTAAACACTATGAAAACGACTAAAATTTTAAGCTTACTGACTGCCCTGATGATGTTGTTAAGCTTTGCCGCCTGTGGCACAGCCAAAGGCAATACGACGAATACTACTGCAAATAAGAAAAGCGAAACGGCTATGCTGACAGCTGTGAATCCGAAAACAAAAGACGAGGCCGCCGACCTGCATCAAAAACTGATGGCACAGGAAAATGCTATTCTTTCCGAAAACAGCAAGCTTTGGGAAAAGGTATTTGCTTCAGCCGATAAAGGTATGGCGATGAATGAGGACGGCAAAAACTACGGTGATTTTCTTCTGAAAACGATTGACGGTATCAAGGATCAGTTCAGTGCAGATGAGTTGAAGCTGCTTAATGAAGGCGCCGAAGAGATTAAGGAAATTGAAGGAAAGCTGACAGTTTTGGAACAAAAATTTCCCGGATGCGGAGAAAAACCGTCTGATGGAGATATGAGCGTTCCGGCTGAAAACGGTAAGCCCATCGAAAAGGATAATCTGATGAAATTCCCGACATTTGACGGCAAGGATCTTGACGGAAATGAAGTTAAGAGCAGTACGCTTTTTGCAAAAAATACCGTTACCGTAGTAAACTTCTGGTTTACCACCTGCAATCCCTGCGTGGAAGAACTTGCCGACCTGGAAGCTCTGAATAAACAGCTTGCAAAAAAAGGCGGAGCAGTAGTCGGAATCAATTCATTTACACTTGACGGTGACAAAACGGCTATCTCTGATGCAAAGAATATTCTGGCAAAAAAGGGTGTGACCTACAAAAACATTTGGTTTGATTCAAAAAGTAAAGCCGGAGAATTCACATCCGGATTGTACTCCTACCCCACAACTTATGTTGTCGATAAAAACGGTAATATTGTAGGAGAGCCGATTGTCGGTGCAATAACCTCCGAAAAGCAGTCTGAAAAGCTGCAAAAGTTGATTGATCAGGCAATTGCAAACAGCAAGAACTGATGTGTGCCTGTCCCGACAAAGTATCAATAATGCATATTTTCAGGTTCTGTAAATTTTACATATAGATTCCAACAAATATGCCAATAATTAAACCCATATAATTTTTCGTACAACAAAACCTCCTGCAACAGATTTTACTCTGTGCAGGAGGTTTATTCTTATTTCGATATTTTATATTTCATCGTTATATCTGTATAAAAATTTTACATAGCTGTAACGCTGTTTATCATCACAATAAATTTGTATTCTGTTCAAGCATTAAAAAAGAGGCTCTTTCGAGCCTCCTTTCAGCAGTTGTTCTACCCTATTTTATTGTAGAGTTTGTTACTGTCAAAATGCAAATATCAAAACTGCTGATGCAAGAAAAAGTGCAAAAGTAATCGGCTGAATTTTTATGTATTTTTCAACTTTTGCAATTCGTTCTTCCGAAAAAGCATTTGATTGTACTACTTTTTTGTAATCTCGATAGGACATTACAAACATAAAGATTGAAGCAATTATAAATGCAGTATAAAACACATATAAATAACTTTCCAAAAGCGAACCAAAATATTTTGTAATCAAAGAAAATGAAAAGCAAGCTGTCTGGAAAATCGGAGCTAAAATACTTCCTTGAATTATTCCGTCACATTTATCCTCAGGCTTATTATCCTCTTCATTCGGCAGAAAATAATCCTCTGCAAGGCTTGAATTAATATGAACCCTCTTACGGTAGAGTTTTAATAAAGCTGCAATCAACAGCAATAAAAACATTGCTAAATTACTGTAAATATAGATTGAAAATTCAATATCGTGAAAGACATAAACTAAATCTCCGTCGCTATACATAGTTAAAGCATAAAAATAAGC
>SKFA01002018.1_pt1 | contig 10741 bp, 9 predicted proteins | sample 4820291 | NCBI WGS metagenome assembly SKFA01 (sample SAMN11008795, study PRJNA524170) | human gut metagenome | isolation source: fecal sample from pouch patient p30 | place: Israel: Tel-Aviv | reverse complement strand
TTCGTAGAAGTTCGCTGACGTCCGTACTCACCTTAGGAAAGTTTTTAATATGTTTATATCTTCACTCTAAGCATTTTCAGGTTTGAAAATGCTTTTTTAGTCTAAAAAAAACATCTAGCAAAATTGCTAGATGCTTCAAAAACCACTCGTTTTTATCTTTTTAAACGTTTAGAACCTTATCCAAGAATTCTTTCAAACGTGGGTGTTGTGGGTTGTCGAAGATTTGGTCTGGTTTGCCGTCTTCGAGGAATTCACCGTCTGCGGTAAAGATGACCCGGTTGGCTACTTGGCGGGCAAATCCCATCTCGTGGGTAACGATGATCATGGTCATGCCTTGCTCTGCCAACTCTTTCATAACGTTCAATACATCTCCAACCATCTCAGGGTCAAGGGCAGAAGTAGGTTCGTCAAAGAGCATAATATCTGGATTCATGGCGAGTCCACGGGCAATGGCCACACGTTGTTTTTGACCACCGGAAAGGCTGTTCGGATTGGCATCGGCTTTATCTGCGAGTCCAACTTTTTCCAACAATTCCATCCCGACATTTTGAGCTTCTTCACGGGTCATTAGTTTGTGCTCTACTGGCGCAAACATAATGTTTTCAAGGACGCTCATGTGAGGGAAGAGGTTGAAGTGTTGGAAAACCATCCCGATATTTTCACGGACCAAATCAACATTGGTTTTTGGATCGGTTAGATCATATCCATTTACGGTAATTTGACCTTTAGTAACTTCTTCGAGGAGATTGAGACTACGAAGGAAGGTCGATTTACCAGAACCGGACGGTCCGATAATACAGACCACATCCCCTTCGTAGAATTTTGTTGAGATTCCTTTTAAGACCTCATTTTCACCATAGTATTTGTGGAGGTCATGGACATCAATTTTTAATTTAGCCATTAGTTAGCCCTCTTTTCTAATTGTTTTGCAAAGCGTGTTAGCAAGGTGATAATCACGAGGTAGAAGACGGCAAGGATCGCATACATCTTGAAACTTTGGTAGTTTCGAGCGATGATGATCTTACCAGTTTGGAAGAGTTCGACCAATCCGATCGCAGAAACGATAGTCGTATCTTTCAGGGCAATGACGAATTGGTTAACAAAGTTTGGAAGCATGAGTTTGGTTGCTTGTGGCAAGATGATCTTGCGCATGGTCTTGCCATAAGAGATTCCCAGGCTTCGGCTGGCTTCCATCTGTCCAATCGGTACAGCTTGGATCCCCCCACGAACAATTTCTGCGATATAGGCAGCAGCATTGAGGGAGAGGGCGATGGTACCTGCAACAAAGTCGTTGATTGGGGATTGATGACCTGTGACCGATTCAATCAAGTTTGGAATTCCCCAGAAGATGAAGGCAGCGAGGATCATGAGTGGGATTCCACGAATGACATCGACGAAGATTTCTGCTGTCCAGCGGAGCCATTTATAAGGGCTAACACTAAACATCCCAAAGATAACACCGATCACCATAGCAATCGCGAAAGAGAGAAGCGCAAGGGCAAGAGTAACACCCAAACCACTTAACAATTGTTTGTAGTTGTTTTGGAGCAAGCCCCAGATCGTTGTTTCATCTGCTGTTGTACTTGAAGTACTTGATTTGCTATCTGCTTTAAGGTATTTATCGAGAATCTTTTGGTATTGGCCACTTTTCTTCAAGTTTGCAAGACCGTTATTGAACATTTCGATCAATTCAGGATTTTCACCCTTTTTAACGGCAAATGCTAGTTGACCACTTGGAGTTCCTTCGATAGGTGTTTTGAATTTACGTCCTTGTTTAATAGCGTATTTGATAACAGGTTCGTCATCCATGATTGCTGCAACAGAACCAGAATTCAAACTGTCATACATAGAAGCTCCGTCAGAGAACGTTTTGATCTTGTAACCATATTTCTTTTGGTTTTCTTCAAGGAAGTTTTGTGAGGAAGTACCATTTTTAACACCGACTGTCTTCCCTTTTAGATCATCATACGAATCAATCTTGCTATCTTCTTGGACTGCAAGAATAGAGTTAGCCGTGTAGTATGGTTCAGAAAAATCAAAGGTTTCTTTCCGAGCATCTGTTACTGTCATCCCTGCGATCATTCCTTGCGCATGACCAGATTGGACATCACTTACCGCAGCATCAAATCCAGGATTGTCAATCTCGATGGTAAATCCTTGGTCTTTGGCAATAGCCTTGATCAAGTCCATATCGATCCCTGTGTATTTGTTTTTTCCATTTTGGAAGACAAATGGTGCAAAGGAAGAATCACTTGAAATGCTATATTTTGATTTTTTAGGGGTTGCTTTTTGACCGGCAGGAGTAGTGGTTTCTGGAACGGCACTGTTACTTGATGATTGGCTTTCACCTGTCCATTTTTTGATGATCTCATCAAGTGTTCCATCAGCTTTCATTTGAGCGAGAGCCTTGTTAAATTCAGTGATCAACTTTTCATGATTTCCACCTTTTTTAACACCAAAGGCAAAGCCACCGACTGCTTCCCCGTCCATATTGATAGCTAGGTCCTGACCCTTTTGGATGGCGTATTGAATAACAGGTTGGTCATCCATCACCGCATCCACCGCACCAGCTGATAAACTGTTATACATGAGATCACCAGTATCAAAAGTCTTGATCTTGTAGCCGTACTTGTCCTTGTTTTTATCGAGGAAGCGTTGAGCTGCAGTACCGTTTTTGACACCGACGGTCTTCCCTTTTAATTGGCTGTACTTCGTGATTTTGTCAGCTTTCTTCGTCGCAATGACAACTTTTGTATCGTAGTAAGTATCAGACATGGTGAAGACTTTTTCACGTTCTGTTGTTTTGGTCATTCCGGCCATGATGGCATCCGCTTGACCAGCTTGGACAGCATTGACTGCAGCATCAAATCCAGGGAAGGATTTGTCCAAATCCCAGCCATTGATTTCAGCGACCTTGTCCAAGATCTCTACGTCAATTCCTTTATAGGTTTGATCTGAATCCTTAAATTCAAACGGTGCATATGCTGTGTCGAAAACGACCTTGATCGTTTCAGCATGAGCATGACCAGCGAATGCAACGATTGGAAATAAGAAAAGCAAACATGCTAGTAATTTTTTCTTCATTTCTGTCTCCTTTTAATTCTTTTCTCTTTGGGGATTTGACCCATGAGCACATTGACCAAAGGATGGCCTTAAAAAAACAAATCATTCATACCAAAACGAGTATGAATGGTCTTATGTTTTTCTACAAAAGCTATTATATCATAAAAGACTTTGCTTTGCAAGAAAAATCGAGTTTTCATGTTAGGTTTTCTAACATGAAACGATATTGCGGCTCTAGATTTTCTTTGCTACAATGGACCTATCAGATAAATGGAGGTTGATCATGAAGAAAGGAAAGATGATTCAGGATATAAAAACTAACACCTCATGGCCAGTTCTTATTTCTACACTATTCTATGTATTATTAGCCTCCCTCTTCATAGAAGGAGGACTTTGGATTGGGAGTGAACTTGTGGGACCATTTTCCTTAGTGATAGGTTTTCTGGCGGAGTTCTTTTCACCAGGATATGGGACAGCAAGTATTCAAGAATTTTTCTACCATTATCTTCTCTATTATGAGCTTTTCAGTTTTGTAATCATACTATTTCTCTTTATTTTTTGGGTGAAGGTCATAGAGAAGAATGCTTTATCAAGCTTAGGCTTTGTAAAAAGAAATTGGCTCAAGTATCTAGTCTGGGGGATCATGATTTCACTTGTTCAAATGGGAGTGATCGCGCTTGTCTACCAAGTCAGTGGCATCGGGTCTTTTGTGTTAAATGAGCTCAGTTTAGAGCCCTTGCTTTTTATCCTAGGATTATTTCCATTTTGGCTCCTCCAAGGGGGGACGGAAGAAGTAGCGACGCGAGGTTGGCTTCTGACTCGGATTGCTGCAAGAACTAATCTGCCTTTAGCGATCGCGATTTCTAGTAGTCTCTTTGGCATTCTGCATATGGGAAATGCAGGAGTGACCTTCTTATCCGTTCTGAATATCATCCTCGATGGGGTGCTAGCTGGTCTGCTTTTTATCTATACCGATAGTATCTGGCTAGTGGTCGCCCAACACGGAACTTGGAACTATGTACAAGGAAATCTCCTTGGTTTTCAAGTCAGTGGCACAGGCGCAGATGCGTCTATCTTTAGTTTTACCATGGGAGATGGACCTGACTGGTTGACCGGAGGGGCATTTGGAGCAGAAGGATCAATCATCACCACTCTGGTTCTTCTTGTATCCCTAGTGATTGTCTATCGCTTAGGGGAGAGGAAAGAAAAGTTTGATGACTAACCTCTGTGTAATGTCTGAAAGTCATATATGAAAAAGACAAACACCAAAAATGACGTTTGTCTGCATTCTGAGCCGAACACATATTGATGAGTTCGGCTTTTTCTATATAATAATGGGAATGATTAGCTTGACTTGTGCACCATTATGAATATTTTCTAAATGCATCGTTCCATTATGAAGTTTCATGACGCGTTTCACGAAAGATAAACCAAGTCCAAAGTGACTTTCTTGAGAGGGTGTTCTTGCTTGGTCCTCTTTATAGAAAAGATTTCCAGCATGGTGTAATACATTTTTTGAAAAAGTAGATTGATTATTCCATATAGTTAGAACTAATCGATTATTTTCTTGTGACATTGTTAGTTGGATCTTTGCATCATTTTCTTTTTGATGTTGTATTGCATTATTAATAATATTGGTGATTGCTCGAAAAAATAGATTGGAATGAATGGCAATTTGTGTTGATGGAGTTACTGTGTTTGTAAAAACAAATTGTGTACTTCTAGGGAGTAACGGAGTAATATGTTCCTTCAATTGATGAGTTAATTGTTGAATCGATATATTTTCAAGTTGAATATCATGGTCGTAAAAGGTTTTGGAGTATTGGATAAAGTGGTTAAAATAATCGTTTAACTGAATACTTGCTTGCTCAAGATCTTTTAGACATTCCATTACTTGAGGTGTTTGTTTGGTAGATTGTAGGAATTCAGCATTTCCTCTGATGACGGTTAGAGGAGTTCGAAGATCATGTGCAGCGCTAGATACTTGAAACATGAGTTCTTTTTTTTGTTCTTTTTCATTTTCAATCCTATTTTTTATATCAGATTGCATTTTTTCGATCAGATCATTTGTTTCAATGAATTCTTTAATCTGCAAATGGTGATGTTCATTTTTTGTGAAATATAGACCACTATGATAAACCATATTCATTTCTGTTTGAATCTCAGTTAATAATCGTCTAATATTTATTACAATGATAAAAATTAAAATGATGCAAAGATAAATCCAAGAACTGACGCTAAAAAATAAAGCAAAGCGATTAGCATTTTTCTCATTGATTCCAGATACAGAAGATAGAAGAGCTGGAACTATGTAAAAAAGTATCAGACATAGAAGAAATTGCCAAATGATTTTAAGGTAGGTACGCTTAATGAGTTGCTTGATTGTCAATTCTTTTTCCATTTGTATCCTCCTCCCCATACTGTTTTGATGGGATCAATTTGATGAATCTTAAATTTTTGTCTGATTTGATAGATGTATTCAGTAATGGATCGTAGTTGTGCATCAGAGTCTACAGGATAAAGATAATTGTAAAGTTCTTCTATGCTAAATATTCGGTTTTCATTTTTTGCTAAAAGATAAAGTAAATCAAACTCTCGCTTGGTTAATGAAATTCTCTTTGATTGATAATAAACTTCTTGACTATCTCGATAAAAAGTTATATTTGAATCCATCTCTTCTTTAGAGGCGTTGTGAGATCTTTCTTCCCTCCGAAGATGCATTTGAATTCTTGCAATCAATTCCTTTATGCTGAATGGTTTTGTGATGTAATCATCGGCTCCGGCTTGTATTCCTTTTAGTAAATCTTCTTCAAAATCTTTAGCGGTTAGAAATAGGATTGGAGTAGCAATTTGTGAACGAATGGAACGACAGATTTCTAAACCAGAAATAGGCATCATGACGTCAAGTAAAATTAGATCGAATCCAGTAAAGTCACAGATATTAATCTCCTCTATATTTTTACGAGTTTCCACGTGAAAGTTGTTCGCTTTTAATGTATTCGCTATTAATCGTAAGATTTTTTCATCATCGTCAATGGCTAAAATTTTATACTTCATAGTTCCTCCAATTATATGAGCATATTATAGCAAATCTAGAATGCAATTTGTTGAAAATGAAAAAAATAATTATTCTGAGAATTTCCTGATTTTCTCCTGTTATACTTGCTCCAAGTGAAGGTGGAATTTCACTAAAAGTCAGAAAGGAAAAAGAATGAATGATAACAATTCAAAAGCTACATAAGGAATATAATAATAAAATTGTCCTTCAAAACGTGTCTTTCAAAGCCAAAAAAGGTGAGATTACCGGATTGATTGGACCGAATGGATCTGGAAAATCAACTTTAATTAGAATTTTACTTGGTTTAGAAAATAGTCAAATGGGAATGGCGTTGATCGATGGGAAAAAATACTCTCAATTGGGAGATAATCCTTTTTGTATTGTTGGATCATTCCTAGATAGTTGTCAACCTTATCCAACTAGAACAGGATTTCAGCATCTTCGGTGGATTGGCTTGGCTTGTGGCGTTGACAAAAATAGGTGCAACGAATGTTTAGAGTTGGTGGGGTTAAGTGAAGCTAAAAATAAAAAAGTAAAAGACTATTCATTAGGAATGAAGCAACGTCTTGGTTTAGCAACAGCCTTATTAGCAAATCCTGACATCTTAATTTTAGATGAACCAATCAATGGACTAGATCCAGAAGGAATACGCTGGGTACGCAATTTTTTGCAGTCTTTTGTCAATGAAGGTAAGACTGTCTTAATGACAAGTCATTATATGAGTGAGTTAGAATTAACTGTAGATCATTTGGTTGGGATTTCTAATGGGAAGATTGTTATTGATGCTCCTACCAAAGACATTTTGAAACAGTTTGGATCTTTTGAGGAAGCATATTTTAAGGCACTCGAAGGGAAAGAAGGTGAATAATATGTTGAAGCGTTCCTTTTTTAGTGACCTCTATAAATATTGTAGTTTACCTACTTTTAAATTCACTTTTTTTCTTATTTTGGGAGTCAGCATATTTTTTTCAATTCAAAATATCCAGGTGATAAATGCTTTAGTGGAAGGAAATGGCCAAGCAGTTAACCTTGATCCGTCTATGTTATCATCGAATCCAGTCTATACAGTCAGGGATGCTCTCTTATCTTCACCCTACCAAGCAAGTGTTATTTTCTTACCAATCTTGGTTTCACTTGTTTATTCAACTCATTACCAATTTGGTGATGATAATTTTACTCAGTTATTGATTCCTAACTGGAAAGTTCGTCTTACTGGTTTTATTACAAGTTCGATTGTCTTATCGTTACTTGCTACTTTAGTATTTTCTATAGTAAATGCTGTTATTTTACTCGTTTTTCTAGATTCAACTTTAAAGAATTATTTAGAATTGACATTGTTCTTAGATGTCACGGTAAGAGTTATGATATTTGCAATCGTTCTTACTCTATTAGCTTTACTCTTAGTAATAGTAACGAAAAAATCAATGACTTCATTAATTGCAGACGTTTTGTTATTGGTAATCACTTTATCAGGTATTCTAAGAGGAATTTCCTCTAAAATAGAAAATCTCTTGCCTTTGATTGGAGCAAAGTCATTTGCTTTTGGCCGAATTGAAGGGACTCAAACGAGCCAATTGTATGGATTTACACTTTTAGTAGTAGAAGGGATCTTGTTCTTGGTGTTCATAATGGTTGTAGAAATGATTCGAATGGGGAGGAAGAATGGCAAAAGTATTTTTTAGTCTTATCGTCAAAAAATATAGTTTAAAACCCGTAAAGTACCAGATAACCATACAGTCACTTTTGATAGGTTTTGTGTGTCTCTTAAGTATTTTACCAGTTGCAATCAATGATACTGTTGTACAATTATCTATAAAGCAAGCTCTTGTTTTTGCATCAATACTCTCAGTTAGTATTGGGTGTGTTAATGCATTTGTTGAGTTACAATCACACGAAACAAAACTAGTTTATTTGGTAAGTGGAAAAAGGATCTTAAGTTCAATTCGGATCCTGTTCGTAGAGTTATGTGATGTAGTACTACAATCAACCTTGTATTTCATTGTACTGCTTGTATGGTTTCATTTTTTTAGTAGCGAAAATGGTGTCAGTTTAGAACTTTTCAGTTTCTATTTGATTGGCTCCATCCAATATTTTTTGATTTCTTACTTCTTAAGTTATTTTTTCAAAAGTCCAATGGGGAGTTTAGCTATTTTGCTGCTATTTCCTATTTTGGTACAACCATTCATAGAAAGAGTAGTGGAACCATTGACTAGTTATCTATTTTATAATATTGTTGCGGATACCATTTTAGGTAGTGCTTCCAATTTGCAACTCTGTACTTACGTTATTGGACTTGTATGCTCATTTGGAGCAACTCTCTACCTCTTGGTAAGGAATCAAGAAGTTAAGTAGTAAATTGATCACGTAAAAACAATACTGATGAGCAAACCTTGCTAATTTTGTATATCATGGACACTGATGTTTATTACGTATTGCATGGTTTTAGAATAAAAGACAAGACTTTCGAAGTAATTGCGAGAGTCTTGTTTAGTTTTTATGCTAATGCGTGTCCAATTAATTATTTTGTAATATGTTGTTTTCCCTTTCATTCCTCATCTCAGAGAATTCTAGTGATTTATGGTAAAATAAGGTCTATATATGTGAGGACAAAGAGATGATTAATCGAGTAACAGACAACAAATTTAAACTAGTATCCAAATACCAACCGTCTGGGGATCAACCGCAGGCCATTGAGCAGTTGGTGGATAACATCGAGGGTGGCGAAAAGGCCCAAATCTTGATGGGGGCGACTGGTACGGGGAAGACCTATACCATGAGCCAGGTCATTGCCCAGGTCAATAAGCCGACCCTGGTCATCGCCCACAATAAAACCCTAGCAGGCCAGCTCTATGGGGAGTTCAAGGAATTTTTCCCTGAAAATGCGGTTGAGTACTTCGTATCTTACTACGATTACTACCAGCCAGAAGCCTATGTGCCATCGAGCGATACCTATATCGAAAAAGATAGCTCGGTCAATGATGAGATTGACAAGCTTCGTCACTCAGCAACCTCCGCTCTTTTAGAACGAAATGACGTCATTGTAGTTGCTTCTGTTTCTTGTATCTATGGTTTGGGTTCGCCTAAGGAATATTCCGACAGCGTGGTCAGCCTGCGTCCAGGTCTGGAGATTTCTCGTGATAAACTGCTTAATGACCTGGTGGATATCCAGTTTGAGCGCAATGACATCGACTTTCAACGGGGGAAATTCCGTGTTCGTGGGGATGTGGTCGAGATTTTCCCAGCTTCGCGTGATGAGCATGCCTTTCGGGTTGAGTTTTTCGGGGACGAAATTGACCGCATCCGTGAGGTCGAAGCTTTGACCGGCCAGGTTCTAGGAGATGTGGACCACTTAGCGATTTTCCCAGCCACTCACTTCGTGACCAATGACGACCATATGGAAGTAGCCATTGCCAAGATTCAGGCGGAACTAGAGGAGCAGTTGAAGGTTTTTGAAAAAGAAGGCAAGCTCTTGGAAGCCCAGCGCCTGAAACAACGGACCGAGTACGATATTGAAATGCTGCGGGAGATGGGCTACACCAATGGCGTCGAAAACTACTCCCGTCACATGGATGGCCGGAGTGAAGGAGAGCCTCCTTACACCCTTCTTGACTTCTTCCCAGAAGATTTCCTCATCATGATCGATGAAAGTCACATGACCATGGGACAGATCAAGGGCATGTACAATGGTGACCGCTCGCGCAAGGAGATGCTGGTCAACTATGGTTTCCGTTTGCCGTCTGCCTTGGATAACCGTCCACTTCGCCGTGAGGAGTTTGAAAGCCATGTCCACCAGATTGTCTATGTGTCAGCGACACCAGGTGACTATGAGATGGAACAAACCGATACCATCATCGAGCAGATCATTCGTCCGACAGGTCTACTCGATCCTGAGGTGGAAGTGCGTCCGACCATGGGACAAATGGACGACCTCTTGGGTGAGATCAATGCGCGTGTAGAACGTGGAGAGCGGACCTTTGTCACCACCCTGACCAAGAAGATGGCAGAAGACTTGACCGACTACTTTAAAGAAATGGGTGTCAAGGTCAAATACATGCACTCGGACATTAAGACCTTGGAGCGGACGGAAATTATCCGTGACTTGCGTCTGGGCGTCTTTGATGTCTTGGTCGGGATCAACCTTCTTCGGGAAGGGATTGACGTACCAGAAGTTAGTCTAGTTGCCATTCTCGATGCTGACAAGGAAGGTTTCCTTCGTAATGAGCGTGGACTGATCCAGACCATCGGTCGTGCTGCCCGTAATAGTGAGGGGCACGTGATCATGTATGCTGACACCATGACCCAGTCTATGCAACGTGCGATCGATGAAACGGCCCGCCGTCGTCAGATTCAGATGGCCTATAATGAAGAGCATGGCATTGTGCCACAAACCATTAAGAAGGAAATCCGTGACCTGATCTCTGTTACCAAGGCTGTGGCTAAGGAAGAAGACAAGGAAGTGGATATCACCAGTCTCAACCGCCAGGAGCGCAAAGAACTGGTCAAGAAACTGCAAGGTCAAATGCAAGAAGCCGTCGAAGTGCTTGATTTTGAGTTGGCAGCCCAAATCCGCGATATGATGTTGGAAGTCAAGGCCTTGGATTAGATAGGATAAAACGAATG
>SKFA01002014.1_pt1 | contig 10758 bp, 10 predicted proteins | sample 4820291 | NCBI WGS metagenome assembly SKFA01 (sample SAMN11008795, study PRJNA524170) | human gut metagenome | isolation source: fecal sample from pouch patient p30 | place: Israel: Tel-Aviv | reverse complement strand
CCTTTTCCGCATTGGGGCAGCTTGCCCCCGTCGAGGCCAAGGAGGCTTGGGACCCCACCAACGAGAAGAAGAACCGATTGGCCTGTGCGGTTGCTGCCGAACTACCGAATCTTGAAGTAAGACCTGGAGGCTCCAGCAGTGTTGATATCTCGCAGCGTGGCGTCGATAAGTCGTTCGCCGTCCGTGAACTCGCGGATATTCTCGATATCGAGGTCGGCCAGATCGTGTTCATCGGAGACCGGATGGAACCCGACGGCAATGATTATCCCGCGGCGAAGGCCGGCACAAGGGCTGTCAAAGTGAACGGTCCCGCGGATACCGTGAAATTATGCGGCGAGATCATTGCCAGATTGTCCCGATGACGGAGCCGGCGTGAATCTGATGGCGGGTTCATTCGCGCATATGGCGAATCTGTTGTTCCCACGAGGCTGTGCGGGATGCGACAAGCCTGATGACGTGTTGTGCGATGCCTGTCTTGCGTCATTCGACTGCGAACTGTCCCAACCATTGGAAACGGCTGAGATGGGTCGATGGTTCGCGTGCGGATGGTATCGGGGTGCCGCCAGACAGTCGATTCTGGCATGGAAAGACCACGGAGACGAGGAATGCGACCGTCCGTTCTCGGATGCGTTGTGCAGGCTTGCGGAACGCGCCGGTGTGATTGACGCCATGGATGGCGTTCGTGAGATCTGCGATACCATACTGGTCGTTCCCGCGTCGTCGTCGATTGCTTCCATGCGTCAGCGCGGACGACGGCACATGATGCCGCTGGCAAAACGGTTGTCGGCGTTTCTACGGTGCCGGACAGGTTTCCGCGTACAGGTATGCGATGCGTTGACGAACAAAGGAATCAAAGGCAAATCCGTCGAGACCAAGGGCACGGAACAGAGGGCGCAACGCCTTAAGGGGCATGTCATGGTTCGTCCGGGCGTCACCCTTCAAAACAAGGCGGTGATTCTGGTGGATGACATCGTCACCTCTGGAGCCACCATGCGTCGTTGTGTTGACGCTCTAACTTCACAGGGAGCTTTGGTCATTACCGTGCTGGCGTTGGCACACACTCCGGCCGGCAGACCTTTGACGGCGTAAATCGTCACTCGTCATCGGAAATGTGATATTTCGGCAAAGTGATTTCGAAATCGGCGCCGCGCGGATCATCCACCACTCGTACCGTGCCGCCATGCAACTGCGCCGCCCATCGGGCGATTGACAGTCCAAGACCGGTTCCTCCCGATTCGGTACCTGGTCCCGTCTTGCCTTTGACGAATCGACGGAAGATATCGGACCGCGCTTCTTGGGGAATCTGCGAGCCGAAGTTGACGACATTCGTCACAATCGTGCCGAAATCCTTGTTTTCATGCGCTTCGATGAGCACCGCGGTATTGTCTGCGGAGTGTTTGAGCGCATTGGCGATGATATTGGTGAACAACTGGCGCAGACGATCCTGATCGCCTTCCATTTCGATGTCGTCGGGCACGTGGATTTCGATATTGTGGGCATGCCCGGCATCGGCGATTTCCAACGGTTCCACGGTTTCGTCGATGAAATCCGCGAAATTGAATTTATCGATCTGCAGGCTCGCCGCACCGGCTTCCATGCGGGACAAATCAAGCAGAAACGCGATCAGATCCGACAAACGGTGCGTTTGGTTGAGAATGCTTTCCAGATTCGATGGGGTCGGTTCCACAACGCCGTCGGCCATGTTCTCGACCATGGCCTGCAACGCGGATACAGGCGTACGCAGCTCGTGGCTCACATTGGCTACCATGTCCCGTCTCATCTGGTCGGCATGCTGCAGTTCCTCCGCCATCTCATTGAAAGACAAAGCCAGCTGTCCGACTTCGTCGCGGCTGTTGGCATCGACATGCACCCGGACGGTGTAGTCGCCGTCCGCCATAGCTTCCGCGGCATCCCGCATCTCGCGCAGGGGAGAGGTGAGTCCTCTAGAGAAGAAATAGGTGATGCCCAAAGCCACGGCAAGGGTGATCGGCATGGCTATCCACAGGCTCAATCCGACTTTGAGCAGGAACCAAGCCATGATGAATGCGATGATGGTGGAAATGGTGATCAGCACGCTCAATTCCATTTTGAGCGAAGAGAACAAACCAATAGGGCGTTCGGTATCCAACGGATTGACCGAACGCCCTGGTTTTGAATCAGTGGTACGCATACCACCAAATCTTAGCGCATCATACTATTCTTCCGGCGGTTCGAACGCGTAGCCTACGCCATGCACGGTTCGAATGGTCTTCGAACCCAGCTTGTGACGTAGCGCCTTGACATGCGAATCCACAGTACGGGTGCCGGACGCATCCACCCAATCCCACACTTCCTCGAGCAGCTTCTCGCGAGTGAGCACGGACTTCGGCTTGCGGGCCAAAGTGGCCAGCAAATCAAATTCCGTTGGGGTCAAATGCACCTGCTCCCCATTGACGGTGACGATACGCTGGGCCGGATCGATGACCAGAGAGCCGAAATCAAGCAGTTTCTCGTTTTCGGAGTTCTTGGCGATGACCTTCGCCCTGTCCACACGACGAAGTAGCGCCTTGCACCGGGCGATGAGCTCGCGCATGGAGAACGGCTTGGTCATGTAATCGTCGGCTCCGGCACCAAGACCGATGACCTTGTCGGCCTCGTCGTCTCGCGCCGTCAGAATCAGCACAGGCACAGGACGTTCAGCCACGATGCGCTTGGTGGCCTCAAGACCATCCATCACGGGCAGCATGATATCCATGATGACCAGATCCGGACGGAGTGTGGAAGCGGCCTGGACGGCGCTGGCGCCGTCGGAAGCCACGCGCGCGGTCCAACCCTCCGCAGTGATGCGCTGCGCGATGGCGGTGGCCAAGGTCGGTTCATCTTCGACCACCAGAACGGTACGTGGAATTACTGTGGATTGTGCTGATGAATTGAGCATAGCGTTCCGCCTTTCTCAGAGTTCCGGCTTCAAGAATACTGCTCCCAGTGCCGGAACGGTGATTTTCGCGGACCAATCACGGGAATGATACTCACCCTTGACCGCCTTGAAGGTGCCGTTGTGAATATCGGAACCGCCGTACTTCTTATCGTCCGTGGTCAGCACTTCGGTCCACTTGCCGCCCTTGGTGAGCGGAACCTGGTAATCCTCCCATGCCTCGCCCGAGAAGTTCACGACAACGACCATCTGCTCGCCATCCTTGCCGATACGCACGAAGCTGAGCGTGTTATGGTCGGCGTCATCGCTGGTCAGCCATTGGAATCCGGCAGGATCGAAGTCCTGGCTCCACAATGCGGGAGACGCCTTGTACAGGGTGTTCAGGTCGGCGACGAGCTTCTGTACGCCACGGTGGTCAGGCCAATTGAGAGCATCCCAATCCACCGAACCGTCATGATCCCATTCGCCGTACTGCGCCACCTCATTGCCCATGAAGGAGAGCTTTTTGCCCGGATGGGCCCACTGGTAGGCGAACAGCGCGCGCACGCCGGCATAGCGCTGCCAGTCATCGCCCGGCATCTTGCCGAACAGCGAGCCCTTGCCGTACACGACCTCGTCGTGGCTGATCGGCAGCACATAATGCTCCGAGTATGCGTACACCATGGAGAAGGTGATCTCGTTGTGGTGCCACTTACGGTTGATCGGCTCCTCGTGCAGATACTGCAGGGTGTCGTGCATCCAACCCATGTTCCACTTGAGGCCGAAGCCCAAACCGCCGGCATCGGTCGGTGCGGTGATGCCGGGATACGCGGTGGATTCCTCGGCGATCATCATGATGCCCGGATTGTTCTTGTACGCGGTCGCCGTGGCTTCCTTGAGGAAGTCGATGGCCTCGAGGTTCTCTCGTCCACCGTAGATGTTCGGATGCCACTGGCCCGGCTTGCGGCTGTAATCCAAGTACAGCATCGAGGAGACCGCGTCCACGCGCAGCGCGTCGATATGGTACTCGTCCAGCCAGAAGCAGGCGTTGGCCACCAGGAAGTTGCGCACTTCGCGGCGTCCGAAATTGAACACGTAGGTGCCCCAATCCGGATGCTCGCCACGGGTCGGGTCCGGATCCTCGTACAGAGGCGTGCCATCGAATCTGCCAAGGGCGAACGCGTCCTTCGGGAAATGCGCCGGAACCCAGTCCATGATTACGCCGATGCCGGCCTCGTGCATCTTCTCGACGAGATACTTGAAGTCGTCAGGGCCGCCAAGGCGCGAATCAATCGCGTAATAGCCGGTTACCTGATAACCCCACGAGCCGGAGAAGGGATGCTCGGCCAGCGGCATGAATTCCACATGGGTGAAACCTTCCTTCTGGACGTAGGGGACCAGCTTGTCGGCCAGTTCGCGATAGTTCTTCACATCCTTGCGCCAGCTAGAGGCATGGACCTCGTAGATGCTGACCGGACCGTTGTGCGGGTCGGTCTTGGCTCGCTGGTCCATCCAGTTCTCGTCATGCCACGCATGGACGGAGTCGACGACGATGGAACCGGTGCGCGGCGGAATCTCATGCGAACGCTCCATCGGATCGGCCTTCATGACCCATTCGTTGTTGGCGTTGAGGATCTCATACTTGTAAATCGTTCCCGCTTCGACACCAGGAATGAATAGCTCCCAGACTCCAGAGGAGCCCAGTTCACGCATGGCGTGGGTGCGTCCGTTCCAGCCGTTGAAATCTCCCACCACACGTACCGCATGGGCATTCGGAGCCCACACGGTGAATGCGGTGCCCACCAGCTGTTCGCCCTTGACGCCGTCATTGGAGCCCAACGGATCGTCATAGCGCAGCACGCGCGCTCCCAAAGCCTCCCAAAGGCGCTCATGGCGTCCCTCGCCAAACAGGTACATGTCCAAATCGCCGATGGTGGGCAGATAACGGTACGGGTCGTCGGACACCACGGTGGAACCGTCTTCATATTCGGTGCTGATGCGATAATCGGGCACGTCGAAGCCGTCATCGGTCTTGATGGCCGGAATGAGTGCCATGAAAACGCCATTGTGTTCATGCACCGCCTGGGTTCGGGCATTTTCGGTGATGATCGTCACGGATTTCGCCAACGGACGAAGCACGCGGATCGTGACGACATCCTCATGCTCGTCGGGACCGAGATGCCCGCCGAGCACCTCGTGTGGATTGTAGAACGTACCGTTGCTTACTGCATCCAGGTCGCCCTGTGCAACAGGAACGGCAACGCTATCTTCTTTGATCTTGGATTCTGTAGCCATGGGAAAAGTGTAAGCATGAAATGCTTGAAAATTGGCCCGTGTCGCGTCTTTTTTGGTTTTTTGGCGGATTTTTAGGCAAGTCCAACCCTGATGGCACAATAATTCGGGTTTTGTGTAAGCTTTTCACGGAGGATTCATGGGTTACAAGGTCGGCGACATGGTCGTCTATCCGCGTCACGGCGCAGCGAAGGTGGAGGCCATCACCGAGCGAACGGTCAAGGGTGTGACCCGAGAATATCTGCAGCTGTCGGTGCTGTCGTCCGACGGGCTGGTCATCAATGTTCCGGTGGAGAACGCCAAGAAAGTGGGTGTCCGAGACATCGTCGGCGCCAAGGAGGTCGCGAAGGTCTTCGAGATTCTGCGTACTCCGATCATCGAAAAGGAAATGAACTGGTCCCGCCGGTACAAGCTGAACGTTGAGAAGATCGCCACCGGCGATGTGAATAAAATCGCCGAAGTCGTGCGAGACCTCGCCCAGCGTGATGTCGACGAGCATGGGCTGTCCGCCGGTGAGAAGCGCATGCTCACCAAGGCTCGCAGCATCCTGACTTCCGAGATCGCGTTGTCGGAGCATCTTGATGAGAATGAGGCCCAGCGTCTGCTTGACGTGAACCTTGGTTATGAACCGCCGCGCCCTGGCGACGAGGATCATCACACCGAAGCTCCTGAAGAGGCGGCCATGGACACTTTGGCGCGCGTCGAGGCGGAGAACAAGAAGTCCAAGAAGAAGTAAGGGAATTTCCATGCGTATCGGTCAGGGATTTGACGCCCATCGATTCGCGTCCCATGATGCAGGCAAGCCGTTATGGCTTGCCTGTTTGCGTTGGGATGGTGACGGCATCGAAGGTGATTCGGACGGTGATGTCGCAGCCCATGCGTTGATTGACGCGTTGCTTTCCGCAGCCGGATTGGGTGATATAGGCATGCTTTTCGGTGTCGGTTCCGATTCCGCCGGTGCCGGCAAGCACGGCGACGAGATGCTCCGCGCGACGGTTGCGTATTTGCGTGCGCATGGCATGAGGCCGGTGAGCGCAAGCGTGGTCGTCGTGGCCAATCGTCCGAAAATCGGCAAGCGTCGTGACGAGGCGCAACAGGCGTTGAGCCATGCCATCGGCTGTGAAGTGTCGCTGACGGCCACCACTACCGACGGCATGGGATTCACCGGTTCGGGCGAGGGCATCGCGGCCATCGCCAGCGCCTTGGTGGAACCGATCGGCTGATACTTTCGCTACCTGCGGCGTGCCGATTCGATTATTTTGGCGACAATCCAGAACAGTGTGGAAATCGTCACGATGATGAAGCTAGGGGGAGCGGGGAACATGGCGGAAACCAACAGTCCACCCCAAATGGAGATCAAACAGATCACGGTGGAGACGACCATCGCGGCGAATGGGGACCGTGAGATGATGTTCGCAGTCGCGGCGGGCGTGACCACAAGAGCGAATATCAGCAATGTGCCCACGGCGGGCACCGCGATGGTGATCACACCGGCCATAATGGCCATGAAGCAGATGTTCATGAGATTCACCGGCACGCCTTTTGCCTGCGCCACCTGTTCATCAAGCGAGCTGAACAGCAGCGGTCGATAGATAACGGCCAAAACGGCCAGCAACAACACGTCGAAAACCGCAAATCCGACGATCTGCCCGTCCGTGATCGTCAGGATGGAGCCGAAAAGAATCGATTGCATCTGCTGCGAGGCGGAACTGGACAAGCGTGCGAAAAACAGACCCATGCCTGTGGCGAACGCCAATACGGTTCCTGTGGCGATTTCGCGTTGCGATGCCTTTTTGCCCAGTGCGCCGATCACCAATGCTCCGCCGAGAGCGAACACGCCGAGACCGGCACTGACCGGCAGACCCAACAGCACGGCTCCGGTCGCTCCTGGCAGTCCGATGTGCGCCAGCGCATGTGCGGCGAACGTGGAATGACGGGCGATGGTGAAGTAACCCATCACTCCAGCAGCCAAGGCGATGCACAGGCCGGCGAGGAAAGCGTTTGTCATGAATGGCGCGGTCAGCGTGCCCATCCAATCCGGATCGAAGGAGAAAGCGGTTTCGTTCATGATCATGCCTCCTGCGAAATGCGGTTGTGTTGGTGGAATCTTGCGATTTCCTCCGGCGCGTGGGCGTCGACGTCAATGTCATCGGGCTCATCCTCGCTTGGAGTGACGAACATATCTCCTTGGGGAGTGGTGACCACCTGCACCGTGGTGCCATATAGATGGGTGAGCAGCTTCGAATCCAGTACCTCGTTCATCTTCGCATAATGCGGATGCCCGTCGAGCAGATATACGGCTCCGGTGAGAATCGGCAGAAGCATGTTCAAATCGTGCGCTACTACTTGAATGGACATGCCGAGTTCTCGGTTGAGTTTGGCGAGCACGTGCACTGTGGCGCGTTGGCTGGCCAGATCAAGATTGGCGAGCGGTTCATCCAACATGAGTAGTTGGGGGTCCGACACCAGCGCTTGGGCGATGGCGACGCGTTGCCGCAGGCCTCCTGAGAGTTCCGACAGCCGGTATCTCGCCTTGTCCTGCATGCCGACGAATTCCAGCGCATTGCGTACTTTGTCTTTTTGCAGGCGGGTGATGGGATGAATGCCGAACCTTGCCCCGGTCAGGCCAAGCAGCACCGACTGTTCGGCGGTGATGTTCGATTCGATGTCGGATGCGTAGCTCTGCGGCACATACCCTATACGGTGATTCATGGCGCCGGCCGGCTTGCCGAGCACGGTTATGTCGCCGTGGGCGATGGGAATCAATCCGAGTTCGGCCTTCATCATGGTGGTTTTCCCGGCTCCGTTGGTGCCGACGATGGCTGTCACCGAGCCTTGCGGGATACGGAAGGTGCCATGCTGCCAGATGATGTGTCCGCCGCGTGAGACCCCTGCGTCGTCGAATTCGATACAGAATGATGCCTTGTCGTGCATGGCTCGCTCCCTTGATAAGTCAACGATAGTATTCTCACAAACGGTGTTGACAATCATTCTCAATAAAAAGCATGCATGGACGATGAAAAGTCTCGTGATGAATCCGCCTGGATCGTAACCGTTGCTGGAAAAAACGAGGCCGCCGATGGCGGGGAAGTACTCGACATCGGCGAATCGGGGGAGGGAGGATGACCGTGGCTTTATTTACCGGGGTCCGTCTGCCCTGTGTTGTCCGGCGTTGCGGCGTCGGAATCGGAGTCGGGATTGTCGTTCGACGGCTGCTCGCCATTCGATTCAGAGGGAGAGGCGTCCGAATCTGATGATGTCGCATCATCTTTGGAGGGAACCGCCTCATTCATTTGCTTGATGAGCTGCGCGATCCATGAAATCAGGCTTTTGCTGTCGGCCGGCATCTGTTCCGTGACGTCGATGACCGGCACATCGGATTTGTGTGCGGTGCCGGTCAGAATATTTGTGGCATCATCCGCCTTCTGAACATTGTTGATCAGCATATCCACTTGATGCCCCTCCAGAATCTTCTGGAAGTCCTGGAGTTCCTTGGACGAGGGTTGCGAGCCTTCCGAGATGGACTGCGTGTAGCTTTCGGGAGTCTTATCGGATAGGCCCATGTCGCTGAGCAGATAATATGCGACCGGCTCGGTGGCTGCGTAGGAGACGTTCCTATGTGTATCGGAGAACTCTTTCATGCTTCTCTCGATTACCGTCTCGCGTCTGTTCCACGCCTTGAGTTTGTTTGTGAAGTATTTCTTTTGCTTGGGCATGATGCGGCTGTAGGTGTCGGCAAGCTCCTTCGCCATGGCGTTGCGTGCGTCGCTGGAGAACCAGAGATGGGGATTGTCTCCCTCAACGGCTCCGACCATTTGCGCGGCCGAAACGGAAACGGTGTCTCTTTCCAGGTTTTTTGTGGCCCAGGAGTCGTATCCCGCTCCGTTGGACACGACGACCTGTGCCTTCTGCAGGGTGTCGACAGCAGTGGTCTTCGGTTCGAACGTGTGGGCGTCCTCTGTTGTGGAGGACAGAATCGAGGTGACTTTGACGTGCACGCCGCCGATCTGCTCCGCCAAAGCCCCCCACTGGTTGACCGACGCCACCACGTTGATCGGGGTGGTCTGCTCCTTTGGTGTGTCGGGTGCCGTTGGTTGATCGGGCTCCGAAGAAGCGCCAAAGCAGGAAGCGGTGCCCAGCACCGTGCACAATGTGATTCCCGCGGCAAGGATGCGGAAAAATGGACGCTGGTGAGAGCGCATGTCGATTGCCTTCCTCTTGGGTCGTCCGTCGTTTCGGTCGCGTCCATCTCATATAGCACATGCGCGACTTACGACTGAAACCAAGATAGCCTACGATACTTGCAAATGCCAATACGACAAGCGACTTAGCGAGGAAGTGGACCACATGGGAACAAGGATTGATGGCAAAAAGGTGGCGGCACGGACCAAGGCGGACCTCGCCAAACGCGTGGAACTGCTGAAGGCGAGGGGAATCCAACCTGGGTTGGGTACCATTTTGGTCGGATCAGACCCCGGCTCCGTGAAATATGTCGCCGGCAAACATGCCGATTGCGCCGAAATCGGCGTGAATTCCATCAAGCGCGAGCTGCCTGAGAATGCGACGTTCGATCAGGTCGTCGATGCAGTCCGCCAGCTCAATGCGGATCCCGCCTGTACCGGATATATCGTGCAGTTGCCCTTGCCAAGGGGAATCGACGAGAACGCCATCATCGATCTGATCGATCCCAAGAAGGACGCCGACGGGATGCATCCGTATAATCTCGGCGAACTTGTGCTGCATGCCCGAGGAGACATTGCCACGCCGTTGCCATGCACGCCTCGCGGCGTGATCGAGCTGTTGCGCGCCTACGACATCGATTTGGATGGCAAGGAGGTGTGCGTGCTGGGCCGTGGCATCACCATCGGCCGTACCATTGGTCTGTTGTTGACTCGTAAGGCGGTCAACGCCACTGTCACGCTGTGCCATACGGGAACCAAGGATGTGCGTGAACACATGCGACGGGCCGATGTGATCGTCGCAGCCATGGGAGTGGCTGGTTTCGTCAAACCGGAAGACATCAAGGAAGGGTCGATTCTCGTCGACGTCGGAGTATCCCGCGTGTTCGACGAGGAATCCGGCCGATACAAGGTCAAGGGTGATGTCGATAAAGCCTGTTACGAGAAGGCTTTGGCATATACGCCGAATCCTGGAGGCGTAGGGCCGATGACGCGTGCCATGCTGTTGCAGAATGTCGTGGAGATGGCCGAACGTCAGTTGTGAGTTTCGCGATAGTGCTTTCGGGCGTGTCGTGACATGCGACACGCCCGATTTTTGTGCATGGCTTCTTGTAGACTTTCGCCTTGTGTGTATTTGCGCACACGTATAACTGAAGAACGATTTTATCCATCCACTATTTTGTAAGAAACCACATTAATGGCAGAGAACAATAACGAAGTCGCCAAGGTCGCCATCAACGACATCGGCACCGAAGAGGACTTCATCAAGGCAGTCGATTCCACCATCAAGAACTTCGATGATGGTGATCTGGTCGAAGGTACCGTCGTCAAGGTCGATCATGACGAGGTCCTGCTCGACATCGGCTACAAGACCGAGGGTGTCATCCCCTCCCG
>SKFA01002006.1_pt1 | contig 10794 bp, 7 predicted proteins | sample 4820291 | NCBI WGS metagenome assembly SKFA01 (sample SAMN11008795, study PRJNA524170) | human gut metagenome | isolation source: fecal sample from pouch patient p30 | place: Israel: Tel-Aviv | reverse complement strand
CGGAAGTTTGCGGTGGGGCCACCCACATCGTGGATGTAGCCCTTGAAATCCGGCTCGTGAGTCATGCGCTCGGCTTCCTCCACGATGCTGTCGGCGCTGCGGCTGGTGACCCGCCGCCCCTGATGCAGCTGGATGGCGCAGAAGTTGCAGCCGCCGAAGCAGCCGCGGTTCTGGATGATGGAGAACTGCACCTCCCGGATGGCAGGCACGCCGCCCATGCTCTCATAGATGGGGTGGTAGCGGCGGGTGTAGGGCAGCGCATACACCTTGTCCAGCTCCCAGCGCACCAGCGGCTTTGCCGGGATGTTCTGCACAAGATACTTTTCACTCTGCTTCTGGACAATGATCTGGCCGCTGACCACATCCTGATTGTCCATCTGGATGCGGCAGGCTTTGGCGTAGGCCACCTTATCGGAGGCCACTTTCCGGAAACCGGCGCACTCCACATACTTTTCAGGCAGGTGGTCGAAGTCGGTCAGGTAGCAGGTGCCGTCCACATCGGTGATGGACTCCACCGGCTCCCCTGCCGCCAGCCGCCGGGCGATCTCCACGGTCTGGTGCTCGCCCATGCCAAAGCTGATGAGATCGGCTCCGGAGTCCTCCGCAATGCTGGGCAGAACGGTGTCCAGCCAGTAATCGTAGTGGGCAAACCGGCGCAGAGAAGCCTCCAGACCGCCCAGGATCACAGGCAGGTCGGGGTAGGCCTCCTTGGCCAGCCTGGTGTAAACGGTGGCGCTGCGGTCAGGCCGCGCGCCGCCGATGCCGCCGGGAGAGTATTCGTCCTCGGCACGCGGAATTTTTGCCACGGAGTAGTGGCTCACCATGCTGTCCACGTTGCCGCCGCCGATGAAAAAGCCGTACTTCGGCCTGCCGAACCGCTTGAAGTCCTCGCAGTCGGAATAACGGGGCTGGGCCAGCACGCCGACCTTATAGCCCTCGGCCTCCAGCAGGCGGCTGATGATGGCGGTGCCAAAGCTGGGGTGGTCAACGTAGGCATCGCCGCCCACCACCACAAAGTCCAGCTGATCCCAGCCCCGGGCTTCCATGTCCGCCCGGCTGATAGGAAGAAATTCGGTGTAGATTGGGGAAGAGTTGTCCATAGTGTTCCTCACTGGTTAAACCTCTCTGCCTGCTCCCCTGACAGGGAGCCAAGAGAAGTGTTGCTTGTGTTCTTATTCCTCCGGCTGATTCATCTGCATTTCCAGCCACTGCTGGCGGCTGATGAGCACGGCGCGGGGCTTGGCGCCCTCGTAGGGGCCAATGATGCTCTTTTGTTCCATCTCGTCCATGATGCGGGCGGCGCGGGCGTAGCCCAGCTTGCAGCGGCGCTGCAACAGGCTGGTGGAAGCCTGACCGGCGTCGATGACCACATCCACGGCCTGCTTGAACATGGGGTCGGAGCCTGCATCCTCCTCGGCATCGGCACCGCCGCCGCCCTTTTTGCCGTCCTGAATGGCGTGCTTTTCCATGGCCTCGATCATGGCTTCGTCGTACTGCACGGTGGCGCTGGATTTGATAAAGTCCAGCACACGGCTGATCTCTTCATCCCGCACAAAGGTGCCCTGGATACGGGTGGGCTTGGGTGCGCCCACGGGCATAAAGAGCATATCGCCCTGACCCAGCAGCTTTTCTGCACCGGCACCGTCCAGAATGGTGCGGCTGTCCACCTGACTGGACACCGCAAAGGCGATGCGGCTGGGGATGTTGGCCTTGATCAGGCCGGTGATCACGTCCACGCTGGGACGCTGGGTGGCAACGATCAGGTGCATACCGGCGGCACGGGCTTTCTGGGCGATGCGGCAGATGGAATCTTCCACATCCTTGCCCACCACCATCATCAGATCGGCCAGCTCATCGATGATAATGGCGATGTAGGGCATCTTTTCCAGATCCGGCCGCTCGGCAGCCAGCTTGTTGAAGGACTTGATGTCGCGCACGTTGTTCTCCGCAAACAAGCGGTAGCGGCGCTCCATCTCCTGCACCGCGCTGCCCAGTGCACCGGCGGCCTTGCGGGGCTCGGTGACAACGGGCATCAGCAGGTGGGGGATGCCGTTATACTCGGCCAGCTCCACCACCTTGGGGTCGATGAGCAGCAGCTTCACGTCCTCCGGGCTGGAGCGGAACAGCAGGCTCATGATGATGCTGTTCACGCACACGGATTTACCGCTGCCGGTGCTGCCCGCGATGAGCAGGTGGGGCATCTTGCACAGGTCGGTCACCTGCGCCACACCGGCAATGTCCTTGCCAAGGGCGATGCCCAGCGGCGAGGTCATGCGCAGAAAACTCTGGCTCTCAAAGATGCTGCGGATGGAAACGGCGGTCTTTTTGTGGTTGGGCACCTCGATGCCCACGGCGGGCTTGCCGGGGATGGGGGCTTCCATACGCACGTCCGCCACCGCAAGGTTCAGGGCGATATCATCTGCCAGCGAGGTGATGCGGCTGATCTTCACGCCCGCCATGGGCTGCACCTCGTACCGGGTGACAGAAGGTCCGCGGGAGATATCCAGCACCCGGGTGCGCACGCCGAAGCTTTCCAGCGTGTCCACCAGCTTCTGGGCGTTGGCTTTCAGCTCGTCCTGCGCACCGGGGTCACTCTCCTCGGCAGACTTTTCAAACAGCTCGATGCTGGGGTACTGATACTGGAAGGTCTCCACCACCTCCGGCTCCTCGGCCGGGGCAGTGGCGGCAGCCTGCTCGCCTGCGGCGGGTTTTTCCATGGCGGCCGCCACCAGCGTGTTCAGGTCTTTTTCCTCCACCGGTTCGCTGGTAATGCTGATCCAGCCGTCCTCGTCCGGTTCACTGCGCATGGCCACCGCGTTTTCCGCGCTGACCCGGGCGGGTGCCGCCGGGACTGCGGGCTGGATGGGCACGGCGGGCATCTCCGGCGTGACTGCCGCTGCCGGGCTTTCCGGCTGGGCCGTCGGCATTGCCGGGGTCATGACCGGAGTATCAAAACTTTCCGCTGCCGCAGGCTGCACCGGCTGTGCAGCCTTTGCAAAGAAATCGGATGCATCGGTCTCCACTGCGTCCTGTACGATGGGCTGCGGGGCAGGTCTGGGGGCCGGGCGCAGCGGGTCCTGCCCAAAGGTGCCGCCCGGCCCGATGATGATGGGCTCAATGGGCTCGCTTCCGCCCTCGGAAACAGAGGTATCCGGCCCAAGATCGATATCAAACGCCGCGCGGGGATGGTTGGAGGTCACCTTGACCGGCTCAAAGGCTGGGGCAGGCTGGGCGGGCGCCGGTTCCGGCTCCACCGGCGCAGGCGGCTCGTAGCCCAGAGAATCGTCCACGGGAGCAGGTTCCGCTCCGCCTTCCATCTCCTTGGTCACCTTGTGGCCCCAGCTGAACACGCCGGACAGCCACCCGGGCACCGGAATGCCGCCGGGCACGTCTTCCTCATCGGAACTGTCATCGTAATCGTCCGCAGGCTCCTCGGCGCGGTCCTCCTCTTCCGCCTGCCGGGCCGCAAGGCGCTCCGCACGGCGGGCGGCGTTCTGTTCATAGACCGCCACGCCTTTTTCATGCACACCGCCGCCCACATTGCAGAGCCACTGCCAGCACTCGGCAGGGGTGATATCAAAAATATACAGGCTGGCGCACAGGGCCAGCACCGCCATGACCAGATTGGCCGCAGGCCGCCCGCAGAGCAGGAGCAGGTTGCCGCCCAGCAGAGTGCCCAGCACGCCGCCGCCCAGCCAGGCGTTTGCGCCGTTCTGATAGCAGGCAGCGATCATCTGGGCAGCGGTCAGGTCGGCGGGGATATCCGAAAACACGATGACCGTGCCGCTGGCAAAGATCAGCCCCAGCAGCAGCTTGAACACCTGCATCAGCAGGTCCTGCCCCCGGGTGTAGAGGATGGCCAGATAGCACACCGCTGCGCCCAGCACAAAGCTGCCGCAACCGAACAGCCCGAATAGAATCTGGTGGGCACTCTTCCAGACGGAGTCCCCCTCCACGAACGCCAGCACGATGAGCAGCAGCCCCACAAACAGGGTGCCCAGCCCCGCCGGCATCCGCTCCTCGGCCCGGCTTTTTCTGCGTGCAGACGCGCGCTTTGCAGTTGTTTTTCGCTTTCGTTTTGCCATTTTCTGTTCTGACCCCTGTCCTTTGTTCCCATAGTATTCGATTCTTTCATTATACCACGGGTTGGGTCAAGTGGCAATTATAGAATGCAGACCGGTTTGACCCTTGAATGCCGCGTGCAGCATCCATTCCGCACAGATAAGGCAGCAAGCAAAAATGCAGTACCTTCCATGCGAGAAAGCGCAGAGAAGGTACTGCATTTTTTAATTTCAGCCCCATTCAGGGTGCAAAAACATCCATAACATCGGTACACCACTTCAGCTGCCGGGCAAACTTTTCCCGCAGGACATCGTCACTGCCGCTGCCCTTGAAAAGCCCCTTGTTGTTTTCCACGGCAAAATACATTGAACAGCGCTTTTTAATGCTGGATCTGTCCGCCTGCCCGGGTCGCTTTTTTCATCCGTAAATCTGTGAAGGGTGCCAATGCTTCGATCAGTGCGTGATCGTGATTCTGCACCAGACGGCTTTGGGGGCCGAAAAGCATGGTCTGTTCCACATCCTCCGTACTGGCAGCCCAGCCCGGCGCACCGGTACGGGCAAACTGCATCACAGCGCCAAAAATTTCCGCTTCCAGCTGCTTTGCTCCCTCAAAGGCACACACTGGCACAAGCTCTGTGTTGTGGAACACAAATGGGATATCCGCACAGTGCCACGGAGTGCTTTTTCCCATCAGAGGGAAATCCTGATCAAACAGATAACTGTACACCTTTCCACCCGCCATGGCACGCTCCCGGACATATTTGATCGTGGGGGCGCGGAAGCTGGTATCTGCCAGCAGCAGGTCTTCCTCCGGGCGGTGCGGGTAGGCAGTGCGGAACTGTTCCCGCAGGGTCTCTGCGGCAGACAGGCCCACTGCTTCTTCCGGGCCGACTCCTTTCAGACCATCAAAGAAACCGTAGAACTCCGAATAAACCGTACCGATCAGCACCGGAACGTCTGCAGTCTCGGGCCGAAACCCACTGCTGTTTTGGAGCGGATCTCCAAGATAGAAGCGGTTCGGGTGGGGACTTTGGCCCACGTTCGCGCCTTTTGCTTTCAGAGCCGGGCTGACGTTCCGGTAAGCCTGCGCCAGTTGGTGGTAGGGCACAGTTTCCAGCTGCTGTGCTGTCTGCACGCCAAGCTCCTGCATCAGCGCCTGCACACAGTCCCTGCCGCTGCCGACACTGTCGTTCAGCAAACCTTCCAGCACGCCACTCATTATCATCGCCCTGTGGTACAGGCCATCTGCTGCCGGGGTCTGCAGCAGCGTTGTCACTTTGGCACCGCCGCCGGACTGGCCGAATACCGTCACGCAGCCGGGATCGCCGCCAAACGCTGCAATATTGTCCCGCACCCACTGCAGTGCCAGGATGATATCATCCCCACCCGCATTGCCGGAGTTTGCGTACTCCTCCCCAAAATCGGAGAGATCCAGGTAGCCCAGGATGTTCAGCCGGTGGTTCAGTGACACCACCACGCAGTCCCCTTCCCGCGCCATGTTTCCGCCCTCGTAGGCCACCTGCTCAATGGACGAGCCGGCAAAAAATCCGCCGCCATGGAGCCAGACCAGCACCGGCCGCTTTTGGGCATCGCAGGCCGGGGTCCAGATGTTCAGGTTCAGGCAGTCCTCATCCTGCACCCAGTAGCGGTGGGGCACACGCAGTTCGCCGCTGGGCTTGTCGATGCTCAGCAGCGGGCAGACGCAGCCGTAACTGGAAGCGTCCAGCGGCTCTGCCCAAGGCTGGGGCGGCTGTGGTGCATGGAAGCGCACCGCCCGCCCATACGGGATGCCCTTGAAGCTGCTGATCTCCCGGAAGCGATATCCCCGCACCGGACCATAATTTGTCTGAACCACCGGGAAATCCGGCGCACAGCAAAATGCCTTTTCCATAAATGACCTCCTTCTTTCAAAAAGACAGACCCCCGGTACTGCAAACATGGTACCCGGAGGTCTGTTTTGTTATCCTAAATCTTCGCCGTTGGTGGCAATGACCTTCTGATACCAGTAGAAGCTGTCCTTCTTTTCGCGGCTCAGATCACCCGTGCCGTCGTCAAACTTGTTGACGTAGATGAAGCCGTAGCGCTTTGCCATCTCACCGGTGGAGGCACTCACCAGATCGATGCAGCCCCAGGGGGTGTAGCCCATCAGGTCCACGCCGTCCTTTACAGCCTCAGCCATCTGCTCGATGTGTGCCCGCAGGTAGTCGATGCGGTAGCTGTCGTGGATCTTTCCGTCGGCATCCTTCTTGTCGTAAGCGCCCAGGCCGTTTTCCACCACCATCAGGGGAATGCGGTAGCGGTCGTAGATCGCGTTGAGGGTGTAGCGCAGACCAATGGGATCGATCTGCCAGCCCCAGTCGGAGGCTTTCAGGTAAGGATTCTTCTTACCAGCAATGATGTTGCCGCCCACATCATCGGCATCCTTGTGGGTGGTGATGCAGTTGGACATATAGTAGCTGAAGGTGTAGAAATCGACAGTACCGGCCTTCAGGATGGCAGCATCCTCCGGCTCCTGCCGGATGGTGATGTTATTCTCGGCAAAATAGCGCTTCATGTAGGAAGGATACTCGCCGCGGACATGCATATCAGAGCAGAACCAGTTGCTGATCTGCATGGCCTTCTGGTTGGCGATCTCGTCGGCCGGGTCGCAGGTCAGTGCGTAGCTGGTGATAAAGCAGATCATGCAGCCCATCTTGAACTGAGGGTAGTGGTCGTGGGCATACCGGACAGCCTCTGCACTGGCCACAAACTGGTGATGCAGCGCCTGAAAGCGCTCCTGCTTGTTGTCCGGCACCTTGTCGGTAGGGCCTTCAAAGCCCCGGATGGTGCCTGTTTCCAGGATCGCACCCATCGGCATGGTGCCGCAGTTGATCTCGTTGAAGGTCAGCCAGTACTTGACCTTATCCTTGTACCGCTCAAAAATAGCCTTGCAGTAATTCATATAGAACTCGATGAGTTCCCGGCTGGCCCAGCCGTTGTATTTTTCCACCAGCGCATAGGGCAGCTCATAGTGACTGATGGTGACCAGCGGCTCGATGCCGTGCTTCTTGCAGCAGTCAAAGACCTTGTCATAGAATTCAAGGCCCTTCTCGTTTGGCTCGGTCTCCATGCCGGTGGGGAAAATGCGGGTCCAGTTGATGGAGGTGCGGAAGGTCTTGAAGCCCATCTCGGCAAAGAGAGCAATGTCCTCCTCGTAGTGGTGGTAGAAGTCGATGGCCTCATGGCTGGGATACAGCCGGTCGGAGCGGATAGCAGTTGTCACCCATTTCGGGCTGGTGTGAGAGCCATTGGTGCACAGGTCAGGGACACTGGGGCCTTTGCCATCCACGTCCCATGCGCCCTCGAACTGGTTGGCTGCACAGGCACCGCCCCACAGGAAATCATCACGGAAAACGCTCATAAGTTTCTACTCCTATCCTATTTTGTTCTGGTTCAGGCGGGGTTCTGTTCAAAGAACAGCTTCAGGGCACCGATCAGGTTGGCATCGTTGCCATAGCGGCAGCGCACCAGCTCCGGCTTGACCGTCGGCATGACTGTGCAACGCTCAAACAGCCAATCCAACTCGGCCTGAATCGCAGGCAGCAGAGCCTCCGCTGCGCTGATACCGCCGCCAATGGCAACGCGCTCCACATCCAGCACATTCTGCAGGCTCAGGATGCCAACGGCCACCCGCCGGGCAAAGATCTTGAGAGCCTTCTGCGCTTCCGGCTCCCCGGCATTGTAAGCCGCAAAGATTTCTTCCCCGGTGGGCATGGGGCTGCCCGTCGGCAGATGCTTCTGCCGGGCATACTCGAAGATCAGGCCACTTGCCGAGGCCATTCCCGCCCAGAGGGGTGCTTCGGAATACCGCTCTACCGAGGTCAGTTTGAAATCATCGTCGGTCATCTTTGAAATATCCGAGACAAGGCCGCTAACCTCGCCTGCGGCAGCGTGAGCGCCCATCAGCACCTTCCCGTTCAGGATGATACCGCCGCCGATGCCGGTGCCCAGCACCAGCACAAGGCCATTCTCCACACCGGCCAGTGCACCGGTCCAACCCTCCGCTGCTGCGGCACACTTGCCATCGTTGGCGATGGTCACCGGCACGCCCAGCCGTGCCTCTACCTGCGCAGCAAAGGGCTGCTCCCACATAAAGGCACTGAGCATTCCACCGGTATGGGCGATGCCGTTTCTGGTATCGATGCGGCCCGGCATAGAGATGGCGCAGCCCACGAACTGTCCCTGAAGGGGAGCGGCAAAGCCCTCGATGGCCGCCAGAAGGTCATCCATATTCGTCAGCGGTGTCGGAACCTTTCCACCAGAGATTTTCCGGGCCTGTTCATCGGCCAGGCTGTACTTGATGAAGGTTCCGCCGATGTCGATCAAAAGATACTGTTTCATCTTATCTCCTGCTTTCTGTTGGTTGTTTTCAGACTCATGCAAAGCCCAACGCGGCAGCCAGCTCCACAGCTCCCTTTTCCGAATACTCAATACAGAATGATTTTAGCACAACACAGGGCAGCACGCAATAGAGCGGCAGCAGAGCATCCATCACAGGGCGGTAGCCGTTGGCATACAGGTGCATTCCTGCCGCGGCAGACATCTGTTGCATAGGGGCAGCACTGTTCGATCATAGAACAGGAGGAACGGGATCGCCAGCAGAACAAAAACAGCGCCCATCACCAGTCGGCTGTCCTTTTATTTCACACCTCCTGCTGCTTGCAGGCATCCCCGCGCAGGAGGTCACTGGTCTGACCGAAGCAAAGACCACCAACACCTCCAACGAACTGGCCCGCTCCGGCCAGGACCTGGGCGACCACCAGAAGCACACCCTCCCCTACGCATGGGTTGCATCTGCCATTATGGTTGCTGTGGGCTGCTGTTCTGAGGTCTCACCAAAAGAAACACCTTCCTCCTTTTTCAACCATTCCTTCATTCTGATTCCGAAACGTCTGCCGGGCGGAGTACCCGCAGCACGCCACGGAATGCGTGCAAACCAGCAGACTTCCACCCGGTGCTCCGGGTGGTGTCGGCTGGTTTTGCCGTTGTTAGTGGGCGCGCGCCAGAAGTTAGGGCGCACGGTATCGTCCAGCAGCTGCACGCCGTTATAGCGGATGGACACAAGCCCCTTGCCGCGGCCGAAAATGTACTCGAAACCCTCACCCTTTATTCCGATGTTGCAGTCCATTGCCACCAATTCCGGCGCGGCAGCGGTGAGCCGGGCGGCGGCATAGTTGTGCCATACCTGCCCAAAAGCGGCTTCATAGCCCGCCGGGATGCCGGGCAGCACAGCCCGCTGCACAGCGGTAACGGTCATGCAGGCAAGCCCTGCTTCCGGCAGAGCGAACGGGAACGCGATGTGCACGGTTTTACCGGGTGCACAGTCTGCCCGGAGCACCGCGCAGCGGTCGGGCAGCACAAGGCCATCCACGCAGAATTCCCGGTCGGTGGGGCGGTCGCCGAAGTCGCCGCCGTAGGCAAAGCCGGGCACAACCTGCGGAATAATAAGTCTTGAGGGGGTCGAGGCTTTTTTCTTTTTTGGGAAAATATTTCAAACCCGTGCAATTCCGAGGGCGGCTCATTCGTATCCAGAATGTAGCAACGAAAACCGGGTGCACACCCCTGCAGCGACACACAATAAGAAGAGGAGACAATACTATGAAAAAGACGGTTTCTGTTTGCATGACGGCTGTGATGGCCCTTTCCCTGCTGGCAGGCGGTGCGGTACAGGCATACGCACTTTCGGCAGAGACGGTGGAACCGGTTTCTGCCGTGGCTGAGGAAAACTGCATTTCCGGCAGCTGGAAGCGTGCTTCCGACCCGGCACTGACCGAGAAAGTCCGCAAAGTGTTCGATAAGGCCTTTGAAGGACTGGAGGGCGTTTCCTACACGCCCGTGGCCCTGCTGGCAAGCCGCACCACCGGCTTCGGTACCCAGTACCGCATTTTGTGCAAGGCGACTGTTGTAGTGCCGGGCGCACAGGAAGAGTATGTTGTGGTCACGCTGCAGCACAGCTGGCTGAGCAAAGCAGAAATTCTGGACATTGGCGACCCGCTGTGCCTGACAAATCTGGACTATGAGGAAGGCGCTGTGGGCACCTGGCAGGAAGCGGAGTCCCCCGCCATGATGGAGGAAGCCACGGCGGCGTTCAACAAGGCTACCGAGGGCTTTGTGGGCGTGGACTATGTGCCGGTGGCTCTGTTGAGCACCCAGACCGTGGCAGGCACGAACTACCGCATCCTATGCGAAGCAACCACGGTTTATCCGGGTGCTGAGATGCACTATGCCGTCGTGAACGTGTATGAAAGTCTGGAAGGCAATGCCAACATCATCAGCGTGACCGATGGATATGTGAGCTAAGGGAGAGTTTTTGATTCAGAAGGTCCTCCGCTGCACCTTGGGTATATTCAGCAGAAACATTTATTTTGATATTGCAAACAAGCCAGACCGGCGGGTCTGGCTTGTTTGCTGTTCCACGGAGTGGGCGTGGAGGAAAAGTGCTCCGCAGCATAACCTCAAAGCTGTGAGCCTTTTTATTTGACTCGTCCCTTTCTCTGTTGTCACTCTGCCTGTATCTCTTCCACCAGCGGCAGATAGTCGGCACAGTATTTCCGGTACAGCGGCTGTACCAGTTGCCGGAAGTTCTGCATTTCTTCTTCGGGCAGCGGCAGTTCCTGGCACCCGCCTGCCAATGCCGCTTTTCGGGCGGCTGTTTCCTCCTGTGCCCAGAGTTGGCGCTCGTACTGCGCCGAT
>SKFA01001999.1_pt1 | contig 10815 bp, 9 predicted proteins | sample 4820291 | NCBI WGS metagenome assembly SKFA01 (sample SAMN11008795, study PRJNA524170) | human gut metagenome | isolation source: fecal sample from pouch patient p30 | place: Israel: Tel-Aviv | reverse complement strand
GGGCGGGACTATCAGCAGATCTATGATCTGAATGCGGGGAGGCTTCAGCCCGACGGGCGGACCCTGGAGCTGGCTCGTTTGATTCAGCCGGGGTGGTATTTGGTTATGCCCGAGTCGGCCACTGATGTGCCTCGCGTCGAGGCGGTGACAACGACCGCTCCGGCTGCTCCCGCTCCTGGTCCTGTCTCTGCCGATCAGTCGAGTGGTCGGCAGCAGGAGCAGGGCGGTCGGCGGATGCCTGATCGTTCTGACGACGTGGGCGACGCTCCTCACGGTCCTTCTTTGGAGCACCCTGTGGTGCCTCTGGCTTATCGAGACGGTCAAGAGAAATCTTGCCCTTCTCGTCTACCTCAAGGACCTGAACCTTAACCTCGTCACCAACAGCCAGGACATCCTCGATCTTCTCGACACGTCCCTGTGCAACGCGGGAAATATGAAGCAGACCGTCCTTGCCAGGAAGGAGCTCAACAAAGGCGCCGAATGGCTGAAGACCAACAACGCGACCAGTGTACTCCTCGCCTACCTCTGGAACCTTAACAATAGCCTTGATGCGCTCTGCAGCAGCCTCGGCAGCACCGTTAGTACCAGCGATAAAGACGGTGCCATCCTCCTGGATGTCAACGGTTGCGCCCGTATCCTCCTGGATACCACGGATGACCTTGCCGCCGGAACCGATGACGTCGCGGATCTTGTCGGTCGGAACCTGGATGGAGACGATACGCGGGGCGGTGCTGCGCGTGGTGTGGCGCGGCTCGGGAATCACATCGAGCATCTTCTGCAGGATGAAGGCGCGACCCTCCTTGGCCTGCTGCAGGGCGCGGGCCAGGATGTCGAAGGTAAGGCCGGTGGCCTTGTTGTCCATCTGCAGGGCGGTGATGCCCTCGGTGGTGCCGGTGACCTTAAAGTCCATGTCGCCCAGGAAGTCCTCGAGACCCTGGATGTCGGACAGGACCACGGTCTTGCCCTCCTCCTGGATCAGGCCCATGGCGATACCGGAGACCGGGCGCTTAATGGGCACGCCGCCGTCCATAAGGGCGAGCGTGGAGCCGCAGGTCGAAGCCATCGAAGAGGAACCGTTGGACTCCATGACCTCGGAGACGACGCGGATGGCATAAGGGAACTCATTCTCGTCGGGGAGCACCGGAAGCAGGGCGCGCTCGGCCAGGTTGCCATGGCCGATCTCGCGGCGCTTGGGGCTGCCCATGCGGCCGGTCTCGCCGGTGCAGAACGGCGGGAAGTTGTAGTGGTGCATGTAGCGCTTGCCCTCGGTGGGCTCAATAGTATCCAGACGCTGGCCCTCGTTGAGCATACCGAGTGACAGGACGGAGAGCACCTGGGTCTGGCCGCGCTGGAACAGGCCGGAGCCGTGAACGAGAGGCAGGTAGTTATCCTTCACCATGATGGGGCGAATCTCGTCGGCGGCACGGCCGTCGACGCGCTCGCCGGTCTCGACGACCATGGTGCGCATGGCCTTCTTCTCGAGCTTCTTGAGCGCCACGGGGATCTCGCGCTCCCAAGCGGCCTGCTCCTCCTCGGTAAACTCGGCGCGGATGGACTCCTTCAGAGCCTCGACCTTACCGATACGAGAGAGCTTGTCGGCATCGCGAAGGGCGGCTGCCATCTCGTCGTAGTGGGCGAAGATGCGCTCCTGGACCTCCTCGACGGGCTGATCGAGCGGGTACTCCTTCTTGACGATGGCACCGTTGACCTGCTCCCACTCGGCAACGAACTCGTCCTGAGCCTGGCAGAAGGCAGCAAGGGCCTCCTGGCCAAACTTCATGGCGGCGAGCATGTCGTCCTCGGAGATCTCCTCGGCGCCGGCCTCGACCATCGAGATGAAGTCGGCGGATCCGCCCAGCTCCAAGTCCAGATCGGAGTTCTCGCGCTCCTCATAGGTGGGGTTGACGATAAACTCGCCGGTCTCCACGTTGCGGCCGATGCGCACGCAGGCAAGCGGGCCCTCGAAGGGCACGCCGCCGAGCGTCATGGCCAGGGATGCACCCATGACGTTGATGACATCGAAGGGGTTGACCTGGTCGGCGACGAGCGAGGTGGCGACGATGTGCACCTCGTTGCGGAAGCCATCCGGGAAGCTCGGGCGAATCGGGCGATCGATCATGCGGGCCGTGAGCGTGGCCTTCTCGCTGGGACGGCCCTCACGCTTGAGGTAGCCACCCGGGATGCGGCCAGCTGCGTACATCTTCTCGTTGAAGTCGACGGTCAGCGGGAAGAAGTCGTAGTTCTTGCGCTCCTTGGAGACGACCACGGTGTCGAGCATCGTGGTGTCGCCCTGCTTGACCAGGCACGCGCCGGTAGCCTGCTTGGCAAGCTCGCCGGACTCAAAGGTGTAGGTCTTGCCGTACAGCTCAAAGGTCTTGGATACGAGTGTCATTGTTCTCCTTAACCCCGCAGGCCCCTTGCCTGCGGGCTTCTCATGTGACGCGGGCCTCCTGCCCCCGCCACGCTTCAGAGCGTGATTGTTCGCGCCCTTACACAAAAAGAGCGCCCCGCTGCGCAGGACGCTCTTAGCATGTACAAATCCTACTGGATGTTGTCGCGGATGCCCAGAGCCTTGATGAGCTCACGGTACTCGACGATGTCGTTCTTCTTGATGTAGGAGAGAAGACGACGACGACGGCCGACGAGCATGAGCAGGCCACGACGGGTGTGGAAGTCCTTCTGGTGGGACTTCATGTGCTCGGTCAGCTCCTTGATGCGCTCGGACAGGATGGCGACCTGAACCTTGGGGTTGCCGGTGTCAACCGGGGTGTTACCGAACTGGGCAGTCAGCTCCGCCTTGCGCTCTTTGGAAACAGTCATTGTTTCACCTTTCGTTTCTTGTCGCCCTCGGGCGACGCTATTCGCCTCGGACTGGGAAGCCGCCGGTGGAGCGAACAACCAAGATCGAGGTACCAACAGGTCGGTATGTTACCACAAGCAGCCCGCGCCTGCGCATCATCACCGACCCAACATGAATTCCATCGCGCGGAGGCGCTGATCGGTGTGCGTCGCAGCCCAAACATGCGAAAGCCCGAGCAGGAATGCCGCCGTATGCGGGTCGATTCGCTCGGCCATGAGCGCATCGAAGGTCATGGACATGAGGGCGCGCAGCCATGCGGTCTCACCGGTCGACACCAGTTCGGCACCTGGAACGCTCGACGCGCACGACCCGCACATGAGACCGCCCGCCTGGGCTGAAAAATACGACAGCATGGGGTCTCCGCACAGCACACAGGCCGAAAAATCGGGACGATAGCCAACGTGCGATAGCAGCTTAAAGACATATGCCGCCACAAGTAGATCCATATGTGCCGTGTCAAGCCCGCTGCCCACCAGGGCAAGCGCTCGCTGCGTTATGGCAAAGGTAAACGGGTCCTCGGCGTCCTCGAACGAGCACACGCGCGCGACCTCGGCGATCGCGCTTGCGGCGCAGGTCGTCTCGTAATCTGGCGCAGCGCCGAGCGGCGCCTCCATAAGCTCGGCCTGAGAAACCACGTCGAGTGACCGTCCATGTGCGAGCAGCATATCGACCGTACAGAACAGCTCGCAGCGCGCAGCCAGGCGTCCGCCGGGTTTGCGGGCGCCCTTTGCCACGGCACGAACCTGCCGTCCCCGCTCGTCAAGCATCGTCAAGATCAGGTCGGTCTCTTTGAGCTTCGTCTTGTCGAGGACGAGCACCTTGGTGCGATATGTCCGGGAGCCTGCCATGCGCGCCGCGCGTCCTTAGTCCTCGGCGTTGTAGCCAAAGCGGCGAATCTGGGCCTCGTCGTCACGCCAGCCGGCCTTGACCTTCACGTCCAGCTCCAAAAAGACCTGCGTGCCAAAGATGCGCTCAAGATCGCGACGGGCGTCGATACCGATATGCTTGATCATCTCGCCGCCCTTACCGATGATGATGCCCTTTTGGCCCTCGCGCTCGACGTAAATGGTGGCGTGCACGCGCAGCACCTTCTTGGTCTGCTCGAGCGCATCGCAGATCACGCCAACGGAGTGCGGAATCTCATCACGGGTGCGGCGCAAGACTTTCTCGCGCACAAACTCGGCAACGAGCGTCTCATCGGAAGCGTCGGTACCCATGTCCTCGGGGAACCAACGCGGACCCTCAGGCAAAAAGTGCGCAACGGTCTCGATAAATGCATCGACGTTGAAGTTCTTGACCGACGACGTCACGATCTCGTCGTCATATTCCATAAGTTCGTGGGCTGCCTTAAGCTGCTCCATGACCTGTGCGGGGTCGGCCTCATCGGCCTTGGTGAGCACCAGGACCTTCTTGGAACGAGCGTTCTTGACGCGCTCGGCAACCCAGGCGTCTCCCCTGCCGATCGGTTTGGTGGCATCAATCAAAAACGCGACAACATCAACATCGTTCAGCTCGAACAACGCGCTCTTGTTGAGCTCGGATCCCAAGCCGTCCTTGGGCTTATGAATACCGGGGGTATCGACAAAGACCAGCTGGTAGCCGGGGCGGTTGACGACGGCGCGCATGCGGCGGCGGGTCGTCTGGGCCACCGGCGAGGTGATGGCGACCTTTTTGCCATAGCAGGCGTTGAGCAGCGTGGACTTGCCGGCGTTGGGGCGGCCGACAAGCGCCACGAAGCCGCTGCGGAAACCGGGCTCAACGTCGCCAAAGCCCGCGAGGTTGTCGTCCTCGTCGCACAGGGCGTCGAGTTCCTCGTCGCTCATACCCTCAAACGGGTCGAACTCCTCGACATCCTCGAGCTCCTCGGTATCCACCGCGTCCAGGGACTCGTCGTCCAAAATCTCATCGGTAGGCTGCATATTGTCGGACATGGGAATCCCTTTCTAAATAAAGTCGAGCGCGTGGGCAAATACCAGTACGCCCACAATCGCGGCGGTGATGGAAAGAACGTATACAGAGGCGGCGGCGATGTCCTTCGCACGCTTGGCCAGCGGATGGAGCTCCTGGGTCGCTAGGTCGACGATAGCCTCCATAGCGGTGTTGCACAGCTCGCCGTGAATTACCAGGCCACAACAGATGATAATCGTGGCCCACTCGGCAATGTCGAGCCCCACGATACAGCCGGCAATGACGGTGCACACGCCCGCCACGAGCATGACCTTAATGTTGCGCTCGGTTTTAACGGCGGTGACGAAGCCCTCCATAGCGTAGGAGAACGACTTTAAGAAGGACGGATGGTCCTTGTTCGATCCGGGAATCATAGACGGCTCCTAGTCGTGGGCGTGGTTGGTGATGGGGCCGACGTGGACCAGCTTGGGGTCCTCACCGCGCTCAAGCGCCAGATCGCGCAGGATGGCGTCCTCGCGGGCCTCCATGACCTCGGCCTCGTCGTCCTCGATATGGTCATAGCCCAGCAGGTGCAGCATGCCATGAACGAGCATCAGGCGACACTCGTCGGCAGGGCTATTGCCAAAGCCGGGCGCCTGACGGGCAATGACCTGCGGGGCCAAGATGATATCGCCGAGCTCGAGCGTCTCATCGGCGGGAATGTCATCGTCAAAGGCCGAATCGCACTCAAACGAGAGGACATCGGTGGTACGGTCGATACCGCGCCACTCGTGGTTGAGCTCGTGCATCTCGTCCTCATCGACATATGAAAGGGAAATCTCGACTTCACGCTCAACGCCCTCGGCGGCAAGCACGACCTCGCAGATGTGCTCTACCTCCTGCGCGTCGAGCAGCGTATCGAGCTCGGCATCGTTGCTGATCAATACACTCAACGGGACTCCTTTCGGTCATGCACGCGTTTCTCGCGCACATCATCATAAGTATCGTATGCCTCGACGATACGTCCCACCAAGGCATGGCGCACCACGTCGGCACGCTCGAGGTGCGAAAATGCGACATCATCGACACGGCCCAGAATCTTCTCGACATCCGCCAAGCCACCACGACGACCCACCAGGTCACGCTGGCTCAGGTCGCCGGTAATCACGAACTTGGAGTTGAAGCCCAGGCGCGTCAGGAACATCTTCATCTGCTCGGGCGTGGTATTTTGCGCCTCGTCGAGCACCACGAAGGCATCACTCAGCGTGCGGCCGCGCATGTAGGCAAGCGGGGCGATCTCGATCACGCCGCGCTCCATAAGCTCATCGGTGCGCTCGCGATCCATCATGTCAAAAAGGGCGTCGTAAAGCGGACGCATGTAGGGATCGATCTTTTCCTCGAGGGTGCCGGGCAAAAAGCCCAGGTTCTCCCCCGCCTCGACAACCGGACGCGTCAAGATCAGACGGCCCACCTCGTGACGCTTGAGCGCGGCAACGGCGAGCGCCATGGCCAGATAGGTCTTACCGGTACCGGCAGGACCCAGGCCAAACGTGATGGTATGAGAGCGAATGGCATCCACATAGCGCTTTTGACCGAGCGTCTTAGGGCGGATGACGCGACCACGATACGACAGCAGTACGTCATCGCGCAGCGACGAGGCATCATGTTCACCGTCGCGCAAGACGGCCAGGCAGCGAGAGACATCGTCGGCAGACAGCGTGCGGCCGGCGGCCGCCTCGCGAAAAGCATGCTCGAAAAAGCGTGCCACGAGCTCGACCTCGTCCGGGTCACCGCTCACGGCGATACTATCGCCACGGGCGACCACGTGGGCGCGAACCAAACTCTCGAGCGCACGAAGGACGCCGTCGCCGGCACCCAAAACGCGCGAGGGGTCAATACCTTCGGGAACGGTAAGTCTAATCTTCGAGGCTTCCATGGACCTCCCTGCGTGCATGGACCAAGCCGGAATCATCGACTCCGACGATAGCAACATCGAGCAGGCACGGAGCTGTAAGTCCACAGGCATCGTCAAGACGGGCATGATGGAACGAGCCGAGCGTCAGGTTGTCACCATACTCGAGCACGGCACGCTCGACCGTACCCACACGACGACGAGCGTCGGCAATAGCGAGTTCCTGTGCGGCGGCCCGCATACGGCGGCTGCGCTCGGCCATAACCTCGGGCGGTACCTGATCAGGCATATCGGCGGCAAGGGTACCGGGACGCTTGCTGTAGCGGAACACGTGCATACGCGAGAAACCCACACGACGGCACAGCGCCAGCGACTCCTCGAACTCCTCGTCCGTCTCACCAGGAAAACCGACGATGACATCGCACGAAAGAGACGCCTGGGGCAAGTTGGCGCGAATCATACGCACCGTGTCCTCAAAGGCCTCGGCGCTATAGGGACGACCCATGCGATGCAGGGTCGCCGTGCAGCCGGACTGCACGGGCAGGTGCAAAAACGGGGCGATACGCTGCGGATAGCGTGCCATAACCTTAAGCAGGCGCTCAGAGATATCCATGGGCTCGACCGAGGAAATGCGCACATGCGGAATAGACGTGCGCTCCATGATGGCCTCGAGCAGCTCATCGATTTCGACATGCTCGTCGGTCGCGCTCTTGCCATCGTAGGCACCCAGGTTCACACCGGTCAGCACCACCTCGGGCACGCCGGCCTCCTGGGCCTCGCGAACTTGCTCGAGCACGGACTCGACGGGCACGGAGCGCTCGGGGCCACGTGCCTTCCACACAATGCAATAGGTGCAGCGGTGGTTGCAGCCGTCCTGAATCTTCACGCCCAGGCGAGAGCGACCGAGCGCATCGACCACCTCGCCATCGCTGCAGGCGGGAACGCTATCGGACTCAACGCCCAGCACCTCGCAGACACGTTCGGCGACATCGATCTTGGACGGCTCGGCGATCACGCGATCCGAAAGCTCCAACAACTCCTCAGGATGCAAATTGACCACGCAACCGGTCACGAGCACATAGGGCTCGTTTGGATGGGACAGCGCATGACGGACGGCCTTACGGGTCTTGGCCTCGGCCTCGCCCGTAACGGCACAGGTGTTAATGACGATCAGATCGGCATCCTGGGGCTCCACCATAGCAAAGCCCAGGCGCATGAGATCGGCAGTGATACGGTCGGACTCAACCCGGTTGACACGGCAGCCGAGGTTGACGACAGAGATATGAGGTGCGAGCACGCGGGCTCCTTAATCGAGGATATCGTCGAGGGCGCTCTTGATACGGTCGGTCACCGACTTCTTACCGGAAGCGACGTCATCGCCCATATCATCGGCAAAAGCACGGAGCAGCTCGCGCTGCTTATTGGAAAGATTGGTGGGAACGACCACGCGCAGTTGCACGATCAGGCGGCCACGCGAACCGCCACCGCCAATGCGCGGCATGCCGTAATTGTTGACGCTCACGGTGTCGCCGTACTGTGTGCCGGCGGGAACCGTCACCTTGACGACCTCGTCGGGCATAATGCCCTCGACCTCGATCTCGCAGCCGAGCGCGGCCTGCGCAATCGAGATATCGCTCACCAAGTACAGGTCGTCGCCATTGCGCTTAAAGCGCTCATGGTCGGCGACACGCACGTTGACAATCAGGTCACCCGAGGGCTCACCGCGAAGGCCAGCTTCGCCAAAGCCGCTCACGCGCAGCTGGCGACCGGTCGAAACGCCGGCGGGAATATCGATGTCGATCTTTTCGTGCGAAGGCGTGCGGCCCTGACCGTCGCAGGTCTCGCAGGGATGGTCGATAACCGTGCCCTCGCCATGGCAGTCGGGGCAAGGCGAGGAAGACTGAACCTGGCCCAGGAACGAGCGCTGGACCGTCGTGACGTAGCCTGTACCGTGACAGCGGCCGCACTGCTTTTCCTGTGCGCCCTCTGCCCTACCGGTGCCATTGCAGTCCTCGCAAGGAGCAAGGCGGTCATAGCTGATCGTCTTTTTGCAGCCGAGCGCCGCCTCCTCGAGCGTCACCGAAAGCGAGATGGCCATGTCGCGACCGCGACGACGCTCACGACGGTTGCGGGCGCCACCGCCGGCACCGCCGCCAAAGAACGAGGAGAACAAGTCGTCCATGCCCATGCCACCAAAGATATCGTTGATATCGACGTAGCCCGAACCACCAGGGCCGTCGGCAGTGCCGTAACGGTCGTAGTTAGCACGCTTCTGCTCATCGGAAAGAACGGAATAGGCCTCGTTGAGCTCCTTGAACTTGGCCTCGGCCTCGGGGTCGTCCGAAACATCCGGATGTACGGTACGGGCCTTCTTTAGAAACGCACGCTTGATCGTCCGCGCGTCGGCATCCCTGTCGACGCCAAGCACCTCGTAGTAATCCCTATTTTCCGACACGACCGAATCCTTCCGACTTTCATTATAGTCACAGTGCGTCCTATACCCAAGCTGGGCCGACCGCAAACAGAGGGTTTGATGTTATTGCATTTGGTACGGCGAAAGCATGGCCCGTTGCGAGCAGCTCGCGAACCAAACCGACACGAGCGCGAACATGAAGCCGTTGGCAAAACCGTTGGCAAACTGCATCGCGCCGCGCTTCCACCACAGCAGACTGCGATGAAGCACGCCGTCCGAAAGCACCATGAACAGGCCCATGGTAAACGGAATAAAGCACATCACGGCAAAGGCCGAGAACACGCCCGAGATGGCCGACAGGACCAAAAATGGCGCCACGATGCCCATCAGGTAAAAACCGGTACGAGCTTTGCCTTCCAAGCGCTCGGCCTCAACATGGGCGCGGCCGACCAGGTCGCCGCCCGCGGCACCGTTGGTGCCAGCGTGACCCATGCCGCTAATGCGGACCTCGTCGCCATCGTGCGTGCCGGCGGGAAACTCAATCGTCTGCTCGGAGGTTACGCGAGTACGACCGCTGCCACCGCAATCGGGGCAGGGGTCGGCCACGACCTTACCGGAACCGCCGCACTCGGGGCAGACCGACTGGAACGTGCCCGCACCAAACAGGAAGGACAGGTCGACGTCGATGTGGCCGCGGCCGCCACAGCTTGGGCAGGTATGGGCATGCTCGGAGGAGACAGAACCCGAGCCGCCGCAGTGACCACAGGTATCGAAGCGCGTATAGCGGACGGTCTTGCGGGCACCGCCCTTGGCCTCCTTGGCGTCGAGCTTGATATCGACGACCACGTTGGCGCCGTTCTCGGGATTGTAGGCAGCCTGGCCGCGACGCTGCTGGCCCCAAGCGCCACCAAAGGGAAAGCCGCCCTCAAAGGGATTGCCATAGCCCGTGTTGCCGGCGTAGCCGCCACCATAGGGCGAAGCTGTAGGAGCACCGGCAAAGGGATTGCCAGAACGCATGGCGTCATAGCGCGCACGTTTTTGCTCATCCGAAAGCACGGCGTAGGCCTCGGAAACCTCTTTAAACTTTTCCTCGGCATCAGGTTCTTTGTTGACGTCCGGATGGAGCTTGCGGGCCTTTTGCTGGAAGGCCTTCTGTATATCACGCGAGGTAGCGTCCTTGGAGACACCCAGAATCTCGTAATAATCTTTTTCGTTCATCGTCGCCATGCGCGGCAACCTCCTGCTCACAGCAGCGTATATATTGCGGTAATTCTACCCGAGCGGCCTAAGCTAGACCCCAAAACAGCTCGAACAGCACATTTCCATCGAGCCAGCCCAGGTGTGTCGGCGCCAGACGAGCTCGAACATGGCCCGCGACGACATCTGCCGAAGTGAAGGGTCCCTCATGGACTCCGAGCGTCTCGGGCACCCAAGTGGCAAGACCCAATTCGAGCGCGCGATCGCAAGCAGCTGTCAGCTCATCGGCCGGGATGACACGAGCCACGCGAACCAACAGGTCGGACGCAACACCGCGCGTCATGCGACAAACGAGCATCAGGTCTTCGGCCGCAGCCTCGCGCTGCGACAGATATTCGGCCTCGAACGTCGTCGCGTCGTCGTCACGTTGCACCAGACGCACGCGGTACGCATCGCCTCGAGAAGACGCGCCGGGGAACAAACCTGCAAGACGGTCGAAATCCGCGGCGTCGAGCATGCCCGCGGCAGAACGACCCAGGCCCAGGT
>SKFA01001997.1_pt1 | contig 10824 bp, 16 predicted proteins | sample 4820291 | NCBI WGS metagenome assembly SKFA01 (sample SAMN11008795, study PRJNA524170) | human gut metagenome | isolation source: fecal sample from pouch patient p30 | place: Israel: Tel-Aviv | reverse complement strand
GAGAATAAAATTATGGATTTAAATAATTATGAAATGTTCCAAAATAATAAAGCGATTACTACTGTTTGTCATCCGCAAGTGAAAATCAACAAGATCTATCCTGACGCTCACATTCCTACTTATGGCACTGAGAAGGCTGCCTGTGCTGATGTTTACGCTTATATCCCAGCAGATCAGGCAGACCTGTATGACGAGCATGGTAATCCTATTATTTACATCCGTCCGCATGAGACCCGTATGATCGGTACTGGCCTGCGTTTTGCTCCTGCTGATGGTTGGTCTATCCTAGGATTTGCCCGCAGTGGTCTGGCATCTAAGAAGGGCCTGGCACCTGCGAACAAAGTCGGCGTGTTGGATGAGGATTATCGTGGCCAGGCTTTTATTCCTTTACACAATCACTCTGATATGACCCAGGAAATCGTTCATGGTGACCGTATCGCGCAGTTTATGTTCGTTCCGTATTATCAGGCGCAGTTTGACGTGGTTGATGAATTGAACGAAACTGAGCGTGGTGATAATGGTTTCGGAAGCACTGGTGTTTAACAATTAAGGAGTATTGCTTATGCGATATAGTTTTGGATATACAGTTAAATCCCCATATGTAGAAAGACGTGTTAAATACTATGATGAAAATGGTATCTATGACGAATCAGTACAAAGTGATGACGAATTGATTGTCATTGGGGAAAAGCTAAGAAATGGTGGTTATAGATATAACGAAGAACTTGGGAAAGCAGAGACGGCCATGTTCGAGACAGAACCAAACAATCCGCAATATAAAGAAATTCTTGCAAGATTAAATCGTGTTCGTGACAAATACGGTATCAAACACTGGGATGAAAAGGAGCGGGTGATGTAAAATGTTCTGGAATAAATCAGAAGAAAAGCCGTCAGAAGAACCTGAAAAGGCAGAAGAAGTCAAAGAGCAAAGACAATTTGAACCATATAGATGCTGGACTGTCTATGTCAACTATTGCCTAAGAAATGGCACAGATCATAGCTTTACAGTTGACTATGAAAATTCCGATTATCGCGATAAAATGAGCCACAAAGAGGCTGGAGAAGCTATGGAATCGGATGCAACCAAGAAGAAAGAAGAAATAGAAGCACTGGTTGAAGAAAATCTTGGGCAGGAAACTGGCTGGATTAAACTCGGGTCGGACTATATTGCCAATCGAGATCTTGCAACAGTATCAGTGCAGCTCATAAAAAGTACAAGCGGAGCTTTTGATTGGAGAGACTAATGAACGATTTGATTCAAATGCCGAAAGGCGATTACATTATGAAGGATGCCGCTTACGTAGATACAGGCAAAACTCGTACTGACGGGTGGTATCCAGAATGGATCGGTATGACAATGCAGTTCCGTCCAATTCCTGTCGGCTGGATTGCTCAGTTCCGATATGTAAAAGACAATGAGGGTTATCCGTATCCAGGTGGGATGCACACGTCGCCAGTTACTTCTGTCTCGATTACAGAAGATGAAAAAATTGTCAAAATTGAAACAGCACATACGATTTATACGTTTGAAAAAGTCAAGGAGGACTAAATTATGGCTAAGTATTTTTATGTTTATCACGTTAATGATGGCACCACTGATCGCATCGTAAAGATGTTCAACACCGACTCTGTTGTAAATGGCAAGAGGGGTACTTATATCGCTGAGAAAAAGGTTGCATCAAATGATCTGCAGGGCTTTACCAGTGGCATCAAAGCGGCAGGTTTTCAGCTGAATCAGGAGCTCGCAAATGCTGATACTGCCGAACAGGAAGCAAAACGAATTCTGGCTGCTAAGATGGCCGATTATCATGCAGCACGCGATGCTTATGCCGAGGCGGCAGACAATCTGAAAAAGGTAAACGCCAAGTTTGGTATCTGATACATAATCGCAGTGGTGGGTGGGAGGAATAAAAATATGAAACGGAATGTTACAATAAATCAGACTCAAATTTGTAATTGCGATAACTGTACTCAAATTGGAATCATTCACAATGATGAAGCATATGTCATGCAAACAAGTTCTCCGAAAAGAGAAGGTCCAGCGGAATTTACATGCAGTATGCCTGAGCCAAAACCTCATTTGAAGGATTTCATTTATAAGATTGTAGAAAAACTAAATAGTCTTATTGGATGGATTATAGATGCGTTTAACGATATTTGATTAAGGTGATAGTATGAAAACACATATTCGAAAAGGAAGATATAAATATGACCAATAAATATACTTATGAAGAGCTCAATGAGGCGATAGAACTTCTTATGGAGATGCGCGATAACTGCGTTAGGAAAGAAACGGACACATATAATGATCCAAAACGTGACGCAAAATATAAAGCGTTGACTATCGCGATTAGCGAACTCGATCACTTGTTTTGGATCAACAATAAAAAGTGAAATTTTACTGGTGGGTAGGAGTAATAAAGAATATGACTTATACACTTGTGTCTGTTCCAGAGGATAAAGAAGTCTGGTGTACTGGATTTCGATTTGATGATACGAAGGCCGGCATCAATTGCAAGCCGGTACAAGGAACTATTCATAACAAGGATTATTGGAACTCGAAATTTAAAACAAAAAATCGCACAATCAGCGTGAATACAAATCAATCGTATTATGCATTTGCTGATACTTACGAAGAGGCCGCACATATTTATAATGAGATGATAAGTACATTTCTTATTAACCTTGATAGTAAATATCGCAAAGTCGCAAGTTCATTGGAAGGCTGCTATCTATCGAATGATTGCGGCGTGATGTTTTAATAACTAAACCTTCATAAAGAAAGGAGAATTTGATGCTTGTAAAAGATTACGGCGGTGAAATCGATTGGAATATTGGTGCGTTCTGCGGCCATGATGAAATGATGTTTGATATTGACAAAGCTTGTAAAATGGCTTGTGAGAAAAATGGCATCAGATATGTGTTTGGAAGTATATCCACAATCCTACAGGGTGGTCGTATCCCACCACAGAAAAATCTGCCCATGTCAGAAGTTCTGTCCAGAGTAGATAAATATAATGAACTTGGTATTGGAGTTCGTTTGACATTCTCAAGCCCGTTTGTTACACGTGGCGATCTCGTTGATGAAACTTCAAATATTATGTTGCGGCACCTCGATCATAATAATCAGAATGGCCTTATAAACCGTAACGGCGTTATTGTTATGTCCGATTTACTGGCTGATTATATTCGCTATATGTATCCCAATCTTGAGCTGATTTCTTCGCAAGTAAAACCGTCTGTCGAAGTCGGTCTTGGGAATGATTCTGTCGAATATTATAATCGTCTGCTTGACCGTTTTGATATCGTCGTTGTGAATCCATTTAAGATCCATGACGAGCAGTTTATTAAAAACCTACATGACCATGATCGAGTAGAATTTATTGTCAATCACCGATGTCTGCCGAATTGTCCCATGGCTGGCCGTCACTATCAGCTGAACACAAAGCTGGGTCAGGCTATTGTCAATGGTGATGATATTACGGAGCTGCAAAATCAATTGGCGACAGTATATAACTATTGCGGCTCTACTCGAAACAGCAATCCTCTTCTTGGCACATCTATGAATGAAGATGAAATCAAAATGCTGGTTTCACAGGGATTTAAGCATTTCAAAATCGAAGGTCGCGAAAATAATATCATCTCATTTGTGCGTGACCTTGGTGACTATGTTTTTAATCACGAAATGTTTGAGCGAGTCATTCATGCCATTGCCGGTATGATGCTGTAAGGAGGTTCACAATGATTATTGACTGTAAATCTATTGCACAAGATATCAAAAATAAAATCAAAAATATTATCGCAGAAGCCGACTACGCTCCTGCTTTACATATTTATCAAGTAGGGGATAACCCTGCATCCAACGCTTATATTCGCGGTAAACTGCGTGACTGTGAAGAGGTTGGAGTCGAAGCGGAGCTTATCAAACTGCCGGAAGAGACAACCGAAGATGGTTTGAATGATAAAATACAAGAAGATTATAATTATGATAACGCAGATGGTATTATTGTTCAGCTCCCGTTGCCCAAACATATCAATCCTAAGAATATCATTATTCCAGACGAACTTGACGTTGATGGTTTTAATTCTACATCACCATTTCAACCATGTACTCCGCTTGGCGTTATGAAGATTTTCGACTCCATCGGTTATAATCTGGATGGCAAGAACGTGCTTGTGTGTGGTCAGTCTGGTATCGTTGGTCGTCCGCTGGTTGATATGCTGATTAAGCGCCATTGTAATGTGATTTCTGTAAATAGTACAGGGAGCTACATGAAGAATACTGCTTACGTTACAAAACTGGCAAATGTTGTCATCTCTGCGGTTGGAAAACGCAATTTTATTTCTCATATAGATCTATTCAATACAGATGTCTGCATTGACGTTGGCATCAATTACGACGAGAACGGAAAGCAACATGGCGACTGTTCTGACGCTGTTTATAATATGGATGGTATCAAAGTTACACCTCGTATCGGAGGTGTCGGCCTGATGACTAGGGCGATGCTGCTTTACAATGTATGTGTGGCAAAGTATGGGGAAGAGAAGATGGAGAGGGTGATTGAATGAAAGAACAGATTATTCCAATTGACCAACAGCTTGTATATAACGTAGAAGAGGTAGCGACCCTCTTGAAAACCACACGCCCTGTGATATACTCTTTAATAGAAAAGGGCTATTTGCCAAGTATCGTGTTGGGTCGTCGTAAAGTAACCCGTAAAGCACTTCTTGAGTTTCTTGATAAGAATGCCAACACTGACTTTGGAGAACTTTTAAGAGCCGGTTGATTGGCTTGTCCACAAAATTGCCCACATTTGAATTCTTGTGGGCAAAACGTGGGCAAAATACGCATCTTTTTGTATTAAGTAACGATGCTACGATAATTCACTATTGTAGTCAAAGGACGAAGCCCGCCACGGCCGCGGCTTTGAGGGCCTGCTGAAGCGCTACTTCAACGTGGAGCTGTAACTCCTGCATTTTTCTGAACCTGTTATCATAAAGCTGCCGTGCGGTTCTAAAGCTGCACGGCAGCTTTTTTTGCTTGACGGGATCCATGGCAGGGCGTACAATGGAAAAAACATTCCGAAAGGGGAAGTCTTATGAAATCAACTTCCACTCGCTGCGCGCTGCTGGACGAGCTGCGCGGGCTGGATCTGATCAGCATGATGCTTTACCATGGCATGTGGGACCTGGTCTATCTGTTTGGTGTGAGTGCACCGTGGTATGGCAGCTGGCAGGGAGAACTGTGGCAGCAATCCATCTGCTGGGTGTTCCTCCTGCTGTCCGGCTTCTGCCTGCCGCTGGGCCGCCACCCGGTCAAACGGGGTGCAATGGTGTTCGGGTGCGGCGCGCTTGTCACGGCGGTCACGCTGATCTTCATGCCTGCGGATGTCGTCTGGTTCGGTGTGCTGACGCTTCTGGGTTCGGCTATGATCATCACGGGTCTGCTGGAAAAGTGGCTGGAAAAGGTGCCGCCGGTGGTAGGCCTTGCAGGGAGCTTTTTTCTGTTTTACTTCACCCGCCATGCGGCCGATGGCTATTTGCAGCTGGGCCATTGGCTCATCACACCGCCGGGCTTTCTCTACGCCAACTACTTCACGGCCTATCTGGGCTTTTACCCCTTTGGCTTCTTCTCTGCCGATTACTTCCCGCTGATCCCATGGCTGTTTCTGTTCTGGACCGGTTTCTATCTGTACCATCTGGTCGGGAAGGAACGGCTGGAACCGCTTCATCATTCTGTCTGCCCGCCGCTGGGATGGATGGGGCGGAACTCGCTGATGTTATATCTGCTCCACCAGCCGGTGATCTACGGCGTATTGACGGTAGTGTTCCTGCTGCTGCGCCGGGGTGGAGGAGCGCTCTGAAAAATTCTGCAAAAGGTTCTTGACAAGGAGCCCGCCCTGTGGTATTCTTTTGGTGGTTAGAAAAGCCTAACCAAATTGCTCTGTCTTATGTCAGGCAGAGCAATTTCTTGAAGATAAAAGTTAGAATATACTAACCATTACTGAAAGAGAGGTTCTTCATTATGAGCAAAGTAGCAGTTGTATTCTGGAGCGCAACCGGCAACACGGAGACCATGGCAAACTGCGTGGCAGAGGGTGCAAACGGCACCATCGTTCCATGTGGCGAAATGAACGCCGCGAAGCTGGCAGAGTTTGATGCAGTTGCATTTGGCTGCCCCGCAATGGGCGCAGAGCAGCTGGAAGAGAGCGAGTTTGAGCCGATGTTCTCTGATCTGGAAGGTTCCCTGAACGGCAAGAAGATCGCTCTGTTCGGCTCTTATGGCTGGGGCGACGGCCAGTGGATGCGCGACTGGGTCGAGCGCGCACAGGGGGATGGCGCACAGGTGCTCAACGGTGAGGGTCTGATCTGCAACGAGGCACCGGATGAGGATGTTCAGGCTGCCTGCCGCAAGCTGGGTGCAGATCTGGCAGCGTGGTGACCGGATTAGAAGCACATTGCAAAATTTGACAAATGGGGTTTGCTGTGTTAAACTCTAAAAGTTGCGCAGCAGCCCATTTGCCGGACAAACGAACCTGAGAGCAGCAGGGGAACAACAGGGGCTGAACCCGGTCTCCTGCTGCTTTGCTTTTTAGGAAAGGTGGTGTGTATGGAAATGGCTGTTGCTGTTGGAATTACGGCCTGTTTCGCAGTTTTGCGTCACGCGGTGCGCTGCGCGGCTCTGCGGATGGCCCGCAAGGAAAAAATGCAGGAGGAACAGTCCCAATGTCCAAAACCACCCCGGAAGACCTGGCAAAGAAGCGTTCCGACGAAAAAATGCTTGTCAGTGAGATGATCGCGCTCCACTGCCGCAAGCAGCATCACACCCTCAGAGGCAGTCTCTGCCCGGAATGCCAGCAGCTGCATGATTATGCGCTGGCCCGCATTGAGCACTGCCCCTTTATGGAGACCAAGACCTTTTGCTCGGCCTGCAAGGTGCATTGCTATCAGCCGGAGATGCGGGAAAAGATCCGCACTGTCATGCGCTGGGCCGGGCCCAGAATGCTGCCGGTGCATCCCGTTCTCTCCATCAAGCATGTGATCGTGACAATGAAGGCAAGGCGTGAAGCAAACGCAGGAAAATAAGCAGCCATGTATAATCGCCTGAAGCCGGGGCAACCTAGAGCCAAGGAGGCGATAGAAATGGAAAACACAGGTGTGACCTGCGATGTCTGCGAGTGCCGTCACAATGTGCAGAACTGCAAGTGTGATCTGCCCCAGATCAAAGTGACAGAGCACTGCTCCTGCACCACCCAGCAGGTGGAGACCCCGCACTTCTGCCAGAATTACGAAAAGAAATAATTCGTAATGGCAGAAAACTCCCCGCCCAGCGCCCCAGACAGGGCATTGAGCGGGGAGTTTTTGTGTGCTGTTCAGTGGATGACCACACTGCAGGTAGCAAGGCTGCGCACCAGTGTGCCGACGCTGTCCTTCATCTGGATGCCGGCAAAGCCCAGACGGAAAGCGGCCTGTACATTCTCCAGCCGGTCATCAATGAAAACACTTTCCCCGGCCTTGAGCTGGTATTTGTCCAGCAGGGCCTTATAGATGCGCGGGTCAGGCTTGTTGATGTGCACCTCGCAGGAGGCCACGCCGCCGTCGAACAGGCCCTTGAGGTCGCGCTCGGTCAGAAAATCCAGCACATCCTCGGGGATATTGCTCAGGTAGTAGACGCAGTAGCCACGGCTTTTGAGCTTCCGCACCAGCTCCTGCATCCGGCGGCGGGGGCGGAGGATATGCATCCAATCGTCCAGCACGCCTTGTACCTCAAACGCGCGGCCATATTCCTTTGCGCGGGCCAGCATCCGCAGGTTGGCCTCAGAGCGGGTGATAAGCCCTGCATCCAGCAGCTTCCACTCCTCGCTTTCAAAAGTCAGCTGGGAGACCTGTTCTTCTACCTCGGCATTGCAGAAGCGGTCTACCAGATAGGTCTTGGGGTCGAAATCCACCATGACACCGCCCAGATCAAAGATGATATTTTTATACATCGCAGTTTCCTCAATTCTGTATGGATGTTTCTGCCAGAAAGATTCTGTCCACAGTATAGCACAACTGCCCGCTCTGCATCAAGCACTGCGCTGCCGCATAGGATGAAACAGGCAAACTGCGGGGAGGGGAGCACGATGAAATTCCGGGAGCTGTGTACAAAGGAAATCGTTCAGCTGAGCAACGGGGCCTGCCTTGGCCGCGCCGATGATCTGGAGCTCGATCCGGCAACGGCGCAGGTCAAAAGCCTGCTGCTGCTCGGGCAGCCTCATCTGTTTGGGCTGCTGGGCCGGGACGAGACTCTGGTCATCCCCTGGACGGACATCGAAACACTGGGAGTGGACGCGATCCTGGTCCGCACGGAGCTGCCGGAGCCGGAAGCCAAAAAGCAGGGTTTCTGGCAAAAACTGCGGCACTGGCTGGACGGCTGAAATTTTTCGTGAATTTTCCTGCATCAGGGTTTGATTTTACAAAAAATCGGATTATAATAGAGAACCGTGAGCGGCAGAGCCTTGCCGCTCCGGCTTGAAATCTGATTTCCGGAAGTGAAAGGAACTTCTCTCTATGAACGCAAAAAAACATACGCCGCTTTCCCTGCATGGGCTGCGGCTGCTCTTCCCGCCGCTGGCAACGCTGGGCATCCTGTTTCTGACGGAGTGGATCGCCCGCGGCAGCCTGACAGGGGAGACCTTTACCCAATACATTTTCCCCCATGCCGAAGCCTATCTGCTGGCGTGGGCCATGCTGTTTCTCAGCTGGCTGGCAGTGGACTGGCTGACCCGGTTTGCACCATTGGCGACCCTGCTGGCGGCGGTGCTGGGCTGTGCCCCGGCGGCAGTCAATTTCTACACACTGCAGCTGCGCGGCGAGCCCTTCCTGCCCTGGGATCTGATGCAGGTGTCAGAGGCTGCGGGCGTGGCAGCTGCGGCCGGTATCCACATCCAGACCAGCATGGTGGTATCCATTGTTATTATCGTGCTGCTGGTTGTGGTGTCTTTCTTCCTTTATAGAGGGCGGCAGAAGCTGAACTGGAAGCCCCGGATGGCAGGCTTTCTTGCCAGTGCGGCAGCTACCTGCGGCCTGCTCTTTGGCGTGTTCCTGCAGCCTGCCGTGACACAGGCCATTGGCATTGTGCCGGATGCCTGGATGCAGGATCGCTACTACCGCTATTATGGTGTCATCACCAGCTTTCTGACCAATCTGACCAATCTGGAGATCTCCAAGCCGGAGGGGTATTCAGAGGAGGCTGTCAACGAGATCCTGGATGATACTGAAGCTGCACAGAAATATTCCACTGCTCCGCTCTACCCGGGATCTTACGGTGCCACCACCTCTGCGGACGAGACCGTGAAAAAGCCTACCATCATCTACGTGATGGACGAGTCCTACTGGGATGTCTCGGAGCTGGAACAGTACGGTTTCCAGTTTGATACCGATGTCTCCGCCAACCTCCACGCCCTGCAGCAGACCAGTGCTTCTGGCCGGGCGTACAGCCCCAGTTTCGGCGGCGGAACCTGCGATGTGGAGTTTGAAGCATTGACCGGCTATTCGGCTTCCTTTCTGCCCAACGGCAGCAAGCCCTACCAGCAGCATGTGACCAAGCCCATGTTCTCGCTGCCCAATTACCTCAAGCTGACGCAGGGATATCAGACGGCGGCAGTTCATTGCTTCTGGGCCAAATATTGGAGCCGGGACACGGCATACCCAAATCTGGGCTTTGACACCTTCCTGAGCCTGGAACAGATGACCCATGTCAACAAGGTGCGCAGGCACTACTGGACCAGCGGTCTGGTCACGGATGACTCCATGGCGGACCAGATCATCCAGCAGTATGAGAAGATGAAAGCATCCTCGGATGCCCCGGTTTTCCTGCACGCGGTCACAATGCAGAACCATACCAATTATAATAAAGACAACTACCCGGACGATGTGCGGGTGAAGGTGACAGAGCACCCGGCGGGCCTCAAGGCCAGCACCATCGGCGCACTGGAAGATTTTGCGACCGGCATCCGGGATGCCGATGCCATGCTGGGCAAGCTGACCCAATACTTCTCGCAGGTGGACGAGCCGGTGATCCTGGTGTTCTGGGGCGACCATTACAACCCCATTGATTCCAATTATGATGTCTTTACCAGCAGCGGCTATGCCAGCGATTCCAGTGCGGACCCGCGCCTGCACCAGACCACCCTGCTGATGTGGTCGAACTACACCGACAGGCCCGTGGATCTGGGCACCATTGCCGCTTACGATATCTCGCCGGTGATGATGAACCTCTACGGTCTGGAACAGCCGCTTTATTTCCAGCTGCTGAATCGCCAGCTGCAGGTGGCCGACCGCGCCAATACCCGGGGCACGGTGATGAATCTGGACGGCACCACCACCCAGACCCCGAGCTCCCTGCAGGAAAGCTGGAGCCAGAAGCACTGGCTGCTGCAATATGACCTGATGTTCGGCAAGGGCTATGCCCTCAGCCGGATGGGCATGGAGAGCCTGAACAGCACTCAGACGGGCGAATAAACGAAAAATACGCGATTTTCTTGTAAAAAACAGAGAAAACCCCTTGCATCACACGCCTGTTTGTGCTATTATTATTCAGCATTACACACGCATCACTATGCCCTTTTGTGCTCTTTCGGGAGTGGAGGGCAGTCCAAGGCCATCCGATATGGCCGCGGATCACGGTGTGCGGAGGCAAAACAATTTTGGAGGTAATTTTACTATGGCAGTCGTTTCTATGAAGCAGCTTCTCGAGGCAGGTGTGCACTTCGGTCACCAGACCCGCCGCTGGAACCCCAAGATGAAGAAGTATATCTTCACCGAGCGCAACGGCATCTATAT
>SKFA01001983.1_pt1 | contig 10879 bp, 11 predicted proteins | sample 4820291 | NCBI WGS metagenome assembly SKFA01 (sample SAMN11008795, study PRJNA524170) | human gut metagenome | isolation source: fecal sample from pouch patient p30 | place: Israel: Tel-Aviv | reverse complement strand
CTTATCTATCAATGCCGGTATGTACTCTTTATACACTTCATCAATATCCGGCGTCATATCGTCAAGCGGGACTAATATCCGTTCTGAAAGCAATGGCAGCCAGGTTACATCCATTCGGAATATATCGTAATAGTCCGAATTTTCAGCTTTCATAAACTGCTCATAAATATCATCATAAGAAAATACATCAAACTGTATCTGTGTTCCGGTCTCCTCTGTATACAGTTTTGCCAGCCCCTGCAGGATCATTGTCTCCGGGCTGTCAAGGGTCAGTATCCGTAAATGATCCGCCGGTGTTTTGTTTAAAGTGATCTGATTCCACTCACGAAATCCATCATTCTCACAGATCAGTTCCTTCTCTGCCCCATTTTCCTTTGAATCTCCGATAATTTTTTCCGCAGCCATTTTCCCGACCAGACCATAGTTTAACTCATATTTGCGGTAATCCTTTTCCGGGAGAGAAGTGATCGGCGACAATGTAAAAATCGGTGTCTGATTGCCTGCTGAAAAGTTTGTAACAACATTTCTTATCTTTTCTGCAAAACGGATATTCGTCGTTATGATTGCATCGTATTCATTTTCCTGCACAAGAGTATTGATGATTGCATGAGATACACGCCTGCTGTCTGTCGTGATATGGAAAAATTTTATTTTCTCCTGCGCAAGCATCTTGTAGAGACCTCTGCAGAACTCATTTTCATTGGAAAATTTTAAAGAATCTGTTACCACAAGAACATTATGATATCTGGCAGATATGACAGTTTCTGCAATCTGCCCTCCCGCTGATTCATAATCAAATCCAATATAGTCCAGATCATCGGTCGCTTTCCGCTCCACAAAGCACAACTTTTCAAATCCTGCATATGCCTCTTTGACTTCCTTTTCTCCCAGACAGGTGATCGACGCCACCCCCATCGCCATTACAGACTTTGCCCATTGGATCATACTGTATTCTGTTTGTCTGTTATCGTTTGTGATCAGAAGTTCCGCTGTGTATCCTCTCTTTTCGGCATAACTTTTCAGGCAGTAATAAAAATCCCTGTAATGTCTGCGTTCCATTGAAGGCACGATCACACAGATAATATTGCCGCTTCCCTTCCTGAGCATCTTAGCCCGCTCATTGATCGTATATCCAAGCTTTTTAGCAGCTTCTTCCACCGCCTTTATCTTCTCACTGCTGACATTTCCTTTTCCGTTCAATACATTGGATGCCGTTCCCTGTGATACGCCGGCCATCCTCGCAACATCTATAATGGTAGCCATGTATTTCTCCTTTTTATGCGCCGCTTTTCCTTATAACGTTATTATAAGTATTATACTATAGATGTTGTGGGTTTTTCTACAAAAAAATTACCTGTCTGATTCACTCTTATATCACGATCCCATTACAGTGATCGACCTCAATTTCTTCATACCTTGTACATGACCTAACGCCATCCAATGACAGACAGCCTTCCTCTGTCTCAAAAGCACCAGATTTTCTGGTTATGACCGGATTAATCATTGCAAACTGAAACGGACCGGCAGCCACCACAATGATGATTTTCTTTACGCCGATCATCTTTGCCGCCGTTCCGACCTGTTTATCTTTTTCTGTTGCATCCTCTGATTTCTGTCCCAGAAACAGGGGATCACGCATGATTTTCTTTACCATGTAAGTTTATCTTCCTTTCATCATCTGATGCTTGAAACCGAACCTCCGCATCGCAGTTTCCTGCAGGTTTTCTGCTGGGCGCATTTAAAATTTATCGTATCCGGATTTGAAATCACTATGAACTTTAACGAATAACAAATAACGAATAACAGAAAAAACTTTATCACTGAACCTGAACTATTTTGCACTATTTACCTGTGACCGCACCCTGCACGGAAAATTTTTTAAAGATCTACCTCAAACTGCACCGTCTGGTTATATTGATCCAATGCCATCTGCAATTCCATGACATTCTGAGATACCCGCTCATATTCCTGCTTGACCAGATCAAGATCATAGTTGACATACCGATACTCGGGAACTGCATTTCTGGACATATACGATGTTGTCTCCCTCGTCTTTGGAAGCTGTTTGCGCATCCGGTCAAGGACAGCCTTTCTTTTATTCAACTGCGCCATCTTTATTAAGATCGTGTCCACGCTCATCTCGGTATCCTTTACCTGCACTTTTGCGGTTGCATTTGTGACATTCAGTGCATGTTTGATCACTGCGATCTTTTCATCAATTTCTGCAATCGTTGCTGCAACCTCAGCATAATCATATTCGGGGATCACAGGCTCCTCATTGATCGCAGCCACATAGGTACTTGACGCTTCTTCCTTATTTACCCAGTATTCCTTGTCTTCTTCCAGGCTTTTAAGCCATTTATTTGCATATGCCGATGTTATTTTTTTCATTTACCTTTTTCCTCTCCCAACTATCCTTCATGATGATATCAATATAAGACATACAGAAAAGTTTGTCATTCTACCGCTAGTTTAATTTCCGAAATAAAATATACCATAAACGAACGATATCCCCGTCAATGACGAGGATATCTTCAATACTGGTATGCAATAATCTACTTAAAATTATAAAATTGTCCAAACTCGGCAGCGATTTTCCTGAGATCCATTTTGTAGACTGCCTGCGGATTTTCAAATCCCATCACGGTCTGGACATCTTTCACCGTGTAACCGTGTTCTGATAGAAGCCTCTTGATCTGTCTGCCGGTCTCTTTCTGCTGGATTGATAAATACATTGGTTCCATCTCATACCTCCTTATTCATCACTGTCCCGAAACACGAATTTATTTTATCTTAACATTTTTTTGTTGGGAAATCCAGATAAATCGCCTGACTAATGAATTCTGTTCTTCTAATCAGAAAATAATCTACTTTCCTGTCCTTATAGCATCTTTTTGCCAATAATTTTACCACTTTCGGCGCTATTCCCTTATTTCTCTTATTCTCGAAAAGATCTATTCCTATTTCAGGTGTATCAGAGTCCGGATTCTGCAATTCCAGACTTCCACAATAATCGCCATTTATTTCAAATACAGAAAATACTTTATCTTCTCCCTCTAAAACCTGTTCCCACATCATATCTTTGCAATGCTCATTTAAAAACAATGTATGTTCACCATTTATCTGACGATGCAATTCTACATAATTATCACGATCTTCATCCGCAATCGGGCAAATGATAAATTCATTATCTGATACATAAACCTGCCTGTTCAACATCTTTCCTCCCTTATTGTGCACCATTTCTTTCCCAAATTGCCCCAATCTGTAATAAATGCGCCAGAATCTCATTTTTATACACTGCTGTTATTTCCCTGTTGTCTGGTATACTCCTGTCCACACTTCCAGATAGCCTTCTCTTTAAAATAAATACTGGTATCCTCGTCCGATATTTCAAAGAACACCCGTAACATATCCATATTTAATGTCTTTCCAAATCTTCTCGGTCTGGTAAACAGGGAAACCAGCGGTTTTCTGTCTAAAAATTCTTTGATCAGCAGCGTTTTATCCACATAATAATATTCTGCCTGTGCTCTGACATAATCAGAAACTCCTACCGGAAGCGGTCTTTTCTCTTTCGCGGCATCTTTACAGGTTTTCATATTTATTTCCTCTCCTGATGGCAATATATTACTTCTTTTACGGCTGATTATAATAGAAATGCGGAAATATATCAAATTATTTTGATATATTTCCGCATACACAATTTTAATTAAGCTGGTACTCATCCACCACTTTTCTCGCCACATCTGGATAGTTCGTAATAATTGCATCGAGTCCCATCTCACAGCAGCGCCGCATGTCTTCCTCATTATTGATCGTCCATACATGCACTAATATATTTCTCCGCCTGCAGTCCTCCAGATAATTTGGATAAAAAATTTTCGTCCACCCCGGATGCAGAGCATCTGCCCGCACAACATCCGCCACATAATCGACCGCATTTATAATTCCATCCGCATACAGTGCACCTGTTTTTAATTCCGGGCATTTTTCCTTCATACTGCGGATCGTATAATGATTGAATGAGGAAACTATGATACGATCCATCATGTCATATTTTTTTGTCAGTTCTAAAACCTTATCTTCCATTCCCGGATAAAACGTGTTTCCGGTCTTCATTTCCACATTAATGGTGAGATCCGTCGGCTTTATCAACTGATAAACTTCCTCTAATGTTGGTATCTCTTCTTTCTCATATTCCGGATGTATTTTATTAAAATTAAATTTTTTTAATTCATTACAGGTAAAGTCCTGTACACGTCCGGTTCCATCACTGACTCTGTCAAGAACCTCATCATGTATTACAACCACTTCCCCATCTTTCGTCAGATTCACATCCAGTTCGATTCCATCTGCTTTCATCTCAATGGCTTTTCGAAATGCATCCATTGTATTCTCCGGTGCATAACCACTTGCTCCACGGTGCGCCCACACTTTTATTTTTTTTGAATCCATAAATTTTTATCCCCCTTCTGCTTTCCAGTTTTGATACATTCTAATCCTGAATTTGCAATATTTCCAGATGCTTACATTTCTTCCACATAGTGCACATAGTCAAAATTTCTGATCTCATCGATCAGTTCCGGTCTCATATTATAGTGATTGACTTCCAGAGTTACCACTAAAGAGGAAAATTTACCCGGCAGTTTATTTTTGGTTGTTTCAACCGTCTCTGTTTTCACATTCCGGCTTCGCATCTCCTGCAAAAACAATCCAATGCTCTTTCCATTTTCCAGTTCAAGATAAAGATCAAATACTTTCGCATGTTTCTGTAAAAAAATGTCGATTTTATTCAGAAGGCGCAATACAACAACAATGAATACCAGCGTATAGACTGCACCTTCCACAAACCCGATTCCAATCGCCAGACCCACACAGGCACATGCCCAAAGTCCTGCTGCTGTGGTAAGCCCCCGGACTCTTTGTTTCTCCGTTACCAATATTGTGCCTACCCCCAGGAATCCTACCCCACTGATCACCTGTGCACCGAGCCGTGCAAGATCGGCTTTCTGGTCAAAATTCATCGACATATATTCACTGGTCAGCATTACCAAAGCGGATCCAAGGCACACTAATGCATGTGTCTTGATCCCGGCTCCGCGCCGTTTTAACCCACGGTCAATTCCTATCACAGTTCCCGTTAGGATTGCCAGCGCAAGGCGTCCGCAAATCGCTACGCTGTTCCATTCTGCCATTGCGTCAATAAAAGCTCTCCACATGATTTCACCTTCCCACTATTTTATCTCCAACGAATCTTTTTGTGCATCTTAGGATAAAGAAAAAGAGCAATTTAAAATTATCTTTCAAATTGCTCTTCTCCCCATTCTCACCTGCAATTACTTTGAATATAACCGAATCCTTTTTTCTTTAATTTTTCCGTAAAATCTGTAGTAAAATGCATGCAAAAAACATTCCTTCTTAAATCCGCCGGTATACATTCCTCCAGCTCCTCTAATGGGCAATGTGACCTGTGATCCGATGTAAATTCTGTTGTATCCTGATAGATCGTTGATATTTCCCTTTTATAAAATCTGTTTAATACATCTTTGGGAATCTCATACGAATCTCCACTGTAGTAAATCTTCTCTCCTGCAAATTCAATGATATAACCAAAGCAGGAAATATCATCCGCATGTTTCACAGAAACAGCCCAAACCTTCAGTCCCTCTGCGGTAAACAGACTGCTCTCCACAGGAATATAGATATCCGGGTCGATTCCCATCAATCCAAGCAGAATCCACAAAGACTTTTCCGGATAGATGACCGTCACTTTTTTCCCAAGTACATAATAACAATAGGAAATGATAGACGGAAGACTTCCCACGTGATCTGCATGCATATGTGTTACCATAATTGTGATACCGGCGTATTTCTTTAAGAGTTCTTTCTGATACAATTTCAAAAATACACTCTCCCCGCCATCGATCACATATAGCTGATCCTTGTTTGTAAAATAGGCACTTGTATTCCCGTACAACGGATTAAATGCCGAACCACATCCCAAAAAATTTAAATCCATACGCATCACTTCCGATAATTATTTTCTTTCAGGTAATCCACACAATGCTTTGTCCAGTCTGTCTGGATAATGTCAAATCCTTTATCTGCAAGCCATCCCCATCCTTTCGCAGGATCATCGGTCAGCGAAACGTCATCGCTATGCCCTGCTGCCAGTGGAACCCGGCTGGAATATAAAATCGCATTGCCCCAGAGAATCCGCCCCTTTTTCTTCTGCATTTCCAGATAAGATTCCTGGATCACCGGAGATGTTTCTTTTTCAAACACAATCTCTGCCCCTATATAATTGATGTTCATTTTTTCAATTTTATCAGAGGCAAGATCCTCTTCCATGAAAATTGGCATATAATCGATCGTTGGTGCATAAGCTTCAATTAATTTCAAAGATTGGTCAGAAGGATCACTCTTCATTAAAATCTGATCTTCCATTCCATGTTTCTTTACTGCTTTCATAACCGGTTCAATAATATTGATGCTTCTGTCAAGATTCAGTTTACATTTTCCTTTCAAATGCTCTAACACATCATCAAATGAATTTACCGGCAGAAATGTCTGCTGCAGATCGCCGTTACAGAGTCTCATCTGTCTGATCTCACCGGCTGTATACCGTTCAATCCTGATATGTCTGTCAAGATGGCTCGGTTCCATTCCTGTGTGGAATACAAACAATTCGCCATCGATACTTTGAAACAGATCCATCTCTAAAATGTCTGCGCCCTCCTTGAGTGCAATATCAAAAGCCGCAATCGAGTTTGGCGGAATATTTCCCCCACTGGTTCCTCTGTGGGCGGCAACCAGAACACCTGTTTTTTTTCTTAATTCAATGATCGATTCCATTTAATTTTTACCCCCGTTTTTCTTTTTTGTAAAAAAAGATTTTATCTTTCCAAGTCCGTCATATCTGCCAAGCCAAAGTGCAATCGTAGAAATGATCATAAGCACTACCGTATAAACAAATGCCATTGCCTGTGCATCTATGGTCGCTGTCTCATCCGTTGCCAGCTTGATCACGATTCCAAGCGGCTGATAGGATGGATGATATAAAAATACGGATAAGTCATATTCTGATAAAAGTCCGTTAAAGTTCAATACGATGACAGATAATACGATTGGCATAATAATCGGAAGAATGACTTTCCTCATTGTATAGAGCGGTTTTGCGCCCATAACCTGTGCTGCCTCTTCCATATTTCCATCAAGTCCGACAAATCCGGCGCGGATCATTCGGTATGAAAACGGAATTTTAATAATAATGTATGCAAACAGCAGGATGATCGGTGTAGCAACCAATACCTTATCTGCCAGGAGCATTCTTGGCTCATCGTAGGTCAGCATCAAACCAAGTGCGATCATGGTTGATGGCAGCAGCCATGGGATCAGAATAAACGGTTCAAACAACTTGTCATATTTATGTTTTGCTTTTGTCACAATACGGGCAACCACAATACAGATCACAGCTACAACCAGTGCCGCCAGCAGAGAATACACAATACTTACCAGATACGGCTTATATGCAGTGGCTGAATGGAACAGTTTTTTGTAATTCTCCAGTGTAAAAGAATCTTTTCTGATCACACCTGTCTTGATCGTCAATCCATCGGTAAATGAAAATACAAGTACGTTGATGATCGGCAGCATGTAAATGATAAACATCACATAAGCTACAATATGTGCGATCACATTCATGACCGGATTTTCAATCTTTTGTTTTTCCATTTTGGCTTTTGTCTTTGAAACCGATATAAAATTGCCTTTTTTTTCAATTTTCTGCATGATTGCAAGAAGAATCGTCGTTGCAATTCCAAGGATGATTGCCAGCAGCGCTGCGATATCTCTCGATCCCGTCATATTGGCAAACGTCTTGATCATCGGGTTGATTGTCTGGAAATCCGGGCCACCAACGATCAAAGGTCCTGACATTGTGCTTAATGCTGCGATAAAAGTAAGCACTGTAATCGCAAAAATGGTAGGTTTCATTGTCGGCAGCACAATTTTAAATAAAATCGTACTCTGGGATGCCCCCATATTCTTCGCCGCCTCTATCGTATGATAATCCAGCCCTCGTATCGCATTTGTCAAAAACATCATATGATTTGATGTTCCCGAGAATGTCATAATAAAAAGTACAGCACCAAATCCGACAAACCAGTTCGGATCCAGACCTGGAAAAATATTGGTCAGCACTTTTGTCACGATTCCTGTTGAACCGTAAACGAACTTATATCCTGTAACCAAAACAACGCCGCTGTAGATCAGTGTTGACATAAATCCAAGACTTAATATTTTTGCCCCTTTGATGTCAAAGTATTCTGTAAACAGTACAACTAAAATACCGGATATATTTACGGTAATAATAGAAGCGATCGCCAGAACAAAGCTGTTCTTTAAACTCTTCATGGCCCTTGCTGATTTCATGATCTTGTCAATTGCTTCCAATGTGAAATGTCCGTCTTTTACAAATACCCTGGCAAGCAGATTTAAGTTTGGGAATACCAGAAATGTAATGATAAACCAGATTAATGCAATTTTAATAATAATGCCGGGAATATTGATTGTTCCATCCTGAATTTTTTGCTTGAGTTTATTCATAAAATATCCCTCCTAAAACTGCATGATATCCTGTGGGTTGATATAGAGGTCTATCTGTTCGTTTTCCTGATACAGCCTGCGTCCATCATTTTTTTCAAGATATTTAAGCTCCTGTCCATGACATTCCAGCACATACTTTGTCAGCACACCACTAAATTCAGCTTCTTCCACTTTGCCTGTGAGTTTCACATAACCGGCTTTTTCTTCAATGATACATCTCTCAATTCTTACAAATCCAGTCTTGTTTGTATCTAAATTTGCACCCGACTGCGTATTGACCTCAGATAAAAGTTCACCCTTTAAGCGGTTGATATCACCGATAAAATCGCAGACAAACTCACTTTTTGATTCATTATAGATCTCATACGGCGTTCCAACCTGTTCTACATATCCATTGTTAAATACGGCGATCCGGTCGGAAAGCGTCAGCGCTTCTTCCTGGTCATGCGTAACATACAATGTTGTGATACCCAGCTCTTTCTGGAGACGTTTTAATTCCATTCTCATATCAATGCGGAGTTTTGCATCCAGATTGGATAGCGGCTCATCCAGGCAAAGAATCTTAGGCTCCAGAACGATTGCTCTTGCAAGCGCTACTCTCTGCTGCTGACCACCTGACAGATCCGACACATTTTTCTTTAACTGTGATTCCGTAATCTTGATCTTAGCTGCAACTTCATGTACTTTCTGATCGATCTCTGTCTTCGATGCTTTTTTTACTTTCATTCCAAACGCAATGTTGTCATAGACTGACATTGTCGGGAAAAGCGCATAGCTTTGGAACACCATGCCAATGTTTCTTTTTTCAACCGGAAGATTTGTAACGTCCTTGTCTCCTACATATACTTTTCCTTTTGACGGTGAGAGAAAGCCAACCAGCGCCCGCAGTGAGGTGGTCTTTCCACAACCGCTTGGTCCTAAGAAGGTGAAGAACTCACCTTCTTTAATATCCAGATTCAAGTTTTCAATCGCTACAAAATCCCCATACTTTATTTCAATATTTTCAAACTTTACCATGGTGTTCTCCTAACTTTGTTTAATGTCAGCTTCCTGTATTTTTAGTTTCTTCTATATTTACTGTACATACTCAAGCTCTGCTTTCTCTACCCATGCATCCACATTTTCTGCAATGAAACTCCAGTCAAGATCCTGCGGTTTCAAAGTCTCCATTAACTCTTTAATATCATCGGAAACCTGGTCTAATGCTTCTTTCTGACATGGAATCGTTCCATAATTATTAGACCAGTCAAGCTGAACATCAGAACTTCCAAGCCAGTTTAAAAATGCTACACAGGTATCATATTTCTTAGTGCCTGCTGAAATTGCAAGAGATTCTACCACATATGGCTCTCCAATGTCCGGTGTCATGATCTGGAATTTGTAATCACGGTCTTTCTGCTCTGTCAAAACGCCGGATGCCCAGTGCTCATCCATCGGATAGGTACCATTGATCACACTTCCGACTGCGTCTTCACCATCTGCAATGTTATGTGCATTACCTAAGAATTTTGCTGCGATCTCCCATCCCTCATCAGAAATGCCAAGATCTCCGTCCGGATCCTGATAACGGCTGATGATACTTGCAAATACCGTCTTTGCTGTTCCACCGCCTAAATTATGTAACTGATACAGTCCTTTGTATTCATCTTTCGTCAGATCTGTCCAGTCAGAAGGCATATTGTCATAGTCCGCATTTCCCATTAATACCAATGGTGTTGTTGTAACCGGGTAATAATATCCGTCCGGATCGATGAGGTCTGCATCTACTCCGTCCACCCAGTCCGGTTCCCATTTCTGAAGCAAACCGTTTGCTTTTAATTTTTCGTACTCAATATTGTTCAATCCAAATGTAACGTCACAAAGAGGATTATTTTTCTCTGCGATCATACGCTCGGTTACCTCGGATGCTCCTAATGCTACCACCTCAATATCGAATCCGGCTTCTTTCGCTTTCTCGATCAGATATGCATCACGACCTTCGGTTCCGCTGTTCGTGTATACAACAAGTTTTTCATTGGAAGATGAAGTATCCTCTTTCTGGGTATCTGCCGCATCGGTCTTGTCCTCCACAGCTGCGCCCATCTGATCTGCTGCCGTGCTGCCATTGTCTGCGCTGGTATTTCCACCGCCACAGCCTGCTAATGCTGCAACCCCCATTGCTGATACAAGTAATACTGATAAAAATCTTTTTTTCATTGTAAATTCCTCCCTCTCTTTTGTTTTTGTAATGTTATCATACTTCATATTTTGAAACGTGTCAATATTATTT
>SKFA01001982.1_pt1 | contig 10889 bp, 13 predicted proteins | sample 4820291 | NCBI WGS metagenome assembly SKFA01 (sample SAMN11008795, study PRJNA524170) | human gut metagenome | isolation source: fecal sample from pouch patient p30 | place: Israel: Tel-Aviv | reverse complement strand
CATAATCTTTCTCCAAGAAATAGTGATATAGAATATATTATAGCACTTGCGAGATGAAAATATCTAAAAATGTAATAATTCGTTTTTCAGTTGTTACACAACACGCTACAAGTATGATTTAATAAGCACTTAATCAAAAACAATTAAAGTTTGTGACAGTTTTCTTTTGAAAAATCACCTAAAAACTCTGACTTATACTTTTTATTGCGGTTAATTGCGGTAAAATGTTATAATACAGTCATGAATATCTACGAGAAATTGGCAACTTTCAACATCATCGAAACACCACGGATGATTTTGCGCCCGATATCGATGAGGGATGCTAAAGATATGTTTGACTACGCCAGTAAACCAGAAAATGTGGTTTACGTTTTTCCTGCGCATCATAATTTAGCAGAGACTCGCTTGATAATTGCGACTTTATTTATGAAAGAGCCCTTGGGTAAATGGGCGATAGAATTGAAGTCTGAGTCTGTTATGATTGGAACGATTAACTTTGTAAAAATAGATGAAAAAGCTAGAACTGTAGAAATTGGTTATACACTTAATAAAAGATATTGGGGTCAAGGGCTAATGACAGAAGCAGTTCGAACCCTAGCTGAAATCGGTTTGACTGAGTTTAGCTTGCGTCATTTGGATATTGTCGTTGATTCAGAAAACATCGCCTCATGTAAGGTCGCAGAAAAGTCAGGCTTTATTTTACAAGAAAGCTACAAAGGCCTTGAGCCCTACACCAAAATCGTGAGAAATTTCAAACGCTTTAGAAAGGTTCATCAGGTAAAATATGAGTAAACATCAAGAATTACTGGACTATATCGATGATTTGGAAATTGGCAAAAAGGTCAGTGTTCGTGGTCTTGCGACGCGACTTAATGTTTCTGACGGTACAGCCTATCGTGCGATTAAGGAAGCTCAGGCGCGTGGTCTTGTTTCAATTAATTACCGCTCAGGCACAACACGGATTGCGACCCAGGAACAGCGCGTGATTGAAACTCTGACTTTTGGCGAGATTGCCAAAATCGCAAGTGCTGAGGTAATGGCAGGGGAATCAGGCTTGACTCAGGCTTTTAGCAAATTCGCTATTGCTGCCATGACCAAGGAGAACATCCTGAAATACCTGACTCATGGTGGTTTAGTTATTGTTGGTGATCGAACGGATATCCAACTTCTTGCCCTTCATGAAGGCAATGCTGTTTTAATTACAGGGGGCGTTGATATTGAGCCACAGGTGCTAGATTATGCGAACGCTCACGCCATACCAGTCCTTCGAACTGATTTTGACACCTTTACTGTTGCTAGTCGGATTAATCGCGCACTGTCTAATGAATTAATCAAAAAAGAAATCGCAACAGTAGCAGATGTTTATCAGAGTCAGGCACCAACTCTTTATGAAATTTCGACCGTTAAAGATTACCTAGATTTAGTCAAAAAAACGAATGGCTCTAGGTTTGCCGTCATCAATCAACACAAGTTGGTTGTTGGTGTGGTGAGTATGCGAGATGTCACAGGTAAGAAGAACAGTACAACTATTGATAAAGTCATGACTCGCAATCCTAAACTGGCTAAGTTTGACATGACAGTTGCGTCAACGAGTCAGAAGATGATTTTTGATGGTTATGACATGATGCCAGTAGTCAACAGTGATAGTACTTATGCAGGGATTATTAGTAAGTCTGATATGCTACGTAGTATGCAGGAGTCTTCTGAGCAAAGTCAATTTTCTCACACCATGACCGACGATGTAGCGCGCGCTGTAAAAGAAGTGCAATCTTATTACACCTTTACAGTAGAACCATTCATGATGAATAATGTTGGTAACATTGCCAATGGGATGATGGCTGAGATTATCAGCAATATCACCGATCGCGTCATGACCAAAACGAAAAATAAGAATATTATCATCGAATCGATGAGCATTTATTTTATGGGTGCCGTTGCCATTGATGATGAACTGGAAGTCTATCCTAAAATTATTAGTGAGTCAAGACTTGGCGCGACCATTGATTTTGAGGTCTATCTGGATTACCAGATTATCAGCAAGATTTTAGTCACCCTACAAATTAACTAGAAAAAGGACAGACATGAACGATATTTTAAATAAAATCAAAGCTTACGACGAGATTGTGATTCACCGACATAAGAATCCAGATCCGGATGCCTTGGGGAGCCAATTGGGTTTACGTGATATCTTACGGATAAATTTTCCAGATAAGACAATCTCTGCAGTTGGGTTTGATGAGCCGACGCTTGCCTTTATTGGCAAGATGGATCAGCTGACTGATGAAACCTTTAAAGGAAAACTCGTCATTGTGACGGATACGGCGAATACACCTCGTATTGATGATGCACGGTATCAGACGGGTGATTTTCTAATCAAGATCGATCATCATCCCAATGATGATGCTTATGGCGATTTACTAGCCGTTGATACGACAGCAAGTTCAGCGTCAGAAATCATTGCGAATTTTGCTTTTGATAATGACTTGCAGATTTCTGATGATGCAGCAAGAGTCTTGTATGCCGGGATTGTTGGCGATACGGGACGTTTTCTTTATCCCGCAACGACACCCAAAACGCTTTACACCGCTGCAAAATTAGCAGAGCATACCTTTGATAGAGCAGCTCTCATGCGTGAAATGGATTCTTTTGATATGAAAATCGCTAGACTCCAAGGCTACGTCTATGAAAATCTTGAAATTTCACCTGAAGGTGTGGCGCGGATTTTTATCACACAAGAGCTGATGAAAAATCATGGAATCTCAGATTCTGAAACATCAGCCATTGTCTCTGCACCAGGAAAAATTAAAGAAATCCAAACCTGGGCGATTTTTGTTGAGCAACCTGATGGTCATTTTCGAGTTAGAATGCGCTCAAAAGTTGCACCGATTAATGCCATTGCCAAAGAGCATGCAGGTGGTGGGCATCCGCTTGCCAGTGGGGCTAATAGCTATTCACCACAAGAAAATGATACGATCTATCAAGAATTAAGAAATAATTTAGTTGCTTTTCAGAAATAGTGGTATAATGAGTCTATGAATAAAAAAGATTTTCCATGGCTGTACGATGCTGAGTATATGTCCTATGTCGGTGGGCTTTTAGAGACACCTGAAGTTCAAAAATTAAATGAGTTTACACATCATTACATTTCAACGCGCTTGCTCCATTCTTTGAATGTCAGCTATACGTCTTACAAAATTTCCAAAAAATTTGGTTGGAACAAAAAAGCAACGGCTCGTGCAGGACTTTTACATGACCTCTTTTATTATGACTGGCGTGAAACGAAGTTTGCTGAAGGCAGTCATGCCTATGTGCATCCAAGAATCGCTTACCAAAACGCTCAAAAATTGACGACGATTTCAAAATTAGAAAAAGACATCATTATCAAACATATGTGGGGTGCAACCATTGCACCACCACGTTATAAAGAAAGTTTTGTCGTGACTTTTGTTGATGATTATGTGGCCATTAAGGAATGGACACAGTTGATGAAGATGAAATGGAAACATCATAAACTGTTCAAGAAAGAAAAATTAAGTTAATGAAATTGCAAAATCAAGACATCAAAATAGGTAAAACGATTGATGAATTAGTGGAAGGCGAGACCTTTAGTCTGTCTGAGACGATTAAAAATAGAGAAATATTACTATATCTCGGTCTTACGAACGATGACAATCCACTCTATTCGCAGTATGATTATGTTAAGGAACTTGGTTTGACCAAACCAGTGGTACCGACTGCTTTGATTTTTGGCATCATTACCTCAACCATTAACAAACATTTACCAGGTCCTGGTAGTCATGTTGTGAATGTCAATCTCAATCTCATTGAAAAGATTTTTCGTAATGATTTGCTAAGTTTCAATTTTGAAATCATCAAGATTGATACTAACAAGGATTTGGTAACGATTAATATTGAGATTATGAGAGATGAAGAGCGCGTAGCGGATGCAATTGTTTTAGTGCAACCGCCATTAGAAGAACTCTCGGATTCAGAGTAGTCAAGCCTCATCATTAGCACTAAAATTAAGTTCGAAGTAGATAGAAAAATAGATATCAAAGGAGGACATTATGGATAATCAAATTTTCGAAACAAATCAACATACAGGTAAATTTTCACTTGCTGATTTCTTTGCGCGTATTTACGCACTAGTTGGCATGGGGATTGCCGTCAGTGCTGTGGTGGCCTTTATTACTTTGACAGTATTCGCTGATAACATCTCAGCGATTTTGACAGGTCATACATGGCTATTATTCGTTTTATGGATTTTGGAGATGGTCTTGGTAGTGGCTGTAACGCCAATGGCAGCTAAGAATTCACCGATGGCACTACCAGCCTTCATTGGATTTTCAGCCTTGAACGGCTTTACCTTGACTTTCACCTTAGCCTACTTTGATTTAAGTAGCATTGCGATAGCCTTTGCCATAACAGCAGGCATGTTCTTCGCGCTTTCAATTTTTGGTAAAATGACTAAACGTGATTTATCTGGTATGGGTAAAGCCATGTTTGCAGCTCTGATTGGTATTATCATTGCGAGTGTTGTGAATCTATTCGTGGGTTCGTCAGGCATTGACTTTATGATTTCAATCCTTTCAGTCATCGTCTTCTCAGGCTTAATTGCTTGGGATAACCAAAGAATCGAAACGCTATACAACCAATCAAACGGTAATGTGACCGACGGTTGGGCAGTGAGCATGGCCTTGAGCCTCTATCTTGACTTCATCAACCTGTTCATCTCAATCTTGAGAATTTTCGGAATTAGTGGCAGCAAAGATTAAGTTCAAAAAATCATCCTTAAAAGATGATTTTTTTATTTTTAGAGATGCTTTTAACCGCATCAGTTTATTTGAGAAATGGGAGTGAAATCTAGAAAGATGTTAAACTATAAAAAAGTAGAGACGACAGAAACAATGGCAACATTATCAGACTTGATTCAAGTTATTTGGTCAGAAGTTTTTACACCGGTGCTTGGCGCAACACAAGTTGATTATATGTTAGACACTTATCAGTCAATTGACCAAATTAAGTCTGAAATCAGTGGTGGTGTTCAGTATGAATTAATCTTACGAGACAACGAGCCAGTCGGCTATTTAGCCTATGCTATTGAAGAAAGTAAACTCTTTATTAGTAAGCTTTACTTTTTAGCAAGCAGTCGAGGACAAGGTCTCTCTCGACAAGTCTTTGAAAGATTTGAAAAAATCGCTAAAAGTCATGGAAAAAGTCAACTACACTTGCATGTAAATCGAGATAATACGCGTGCTTTAACCATTTACCAGCATTATGGTTTTGAAATTGTTCAGGTGGTTGATACGCCCTTTGGAGAATATTTTCTCAATGATTACTGGATGACTAAAAAACTGTAACTGTACAAAAAAACTGCTGATTCAGCAGTTTTTTTAATTACGAAATAATTGTGTGACTTGAAAGGGTTTGACCTGTCTTATCTTTGAGTATCAACCAAGAATTAGTGCCGGCAAAATAAAGTAAGTGTCCAACTTCATTGACTGATTTTAAATGGATATCAGCTGTTGTCACCATATCAGGTCCAATCACATCAGCGTGTTCTTGGCGCAAGCTCAGTGCAAATTTCTGTGAAAAACCGATAGAACCATCTTGATTAAGGGGCATGTCTTGTTTAAGGACAGCGCCTTTTCTGATGCATAAATCAGTTCGTTTTAGCCAATAAACCTCAGCTTTAGCACCTTCATAATCAACATAAAAAGGGATATCTGCAATTTCTTTTGAAAAGCGGTGTTGCACTTTAGCTACGCTTTTTGTGGCAGAAGTAGCCGATGTGTCTTGAGTCATTCTGAATTGATAACCAAGTTTATCTAGATAAGGTGAAAGTTGATCCAGATAAGTTTTTAAAATTTTTGTTTGATGATTTGGGACTTTTTGAGCTGTGAGATATTTTTTGAAATAAATAGGCTCAATATCCAAAGGCAAACTAAAGACAAGCGCACGGTCAGCTTGTGCTTTTTGAGACACTAGATTTGGTCCTTTAAAGTAGAAAGTAGTTTTAGATTTATCAGCAACGAAAGTTGTTAAATCTAAGATTTCAAGCTGACCTAGTTCATCTGGAAAATCAAGTAATAAACGGTTATTTTCAAAGCTTATTGTCATTATTTAATCACGTCAATACCACCAAGATAAGGACGGAGAACTTCAGGAATTGTGATAGACCCGTCAGCATTTTGGTAGTTTTCAAGCAGAGCAGCGACAGTACGACCAACTGCTAAACCAGAACCATTTAAAGTGTGAAGGAGCTGTGTTTTCCCTTCCTCATCACGGTAACGAATTTGAGCACGACGTGCTTGGAAATCTTCTGTGTTTGAACAAGAAGAAATTTCGCGATAAGTATGTTGTGATGGAATCCAAACTTCCAAGTCATAAGTTTTAGCTGCAGAGAATCCCATGTCACCAGTAGATAAAGCGACAACACGATAGGCTAAACCTAATTTTTCAAGAATATTACCAGCATTAGCGACCATTTTGTCAAGTTCTTGATATGACGTTTCTGGCTTAGAAAACTTAACCATCTCTACCTTATGGAATTGATGCAAACGGATGAGACCACGTGTGTCACGACCTGCTGATCCGGCTTCAGAACGAAATGAAGGACTCATGGCAGTGAAATAGATAGGCAGCTCGCTACCATCGATGATTTCATTGCGATAGTAGTTGGTCAATGGTACTTCAGCAGTTGGAATCAAAACGAAATCACTATCTGCTAATTCAAAAGTATCTTCTTTAAATTTCGGATATTGACCAGTGCCATACATTGAGTCGTGATTGACCATGTAAGGTGTAATCATTTCAGTATAGCCTTCTTTAGCGTGTTCATCCAACATGAAGTTGTAGAGTGCCCGTTCTAAGCGTGCCCCCAAACCTTTGTAGAATAAGAAACGTGACCCAGTGACCTTAGCACCACGTTCCCAGTCTAAAATACCTAATTTTTCCCCTAAATCCCAGTGAGCTTGTGGTTCAAATTCAAAGCTTGGTACCTCTCCGACACGTTTGACTTCAACATTATCATCCTCATCAGCGCCGACAGGGACATCATCTGCTGGGATATTTGGTAAAGTTTCAAGAATACCGGTCACTTTTTCATCAAAGAAAGCTAACTCAGAGTCAAGTGCTTTGATGTGACTTGACACTTCCTGCATCTGTGCGATTGCAGCACTGGCATCTTCTTTGTTACGTTTGGCAAGGCCAATGGCTTCAGACGCCTCATTACGTTGTTTTTTGAGTTGTTCAGTTTCGATGATTAACTCACGTCTTTTAGCATCGAAATCACGTAATTCATAGAGTTTTTCAGATGCTACACCGCGTGTTTTAAGCTTAGCTTCTACCTCATCAAATTGATTGCGAATTTGTTTAATGTCTAACATAACTGTCCTCCGAGTAATGAAAAAGATGCCTTCAAAATGAACAGGGCGTTTTTCAACACGGTTCCACCTGTCTTGCTTTGAAAGCATCTCGTTTTTATTTTAATCTGTTTAAGGGCGGTAGAATTTCAGATTAACCAAGGAGTTGCTTGCAACAACCGCAACCTTTCTAAACCAATGTTTAATCTTACTTATCCGCTAAATTCATTATAGCAAGATAGGCTATAATAATCAACTTTTTCTTTTTGTAAATAATTTTTTGATTTTGCTAACTAAGGTTGGGGCTTTAACCACCTTGTCATTACCAATATGTTCACGAATCAGTTTCAGGACTTTACCTGCGTCTTTTGAAGAAAAACGCAAATTGTTTTGTCGCTTGCTATTGCCTTGTCTTTTCAAAACAATGACGAATTGGCGTCTGATTTTATGCTGGCGTGTTACGACACCTTCAACATGGTGAATTGTATCCCAAGGGATTTGAATCGCATCAGTAATATTGGCATCGTTAAAGAATTCAAATGCTTTATCGCCAATAAGTAGCTTACCATAAACGCTACCTAAGCCAACATAAGCAATAGCTTGAAAAGGAGAGGAAGTTTTTGTATTCAGTGATTGTATCATATCTATAGTATACCAATTTTTTAATAAAAAAGCCTGCCAGAGTTGGCAAGCTTTTCAAAAGCAGAAGTGCTTACATAACACCAATAACGTGCATAACAACACCGAAGATGAATAAACCGATGATGATTGCAATTGGAGAAACTTTTTTCTTAAGTAACCACATACATAGGAATGTTAAGAGCAAACCAGCAAGACCAGGAATCAAGCCATCCAAGTTTTGTTGTAAAGTTGTTACTTTTTCAGGTGTTTGAGAAAGTCCTTCACCAACTTTTTGGAAGGCTTCTTGGATACCCTTACCACCTGCAGGGAGTTTGTCCCATTCAATGTATGCACCCTCAGAAAGATTGACTTTAGAAACATCAAGTGCAAATTTGATAGATACCCAACGTTCTACGAGAACGGCAAGGATGAACATACCTAAGATTGATGCACCTTTAGTGATGTCTTGCAACAAACCACCAGACAAGTCAGAAGTAATTGAAGAACCCGCTTTATAACCGAATTCTTGTGTATACCAGATAAATGCCCAACGAATTACGTTCCAAAGGACGAAGAACAAAATAGGTCCAAGAATGTTACCGCTCAAAGCAAGTGAGGCACCAATCGCACCCAAGATAGGACGAACAGTAAACCAGAAGACAGGGTCACCGATACCGGCAAGAGGACCCATCATACCAACTTTAACCCCTTGGATAGCAACGTCATCAATGGGTGCACCATTGGCACGTTCTTCTTCGAGGGCAAGTGTTACACCGATAATTGGGCTAGCAACGTATGGGTGCGTATTGAAGAATTCCATGTGACGTGTCAAAGCAGCAGCACGGTCTTCTTTAGTCGTGTAGAGCTTTTTAATCGCTGGGATTAAAGAGAAAGCCCAACCCAAGTTTTGCATCCGTTCGTAGTTCCAAGAACCTTGAAGGAAAGTAGAACGCCAAGCAACGGCTAAACGGTCATTTTTTGAAAGTTTAATTTTTTCACTCATAATAATCTTGTCGTCCTTTCTAATAGTCATTCAAGATGTCGCCGATTGGATCTGTACTACCAGAACCGCCACCAGCGCTGTTACCATTACCACCCATTTTAGAAAGGTTGATATAGATGAGAGCTAGGGCAACACCAATTGCACCAAGGGCGATAAGTGTTAAATCACTAACTGCAGCAAGCGCAAAACCAATGGCAAAGAAAGGCCAAACTTCACGTGATGCCATCATGTTGATTACCAAGGCATAACCTACGGCAACAACCATACCACCACCGATAGCCATACCATCAGTCAACCAAGCTGGCATTGCTTCAAGCGCATTTTGTACGGCTTGAGTTGGTACCAAGATAAGGGCCAAAGCAGGGATAACGATACGGATACCTTGTAATAAAAGTGCGACGAAATGGAAACGTTCAAGACCCGCAAAGTTACCTTTTTTAGCTTCAGCATCAGCACCATGAACCAAACCGACAGAAATTGTTCGAACGATCATTGTCAAGAAAAGACCAGCAACTGAAAGTGGGATAGCTGTTGAGAAAGCGACTGTGATACCTTTTGTATTAAAGTTACCAGATTGAACCATGATAATGGCAGCAGCAACACCGGCAAGGGCTGCATCGGGTGCAACCGCAGCGCCGATATTCGCCCAACCAAGTGCCATCATTTGAATTGTACCACCAAGGATAATACCAGCTGTCAAGTGACCAGTTACAAGACCGATCAATGTACAAGAAATAATTGGTTGGTGAAATTGGAACTCATCGAGGATGCCTTCAAGACCAGCGAAGAAAGCAATGATGAGAACTAAAATAATAGAGATAATAGACATGTTTAGTTCCTTTCGTTTTACTGAACGTTAGCTTTTTTGATCAAATCGAACAAGTCAGCTCTAGAGTCATTTGGTACTTTACGCACATCAAATTTGACTCCCAAATCACGTAGTTTTTCAAAGGTTTCAACGTCTTTTTTATCCATTGATAACACTTTGTTAACCATTGTTTTACCAGTTGAATGTGCCATTGAGCCAACATTGATTGAATCAATTGGTACGCCACCTTCAACTACTGCAAGAACATCTTGTGGATTTTCAAATAGTAAGAAAGCATGTGTGTTACCAAAACGTGGGTCTTTGGCAATCTCAATCATTTTAGCGATTGGGATAACATTGGCTTTCACGCCATTTGGAGCAGCTTGACCGATCAATTGTTTACGCAAATCATCTTTGGCAACAGCGTCAGAAACAACAATGATACGGTCTGCTTTAGAATCTGGTGTCCAAGCAGTTGCAACTTGACCGTGCAGTAAACGTGTGTCGATGCGGACAAGATTAATTTTAATCTTACCATCACCGATGACAGTACCTTCAGGAATAGCAGCTGCAGTGACTGTTTCAGCTGGTGCAGCAGATGCTGTTTCTTCAGGTTGGAGCGTTTCAGGTAAAACTCTAATCCCGTCTTTCGCTTCCTTGAGGATGTTGGCAACGACTTTTTCTAAGCCAGCGTCAGCATCCATCATACGTTCTGTGTAGGCTTGAATTAACATTGGTAAATTCAAACCTGTGATAATAGCGATGTTGCGATCCGGATTTTCACCCAGAACAGCACTTGCTTGGTTAAATGGTGAACCACTCCATAAATCCGCAAGCACCAAAATCTCATCATCAGCGTCAAATGTCGCGATGGCCGCGTCAATTTTAGCACGCAAGTCATCAGGACCTTCGCTAGGCATGAAAGTGACCGTTTGGACTTTTTCTTGCTCACCGAAAATCATTGAACCTGATTGATGGATACCTTCGGCGAATTCGCCGTGGCTCGCAATTACGATTCCGATACTCAAATTTGAGTTCCTCCTTATAAGAAATTGTAAATAAAAAATTATTACACTCTATTATGCCCCTATAA
>SKFA01001979.1_pt1 | contig 10897 bp, 8 predicted proteins | sample 4820291 | NCBI WGS metagenome assembly SKFA01 (sample SAMN11008795, study PRJNA524170) | human gut metagenome | isolation source: fecal sample from pouch patient p30 | place: Israel: Tel-Aviv | reverse complement strand
GTCTATCCTCTTGTTTAAAATAGCAAAATATTCTTGTTTCTTCTATAAATGGTGTTCAAAAGCTTTTATCTACGGCAATCAGTCTTCTCAAATGTAAAACATGAGGAGCTAATTTTATTTGAGTATTCTTTTTGCTCGATGCAGGACGGCTTTTTTACAACCTCTGATTCATGGTGTTCAATTAGCAGCTGACCCTCGTTATTAGCTCAAAACGCTGATTTCACAACCTCTGTTTTTATTCATTCGATTTCAACGCATCAATCATATCGATATGCTTTAATTTGAAATGGGTAACAATCATCACAATAACCGTAAATACGATAGTTAATCCTGCTGATAAGACATAAGCCCACCATGTGATCACTAATGGAAAGATGACATTCTCCATAGACGCTTGTTGCAAGATGAAGTCAGTCAATATATATCCTACACCAAATCCTCCGATGATTCCTAAAAGAGTAAAGATGATATTTTCTCGAACAATGTACATCGTGACTTCTTTATCAAAAAATCCAAGGACTTTTATTGTAGATAATTCGCGTACACGCTCGGAAATATTGATATTAGTTAGATTATACAAGACGATAAAAGCCAGCAGTCCTGATAATACGACAAAGATTAAGACAACCGAGTCTAAGTTCGCCATTGATTCTTCTTGCGTTTCGATTTGTTTGGACATGAAAGACGTATTTGTCACAGCGTCTGTGGCAAGCAGTTTCTCGGAAAGCATTTCTTCTTCTTTTGTTGTCATCTTATCTGTACGCAGCAAAAATGCATTATCCATCATCGATTGATCAGTAACTGAAGCATAATATTCAGGGGACATATAAATAAAGCTACCTAGATAGTTTTTCACGATTTCTTTTACTTCGACTTTCCATTCTTTTTGATCTTCATCATAAAGCGAAATATGATCTCCTGTAGATAAGTCAAATAGTTCTGCTACTTTTTGCGTAATAGCGATTCCTGTTTTAGGCAAGGAGCGTGGGTTCTCTTCAAGATCAGTTAAATGGATAAAACGATCCAAATCAGCTGTTTTACTTGGTACGATCACTGTCAGACTTTGCGAAGCATGTCCTTTTTTTCTCAATTCTACGGTTTGAGTATGAATAGCTAGGATCTCATTTACTTTTTCTTGCTTCTGCAGCATATCCGCTGCTTTTTGACGACTATCTTCCGTGGATGAATCCAATGTAACGATTGCTTGATAGTCAATGATCGGTCCAAATTGTTTGGCTGAAACAGAACTTAGAGAATCTTTCAATCCCACGCCTGCAACCATCAGCCCGGCACATCCAGCAATTCCGATAATCGCCATAAGCATTCTTGACTTATATCGGAAGAGATTTCGGTAACTGATTTTTTGATTAAAGCTAAGGCGTGACCACAGCGGAGTGATGTATTCAAGAAAAATGCGTTTCCCTGGCTTCGGTGCTTTCGGTTGAAGCAATGCAGCAGGCCGTTCTCTTAAATCTTTGAATAAAACGATCATTGCAGCGCCAAATGCGGCAATGAAGAATGCGGCAGCTGCTTGTAAAATCGGCGGCCAGTCATAAAAAATAAGCGCACTCCCAATATCATACCGCTCGTTAGACAGCTCAAAAATGATCCTTGGCAAAAGATTCGTTCCTAATATCGTTCCTAAAACAATACCTATCCCTGAGGCTAGACTTGCATAGATTGCATATTTTTTTGCGATTTCAACTTTCGTATAACCTAACGCCTTTAATGTCCCGATTTCCCTGCGGTTTTCTTCTACCATACGTGTCATTGTCGTAAAGGTGATCAATGCGGCAATAAAGAAAAAGAAAACAGGAAAAACATTGGCAATCGCAGCGATACGATCAGACAGATCACCAAATTCTTGAAAACCGACATTTTCTGAACGTTCATTGTATAGGTATGATGGTTTAGTTAAATTTTCAATTTTTTCTGCATTTCGATTCAATTCTTCCTCTGCAGAGGCCAGTTCACGTTCTTTCTCAACTAATTGCCTTTCTTGTTCAGCAAGTTGAGCTTCTTGTTGAGGTAATGTTTGAACAGCGATTGTTCGTTGCGCTTCAGGAAGCTGCTGGATAGTTGCTGACTGTTGCGCTAACTGTTTTTTAGCATCTTCTAACCGTGTTCTTGCTTGCGTTGTTTGTGCTTTGCCATCCGCTATTTTTTGCTGTGCCGGTTCTAATTCTTCGTTGGCCGATTTTTTCAGCTCTTCTAAGCGTTCTTCGGGTCGATCTTGTAAATACTTTTCTGCCTTTTCTTGATTTTGCTCCATTTTATCTTTGTAAGCTTTGCTGTACGTATTCAAATTCTTTACGTTTGTAAAATCAAGATATAAGACAGAATAAATATCTGTTTTAAAAACGGATTCAGGTAAATAGACAAAATAATCGACGCTACCATTTCCGACGTTCGCGTATCCTCTCTCCAAATTGTTGATGAACAATGGAGAACGGACAAAGCCCGTGATGGTATACTCTTTTTCTTTCAATTCATCTGAATCAATCTGATAAATATCACCGATTTTATACCCTTCATCTTCCGCTTTTTCATCCAATACAAGCTGGTTTGGTTTTTCCGGGAGTTTTCCATCAGTTAATTGTAGCTTGTTCTGCTTGTTATTTTTGTTATAAGAAAATATTTGAATCACTTCGTTTTTGCCAGTATTGGAATAATAGATCTGTTTTCCTGTTTCTACTTTTGCATCTGGGATCTTTTCTGCTTGAGCAATATCTTTTTGTGTCAAGCCACCAGTAGAAACGATTTGCAAATCAGAAAGTCCTGCTGTACCAACATAGTGATCCATCGTTTTTTGCATGACAGGTCCAGCAGTTTTGACACCTACAAATAAAAGTGTTCCTAGCATGACAATAAGGATGATTGCAATGAATCGTCCTTTAGATTGCCGAATTTCGCGAAAACCTGCTTTAAGATATGTTCTTGTTTTCATAAAATCCCCCTACCATACAATCTCATCAATGGATGAAGGATGATCATTTAATTCAACAGACCTTACTTTAGCATCATTAATGTGAATGACTCTATCAGCGATGGGCGCTAAAGCAGAATTATGTGTAATGATCAAAACGGTATTGCCGTGTTGTCTGCTAGCGTTTTGCAATAATTTCAATACTTGCTTGCCCGTTTCAAAATCCAGCGCGCCTGTCGGTTCATCACATAAAAGAAGTTTGGGATTTTTAGCTAGTGCACGAGCAATTGAAACCCTCTGCTGTTCGCCTCCTGATAATTGGGACGGAAAGTTATTCAATCGATGAGCTAGGCCCACTTGCCTCAATACCTCTACAGGATCAAGCGCATCAGGAGAAACTTCCGTTGCCAATTCCACATTTTCTTTTGCTGTTAGATTAGGAACGAGATTGTAGAATTGGAAAACGAACCCTACATCTGTTCGTCGGTAAGCAGTAAGCTGTTTATCTGAAAATTGCGCAATATCTGTGTCATCAATAATGATCTGACCTTCATCAGGTGTATCCATCCCACCTAAAATATTAAGAATCGTTGACTTTCCTGCTCCACTTGGACCAAGTATAATCACTAATTCGCCTTTTTCAATTGAAAAAGAAATATCGTCATTTGCTGTAATGGTCGTTTCTCCCATTTTGTATCGTTTGTATTCATTTTTTACTTCGACATACTTCACTCTGATTCCTCCATTTTCACGATATTTCTCGCTATATCTATGCATCGAATGCGTTTTCTCACACTTATTTATTTTACCACTGAATTTCTCTAGACTAAAGAAAGGAATCCTTTAATTTAGTTGACAAATAAACGATTTATGATTTACTTACATAAAAAACATTGTTATTTGAAAGAAGGAACATCATGAATGATTTAAAGGAAAATATGATTTTTGATTTATCAAAAACTGCTTTTGTCGCGATCGACATGCAAAAAGAGATCGTAAATAACGGTACACTCTCTCCACACACTGCAGCATCTATTCTGACAAACAATGATTTGTTAGTAAGAACATTGAAACGTACCGCTGCCTTGAAAGTTTTAGTGAACGTAGACATCTCCACTTTCCCTTATTTGAGTCAACAAACTGATATGGGTGGAATGACTGCTTCTGTACCTCCAGAATTCACTGATTTACTTTTGAAGGATTCTTTGAAAGATACAGATAATATGTTGACTATCAAAAAATACAATCCAAGTGCTTTTTTTGGTACTTCTCTTGATCTTCAACTTCGCCGGCGTGGAATCGAAACTATCATTTTAAGCGGTGTAGCGACAACAAACGGTGTATATGCTACTGCATTAGATGCCTTTCAACACGGGTACCATATCGTGCTTGCTGAAGATGCTTGCAGTGATCGTGACAAAGAATCCCATCAATTGTTCATAAAAAAGATATTTCCGAAAACTGCACGAGTACGCTCAACGAAACAAATAATCGAAGCTATCCAACAAAGCAAATAAGTACTGGCACACGTGATTTTCATTTACTTCTTTTTGATTTCATGGGAAAATAACCACAGGATTTAGATAGGAGTATGAACATGGTGAAAAAAAAGATCACAATCAAAGAAGTCGCTAAACTTTCCGGCGTTTCAATCACAACTGTCTCCTTGATATTAAATGGAAATACGGAGAAATTCAGTCCGAAAACTGTTCAGAAAGTTTTAGCTGCCAAAGAAGAATTAGGCTATCAGCCTGACTATTTTGCTAGACAAATGATTACCAAGGAAACGAAAACAATTGGTGTACTCGTTCCTGATATCACGAATCCATTCTTCAGTACACTGATGCGAGGAATTGAGGATATCTTGTATAAGCAGAATTTCGTCACGATATTATGTAATGCTGATTCTGATCATCAAAAAGAAATCGAATATCTAGCCGAGCTCACACGTCGAGGTGTGGATGGATTCATTATCGCGACTTCTGCTGTCTCTACAGATGCAATCAACGAAAATTTGAAAAAACAAGGCCGGCCCTTCATTGTTTTGGATCAGAAAAAATCTGAAGGATTTAGTGATGCCGTACGAACAGACGATTTTCGCGGTGGTTACCTAGCGGGCATGCACTTGCTTAGTCTAGGACATCAAACGATCGCCCTTGTCTATCCTGAAAATCCACCGGAAAATGTCCACGCTCGGATTGAGGGGTTTAAATCTGCTCTTGATGTTTACCAAATCCCTCACGACCAACTGATCCTCTTACCTACACAGTTCTCAAAACAAGGTGGCTACCAGATCACAGCAGAACTTCTTGATTCTGCTGCAACTGGTGTGTTTGCTTTAAATGATGAATTAGCTTTTGGATTATATCGCGGATTAGAGGAAGCTGGAAAAAGCATCCCTGAAGACTACAGCATTATTGGCTATGATAATATAGATATGTGCGAGTATATCAAGCCGAAACTGACAACGATCGCACAACCAATCTTCGAATTGGGACAAACATCTGCCAAGTTATTGTTAGATCGGATCCAATTCCCAGAAAAAGAATGGGAAGAAAAAAGATTACCTGTACGATTAGAAAAAAGATTTTCAACTGCACCCTTGAAATAGCTTTCAAGGTGTGCTATATTTTTATCGAACTATTAAAACGTTTTACTAAAACGTTTTAAAAAATAATTTTCCCATCAAAATAAATGAGATAGTTGGAGGTTTGTAAAATGAACACGGTTACAGTAATTGGAAGTATTAATATGGACACTACCCTTCGTTTAACCAACATGCCCAAGCCAGGCGAAACGATGCATGCGCATGAGATTTTTCACGCTGGCGGAGGTAAAGGTGCCAACCAAGCAGTGGCAGCCAAACGTTCAGGCGCACGGACATCTTTTATTGGAGGCGTTGGGGCTGACAGCGAAGGACAACAGTTATTAGATCTACTGACAAAAGAAAACATCGATACATCTGGGATAGCTGAAATCCAAGGCGCCACAACCGGACAAGCAATGATTATGGTAGACGCAGCAGGAGAAAATAGTATCTTGATCCATGCAGGGGCAAATAATGCTTTCCATGAACAAGAAGTCCTAAAAAACAAGCAACTGATTACAAACAGTGACTTTATTATTGCTCAGTTTGAAAGTAGCTTAGATGCGACGATCCTAGCTTTTTCTATTGCAAAAGACGCAGGAAAAACAACGATCCTGAATCCTGCACCAGCTCGTGAAACGATTCCTACTGAACTACTTGAAAAGACAGATATCATTATACCAAATGAAACAGAAACAGAAATCATTACAGGAATCAGAGTGACAGATCATAACAGTTTGGTCGCAGCAGCCGAAAAACTCCATGAATTAGGTATTGGAACAGTAATCATTACACTAGGCAGTGCCGGCGCTTTCTATCATACAGAAAAAGAACACGGTATCGTCCCTGCTTTTAAAGTGGATGCCGTTGACACAACAGCCGCAGGTGATACATTTATTGGCGCATTAAGCAGCACACTTCAGCCAGACCTTAGTAACTTGAAAGAAGCGATCCTTTATGGAAATCTAGCCTCTTCTGTTGCTGTGCAGTCTTATGGTGCGCAACCTTCTATCCCTTACCGCGAAGCTTTAGAACAATCAGCAGTCTAAAATTAACAATGAGAGGAAGAAACAAACATGAAAAAAGGAAAAGTAATCAATTCAGATATTTCACGAGTAATCGCACAAATGGGGCACTTTGATAAATTAAGTATCGGGGATGCAGGCATGCCTGTCCCCTTTGGTACTGAAAAAATAGATTTGGCTGTCTCAAACGGTCTTCCAAGTTTTTTATCTGTTTTAGAAAACGTTTTAGAAGAACTTGAGGTACAATCGATTGAATTGGCGGAAGAAATAAAGACAATGAACCCGGAAATATTGGAAAAAATCAAATTATTGTTACCAGATACACCGATTAGCTTTATCCCACATGAAGAAATGAAAAAAGAGTTGAATAACTGTCATGCATTTATTCGTACAGGCGAAATGACACCTTACGCCAATATTATATTAGTGAGTGGAGTGGTCTTCTAATGGAAACGACAATGAATCCTGAACAGATGGTACTGTCCGAGCAGATTCATATGCTGATTGAACAGTTGGGAGGAAAAGACAATATTGATTCTGTCCTTCCATGTGCGACTCGGCTTCGTATCAAATTGAAAAAACAGCCAGTAGCCAATGCAGAAAAATTAAAACAGCAAATCCCTTCCATTAAGTATTTCATTTTACTCGATAGATATGCAGAAATAATCATGGATCAGGGATTGGCTCCTGCTTACAAGGAATTGACGCGTCAAATCGATCATTCAGCTCCGAAAGAAAAGCTAAATCCGATCGAAAAACTATTTGGTTTGATATCGGAAATCTTTACGCCGATCATTCCGCTGTTTGCCGGTTCTGGTATATTAAAAGGTCTGGTTGTTTTAGCGACTACGATTGGCTGGCTTAGTGAAACAAGCGGAACTTATCATATTTTGTCTGCTGCGTCGAATGCCGTCTTTTATTTTCTGCCAATCTTTCTTGCTTTTTCTGCTGCCAAAACGTTTAAAGTGAATGGATATATTGCGGCTGTCATTGCTGCAGCACTGATTGAACCGAATCTGACCTCTTTACTTTCAGACAGTGGCAAAGCAGCTACTGATTTTCTGGGGATTCCTGTAGTACTGATGCAGTATACGTCTACTGTCATGCCGGCGATTTTAGGTATTTTCTTTTATTCTTTTGTTGAAAAATTCCTCAAAAAATATATTCGCGAAAATATGCAATTAGTATTTGTACCTTTACTTTCATTAGTTATCACGGTTCCTTTGACGTTAATGGTATTCGGGCCTGCGGGTGTTTACCTTGGCGAAGGTTTAGCTGCCGCAATTACTTGGATGATGGATATTAACGGACCGATCAGTGGCGCAATCATCGCTGGTGGTTGGAATATTTTGGTAATATTTGGTATCCAATGGGCTGTAAACCCTGTCATGATCAGTAATATCTCTGCTTATGGGTTCGACCGAATCGTTCCGTTGACAGGAGCAGCCAATTTTGGAATGGCTGGTGCAGCTTTAGGTGTATTTCTGCGAAGTAAACGTTCAAAAACCCGTTCGATCTCCGGTTCTGCTTTTGCTTCGATTTTACTTGCGGGAGTGACCGAACCAACTGTTTACGGAATTGCGATCCCATTGAAAAAACCATTTGTTGCTGCTTGCATTGGTGCAGCTGCTGGTGGAGCTGTAATGGGATTTGCCCAAGTGAAAGCGATCGCTTTTGTATTTGGTAGTCTGACCACATTGCCTGCATTCATTTCCGGTACTTTTTTCTGGTACTTAGCAGGACTGGCTGTTAGTCTAGTCGTAGCAATGATCACTACTCTCGTTAGCGGGTTTGATGAAGACCTAATGTCTTATGAATAGTTAATGAAAAAGACTGAAGTATGAGATGTTTATCACATATTTCAGTCTTTTTCTTTTTAGGATCATTATTTTTATAAATTTTTGTGATACTTTCCAAACTTTGGTATAATTTACATATGCATAACCATTTTTATCCCCACTTGTTTATCCCCAAACAAAGGTGGTCTATGCAATAAAATGAACGTCAAAGAAAAACGAATGAATGCTCGTTGCTTATTTACAAATTGTTTTATTTAGAATACACAGACAGATTTATGAAAAGAAAAAGCTTTTCGACACGATTATCTGTTCCAAAAAATGTCTAATGAATGCTGAATAAGACAGAAAATCAATGAAAGGAAAAGGACTAGTTTATTATGAAAAATAAAAAAACGATACGTTTGCTAGCTGCTACTTGGCTGATTGCTCCGTCTGTTTTGTCGACCAATACCGTATTTGCCGTAGATAATCAAATAGCTGATCAAACAGTCACAACAGATACGACTACATCCAGCTCAGCTACTAGTGAAACAACGGATTCTTTTACAGAAGACCCAACTGGAACAACTAACTCAACAACAGGATCGACCGAGCCAACTGAAATTGATCCGGCTGATCCATCAGAAAATGAAAAGCCAGCCGAGACATATTCCCTTACAATTGCTCCTTCTTTGATTGGTAAGATCCAACTGACTGCTTCGACAGCGGATTCCCCTGAACAGCAACCTTTGGATATTACGGAAAGTGGAACGGTAGAAGGTTTATTAGCGGAAACGAAGGTAACTTACACTATTACGCCAGCTGAAGGTGAACAAATTGCTTCAGTCGCTGTTAATGGTGCCAAAGAAGTAAATTATGATGCAAAGACCTTTACAGTAGGTACGAACAATTTATCTATTACTGCAGAATTTAAAGCTGGACCGGATACTTCAACAGAGAAACCAACTGATCCTAGTGAAGAAGTCCCTAGTACACCAGATCCGGAAACGCCAAACAAACCAGATGTGGGTAATAACAACAATAATAATGGTTCAAATAATTCAAACAATAATAACAATAATTCGAACAGCGGGAATTCTTCGAATCAAACAAACCCATCTGGATCGAATAACAATGGAAATACTCAGAGAGAACCAAACCATCCAAACAATGGTTCATCGAATGGCGGAACGAACAATGCTTCATCTCGTCCAAATACAGCAAATCAAAGCGGTATAGAGAATCCATCTTCTGCTTCTTCTGATTTTGTTGTAAAATCACCAATTGATGCTGTATTGCCTACAAATACAACGAATGTCCAACAAGCAATCGTTCGAGAAGCATTCAAGCATCTTGGAAAACCATATGTATGGGGAGCAAAAGGTCCAAATACTTTTGACTGTTCTGGTTTGACTTATTACGTATATATGAAAGCAACCGGTCATTATATCGGTGGCTGGACAGGCGAACAGCAATATGCAGGTACGCAGATTCCAGTAAGTCAGGCCCAACCTGGCGATCTCGTCTTCTGGGGACCTTCTTCCGGTGTTACTCACCATGTAGGTATCTATATTGGGAACGGACAATTTATCCATGCGCCTCAACCAGGAGATAAAGTTCGAGTAACTTCTATTTCAGATTTCACGCCTGATTTTGCTGTCCGAGTAAACTTAGCAGGTTTACCTGCTGCTTCAGGTTCGCTGACAGGCGGCTCATCTATTTTAGATGGATTAGATGGCTCGTTCCATTTCAGTCAAAACCAAACAACTGATCAGTTCTTGAAAAAGATTGCAGATGATGCACAGGAAATCGGGCAAAAAGAAGGAATCTACGCATCAGTCATGATGGCTCAAGCTATCCTTGAAAGTGGATCTGGAAACAGCTTATTATCAAGCGAACCAAATCATAACCTTTTTGGTATCAAAGGATCATATAAAGGAAGCAGCGTGACCTTCAATACACTTGAACAAGATAGTTCCGGACAAAGCTACCAAATCCGCGCACAATTCCGTAAATATCCTTCTTACAAGGAAAGTTTGGAAGACTATGCCGACTTGATCAAAAATGGACTGACTGGCAATCCTGATTTCTACAAACCAACTTGGAAGTCGGAAACAAAAGACTACAAAGAAGCAACCAAATATTTGGAAGGACGTTATGCTACAGATCGCCAATATTCACAAAAATTGAACGCGATCATCGAAGCGTACGACCTGACAAAATATGATGAACCGAAAAAAGAAGCAGCAACAACTGAAGAAGCAAACGCTGAAATCCTCAATATGTCTAAGCGATTCGATGTGCCAATCAAATGGACAACAGATGGCGTGCCAATCACAGGATTAGAATTTTCAACGATAAAACGCGTCAACAACGCTTCTTCCATCTTCCGTGTCGCTTCAATCTGGGATTTGTGGAACAATTTTACGGCAAGACAGATACCAGAAACAACTACTCGTACAGTTAAAGCTGCAACTGTTCCTGTACTAACCTTGTTAAGTTTAGACAAATCATTCTGGCTTGATCTGCCTTTAAAGAAATAGAATAAATTAAAAAGGGGATGTGACACTGTCACACTCCC
>SKFA01001977.1_pt1 | contig 10899 bp, 11 predicted proteins | sample 4820291 | NCBI WGS metagenome assembly SKFA01 (sample SAMN11008795, study PRJNA524170) | human gut metagenome | isolation source: fecal sample from pouch patient p30 | place: Israel: Tel-Aviv | reverse complement strand
CTATATCGTAAAGCCTTTCGATACAAAGGAAGTTATCGCAAGAATAAAGGCTGTTTACAGAAGAGTAGGTCAGTCATCAGGCGAAGCTGAGATAAAGGAAGTCAAGTATGACAAGCTTTCAGTTAATATGACAAGATATGAACTGAGAGTAAACGGTCAGGTGCTTGATACACCGCCGAAGGAGCTTGAGCTTCTGTTCCACCTTGCTTCAAATCCGAACAGAGTTTATACAAGAGATCAGCTCCTTGATGAGGTATGGGGCTTTGAATATTATGGCGATTCGAGAACTATCGACGTTCACGTTAAGCGTCTGCGTGAGAAGCTTGAGGGCGTTTCTGACAAGTGGGCACTTAAAACTGTATGGGGCGTAGGATACAAGTTTGAAGTCGCTGAAACACCGCATGAGTAATCGTAAAAGCATATTCTTTAAATACTTTGTAATTTGTTCAGCAGTAATACTTATAAGCTTTGTGTGCTTAGGAACGGTATTACTGCTGGTTTCTTCAAGGTATTTTATTGACGAAAAAAAGAGCCTGTTGGAGAAAAACACCAAGGCTCTTGCTTTATATACGCAGGAAGAAATGCTGGCTCAGCCTGCCGACTGGAAAAAGTCGGTGACAGATGAGATGATGCAGTATTCAATGGCGTGCAACGCTGATTTTATCTTGTGCGACTCTACGGGAGCAGTGCTTGTGAACTCCAGTAAGGATCCTGTGTGCAGCCCTCATAATATATCTGTCCATGAGCTTGAAGCTTTTTCTGACAATTGCGAGTATGTTTATTCGGATCTCGGAGGAGCTTTCGATGCTATATATCATGTGATAGGTAAGTCGTTCAAAGCGAATGGACCTGAATATTATGTGCTTGCATTCAGTTCAAAGGCGGCTCAGGACGACTATACCTACAACATAATGGAAATATTTATAGTTTCCGCTATAATAGTTCTGGTCATAGTAATGTTTCTGGTATATTTCATGACGCTGAAGCTTACAGAGCCTATAAAAGAGATAGCGGAGGTATCAAAGAAGATAGGAGCAGGAGATTTTTCCGTCACGCTGCCTGATTATTCTACCTCGGAGCTTGAACAGCTCAGCAACGCTTTCAACGATATGGCTGCCAGCCTGAAAAGCTATGACACCATGCGAAACAGCTTCCTTGCGAACGTTTCTCATGAGCTTAGAACGCCTATGACGTCTATAGGCGGTTTTGTGGACGGTCTGCTTGACGGCGTGGTCACCGTGCTGACGTTCATTCCGGTGATGGGCATCATGTTCCTGCTGCTGTCAATCTTGGAGGATTCCGGCTACATGGCCCGCGCCGCGTTCGTGATGGACCGTGCCATGCGCGCCTTGGGATTGGACGGTCGCGCGTTCCTGCCGATCATCGTCGGCTTCGGCTGCAATCTGCCGGCTTTGGCCGCCACACGAACCCTATCCGATTCCCGGCAACGGGTGCTTACCGGCATGCTGGTGCCGTTCGCGGCATGTTCCGCGCGACTATCGGTGTTTTTGGTGCTCGCCCACGCGTTCTTCCCGAAATACGCCGGTCTCGTGGTCTTCCTCATGTACGTGGCTTCGGTCATGGTCATCCTGTTGGTCGGCGTGCTGCTGCGCCACACCATGTTCCGCGGCCTCGAACCCGAACCGTTGATGCTGGCGCTTCCCGCATACCAATGCCCGCGCGCGTTGCAGCTGGCACGTTCGGTGCTGCTGCGTCTATGGGGCTTCATCCGTGGAGCCAGCGTGATCATCATTTCAATGATCACGGCGCTGTGGCTGCTGCAGGGCATTCCGGTAACCGCCAACGCAGGCGGTTTCGCTCATGTCGACGACGTGCATGATTCCGCGTATGGCGTGCTCGCCGACGCGGTCGCTCCCGTGTTCGCGCCGGCCGGTTTCGACGACTGGCATGCCTCGGCCGCGCTGATCACGGGATTCGTGGCCAAAGAGGTCGTGGTCGGTTCGATGTCGCAGTCATACCATGCGGACGAACCGGATGATGCGACGTCCCAACAAGCCGGGGAGGGAACGCTGGGACAGAAGCTGCGCGCCTCGTTCGACCAGTCATCGCACGGCCACGGCAAGGCGGCGGCCATCGCCTTCCTGCTGTTCACGCTCGCCTACACGCCATGTCTTGCAACGGTCGCCGAAATGCGACGGCAGTTTGGCACGAAAGTCGCGGCGCGATCCGTCCTGCTGAGCTTGGCCGTGGCATACGTCATCGCCATCATCGCCTTCCAAACATTGCGGTTGATATGGTGAGCGGTATGGAACGGTCCGGCGCTTCCGCGCACGGATGGCGGCGCACGCCACGTACGGCTGATACATACGGCGACGGCCGGAACGATATCGTCGCACGCATCGCCGGCGACATCGCCGCAGGATTGACGGTGCGGCAAATCGCCGACAAACGGCATCTGCCGGTCGATTTCGTGGACATGGCTGTCGAACGAGCGGACAAACGGGGGCTGCTGGCCGTGATGGACATGCGGCACGCCTGCGGAGAGACGATATGCCAGCCCGATCCTGCGTCATTGGTGTGCGCAGGATGCCCATTCAGGATATTCCCATCTTCAAGCCCGTACAATAGGCAAGGTTAACAAGACGAAGAACGATGACAGCTATCGGTTCGCAAGGGGTGACACGTATGGATTATCAGTACCAGACCACTGAACAGCCTTCCAGCCCCCCCCGCAAGGCATGGCCGATCGTCCTCGCCGTGGTCGTGGCCCTCATCGTGGCATGCGGTGCCGGCGTGTGCGTTTACCGCAACAAGCAGCAGGAAGCATTGGCCACATGCCGGCAATCGCTCGCGGAATTCAGCTCGGCCCGCAAAGCCGTGCTCGACACTTCCGAAAACGGCAGCGAACTGCAGAAGCTGATTCGAGGCGCGCTCGGCGTGAACGACATCATCGACGCGTTCGCGGACGCGGCCACCAGCGCCGAGAACACAGTCGATACGGAAGGCTGCAAGGCGGAAGCCACCATCACGCAGCTCAATCTCGTAGCCAAAACGTTGGACAGCGCCACCGATTCCCTGAACGCCAGTCTGAAAAGCATCCAAGAAAAAAACGCCGAAACCGCGTTGCAGGATCCGAAGGCCGATTCGGATGGCGCGGCATCCGGACAATCGTCCAATAACCCATCCGGGCAATCGAACGGAGCCTCTTCGAACAGCACTTCTTCGAACGGCACTTCCGACACGAAATCGTTGGATGAATCCAAAAAGGAACTGCAACAGTCGATCGACGAGGCAGACAAACTGGTCGACAAACTCAGCAAGGACGATTCCCTGACCCTGACCGGGCGCAAACTGCTGTCCGCGCTGTCCAAGGCCGCGGACTCCGGACAGAAGCTCGTCGAAAGCGGCAACATCAAGGATTCCAAGTATTACAAGGCGGCCAAGGTCACGCTTGACGAAGCCATTGACATGGCTGACAACTGGGTGAACAGCCAGGCGGCCAAAGCGCAGTAGCATGCTCCCGCGTGTTGCTTCCGCAGCCACGTCTAAAGTTTCCTTCGGAAAGCATGACGTGAATACGACGTCGGATGTGTGGAAGCGTGTAAGGGGGGACGGATGGCAGACGCGGGGCAGGAATCATCGGAAGGCATTAGCGTATCGAAGCCGGTCGCCCGCGTGATGATGCTGGTCAACGCGGCGGTATGGGGGTCCGGCTACACCATGCTCAAGCATGTGCAGGAGAACATGCCGACACAGTGGATGATGTTCTTCCGCATGGCTTCGGCGGTACTGCTTATGGCCATCGTGTTTTTCCCACGTCTTCGCAGGATTCGCCTGCGCCGTTATATCGTTCCCGGTCTGATACTCGCGTTGACTTACTGGCTGGGATTCATCTTCCAGCTCAAAGGACTTGAAACCACGTCTCCCGGACGCAACAGCTTCTTCACCGACACCTATTGCGTGATGGTGCCGTTCGTGGTGTGGGCGTTCACGCGCAAACGCCCCAGCTGGCAGCATCTGGTGGCCGCGTTCGTCTGCGCGTTCGGCATTGGTCTGGTGTCGCTGAGCGGCGGCGGTGGCGCGGAACTCATGCATATGAGCTTCGGTGACGCCATGACTATCATCGGCGCGTTTTTCTTCGCGTTGAATCTGGTTTTGGTTGGTTTCATCGGCAAGGATTTCGACGCGATCGCGCTGATGCTTGCCGAATTCGTGTGGTGCGCCCTGCTGTTCGGTGCTGGCGCGGTGCTTACCGAAGGCGGACCGTCCATGGCTTGGGCGCGGTGGGACATCGTGCTGTGCATCGCCTACCTGGTGGTCGGCTCCACGGTGATCGCCCAAGTGTTTCAAACCATCGCCATACAGAATCTGCCCACTTCCGAGGCGTCCGTGATCTTAAGCACGGAATGCATCTTCGCCATGCTGGTATCCGTGATTTTCACCGGCGAAACGCTGACCGTGCCGTCGTTATGCGGTTTCGCGCTGATTTTCGGTGCGATTCTGCTGTCCGAAATCCAACTGCCCTCCGCAAAACGACAGCGTGGCACAACGGAAGGCGATTAGAAGAACAGCGCCGCGATTCCCGCCGCGAAGCACATGAGCAGCACGGACGTGAGGAAGCTCGCCAGGAACGCCTTCTGTCCCTTCTTCGCGATGGCGCTGAAATTCACATTGATGCCGAGCGCCGCCATGGCCATGCCGAGCACGATGTAGGCGAAGTCCACCAGATTCGGTGCGATGGCACCGATGAACGGCACGAACGTGCCGATGATGGAAGCGCCGATGAAACCGAGCATGAACCACGGGAACGACACTTTGCGTTTGCCGTCGGCCGGCATTTCGGAATGGTTTTTATCCCACCAAACGGCGATGATGATGGCCGCGAACACCAGCATCAGCACGCGGGAAAGCTTCATGATGGTGGCGATGCCCACCGCGCCGAACGCGTCGCCGGCGGCCACGGCATGGGCGATTTCGTGCAGGGACGCGCCAGCGGTGATGCCCAACTGCGTCTTGCTCAGGCCCGTCAACGGCCCAAGGGCGATTTCCAGCAATGCGAAGATGGTGCCCATGATGGCGATGATGGCCACGGCCATCACCTCATTGTTGGCCTTCTCATCCTCTTTTTCCGGCGGCACCTTGATGGAGCCGGACAATCCCATGACGGCTGCCGCGCCACAGATGCCGGTACCGCCCGCCACGAGAATGGCGAGCTGCGGATCGACGCCAAGCTTGCGTGCGATGTTGTAGCACACCACGATGGTGAGCGTCACCACCACTGCCGCGATCGGCAGACACTTGATACCCTGCGTGAACAGCACCGTCAGATTGAGCTTGAAACCAAGCAGGATGATGCCCAGGCGAAGCAGCTTGTTCGAAATGAGCCCGGCCGCATCCTTCACACCGGCCTTATGTTCGGCGGAACGGTTCGAATACCATTTGCGGATCGGGAACTGCGCGACCATGCCGATGAGCAGAGCGATGATCAACGCGCCGAACAGGCTGAATCCCGGAAACTGCTTGAGCCACGAAGCCACCAGAGAGGCCGCCAACGTGACGATGCCAATGAACGCCATTTCCTTGGTGGCTATGCGAGTCCACCATTTCTTGCAAAAATCAATCACGAGCGTCAAGTGTTCCGGTTCATGCGGACAAGCCGGCCGGATGGGGAGACACGCGCGGGAATCCATATTTTGCAACATATCTCGAACGGGTTTGAGGTCTGTTTGCTTCAAGTCGGGTTTAAGTTGGTACGCTGGAGATGCAAGCCAAAAACACAGGCAGAATCAAGGAGGGTCAAGATGCAATTCGAAGCCTCGCGACTGGAAGGACTGGAACACCGCACCGACGCGCAGTCCGCACCGGAAGTGTTCTTCACGCCGATCATCACACCGGAAAGCCTCGTCGCCGCCTCCATGCGCTCGGACGCAAGCCGGAAGGCAAAACGGCCATCAAAGTCCATTCCGGCGAATCGGAAAAATCCAATAATCTCAATCCTTCGCTCGTCAAGGACCTCGTGCAGGAGATCGGCGGCACGCTCGTGGAATGCGCTACCGCATACGACGGCAATCGTGAAACCCCCGAAAAAAGCCTTGCCACGTTCAAAAAGCACGGATACGCCGATCTTGCGCCAATCCAGATCATGGACATGGGCGGCGAAATCGAGATCCCGGTGGCCAAGCACCGCCACATCGCCTACGACATCGTCGGCAAGCATATCGACGACTACGATTCCATTTTCGTGCTGTCGCATTTCAAAGGCCATCCGATGGGAGGCTTCGGCGGCGCGCTCAAGAACGTGTCCATCGGCATAGCCTCGTCGAACGGCAAACGCTGGATCCATTCCGCCGGCGTCACCAAGGACAAGTGGGTGGAAACTCCTCAGGATGCATTCCTCGAATCGATGGCCGAAGCCGATGAGGCCGTGATCAGCCACATGCATGGCAAGATGATGTATCTGAACGTCATGAACCGCCTGTCGGTGGATTGCGACTGCCTGCCCTCCCCGACGGAACCGGACATGCATGACATCGGCGTGCTGTCCTCGCTCGACCCGGTGGCGCTCGACCAGGCATGCGTCGACCTCATCCACACCGCCCCCGACGGAGCGTCCGTCACCGAACGCATCGCCTCGCTCCACGGCGAACACATCCTCGAATACGCCGAGGAACTTGGCATCGGTTCGCGCGCGTACTGTCTGACCGTACTCGACTGACGGCGAACGCAATGGTCACGAAACCCGCGAAGCCTACGGAAGCCAGCATCGCAATCGCACGTATCGAAACGTTGCTTGCCGAACGCGATTGTGTGTTCGTCGCAATCGACGGGCCATGCACGTCTGGCAAAACCACGTTTGCCGCGATGCTCAACAGGCGTTTCGGCGGCAACGTGCTGCACATGGACGATTTCTTCCTCCGTTCCGAACAGCGCACGCCGGAACGTTTCGCCGAACCCGGCGGCAACGTGGACCGTGAACGGTTCGAAACGGAAGTGTTGGCACCGCTCGCCGCCGGACAAGCCGCGCAATACCGGCCATGGGATTGCCATACAGGCGATTTCGCCGTCGCGTACGCCGTCGAACCGGCCCAGCTGACCATTGTGGAAGGCAGCTACAGCATGCACCCCGCCTTGCGGGGGTATTACGATTGCATGATCTGTCTTGCGGTCGATCCTGCCGAACAGTTGCGTCGGCTCGAACGACGCAATCCACGCATGTTGCAACGATTCGTCGACGAGTGGATTCCGCTGGAAAACCGCTATTTCGAAGCGACCAATATCCAAGCCGTCGCCGATTTGCTGGTCGACACCGCGCTGCCGGACGGTGGGTCGGTCGTCGAGCCGGTATGACGTATACGCATATCCGAAGAGAAGGAAACATTAAGGAGAAAACAAATGTCTGATTCCGCAACCATGCCCGCGGCCGCCCTGCGCCGCACCGACCTGCCGAAACTGAGTCTCGGCACCAAGACAGCAGCCACCCTGCTCGCCATCGTCGCAGCGGTCGTGCTGCCGCAACTGTTCCACGTCATCGGCGCCGTCTCCGGACAGGGCACCATGCTGGGCGTCGCGTTCCTGCCGATGCATCTGCCGATCATCTTCGTCGGCCTGATCGCGGGCCCCGCCGTCGGCGCGATCGCCGGCGCCGCCGCTCCGCTCGTGAGCTTCCTGCTGTCCGGCATGCCGATGCTGGCGATGCTGCCGCTCATGATGGCCGAACTGTGCGCATACGGCCTGGTGGCCGGTCTGCTGCGCGGCATCAAGCTGCCGAGCCTGGCGAAGGTGGTCATCGCACAGCTCGCCGGACGTGTGGTGCTGACCGCAGCCACCGCGATCGCCGTGTTCGCGTTCGGTTCCAGCAAGGCCATCGCCGCCACATGGACGAGCGATCTGGCCGCCGGCCTGCCCGGTCTCGCGCTGCAGTGGGCGCTGATTCCGCTCGCCGCCTACTGGACCGAGTCGCTGATCGCCAAGCGCAACCACTGATATGACGTTTGCCCGGCCACGTTCTGGGCAAACGCGTGATATGCGGGAGCCGAGCCGTTAAGCTTGGCTCCCGTTACTTATAGGAGGACTACGTAGGAGTTTTACGAAGGGGAAGCGGTCATGATCGCAGGAGTGTCCATCACCACTTTGCTGCTGGTGCTTGTCGCCGGAATCGGCGCGGGATTCGTCGGATACGCGGTCGGCGCGTCCTCGCTGATCTCCTATCCTGCGCTGCTGGCGTTCGGCATTCCGCCCGTGCTGTCCAACACCACGAACACGGTGGGCGTATGCGGCACCGGCATCGGCGGCCTGCTCTCCGCCCGCAAGGAGCTCAAGGCCCAGGGACGCCGTGTGGCTGTCTACGCTTGCATCGGCTTGGTCGGAGGCATCATCGGCGGCTTGCTGCTGTTGGAATTGCCCGCGAAGGTCTTCGAATTCGCCGTGCCGCCGCTCATCCTGTTCAGCGCGCTTATCATCGCGCTGAACCCGCGGAAGAAAGCGGCCGCACGCGACGCTGTCGCGCAGGCGTTGCCCCAATCGCAGCAAGGCGAGCGCGCGGCGCTGATCGCCAGTAGGACGGCCAATGGCAGTCTGCGCAACGACCCGTGGTGGCTGTGGGTTGGCGTGAGCTTCGTCGGCATCTATTCGGGATATTTCGGTGCCGCCGCCGGTACCCTCGCCCTGGCGATCCTCGACCTCGGCAAGATCGGCCCGTTCCACCAGATCAACGCGCTGAAGACCGTGGTCGGCTTCGGCGCGAACATCTCCGCCGCGATCATGTTCATCTGCCGTGGCTCCGTCTACTGGCCGTTCGCCATCGCCATGTGCCTGGGCTGCATCATCGGCAGTTCCATCGCCCCTCCGGTCACACGCCATATCCCCGAGAACATCATGCGCGCCGCCGCCGTGCTCACCGGCATCGTCCTCGCCGTCAAGCTTGGCTGTAGCACCTATTTCTAAAAGCCTTTGGTTCCGGAGTGTGGCGTGTGACCGTGCGGCTGCGCTCCGGAACGACAATTTCCGGTTCCTCGTGTGCCGAGATTCGTCTTGGCCTGGTGACTTGCGGCGGGTTTGTTCCCAAGCGGGTGTTCCGTAGGTGGTTTTTCGCTTCCGTAGGTGGTTGCCGGAGGAAAGGCGTTTGAGAAACGGCTTAAATTAAGCCATTCTCAGACACCAATACCAGAACCAACCACCTACGGAACCACAAAACCACCTACGGAATTGAGTCTGGCAACGGTGTTTGGCGCTTTTACTGAAGATGGTGAAAAACGGTATATGCCGCTTCGAGTGGCTCGATTATTTCGAATATCTGAAAAGAGTAGGAACCCCCATTAGATAAGTGTCGATAGTGCCCGCATGACGATATCTACATCCTTGTTTTCCAGCTCGCGAATGACGTGCAGATAGGTTTCCTGAGTTGTAGTCATGCTGGCATGGCCTAGACGGCGTGACACGCTGGCGATCGATACGCCGGCGAACAGCAGCAGCGATGCGTGTGTATGGCGCAGACCATGGACGGAAATAACTGGCACGTCCACGTTTCTGCAATGTTTTGCAAGCACGTCGTTGGCTGTTGAGTTGTAGACCTTGCCGTGCACGAAAATAGGTTTATCATGCGGAAGATCCTTGAGTAATCCAGACATTTGCATGATGAGTTGCCAGTCGAGTTGCACTTTACGCACGGACGATTCGTTTTTCGTGGGTACGAAACCGCCGCCGTTTTTATAATCCCAAGTTTTGTTGACGGAAAGCGTCTGGTGTGCGAAATCAAAGTCATCGGGTGTGAGCCCAAGCGCCTCAGAGAATCGGAGTCCGGTTTTCGCGATAAGGAGGATAAGCCAATCCCAGCTTGCCTCGGCCCCAAGATCAAGGTCCGCGAGCATGGCATGCAGCTCGAATTGGTTGAGATACTTCATTTTCTTAATGCGTGGCTGCTTGCCTTTGATGATGACTTTACGCGTTGGATCACGGGGTATGAGTCCTTCGTCAACGGCATCGAGAATGGCGCCTTTGATCTGATGGTGAAAATCCATGGTGGTTTGGCGCTCATGATGCTGTGCATATCCGTTGATGAGCTGCTGGTATGCGGTTCGATCCATATCGGTGAGTCTGAGTTCAGGGATGAGCTTGCCGAGCCAGGATTGCGTAAGTCGATATTTGCCCATGGTCACGTCTCTGATGGCGCCTTCCTTGTACGTTTTCACCCACTGGGCGTAGTAGTCGCAGAACAGCGATTCTGATGTGATGGTTTCCTGCATGAGATGCGCCTTTCTGAAAATAGGGGATTGGCGCAGCCATCATACTTACGCTGATGAAGGGTGATGAGCGAGTCCAGACGGTCGAAGAATGCACCGATTCGGCGCTGCTCCATCAGGGATGGCAGAGGCAAAAGGAGATCTGAATATTCTTGCGCGTTGATGCCGGGCTGCCCTGAACGCTGAGAAGTAAGCAAAACAAACTGCTTATACCGTTCAGTCAGTGTGCTCTGAAAGATGAAACCAGCATCTGCCTCATCTGAAACATGCGCTCGAATAAGGAAACCGGCATAATACGTTTTCCCGTCTGATGCCTTATACAGGTAGGTTTTACCTACGCTGGCCCCGGTTCGTGCAAATAATATATCGCCTTCTTTGAGTAGATACCTGTCATCAATCGGATTATTGATATCAGGCGAAGATAAATCATCCGTACGGAATTCACGAGTTTGATCATCTATATCAGTGATTCGAAGATACTTTTTCTCACCATCGAAATCCGAAGCAGCCGCATTCAAACCGTACTCGAATCCAGAAGCAACTTCCCCCAGCTTACGCTGTTCCCAAGCGGGGGTGCGGTATTCTTGTGAAAGATGTGCAGTCGCTCGTGGAACCGAGCTTTTTGCCGGTGTCGCAATGAGGAGGGATAGATGAACAAGCAGCAGCTCGCTTCGAAGATTTGGGAATCCGCCAATAAGAT
>SKFA01001965.1_pt1 | contig 10937 bp, 8 predicted proteins | sample 4820291 | NCBI WGS metagenome assembly SKFA01 (sample SAMN11008795, study PRJNA524170) | human gut metagenome | isolation source: fecal sample from pouch patient p30 | place: Israel: Tel-Aviv | reverse complement strand
GTAAATTAATTGCAGACTCGCCTTTAAAGAAATGATATTTTAGAAATTATAATTCAAACTGATTTTCACAACATTACGATATAAAAAAACGCCCCTCGGAAAACCGAGAGGCGAAAAATTATTTTTTTAATCTGTCAACGCCGTTAACAGTCTTACAATAGGAAATTCAATTACTTATTGAATCTCTTTCTTGTGAAGTAAACAACACCTGTTGCAGAAACAAGAGCTAAGAGGATAACTACTGCCATAGAAGCATTACCTGTCTGTACTGCGTTGCTGCTTGTGCCGTTAGCCGGTGTATCAGAAGTAGCTGTGTCAGCTGTTGACTGACCCTTTGTTGCAACCTGTGTAGCAGATGTAGCATCAGGTGTAGTAGGAGCTACTGTAGCCGGAGCATCTGTTGCAGGAGCGTCTGTAGGCTCTGTTGCAGGCTCTACTGTTGTAGGCTCTGTTGAAGGAGCGTCTGTAGGCTCTGTAGCAGGCTCTGTTGTTGTAGGCTCTGTTGTAGCAGGCTCTGTTGTTGTAGGCTCTGTTGTTGTAGGCTCTGTTGTAGTAGGCTCTGTTGTTGTAGGCTCAACATATGCCTCAACCTTAGCGTCTGAGTTAATGTGATCAAAGAGATCATTAGCCATGTCGCCGTTAACTACTGCTTCATATTCTGAATCAGCATCAACTGTGCCTGTTGCAGGATTGAGCTTACCAAGTGTAAGATCAACTACATTGAGGTCAACATTTGTTGTACCTGTACCGTTAACTGTGAACACAGCCTCAACAAGCTTCTTGCCACCTGCAAAATCATAAAGTGCAAGGTTTGAAGCATTGCCTGAAACATCATTCATATTTACCATGCCGTCAGCGATTTCAGGCATTGTAAGTGAATCAAGTGTAAGGAGGTTCTTATCATATGTAAGAGCCCACTGTACTTCTTCAAGCTGTGCGTCCTTAGTGTCAAGGAGATAGTAAACTGATACCTTGTCGCCTACATTAAATGTGCCTGAACCGATAGCCTGGCAAATATTAGATGTAGCGTTGATTGTTAAATTATCAACTGCAGGAGTTGAAGGCTCAACCTTAACAGTAGCCTTAGCACCTGAACGTGTTGAATAATCAAAGTTTGTAATGTCGAGTGTGATTGTTACATCAACGAGTGAATCTTCTTCAAAACCTGCAGAAACTGTGTTAAGAAGCATATTCTGACCATTGAATGTAAGGTCAAATTCTTCGCCTATAGGAGTTGCGCTCTGTTCGGGAAGACCCCAGCTAGCTGCCCAATCATCGTTTGCAGCAAACTTGAACTGATAAGCATCGTCTGCAGATTCAATGTTTTCATACTTAATCTGATATACCTTGTCAGAAACCTGAGTCATGTGGTTAACTTCAGCGTCAACACCCCATGCTACACCGTTGAGCCAGTTGTCTTCACCGTTACCAACAACTGTAATGCTGTTAACTTCAAGGTCTGTTACCATTTTAACGCCGTCACCTGTTACAGTAATCTTGTTTGTAGCAGGATCGAATGTTACAGTAACATCACAAGCTGTTTCTACATCGAAAGTTACATTGTTATCTGTACCGTCAAGACCGATCCACTTCTGCTCGTCGCCTGTGTTTGCAACAACCTTGAGCTGATAGTTTTTACCGGCAGGAACAGCAGAGAATGTCTTTGTGAATACGTTGCCGTCAGCTGTCATAACATTTTCAGGAGCTGCATCAGGTGTACCAACCCATTCGTAGCCTGTAAGATTTGTTGTACCGGCAACTACATATGTAGTATCGGCAGCAGGAGCTGTTGTAGGCTCTTCTGTTGTAGGCTCTTCTGAACCGTCGGGATCTGTTACAGTATTATTAGCTACAACATACTTATCAAATACTTCCTGGTCAACGATTGACTTGTCAGCAACCGAAACTTCTTCATCGCCGATTTCCATGTCTGTTGCAGGATCAACCTTTGAAAGACGAAGTACCTGTACATCAAGATTAACAGTAGTTGCTGTAGCCTCAGGATCAATTACTTCAAACTCAGCAGAAGCAAATACGATTTCCTTTGATGTTGTGTCATAAAGGCTGAGTGTATTACCGTTAGCTTTAATTACACCCGGAAGAGCATTCCAAACATAACTACCAATCTTTGGATATTCAAATGATTTAGCTCTGGTTGTGTTAGCTGTTGGCTTGAGTACATTTGCATCGTAGTTCATATCCCACTGGAAGTCCAACATGTCCTTATCCTTAGACTGGAACATATATGTAACCTTTACAGTCTTCTTATCTGCGCTGAGAGTAACCTGCTTCTCAGGGAAGAGGTTTGAAGTAGCTGTAACTGTGAGACCCTTTGCAGGAGCTGCAGTTGCAGGCTCTACTGTTGTGGGCTCTGCTACTGTTGTAGGCTCTACTGTTGTGGGCTCTGCTACTGTTGTAGGCTCTACTGTTGTAGGCTCTGCTACTGTTGTAGGCTCTGCATCAGTAACGATGTCAACCTTACCCTTTGCACCCTGCTTTGTAGCATAGTTAAAGTTTGAAAGGTCAAGTGTAAGAACGATGTCATAACCGTCTTCGTAACCAGCTGCATCTGTATCAATGATCATGTTCTGACCGTTGTATGTAAGGTCAAACCACTCATTGAGAGGAGCTGTGCCCTGCTCAGGAAGGCCCCAGTTATCTGCCCATGAACCGTTGGCAGCAAACTTGAACTGATAGTTCTCATAAGCGTCAAGGCTCTCAAACTTAATCTGGTAAACCTTTGAACCCTCAGATGTTTCTGTCATGTAGTTAGCTTCAGCATCTACCTTCCAGTCCTTACCGTTGAGCCATGCATCTTCACCGTTACCAACGACTGTAATGTGGTCAACAACAAGTTCTTTCGGAATTACAACACCTTCACCTGTTGCAGTGATTTCATTTGTTGTAGGGTTGTAAGTTACTGTTACATCACATTCCTTTGTAACATTGAATGTGAAGTTGTCATTGCCGGTATCGCCTACACCAATCCACTCTGTATCGTTTTTAACGATCTTGAACTGGTAGCCGTTGCCGACTGCTACGTTGGTAAATACTTTTTCGTAGTTACCATCGCCGTTTTCTGTCATTACATTATCTCCGCAAGTTGCTTCAGTCTCAGCCCACTTGTAACCTGTGAGTTCTTCAGAACCGGATACGAAATATGAATCGCCGGCAGCAGAAACGCTCACTACAGTTGCAACGAGTGATGTCACAACAAGCATCATAGACAGTAAAAGGCTAAGTGCTTTTTTGAACATTTTCTTTTCCTCCTTATGTGATAATGCTTCTATAAGCAGTTTAATTATACAACAATCAACCACCAAAAGTCAATGCTAAAAACTCTTGCTGACTGATTATTTGACAAAATATTGTTTTTTTGTAGGAATGCACAAATAAAATATCATTTATTTGTTATTTGTAACCATTCACATTGTGAGATTGCCAGTTCCAGCTGTCACGGCACATATCCTCAAGACTTTTCTCGGCAATCCATCCAAGTATTTTTTTGGCTTTTGTTGCGTCGGCAAAGCATTCTGCAATGTCGCCTGCTCGGCGTGGCTTTATAACATAAGGAATTTCAATCGAATTTGCCTTTTCAAAAGCCTTTACAATATCAAGAACGCTGTAGCCCACACCTGTTCCGAGATTAAAAATCTCGGTTCCCTTGTGCTCTGCGGAATATTCAATAGCCTTTACATGACCTTTTGCAAGGTCAACAACATGGATATAGTCACGCACACCCGTGCCGTCATGCGTAGGGTAATCGTTGCCGAAAACACCGAGACACTTGAGTCTGCCGGCGGCAACCTGTGTTATGTACGGCATAAGGTTATTCGGGATTCCGTTAGGATCTTCACCGATTCTGCCGCTTTCGTGAGCGCCGATCGGGTTAAAGTAACGAAGAAGAACAACAGACATATCGGGATTTGCGTTTGCGGTGTCTGTGAGAATTTGTTCCATCATAAACTTTGTCCAGCCATACGGATTTGTAGGAGAACCCTTTGGCATTGTTTCAACAAGCGGAACAGTTTCCGGAGTACCGTAAACCGTGGCACTTGAGCTGAAAATAAAGTTATTTACACCGTGTTTTTTCATCACTTCAAGCAATGTGAGCGTTGAATCAATATTGTTGCGGTAGTATTCAACAGGCTTCTCACAGCTTTCACCTACTGCTTTAAGACCTGCAAAGTGAATTACCGCATCAATCTTATTCTCCGAAAAAATCTTTTCAACGGCATCTCTGTCACATACATCGGCCTCATAGAGCGGAATTTTTCTGCCTGTCAGCTCTTCAACTCTTTCAACCGCTACGGGACAGCTGTTTGAAAAATTATCTGCAATTACAACATCGTGACCTGCGTTGATGAGTTCAACACAAGTGTGCGAGCCGATATATCCGGCGCCGCCTGCAAGCAAAACATTCATTTTAAAATTCCTTTCTTAACATCAGCATTTTTCAGGCTCGGGATAGTCAACACCAAAGGTTTCGGCTGTAACCTTTGCCATAATCTGAGGATCAAGAGGCTTGTCGGAATAGTCTGTGTCACACTCTGCAATTTCATTGACAACATCCATACCCTCAATTACCTTGCCGAATGCGGCATACTGACCGTCAAGGTGCGGAGCGTTCTTGTGCATAATGAAGAACTGCGAGCCTGCTGAGTCGGGCATCATTGAACGAGCCATTGAGAGAACACCCTCTGTATGCTTGAGATTGTTTTCAAAGCCGTTCACGGCAAATTCGCCCTTGATTGAATATCCGGGACCGCCCATACCCGTGCCTTCGGGGCAACCGCCCTGAATCATGAAACCGTAGATTACACGGTGAAATGTAAGACCGTCATAGTAACCCTTGTTTACAAGGCTGAGAAAATTATTTACAGTATTCGGAGCAATTTCAGGATAAAGCTCCGCTTTGATTGTTTTTCCGTTTTCCATTTCAAAAGTAACAATAGGATTGCTCATTTTAAATCGTCCTTTCGGTTTATTAACACTATTTTAGTATATTATTGATAAAATAGCAAGTGTTTTAGTGATTATTTGCGAATAAATCAACCTTTTTCAATACTCATTGTAGCAAAAGCATTGAGGTCTGTTCCTGCAATATTTCCGCTGAGAAACTCGTAATATCCCTGTGAACCGACCATGGCGGCATTGTCACCGCAAAGAGATTTTTCTGGCATATACATTTCCCAATCACGCTTTTTACACTCTTCGGCAAGGGTTCTTCTGAGAAGTGAATTTGCCGAAACACCGCCTGCGATTACAAGCTTTTTCTGTCCCAGGTCTTCAGCCGCCTTGATAAAGTTTGTAACAAGGCAATCGACAACGGCATAGCGGAATGATGCACAGACATCTGCTTTGTTAAGCTCAACACCCTTTTGTGCCGAATTGTGAATGAGGTTGATTACGGCTGTTTTAAGTCCCGAAAAGCTGAAATCATACGGTGCATCGTGAACTGCGGGACGAGGAAGCTTGAATGCAAACGGATTGCCGTCTTCCGCAACTCTGTCCATTTCAATTCCGCCCGGATACGGCATTCCCATTGTCCTTGCGGCTTTGTCAAAAGCCTCGCCTGCGGCATCATCACGGGTTTTGCCGATAATTTTCATCTTTGTGTAGTCCTCAACCATAACAATATGGCTGTGACCGCCTGACACAACAAGGCAGAGGAACGGTGGCTTTAATTCTTTATTTGAAATATAATTTGATGCAATGTGTGAACGAAGATGGTGAACAGGAACAAGCGGAATTCCTGTTGCAAGTGAAAGTCCTTTTGCAAAATTCACTCCCACAAGCAACGCTCCGATAAGTCCGGGGGCATATGTAACGCCGATTGCGTCAATGTCGGAAAGCCTGCAGTCTGCATCTTCAAGAGCCTGTCTTACAACAGGAACAATTGCCTCTGCGTGACGGCGTGATGCGATTTCGGGAACAACACCGCCGTAAAGCTTGTGTTCCTCAACCTGAGAAGCAACCACCGAGGATATTATGTTTCTGCCGTCCTCAACAACCGCTGCCGCAGTTTCGTCACAGGACGATTCTATTGCGAGTATCTTCATAATTTTCCTTTCACTACGAAACATTTATGATGAAGTTCCGTAATATCGTTAATATAATGTTTTATTACATATATATGTCAAAAACAGCGTGTCATTAAAACAGCGTTTTCGGTTGGAGAGGAGTAGTAATTTTTCCTCTCTCCCACCTTGATAAATCCGAATTTTTCATAGAGAGAACGGGCGTTCCCGTTACTTTCACGAACCTCAAGAGTGAGAAAGCAAAGGTTATTTTTCTTGGCATAGGTCACAAGCGTTTCAACAAGCGCCGAACCTATTCCCCGATTTCTGTGTGTACCGTCAACGGCAACATTGAAAATGTAACCCTCATCAACAACAACACTCATTCCTATATATCCGACAACGGCATTATCTTCCGTTGCGGTAAAAAACAGCGAGGTTTCGTTGTTCAGTTCTTCTTCAAGGCTGTTAAACGACCACGGATGTGAAAAACACCGCTGTTCAAGCTGTGCAACCGCCTCAAGCTGATTTTCGGTCATTCTGTCAATTTTCATACGCTTTTAATATTTCCTTTACAGAATTAACAATTTCATCACGGCAATGTCTGTACACATCAATGTCGCCGCCGTAGGGATCGCTTATACCGAGCACGGCGATTTTTTCGGGCTGTACAAGAAAAAACTGCATCAACATTTTTGCGTGACTTTGCGACATACAGTAAAACTTTTCGTATTTTTCAATGTCGGCATCAGCCACGGCTGTTGAAGCTTTGCCCGAAAGGTCAATTCCGATTTCCTTACAGGCAATCACGGAATTTTCCGACACGGGAAGTCCCGTTGAGGTCGCAATGCCAAAGCTTTCCGCCCTGACGCAAACGCCGTTTTTCTCTGCCATATCATTAAAAATTGCCTCTGCCATGGGACTGCGACAGGTGTTGCCCGTGCAAACAAAGGCAATCGTTCTGTTATCCTTTTGCATCATACCAAGTCCTTCCGATTGCCGCATCGGCTGTGAGCGGAACGCTCATTTTAACTGCGTTTTCCATTTCTTCCTGAACGATGAGTGCAACTCTCATGCTCTCATCCTGCGGAGCTTCGACAATAAGTTCGTCGTGAACCTGCAACACAAGCCTTGCACGGAGATTTTCGGCTTTCATTCGCTCGTCAACCTTAATCATTGCAATTTTGATAATGTCTGCGGCTGTGCCTTGAATAGGCATATTTCTTGCAACTCTTTCACCGAATGCACGGATCATATGCTTGCTCGAGGTGAGTTCGGGAAGATTTCTTCTTCTGCCGAACATCGTTTCAACATAGCCGTCAGCGTTCGCCTTTTCGACAACATTTTTCATATAGCTGTCAACACCGCTGTAATGGGCAAGATAGCTTTCAATGTAGTGCTTTGCCTCTTTATTTGAAACACCGATATCCTTTGCAAGTGAAAATGCGCCGATTCCGTAAACAATACCGAAGTTAACAGCCTTTGCACGGCTTCTCATAATCGGAGTTACCATATCAAGCGGCATATTGAACACCTGTGACGCTGTGATTGCGTGGATATCTTCGTTATCCTTGAACGCTTTAATCATATTTTTGTCACCCGAAATATGGGCAAGCACACGGAGTTCAATCTGCGAATAGTCGGCGTCAACAAGCGCCCAGCCCTCTCTTGCACAGAAAAACTTTCTCATCTCTCTGCCAAGCTCGGTTCTTACGGGGATATTCTGGAGATTCGGCTCTGTTGAGCTGATTCTGCCTGTTCTTGTTTCGGTCTGATTGAAATTTGAATGGATTCTGCCATCATCTGCAATGACCTTTAAAAGTCCCTCGCAGTAGGTTGAATTCAGCTTTGAGAGCGTTCTGTATCTCAGCACCATTTCAACAACGGGATGTTCATACCTCAGGCTTTCAAGCACCTCTGCATTTGTGCTGTAACCGCTCTTCGTTTTCTTTTTGCAAGGGAGTCCGAGATTTTCAAATAAAACTACGCCAAGCTGTTTGGGAGAATTGATGTTAAACTCACAGCCCGCACTTTCGTAAATTGCGGTTTCAAGCTCCTTAATCTGTGCAGAAAGCATTTCGCCGTAGCTTTCAATGCCCTGTCGGTCAACACAGACACCGATATTTTCCATTCTTGCAAGCACCTTTGCAAGCGGAATTTCAATTTCACTCAACAGCTTTTCCTGACCGTGAGCCTTGATTTTATCTCCGAGTTTTTCGCACAATTCTGCGTAACAGGCAAATGCCTCGTATTTTTCATTCTGCTCATCAGCGCAGACAGGCAGAGCGATTTCGTAAGAGGCACAAAGATTTTTGTCCGAATAATCCTTTGACGACGGTTCAATCAGGTATGCCGCAAGCTCAATATCAAACACAATATTTTCAACATCAATATTTTTCTCATCGGCATAAGCGTAGAGCGTTTTGATGTTTCTTGTGTACTTTTCAAGTTCACTGTCGGCAATAAACTTAACAAAAAGCTCTTCGTCCGTGCTTATATGCACCTTGCCATCAAAAAGTACGGCAAAGGATTTTAATTCTTTATTCTCTGTTTCAAAGTTGAGATAGAGCTTTTTCTCTGACTTAACATTTTTTAAAAGTTCATTTTCATCAAAATCAGACACAACCTCAAGCGAATTTTTCTCAACCTTTTCGGGCTTTGTATTTTTGTCAGCCTTGATGCCGTATTTTTCTATTAAAGAAAACAGTTCAAGCTTTGCCATAAATCCGGCACATTCATCGGCATCTTTCATATCTACAACATAATTTTCGACATTTGTGTCAACAGGAGCGTTGCAGTTTATTTCACCGAGCATACGGCTGAGAATTGCATTTTCCTTTGACGCAGTCAGCTTTTTACGCACACCGTCCTTTATTTCAAGTTCATCAAGATGGTCATAGATATACTCAACCGTGTGATATCTCTGAATGAGGTCGCCTGCACCCTTTGGTCCTATTCCCGCAACTCCGGGAATATTATCCGAAGTATCGCCCTGAATCGCCTTGATTTCTATAAGCTCCTTTGGAGTTACACCGTAAGCTTCAAGAATCTTTTCGGGGGTATAGAGTATATCCTGTTTGTTTGAGCAAAGATGAACGCTTGTTTTGTCCGACACAAGCTGAAGACTGTCACGATCACCTGTTGCAATAACGCACTCGTTTCCGTTTTCTTCACAAGCCTTGGCGAGCGTACCGAGAATATCGTCAGCCTCAAAGCCCTCACAGGTAACAAGTCTGTAGCCTAAAAGGGTAAGAAGCTTTTTCAGCGGTTCCATTTGTGACGCAAGCTCCTCCGGCATACCTTTTCGTGTTGCCTTGTAGCCTGCATAGGCCTTGTGTCTGAAGGTTGGTGTTTTCAGGTCAAAGGCAATTGCCACGGCGTCGGGATTTTCTTCATTTTTAATTTTATACAGCATTGTAAGAAATCCGTAAATTGCGTTTGTAAACTGACCGTCCTTTGTAGTAAGCGGTCTTATTCCGTAAAACGCACGGTTTACAATGCTGTTTCCGTCAACAGCAAGTAATCTCATAATTTATACATCACATTCTCAATTTTTCCGTCTTTAATGTAAATTCTCGGAACACGCTTTCCGACAAGACAGACGGTTTCGTAGTTTATAGTTCCTGTATTTTCGGCAAGTGAATCTGCAGTAGGCTCACCGTTTTCGCCTGTACCGAATACGACAACCTCGTCACCTGTCTTGACATCTTCAATATCGGTAACATCAAGCATTGTCTGATCCATACATATTCTGCCCACAATTTTCGCTTTCTTTCCGTTTACCATCATATAGCCGTCTTTTGCATTCTGTCTGATGAATCCGTCCGCATATCCGATAGGAACGGTTGCAATTTTCATCTTTCTGTCGGCTGTAAAAGTTCTGCCGTAGGAAATTGTTGCACCCTTTTGAACCTCTTTTACAAAAGCGACAACTGTTTTAAGAGTCATTGCAGGAACAAGGTCAAGTCTGTCGGCAAGCTTTGATGACGGAGCAAGTCCGTAGAGGATAATACCTGCCCTTACCATATCGCAACAGGTTTCTGGGTAATCTTCAATTGCGCCGCTGTTTGAGCAATGAACAACGCTGATATCAACGCCTCGCTTTTTAAGGCTGTCACGCACATGAATAAAGTTTTCATACTGCTTGTTTGTGAACTCTCTGCCCTCGGCATCTTCATCAGACACACAAAAATGAGTAAAAAGCCCCTCAACCTCAAGATTTGGCAGGCAACAAGCCTCGCAAATTTCTTCAATAGAATATTCATCCCGTGGAAATTCCTGACACATAAAGCCGATTCTTGACATTCCCGAGTCAACCTTGATGTGCATTTTGCAGATACAATCCTCTTCAACACATTTTTCAGAAAGCTCCTTTGCATACTCAAGTGAAAAAACCGCCTGAGAAATATCATATTCAGCAAGATTTTCAGCCTCTGAAACGGGAGTGTAGCCAAGAATCACAATAGGGAGTTTTGAACCGCTTTTTCTGATTTCTATACCCTCGTCAATATTTGAAACAGCAAAAAAATCTGCTCCGAGTTTTTCATAAATCTGTGAAAGCTCAACTGCACCGTGGCCGTAGCCGTCAGCCTTTATAACACAACAGACCTTTGTATCGTCTGCAACCTTATTTCTTATTACATTATAGTTATGCTCAATTGCATTAAGTGAAATTTCAGCCCAAGTTCTTTTTACCATATTCATTTTTATCTCTCCACATACCTTTTACAGTCAATTTGCAATCAATGTAATTATAATACTTTTGATTCTTCAAATCAACACAAAACCCCCTTTAAATGCATATAAAAGTTATTTTATTCGTAATTATGTGCAAAATGTTACTCCTGAATTTTTGCAAATGCACAAATTATCTGCATAAAAGTCCTAAATACTGCAATTCACTTGATTTATTTATTC
>SKFA01001947.1_pt1 | contig 11009 bp, 9 predicted proteins | sample 4820291 | NCBI WGS metagenome assembly SKFA01 (sample SAMN11008795, study PRJNA524170) | human gut metagenome | isolation source: fecal sample from pouch patient p30 | place: Israel: Tel-Aviv | reverse complement strand
CCCCCCCCCCCGCCCCTTATTCGGCGCTTATCGTCTCGAGGATTATTCGGCCTCACTCGCCGCAGCCGCAGGTTCGGGCACGACATCCTTCGACTCGTCCCCTTCGCCTGCCGCCGGGAGCTCGAAAGGCTCGCCGCGGAACGTGAACTCCCCGAGAATGCCATCACCTTCGGCATCGACGATCACACGTTCGTTGTCGTGCAGATCGCCCATGAGAATCTTTTCGGAAATGGTGTCCTCGATATCACGCTGAATCACACGACGTAGCGGTCGGGCACCAAGCAACGGGTCGAAGCCCTTTTCCGCGAGCAAATCCTTGGCCTTATCGGTCAGGTCGAGCTCCATATGACGTTCGAACAGACGATCGTTGATCTTCGTGACATCGAGATCGACGATCTGGCGCACCTGCGGTTCGGTGAGCTGGCGGAACACGATGATGTCATCCAAACGGTTGAGGAACTCGGGGCGGAACTGCTGCTTGAGCTCGCTCGACACCTGGTCCTTCATGCGCTGATAGCTCGATTCGGTGTTGCCCCCCATCGTGAAGCCTGTATTGGCGGTCTTCGCGATGTCACGCGTGCCGAGATTGGTCGTCAAAATGATGATGGTGTTCTTGAAGTCCACTTTGCGCCCCTGGCCATCGGTCAAGTGGCCGTCATCCAACACCTGCAGCAATGTGTTGAAGATGTCGGGATGGGCCTTTTCGATCTCATCGAACAGCACGACGGAGAACGGCTTGCGGCGCACCTTCTCGGTGAGCTCACCACCCTCCTCATAACCGACATATCCCGGAGGGGCTCCGAACAGACGCGAAGCCGCGTACTTTTCTGAGAACTCCGACATGTCGACGCGAATGAGCGCATCCTCATCGTCGAACAGGAACTGAGCGAGAGCCTTGGCAAGTTCGGTCTTGCCCACGCCGGTGGGGCCGGCGAAGATGAACGATCCCGCCGGACGCTTCGGGTCCTTGAGTCCCACACGTGTACGGCGGATGGAGCGCGACAGCGCAGAGACGGCCTCATCCTGACCGATGATGCGCTTATGCAGCTCCTTCTCCATCGACATGAGCTTCTTGGATTCCGCCTGGGTGAGCTTGAACACCGGAATGCCCGTGCTCTGCGAGATCACCTCGGCGATCACATCCTCATCGACGACCATACGGACGTCGGATTCGCCCTCACGCCAGGACTTCTCTTTCTCTTTGCGCTCAGCCTCAAGCTTCTCCTGCTTGTCGCGAAGCTCGGCGGCCTTCTCGAACTGCTGGTCCTTGATCGTCTGGTCCTTCTCCTTGGCGATGCGCGCAATGCGGTTGTCAAGCTCCTTGAGCTCCGGAGGCGCGGTAAGGCGCTTGATGCGCAGACGCGCACCCGCCTCATCGATCAAATCGATTGCCTTATCGGGAAGGTTGCGGTCCTGAATGTACCGTGCCGAAAGTTCTGCGGCAGACTGCAGTGCACCATCGGTGATCGTCACATGGTGGTGATTCTCGTAGCGTGCACGCAACCCCTTGAGGATCTCAATCGTCTCGGCAATCGACGGTTCCGACACCTGGATCGGCTGGAATCGGCGTTCCAAGGCGGCGTCCTTCTCGATGTACTTGCGGTACTCGTCGGTGGTCGTGGCGCCAATGGTCTGGAGCTCGCCGCGCGCCAGCATCGGTTTGAGCATATCGGAGGCACCGAGAGCCCCGTCCGCGGAGCCAGCTCCCACAATCGTATGAATCTCATCGATGAACAGCACGATGTCGCCGCGGGTCTTGATCTCCTTGAGCACCTTCTTCAAGCGTTCCTCAAAATCACCGCGATACCGCGATCCCGCGACCATGGAACCCAGATCGAGCGAATACACCTGCTTGTCCTTGAGCGTCTCCGGCACATCACCGGCGACGATCTTCTGCGCAAGTCCCTCGACCACCGCCGTCTTGCCGACGCCCGGCTCACCAATCAGCACCGGATTGTTCTTCGTACGGCGCGAAAGCACCACCATGACGCGTTCGATCTCAGTGCTGCGGCCGATGACCGGGTCGAGTTTGCCGTCCTTCGCCTCGGCCGTCAGGTTGCGCCCGAACTGATCCAGTATGGCGGAACCGCTCTGGCTGCGCTTGTCCTGCACGGAACCCGCGTTGGCCATGTCGCCCTTGTCTCCCTCACCGTTGCCGGAGTTGCCGCGAATCATGTCGATCGTGGTGCTGCGCAGGTCGGAAAGATCGACGTCCATCTTGATGAGCACCTGGGTGCCCACGCCCTCACCCTCACGAATGAGGCCCAACAGAATATGTTCGGTTCCGATGTAGCTATGCCCCAGCTGCAACGCTTCACGCAGCGAGAGCTCCAGCACCTGCTTGGCATGCGGAGTGAAGGGAATGTGGCCTGTCGGAGCCGCGGTGCCCTTGCCGATCATCTCCTCGACCTGCTTGCGGGTGTCTTCCAACGTCACGCCTTTGGCTTCGAGAGCCTTGGCGGCCACGCCATCTCCCTCACGAATCAGCCCAAGCAGCAGATGCTCGGTGCCGATGTAATTGTGCTGGAGGGCACGAGCCTCTTCCTGCGCGAGCACGATGACCCGGCGCGCACGGTCGGTAAACCGTTCGAACATGCTTGTCCTTCCATAATCAATACAATTCCAAACCACTCTACAGAATTCGCGGAACGTTTATTTCCGTTTTCCCGCGAAATTGCGGGATGGGCGTATACGGCGCGTGCCGCATATGCGGTGAATGGCATGTACTCGCTGAACAGATTTGACCATTGTATTATTCCCATCGCGCTATTTCGCATCACCCTGCATGCCGAGCAGGACCCCATGCTGATCGCTCACGCACCGTGTGTGGAGCATGACACCTCGTGCCACTTACACTATGCTTAGATGTAGTGCGTATTCGACCAACGGCAAGGAGATGTCATGGAACCGGCAACAGTGCAGTCGCTGAACCCACAGGGAGATCTGGTGGTGGGTGTGGATGGCTCTCAGGAATCGTTCGGCGCATTGCGTTGGGCCTTGCGTCAGGCCGCACTTTCCGGGCAGACCGTGAACGCCGTGTACGGCTGGTCGTATTCGTGGGACATGGGACCTGAACCCACCACCGACGAGGAGCTCGCGAAGCTGCGCACGCAGATCGCCGAAAAACTTCGCGATTGGGTGAAGGATGCTGCCGAAGGCATCGACATCGACTCTGACCAGATCCGTCTCACCTCGTTCCGAGCCTCGGGCACATCTGCTCTGCTTGAGATTGGCAGCGACGCCCAGCAGATCGTCGTGGGGCGGCGCACACTCGGGCGGGTGGCCCGCTGGTTCTCCGGCTCCCTGTCGTCTTCGCTCGCCGAGGAATCGCAGATTCCCGTGACGATCATTCGCGTGGAGAACGAGGATCAATCGGTGCAGGATGAGATTGCCAACGCGCTGACGCCCGGTTCTCAAGAAGTTCACTTCGAATTGCCCGCACCTGACACGCCCCGAACGAGCCGTCCGATCGTCGTCGGCGTGGACGGATCGCCCACGTCCCGTCGGGCACTCGAGTTCTCCGCATGGTTGGCGAATCTGAACCATGCGCCCCTCCATGTGATGTACTGCTGGCAGTTGAAGGACATGACCGACATCCCCGGCTATGAGACAAGCGTGCCACCCCTCGATGTGGCACAGCAGCATGCCGAACAGGTGGTGCAGCACCTTATCGCCTCAAGCACGCTGCCCGAGGGGCTCACTATCAAGGCGGACGTCTTCCATATCAGCGCAGGCAAGGGATTGGTAAGCGCCTCACGCTACTGCCGCCATATTGTGGTCGGTTCCCGCGGGCTCTCCGGGGCCGATGCGCATTTCCTGGGTTCGGTCTCCAAGCAACTCATCAACCTCGCGGAATGCAACCTCACCATTGTGCACTGATTCTCGGCTGTCAGCATTCACCCGAGATATCGGCTCCATGAAGGAGCAGATGCCCTTGCATTGACACGCCATCTGTTCACTTTGAGCTACACCTCCATTGCCGCAGCCAGAGCCACTCCCTACACTGGGGCTCTGGTATGGCAACGGATAGATGGGTGGAATAAATGAGTGCGGATGACGAGTCTGCAGACAATGTCGGCGAAACGAGCGCGCAGATGACCGCAGCCCCAGAGTCAGTGACGCAATCGACAACGGACGATCAGGATGAAGTGCATGGCACGGTAGTGCCACCGTCATTCCCCCCGCATCATGAGGAGACGGATCCGGCCTCGGATAGCGAAGATACCGATGCCAAGCAGCGCCCCTCGAAGAGCGCCCGCGGCGGAGCCAGACGGCATCTGCCCATGCATATCACCACGATCGTGCTCGGCATCATTGTGATCCTAATCGCCGGATTGTACCTGTATGCCAATGGGAACATATCGGGAACGCCTCGCGCGGCCGCAATGAGCGATTGCCGATCCAGCGTCTCTCACGCGAATTCGGCGCGCAGCCTGCTCACCACCGCAGTGGGCGATGCGAAAACATACCGGGCATCGCATGTCACAGACATGTCCGATGAGCAACTGCGCAATTTGACCTCGTATCTCGACCAATCCGCACAACAGCCGTCGGTGCCGTCATGCTCAATCATCGCCAACGATGGCGTTCTGCAAACCAATGCCGTCAATGCCAAGAAGCTCGCACACAACGCCACAACGCTGACCCGCGATCTGCTGCTGGCGACGACCGGCGTGCTCCCCCAGGAACTGCAGGGCGATGAGCAGACGGGTGACCCTTCATACTCGCCGTCCGAAACACAAATGCCAACCGAATCGCCGCAGCCACCCACCTCCCCGAGCACCGATTCCAGCACCCATGGCACGACATCAGATGATGCGAAGTCACACAACGACAGCGGCACAGCCAACGAACTCGCATCTCCCTCGGCGCAGCCCTCCAACACCTCCAGAACCTCGCCGGAACCCAGTCCCTCGCCATCCGCCAGCATGTCGACCTCCTCCGAAGATGCGGGGACAGGCAAGCGCAAACAGAAGGAGTCCGGCTCGTCCGCATCCTCTCAATCCGAAGGAAACGGGTCGAACACGACGAAATCCAACGGGACGAAATCGGGCAATGTCATGTGATCGACCCGATTTGCAGACGAATGTCAGAGGGGGCTTTCATGTGTGTTCACATGAAAGCCCCCTCTGACATTCGTCTGGCGTGTTATTCGCCGGCTTCCTCAGCAATCACCGTCTCACTGGTGCACATCGAGTCAATCTGCTCTGCGTCCTCGTCCTCGCAAACCTCTTTGGCAGCGGATCGCTCCACAGTAGAATCCGCTTCCGGTTCCTCACCGGAAAAATCCTGCGGCGACACTGACCCGATACCGAACGAGCTGGTATCGGGCATGTCGTCGTCCATATCGAGTGCCTTCTGTTTGAGCCCTGCCAAAGATTCCGCATCAACCTCATCCAGGCTTTCGAGCAATTCCTCGTCCTTGCGCTCGTCACGCCCATGCTGGGCCACCACATCGATATGCAGATCGTCATAGGCGGGCTTTGTCTGCACCCACATACGACTTGGCTCAGGCGGACGAATCTCGGAATGCTCTCCGCACCCATGATCCACCGAGACCACTTTCCCGTCATCCGGGCTCCAACGGTTTGCACACACACCAAACATTGTTTTGAGGCTGCCGGCGAGCGGAATGAAGAAACCACAGGTCGAGCACAGATTGCCATCGGCGGTTTTCGTGGAGAGCGACTTGGGGCCATGAGGACCTTCATACCAGCGTTGCGCCGTCTGCGTCTGCCCCAATTCCGAAAGCACGTGACGCCTCGACAGGTCGAGTTCCTCCACTGCTTCCACCACATCTTCAACGGCAGTCAACGCGTCGGCTTGCTCATCGGGGGATCCTCCCTCTTGAGCCTGCACGGTCTCGACAGCCTGCTGCTCGGCATTGAGTTCCTCTGTGCGGCTGACCGCCTCGTCAATGCCGATACCATCATCAAGCCGTTCATCATCCTCCGGAGTGCCGATGGAATCGGTCACGGAGAGGTCACTGGGAAGCAGACGATCCTTCCAAGGCACCCATTTCGGTGGCAGAAGGGCCTTGTCCGTAGGGATCAGCGAGGATTCGTCGATGGTCCAATGGTCGAGCTCGACATCGTGGTACAGCGTGACCGACCACTGCCAGCCCTCATATCCCTTCATGAGCGCCTCGAAACGGAAATCCGTCACGCCATCGTCATGGGCCTCGCTGGTGACGAACTCTCCGACATCCTCCGGTTCATGCGCGGTGTCGATTGCCTCCGCCCTCGCCAAGGCAATGGGATCGAATTCACTTGTTGCCATATCAGTCCTGTACATCGAAGTCATCGGCCACGGCACGCAGCAATGTGGCCAGCTTTCGGCTATCCGCAGACGACGGGTAGCGGTGGCGTCGCAAACCATTGCCGGCGGAGTCGAGGAGCTTGATGAGATCCTCCACAATGGCGGCCATGTCATCCGGTTTCGGCCTGGTGGCTTTCACCAATGATGGCGCCGAGGCGACCATGGTGACCCCCATGGCGACCTGCCCACGGTTACCCTCGATCACCGAATACTCGACTTTCGCGCCTTTTCTCGGGTTCCTCACTCCCTGCGGCAATGCGGTCTGGGGCAGGAAGACATCCTTGCCGTCATCGCCTGCAATGAATCCATAGCCTTTCTTCGCGTCAAACCAACGAATGCGTCCGCTGGGCATGTTCACCTCTATCGTCTCGAATACGTGCGGCCCCGCCGCATACCAAAAGTCCATTCTACCGCCAGCGCGCATCGCTGGCAAAACCATTGCAAGCTTACGCGGGGCCTCACCTAACAACCAAGGTCCTCCGTCTGCTATTCCGACGCAGGCTCCTTGGAGCCTTCGGCGAACGCCAACACATCAATCCGTGCCGGACTCCATGGGCAGGATAATCGTGAAAGTCAAGCCACTGCCCTCGGTCGGACTGGCATAGATACGACCTCCGTGTGCGTTCACGATCGACAATGCGATGGCAAGCCCGAGTCCGGTGCCGCCCTTCTGACGATCCCTGGACGGATCGGCGGTGTAGAAGCGTTCGAATATGTTGTGAAGCGATTTCTCGGGTACGCCGGGTCCGTGGTCGCGCAGCACAGCCACCGCATACATGCTCAGGAGTTTGCTGGATTTGCTTTTGCGAGCTCCCTGCAGAAGTGTTTCGAGCATGTCGCCGTCCTGTGGCATCGCCGCGAGGTCCTCTGGTGTGCGGCTCGACTCTATGACGCCCAGACCAATGTCGACAGGCGAATCCGAAGGAGTGTACCGGTGGATGTTGCCCACGATATTCGTGATCACCTGATGGAGTCGGGTGGCGTCGCCGGTCAATGCGATCTTCGGCAACGGCCCTGGAGTCTCACTCAGCTTCGGCTTCCTCGGCGCACTCAGATCGATGTCGAGTTGCATGGTGGTGATTTCACGATCCGGATCGAGTGCGTGAAGGTCATCTACGGAATCCTGCATCACCGAGGTGAAATCAACACGTTGATTCATCGAGACGCCGCGCCCCTCATCCAAACGGGCCAATGAGAGCAGATCCTCGACCAGCACCGTCATGCGCGAGCTCGATGACTCGATATGAGAGATGGCATCATCCGCCCGCTCCAACGTCCCCGGCGCATCCCGTTGCATCTTGTACAGTTCGGCATAGCCATGAATGGCGGCGAGGGGTGTGCGCAACTCGTGGCTGGCGTCGGAGACGAATTGGCGCATCTTCTGCGTCACGGCCTCCTGCTCATGGAAACTCCGCTCGATTTGCGTGAGCATGCTGTTGAGCGATCTTGCCAGCGAGCCTATCTCCGTGGATTCACCGCTTTCCGGCACACGTTGGGAAAGATCGCCGGCGGCAATCTTCGCGGCGGTCTTCTCTATTCGTTTGAGCGGGCTCAAGGTTCGCTGCACCACCAATGCACCCAAGGAACCGCCAAGTAGCACCACGGCTATGCTCACCATGATGCAGAACCGGGTCAATGTGCTGATCACATCGATCTGGTCACCCAGCGAGAGGCCTATATACACGATGCCGAGATCCTGGAACTCCCCCTTGCCCGATTTCGTCAGACCCTTGAGGGCCACAACACGCCAGGGGCATTCAGCGAACTGCATGGTGGCATGGTCGGGAACCCCCACAACGTTCTTCGTATTCACCACAGCAGGCGTGGTGAACGGCACACCGAGCTCATGGCCGTCCAACGAACCGTTATCGGGCAGCTTGGGGCTCGAGATCACGCCATCCTTAAGCACCGGCTGCAACATCACCGCCGATGAACCGGTGTTGGTGTTGTACACCTTCACATAATAGCTGGTGAAACCGTTCTGGGTATTCACGTCCGTATTGAGCATCTGGGGGAACACCAGGTCCGCCTGTTCCAGCAGCTGCTGGTCCACACGCTCCATCGGGTAGCTGCTCACCAGCCAGCGTATGGAGAAGGTGATGACAATGGTGCCGATTGAAAGCATGCCCACAATGATCGACATGAGGCGCACGCTCAGCGGAATGCACTCATTGAGCGCGGCAAGACGTCGTGATCTGTGGGTGTGCGGCTGATTCTGCGAGGATTGCCCTTTCCTGGCATCGGCTGCGGCCACCTGGGCCAACGGCGTGTCTTTCACCGCTGATTTCGGGGGGGGTAACGCCGAATGATCTCCGCCCGGTCCCTGTGGCTGTTGCCCCATGTCCCCTCGCCTACTTCTGTGCCTTCGGTGCACGGATCATGTACCCGATGCCGCGCTTCGTCTCGATGAGCGGTGTCACCTTGTGCGTGGAACCATCCTCATCGGTCACCGTGACATCATCCACCTTCTTGCGCAGGTATGAGATGTACGATTCCACGATTGCGGCGTCGCCGCCCCAATCGTATTGCCATACATGGTCGAGAATCTGCGCTTTCGAGAGCACACGGCCCTCGTTGTCCATGAGGTAGCGCAACAACTTGTACTCGGTGGGGCTCAGATCTATGGTCTGGCCGGCACGGGTCACATCATGCGAATCCTCGTTGATTTCCAGATCGCCGACGCGAATGATCGGGTCATCCTCCACCTGCTCACGGGTGCGGCGTAGGATGGCGCGGATTCGGGCGACCACCTCCTCAAGGCTGAAGGGCTTGGTCACGTAGTCGTCACCGCCCACCGTCAGGCCCATCACCTTATCCTGGGTGTCATCTCGGGCGGTGAGGAACAGCACCGGAGCCGTGATGCCCTCCTGGCGAATGCGTCGAGTGACGGTGAATCCGTCGATATCGGGCAACATCACGTCGAGTATGATCATGTCTGGCTTCGTGCGACTGATCACCTCGATGGCTTCGGAGCCGGATGCCGCCGTCTCCACCTCATAGCCGGCGAAATGCAGCGATGCGACGAGCAATTCGCGAATGGAGGGTTCGTCATCGACAACCACGATTGTTGCTTCAGTTGCTTTACTCATGGCACCTATAATCACGCAACACTCTGGAAGTTTTCTGAATGCTCTCTGAAAACTTAATTCGGGCGTTTGAATCGTTCGTCATCATGCGGTGCCGCAGCATGGCGCCCGCGACGCGGGGCAGGCATTCCAGACGCTTCGGAGGTCGGGTTCGGCTCTTGCGCCTCTTTGCCTTCGGGTTGCTCGGATGTCTCTTCCGGGGCCATGGCGGTGACATCAAGGTCATCATCGGCGTTGTCCAACTGCATGGCGTCGTCGTTCCGCGTCTTCCCAACCTCCTCGGTCTGCTTGGAGCCTTCGCTCACTTCACGCTTACGGCGCATGAAGATCATGACCAGCACGACAACGATGAGCACGACAAACACAATGATCATGACGATGATGCTCACCGAGCTCACGGCATGGGTGGTGGCGGTCGATTTCGCGCTGGCAATGGCATCCATCATGTCGATGGCGGATTGGGACCAGTTCGGCCCCTGACCGGCCTGCTGATCGAGCAGCGGTTTGCTCGCGGCCTCCGAAAGCTGGTCCACGGTGCTTTGGCTGCGAAGCCATTCGTCGGAATTCGGTGAGACCACGACGACGAGATTGCCATCATGGGAGGCCACCGCAAGCATGACGGTGTTGGCTGGAGGGTTGAGCGACTCCAACAGTTGAGAGGCCCATTGTTCCGGCTTCTCTGTGGTATTGAACGATTCGAGGTAGAGCAGACGCACCGTCACGCCCGTCTCCTGCTTCGTCCGATTCGCCGCATCGATCACCTTGGTGAGATTGTCGCCAAGCAGGTTCTGCGGATCGGTGATGTACCCCTGAGAGTCCTCCACCAAGGCACTCGGACTCGACGATTCGCTGGCAGACGGCGACGGAGAATCATCTGCCGCAGCCATTTGGGCACCAGTGGCGCCTACGAGGAGCGCCGCGAACAACATAATGACGGAGAGAACCGCCGTCCAGACGCGGGCCTGCCGCTTGAGGCCCCCGAAGTTATCCACAATGACCGGATCGTCACCACGTCCTCCGACCACAATTGCCTGTTGCGCTGTCCATTCGTTGTTGTTCGCCATAAAGTCAACAGTAGCGGGAGAGCTGCACGTTGTCCCGCGGTTTTTATTACAACGAACACGATGCAAAGGAGCATGCAATGTCACAATACCAAGTCGATTCTGAACGCATCGCCGCCTCGAGCGCGGCCGTCTGCTCATCTATCACCGCCATCCGCGATGCGGTCACCACCATGTATGCGAACCTGAATGCCCTGCAGGATGCATGGCGCGGAGCCGCCGCGGCGCAGTTCAACATGGTTGCCTCCGAATGGCGTCGCACCCAGCAGCAAATGGAGCTATCGCTCGAGGCCATGCAGCAGGCCCTGACGCAAGCCATTAACGTGCGTACCACCCTGCATCGTTGGGATCAGGTTGACGTAGCTTTCGGTCAGCAGTTCACCGCCTTCCGGCAGCCACAGTAGCGCCCAGTCCACCGCTTCAGTATCGCCAGCGAAATTACCGATAAACGGTTTTTCTGGCAGCGTCGGTAAACCGTTTACCGCTTCCGCCAGGTAATCATTCAGACCGTCCTGATAGCACCAGCGCTGTTCGGTGTTGTTGA
>SKFA01001945.1_pt1 | contig 11014 bp, 7 predicted proteins | sample 4820291 | NCBI WGS metagenome assembly SKFA01 (sample SAMN11008795, study PRJNA524170) | human gut metagenome | isolation source: fecal sample from pouch patient p30 | place: Israel: Tel-Aviv | reverse complement strand
AAGCACTGGAACGCAGGCGTGTAATGGAAAATAAGAGTTGGATAATTCAGTTGTCGCAAATTTTGCGACAACTGCTTCAGATGGAAAAGTGTATCAAATAGAACATTATAATTTAGATATGATTATTTCTATAGGCTATAGAGTCAAATCTAACAGAGGTGTAGAATTTAGAAAATGGGCAAATAATGTTCTGAAACAGTATATCCTACAAGGCTATGCAATCAATAAAAAAAGATTAGAAGCCTTACAGAGAACAGTAAATATTCAAACCAAAATGCTTGCATGTACTTTGGAAATAGATGAAGCAGAGGTGCTAAAAGCTGTTGATTTATATACAAATGCCTTGATGTTATTAGACCAGTATGATCACCAGTCGATTAAAAAGCCTGCAGGAAATAAAGCTATATACAGAATTACATACGAGGATTGTAGAAATATGGTGAATGCAATGGAAGATTCATTTCATTCGGATGTCTTTGGTGTTGAAAAAGAAACGGGGAAAGTTGAAGGTATTCTTGCAGCAATTTACCAAAATGTTTTCGGAGGAGAGGTTTATCCTTCTTTAGAAGAGAAAGCCGCTAATCTTTTGTATTTTATGATAAAAGATCATCCCTATGCTGATGGATGTAAGAGAATTGCTGCATCGTTATTTTTGGAATTTTTAGCTCGCAATGATGTACTCTACAAAGATGGACAGAAAAGGATAAGTGATGGTGCATTAGTAGCAATTACATTGATGATTGCAGAGTCAGATCCAAAAGAAAAAGATATTATGGTTAATTTGGTAATGAATTTATTGTCAATGTAAAGTGAAAGTAAAAGAGGGAGATTTCACAATGGTAACAAACTTTGATTATTTAAAAAATGAATCAAAATTCTCTGCATTTGCGAATGTTGCCATCTCTGCGGAGAAGATCATATTAGCAGATCCGGATGCGAGTATTCTTAACAGCCGCCGGGCTATGGAATTTGCTGTAAAATGGTTGTATTCTGTGGAAAACAGTTTGCAGATTCCGTACCAGGATAATCTTCATACTCTGATGAATGCAGAGGAATTCAGACAGTTAGTGGGACCGGATCTTTGGAAACGGATGGATTATATCCGCAGATGTGGAAACAGTGTGGCACATAGCAATAAAAAACCTGGCAGAGATGCAGCGATGCTGTGTCTTGAAAATCTGTCGATTTTTTTAGATTACGTTGCATATTGTTATGGAGAACAGTATCAGGAGCATCCATTTGACAAGTCGATTATTGATGGCAGAATTGAGAAGGCAAAGGCATCCAGGGAAACAGCCAGAAAAGCAAAGGAAACACTTCTGAAAGAACAAGAAAAAACTGCTCAGCAGGAACTGGATCTACAAAAACTGATGGCAGAAAATACTTTCCTCAGGGAAGAACTGTCCGCACGTCACGAGAAACAGCAGCAGACATATGTTCCGAAACCTCTGGATCTGTCTGAATATGAAACCAGAAAACTTTACATAGATTCCATGCTCATTGATGCAGGATGGACCCAGGGAAAAGACTGGTTAAATGAGATGACTGTGACAGGCATGCCGAATAAATCAGGAATTGGGCGTATTGATTATGTCCTCTATGATGATAGGAGTAAACCACTGGCAATTATAGAAGCAAAACGTACCTGTAAGGACATTGCTGAAGGCAGACAGCAGGCGAAACTTTACGCAGATTTATTGGAAAAGAAATATGAACGACGTCCGGTAATTTTCCTTACAAATGGTTTTGAAACACGGATCATAGACGGACAATATCCAGAAAGAAAATGTTCGGTTATTTATTCTAAACGAGATCTGGAGAAATGGTTTAACCTTTTGAGTATGCGGACAAGCCTGCAAAATATTTCTGTAGATAAAAAGATAGCAGACCGCTATTATCAGGAAGCCGCGATAAAAGCAGTATGCCAGAGCTTTGATGAAAAGAATCGGAGAAAAGCCCTGCTTGTTATGGCCACAGGTTCCGGAAAAACCAGAACAGTAATGGCTTTGTGCAAGGTACTGGTTGATGCGGGCTGGGTAAAGAATATACTTTTTCTGGCGGACAGAAATTCACTGGTAACGCAGGCGAAAAGAAATTTTGTAAACTGGATGCAGGATTTTTCCTGTACAAATCTGGTTGAAGAAAAGAATAATTATATGTCGCGATGTGTTTTCTCCACATATCAGACCATGATAAATTGTATTGATACGATAAATGACAAAGAAGGAAAAGTTTTTACCAGTGGTCATTTTGATCTGATCATTTGTGATGAAGCGCACAGATCCATTTATAATAAATATAAAGATATTTTTACATATTTTGATGCACTGCTTGTAGGACTTACTGCAACACCAAAAGATGAGATTGACAAAAATACATATGAAGTATTTGAACTGGCAAATGGAGATCCCACTTATGGATATGATCTGGCGCAGGCGGTTAAGGATGGATATCTGGTTGATTATCTTTCGGTGGAATCCAGGGTGAAATTTATTGATCAGGGAATTGTATATGATGAACTTTCAGAAGCAGATAAAGAAATCTATGAAAATACTTTTGAAGACGAAAATGGAAAGCTTCCGGAAGCGATAAATTCGGCTGCATTGAATACCTGGATTTTCAACGAAGATACAATTAAAAAAGTTCTTCATGTCCTGATGAGAGATGGAATTAAAATTGAATATGGACAGAAGATTGGAAAAACAATTATTTTTGCGAAAAATCATGATCATGCGGAAAAAATCCTTGAGATTTTTAATAAGGAATATCCGCATTTAAAGAATTATGCTATGGTGATCGATAACAGAATGAAATATGCACAGAGTGCAATTGATGAGTTTTCAGATCCGAAAAAACTACCGCAGATCGCAATTTCTGTAGATATGTTAGATACCGGAATTGATGTACCTGAAGTTCTTAATCTTGTATTCTTTAAGAAAGTTATGAGTAAAGCAAAATTCTGGCAGATGATCGGACGAGGAACAAGACTATGCCCGGGATTGTTGGATGGGGAAGATAAGAAAAAGTTTTACATTTTTGATTTCTGTGGGAATTTTGAGTTTTTCCGAATGAATAAAGGAAAGGCAAGCGCAAATCTGATGGCGTTGCAAAGTGCAGTTTTTAATCTTCAGTTTGAGATTTCGTACAAGCTTCAGGATATTAAATATCAGACAGATAAATTAACTGCGTACAGGACTGCACTTGTAAAGCACATGACTGAAAAAATAAAAGAGCTCCCAAGAGATAGTTTTACAGTTCGCCAACATTTGAAATATGTAGAATTATATTCAGAAGAGTCGAACTATCAGATGCTTACTTATGAAGATACTTTACTTGTACGGGAAGAGGTTGCACCCTTGATTTTGCCTGAAAGTGATGAAGTAACAGCAGTACGTTTTGATGCACTTATGTATGGAATAGAACTTGCATCTCTGGTTGGAAAGAAATATACAAGTGCGCGAAAAGATCTTTTAAAAAAGGTTTCCGGAATTGCCGGAGTGGCAAATATACCGGAGATTCAGGCACAGACAGAGCTGATCGATCAGATTTTGCACACAGATTATGTGGAAAATGCAGGAATTGATGAATTTGAAAATATCAGGAAAAATCTGAGAGATCTTATGAAGTATATTCCGGATAAGAGCAGGAATAAATATATGACCAATTTTACAGACGAAATTCTTTCAACGGAATGGAAAGAAGCAGAATTGGAAAACAATGATCTGGAAAATTATAAGGTACGAGTAGAATATTATGTCCGACAGCATCAGGATAATTATGTGATATCAAAGCTGAAAAAGAATCAGCCACTTACAGAAAAAGATGTAGATGAACTGGAAAAAATTCTCTGGAGAGAGCTTGGTACAAAAGAGGATTATGAAGCAGAATTTGGCAGAAAGCCATTGGGAGAATTTGTCAGAGAAATGGTAGGTCTTGATATGAATGCAGCAAAGGAAGCTTTTTCAAAGTATCTTGAGGATGTAAATCTGGACAGCAGGCAGATTTATTTTGTAAATCAGATCATTGAGTATATTGTTCATAATGGAATGATGAAGGATCTTTCTGTTTTGCTGGAATCTCCGTTTACGGATCGTGGGAGCATTTCGGAAATCTTTACAGATATGGGTGTTTGGCTTGGAATAAAAAAAGTCATTGATACGATCAACGCAAATGCTGCTGCATAAACATCCACCTCTGTGAAGCATAAAATTTTACCCGGATTTACAATAAATTTAACCATAAATCCGGTTGACAAAACCCGGCCGGGAACGTTATAATGGCCGGGTTGATAAGATATTTTAAGAAAAAAAGGCAGGTGAACAGAATGGACAGTTGTGATTCTCATGGGCGAAGTTGTAGCTCTCGGAGTGAAAGATGGAAAAAACAGAGAGGGATGAGGCTGTTCCATTCTGTTTTAAGTGTACAGAATATCTGTGAGAATATTATGTCTGTATATCAGAAGGATATATTTGACAGGATGTATCGGTGCCATCAGAATCTGTACGGTATTATTACATTATAATTGTAGCAGGATTATAATAGATATCTTTTTCATTCTTCTCATTCTGAGAATCTTACAGTAAGGCGATCATGTATAAATTCATTTCGCTTTATACTCAAATCCCAAGGAAACACAATCGAAAATCAAACAGCACATAGACATGCTTTAACATGTCTGTTTTTGGTGTGCGTGTTTTGTGCGAAACTATGTGAGGAGGATGAGAAAATGACAAAAAGAAATCAGGATTTTTCAAAAGATATTCTGAGTCTGATCCGAAGCAGTGTTTCTCCGGCAGTTTTAAGTGAAAGGCTGCAGGATTTCCACGAAAACGATCTGGCGGAAGTATTAAGAGAATTAAGCACTGCGGAGCGCAGCAGACTATACCGTATCCTGGAAAGCAGTATGCTGGCAGATGTTTTTGAATATCTGGAGGAAGAAGAAACTGTACAATATCTGGAAGAGATGGATGTAAAAAAAGCGGCAGCCATTCTTTCCAAAATGGAAACAGATGCCCTGGCAGATGTTTTAAAGCAGATCGATAAAGAAAAACGCAAGCTTCTGATCCAGCTGCTGGATGAACAGGTGCGGAAAGATATTGAAATGATCCGCTCCTTTGATGAGGATGAGATCGGAAGCAGAATGACAACGAACTGCATTGTGATCCGTGAAAACCTGACCGTAAAGCAGGCCATGAGTGAGCTGGTTTCCCAGGCGGCAGATAATGATAATATTTCTACGATCTTTGCAGTGACGGACAGAGGGGAGTTTTATGGAGCCCTGGATCTGAAGGATCTGATCACAGCAAGACAGGACCACCCTATGGAAGAGCTGATCGTAACTTCCTATCCATATGTGTATGGTACTGAGCAGATCGACGACTGTATGGAACGGCTGAAGGATTATTCTGAAGATTCCATTCCTGTACTGGACGATGACAATCGTTTCCTTGGAGTGATCACATCCGCAGGGATCATCGATCTGGTAGACGATGAGATGGGAGAGGATTATGCAAAGCTGGCTGGTCTGACTGCAGAGGAAGATCTGAAAGAACCTCTTTTTGAAAGCATGAAAAAAAGAATGCCTTGGCTGATCGTTCTTCTGGGCCTTGGTATGGTGGTATCTTCTGTTGTGGGAATGTTTGAAAAAGTAGTTACCTGTCTGCCGATCATCATGTGCTTTCAGTCTCTGATCCTGGATATGGCAGGAAATGTTGGAACCCAGTCCCTGGCTGTAACCATCCGTGTACTGATGGATGAAACGCTGACGGGCAGACAGAAAGCAGAGCTTGTGCTGAAGGAAATGCGGATTGGTCTTTGCAACGGTGGTTTGCTCGGCATTCTGTCTTTTGTACTGATCGGATTGTATATTTTCTTATTCAAAGGAAAAACACTCGTATTTGCCTATGCGGTATCCGGTTGTATCGGATTATCCCTGCTGGTGGCCATGCTGGTATCCAGTGCAGTGGGAACCTGCATACCGCTGTTTTTCAAAAAGGTTGGTGTGGATCCGGCAGTAGCCTCAGGTCCTCTGATCACTACGATGAATGACCTTGTAGCCGTGATAACATACTATGGAATGAGCTGGATATTCCTGATCGAGATGTTCCACCTGGCTGGCTGAGAGTAAAATGCAGCTATGCTCATAAAAATAGACAGATATCAGAAATCTGTCGAATAACAGAAAAGTTACCAATACAAAAAAATTCCGGATCGAAAGATTCGGGATTTTTCTTTACATACAAACAGAAAGCTATTATAATGAAAGACACGCTTTGCCCGTTTAAAACGTTGCAGAAATAAATACAAACAACGGGCAGAAAAAGAGAACAAAACGATCACATGGGGTGATTTGGGAAAGGAAACAGTAACATGATAGTAACAATGATCGAAAAGGTCTATACATTTCTGTGGGGAGATCTGATAAGGATCCCGCTTCCGGGAGGAAGTACGCTGGGAATCTCACTTCTGATCCTGCTTCTGATTCCGACCGGTATCTATTTTACCATTAGGACAAAGCTTCTGCCGATCCGTCTTTTTCCGGATATGGTACGAGCCCTGTCAGAAAAGAAAAGTGACAAAAATAATCTTTCAGCATTTCAGACGCTGATCGTATCTACAGCTACCCGTGTGGGAATGGGAAACCTGGTCGGTGTGGTAGCTGCGATCTCAGCAGGAGGTGCAGGAGCGGTATTCTGGATGTGGATCACGGCGCTGATCGGTTCCTCTACTGCTTTTATCGAAGCAACCCTGGCACAGCTCTATAAAGAAAAGGATCCTCTTTATGGTGGCTACAGGGGCGGTCCTGCCTACTATATCCACCGCTACTGGGAAGAAAAACAGGGCAGAAAACGAAAAAAGGTTCTGCTTTCCGTTCTGTTTGCCATTTCCGGCCTGATCTGCTGGTGTGGGATCAGTCAGGTTATCAGCAATTCCGTCACGGCGTCTTTCAAAAATGCTTTTGATATTCCGCCGATGTATACTACCATCGTGCTGGTAGTGATCGCAGCTGTGATCGTGCTTCGGAAGAATGCAACGGTTAAAGTTCTGGATTTTCTGGTGCCGGTGATGGCAGTGCTTTATTTTGTGATCACGCTGTTTATTATATTTACAAATCTTGGAAGTATGCCGGGAGTATTTAAACGGATTTTTGAAGAAGCTTTCGGATTTCGTCAGGCTGTTGCCGGCGGATTTGGCGTCGTGCTGATGAACGGAGTAAAAAGAGGTCTGTTTTCCAATGAGGCGGGAAGCGGCTCCGCTCCCTGTGCAGCAGCGGCAGCAGAATGTGACAGTCCGGTAAAAGCCGGATTTGTCCAGGCCCTGGGTGTATTTGTGGATACGATCGTAATCTGCAGCTGTACAGCTATGATCATGCTTCTGGCCCCGGAAGATCTGGTACAGGGGCTTTCCGGAATGGAACTTCTTCAGACTGCCATGCATTATCATATGGGGCAGTTTGGAGTGATCTTTATTGCTGCAACACTGTTTATGTTCAGCTTTTCCACATTCCTGGGAATCCTGTTTTATGCAAGAGGCAATGTGGCTTATCTTTTCGGTGATAACTGGGGTTCACAGACAGGATATAAGGTGCTGGCACTGGTGATGCTGTTTATCGGTGGGATCGCGGCTTACACATTTGTATGGGATCTGGGAGATGTAGGAATCGGCCTGATGACGATCTTTAATATTTTCATGCTGTATCCTCTTGGGGAAAAAGCACTGAAAGAGCTGAAGATCTATGAATCGGAAAAGAAGAAAAAATAAAACTGTTTACAGACCTTGAGAGCATATGGTAATATCAGGGTAAAGCGCTAAAAGATTAAAGAGTTCTGACAGCCGGAAGGAGTCAGACTCTGTGAAATATCAACGGTAAGTTGGATCAAGAGGAGGATATGAAAGATGTATATTACATGCCTGGACGTAGAAGGTGTACTGGTACCGGAGATCTGGATCGCATTTGCAGAGGCAAGCGGAATCCCGGAACTCAAGAGAACAACCCGTGATGAGCCGGATTATGATAAGCTGATGAACTGGAGACTTGGAATTCTGAAAGAGCATGGTCTGGGACTGAAAGAGATCCAGGAGACTATTGCAAAGATTGATCCCCTTCCGGGAGCAAAGGAATTTCTGGATGAGCTGAGATCCTTTTCCCAGGTGATACTGATCAGTGATACCTTTACACAGTTTGCAACTCCACTGATGGAGAAGCTTGGACGGCCGACACTTTTCTGTAATTCCCTGGAAGTAGCAGAGAACGGAGAGATCACAGGCTTTAAGATGCGCTGTGAGAAATCCAAGCTGACAACTGTGAAGGCACTGCAGTCCATGGGATTTGAGACTATCGCAAGCGGAGATTCCTACAATGATCTCGGAATGATCCAGGCAAGCAAAGCAGGCTTCCTTTTCCGCAGTACAGAGCAGATCCGTGCAGATCATCCGGAAATTCCGGCTTACGAAGAGTACGATGAACTTCTTGCAGCGATCAGAGAAGCAATGAAATGAAGAAGGGAAAACCGGAATGATCAACGAAAGAATTGTGATCGAAGAAAAAACAAAGGATTATAATGAGGCATGGATAGAGACCTATTTCTGGCAGGAGTCGGAAGAACTCTATCCGGGACAGAAGCGTCCGGTCATAGTGATCTGTCCGGGCGGAGCTTATTGCATGACTTCAGACAGAGAGGCAGAAGCCATTGCTGTCCGGTTTATGGGAATGGGCTATCACACAGTGGTGCTTCGTTACAGTGTGGCACCTGCCAGATATCCGGTGGCTCTCCGTCAGCTGGCAAAAACAGTAGCTCTTCTCAGAGAGAACAGTGATAAGTGGCATATTGAAAAGAATAAGATCATTGTGTCAGGTTTTTCGGCAGGTGGCCATCTGGCAGCTTCTCTGGGAGTATTCTGGAATACGGAGGAGCTTGCTGGGATCACGGGAATGGAAAACGAGAGGATCCGTCCCAATGGCATGATCCTGAATTATCCGGTGATCACTTCAGGGGAAGCTGGTCATGAAGAAAGCTTTCGAAATCTTCTGGGAGATCGTTATGAGGAGCTGAAAGATCGGATGTCTCTGGAATTTCAGGTTACGGAAGATACACCCAGAACCTTTATCTGGCATACCTTTGAGGATCAGACGGTGCTGCTGGATAATACACTTCTCTTTGTTCAGGCACTCTATAAAAAGGGCATTCCAGTGGAGTATCATGTTTTTCCGCAGGGACCCCATGGGATCGGCCTGGCAAATGAGCTGACTGCCAACGAAAACGGCAGAGGGATCGCAAGAGCCTGTGAACCATGGAGTGAGCTTGCAGGAAAATGGCTGAACCGAGAATTCCCATGGTGGAACGGGGCAAAGATCGAAAGATAATACGAGACTGCTGTGTCGGATAAAATATCCTTTTTACCGGGAAACCGGTAGAGAGGGTATTTTTTATGATTGTGATGCATGTGATGACTGCTGTATTTGTCGGCTGTTTTGTCTGGCTCATCTGATGATAAAAGCTTTGCAGGGCTTTGGTGTGGATCTGGATCAACATTCACATTGCAGAAAGAAAGGAATTTTGATAATTATGGATAAAAATCAGATTTTTATTACCAGTGGTGCGGAATATAAAAGAATGACAAAGGAGCTTCTGGAAAAAGCGGATCTTCAGTCTCATATCGGGGACAGAAAGAAAAAGATCGGGATCAAGCCGAATCTGGTTTCTCCTTCAGAGGCTTCCTGGGGTGCAACGACTCATCCGGAAGTGGTTGCAGGAATTATCGAGTATCTGAAGGAGCATGGCTTCCGGGATATGGTGATGCTGGAGGGATCCTGGGTAGGAGATAAGACAAGGGAGGCTTTTGAGACCTGTGGCTTTGACAGGCTTGAGGAAGAGTATCAGGTGCCGTTCTGGGATATGCAGAAGGATAAGGGTATTTCTGTGGACTGCGGCGGAATGGAGCTGAATGTCTGTGAGCGGGTAAAGGAGCTTGATTTTCTGATCAATGTGCCGGTTCTGAAAGGCCATTGTCAGACAAAGATCACCTGTGCCCTTAAGAATATGAAGGGGTTGATCCCAAATAAGGAAAAGAGACGGTTTCATTCTCTGGGGCTTCATAAACCCATTGCTCATCTGAATATGGGGATACAGCAGGACTTTATTGTTGTGGATAATATCTGCGGGGATCTGGATTTTGAGGATGGCGGAAATCCTGTCGTGATGAACCGGGTGATGGCTGCCTGTGATCCGGTTCTTGTGGATGCATATGTGTGTCAGATGATGCATTATGAGGTAGCTGAGGTTCCTTATGTGAAGCTGGCAGGTGATCTTGGCGTGGGCTGTTCAGATATTTCCAAAGCAGATGTCAGATTTCTGGAGGATGGTGCGGATCAGAGGATGCCGGTATCCAGAAAGGTTGTGGAGCTTGCGGATGCCGTGGAGGAAGTGGAATCCTGCAGTGCCTGCTACGGGTATCTGATCCCGGCATTGGAGATGCTGAAGGAAGAGGGGCTTTTTGAGAAGCTGGATGAGAAGATCTGCATCGGACAGGGGTATCGTGGTAAGACGGGAGTGCTTGGTGTGGGACACTGTACCTGTAAGTTTCAGAATTATGTGGAGGGGTGTCCGCCGTTGGAGGGGGATATATATGAGTTTTTGAAAGAGTATATTGGTGAACGGACGCCGGGGAAGTGACAGTCCTCCGGGCCGGACTCCGTCTGGGGATGCTGCTAAGGTTCCGTGAGCCGGCTAAAACCATTGCGGAAGGGCCCAGAACTCGCCTTCGGCTCAAACAGCTGGGCCCTTCCGCAATAACGCCGTCTCCCGCAACCTAACCATCATCACCCCTCCTCCGTAGCAGCCCGGAGGACTGTCACTTCCCCGGCTGACGTTTCAGACGGAGATGTGGAAGCGGACGCGTGGTGTCCTGTCCTTACGTTTTGATGAGTTGAGCGTCCGCCGTTGGAGGTGTGGGAAGGATAGCGTCTGGTCAATAAATATTTTGGTGTTGCTCAATGTGTTGGAATGGTGGGAAG
>SKFA01000837.1_pt2 | contig 11033 bp, 8 predicted proteins | sample 4820291 | NCBI WGS metagenome assembly SKFA01 (sample SAMN11008795, study PRJNA524170) | human gut metagenome | isolation source: fecal sample from pouch patient p30 | place: Israel: Tel-Aviv | reverse complement strand
CCTATATGGGAATCATGATTGAGCACACCGGAATTGAAGGCCACCCCGAAATCAAGCGGGCGATCCACCAGATGTTCGAACGCATGCCGCAAGAGCTGGTATTTGCCAATCCTCGCGTTACTCCCGCGGCCAAAAAGCTCTATTCCGAGTATATGGGCATCGCCGACCCTAAAATCAGCTACTGCGCATACGCCAAGGACCTCGTGGGCGAGGGCTTGTATAACGTATGGAACAAGGGGCCCAAGCAAACTCTAAAAATGATCACATCGCACTTTGGCTCATACAACGCACGCGCTGGAAAATAGTCGGATGGGTAGCAAAGCAAGCAGAAATACCTCCATCGAAGCGCTGCGCTTATTCGCGGTCGCTGGGATTGCCATATTCCACACGTTTCAGTGGACCTTCCAAGCCGCCTGTATCGGCGTGCCGGAATACGCATCGCTTGCGGCTTTCCCCTATTCGGGACTGCTGGGGTTCATCAACCAACTCGGCTGCTGGGCCAACGAGGTCTTCTTTATGATCTCGGGGTACTTCCTTATTCCCTCGGCGGTACACGCCCTCCAAAACGGGTCATCCGCGCAGCACCTCACGCTCAAATCGCTTGAGCGCCTCAAGAAGATCGTCTTGCCAACGCTCTTTTATTGCGCTGCCTGTCTGCTTGTCTCGATGTACGTCTATCCCCTACCCGAAATCTCGCTGCACGAGATTGGCTGGCTTACGCTGGGCATCGAGTTTATCTGGGTCTACGCCGCCTCCGTATTGCTCGTACCGATGATTGCGCTGGCAAGGCAGCGAATCGGCAGCAAAAGGGCCCCGTTTGTCGTAGCACTTCTAGTGTTCGCAACATTTGGAATCAACTGCTACATCGCGGCAACGGCAAACGAAGTTGCCGGTGTCGTTTTATGGCGCAAGCTCATGAGCGCTGTTACCTACCTGGTCGCGTTTATTGCGGCTGGAGAAATGCGCTTTGTCCTCGAACACCACGGCAACGCATCCGGCGCTCAAAAATCCAAGATCGCACTCATCGGACTCGTTACCGCCACCATCGCGCTCGAGCTTCTGCTATCGGCAAATAGCCAGTACGACGCGCTCTGGAAGCTCTCCTACAAGTCCACTTCCGTCATATCCTTTATCTTGGCCGCCGCATCCGTTGCCGCCGCAGCACTCCATCAGCCGCGCCACAAAGTCACAGCTGCAGACGAGACAATCATATCTCTCGCCGCAGGAACGCTCGCTTTCTACGCCGTGCAGTCGTTTACCTGCAACGTCTGGCGACCCATCTTCGACAATGCAATCTACACCATGGCAGCAGGCATCCAAAAGGGAACGCCCCGTCCAGCCGGCGCCATTTTGCTCGGAATCCTTATGAGCCTTTGTCTCGCGCTTTCCCTGCTCCTCGTGGATATCGTACGCAGGGCCGTAGTCGAGGCCATCAAGGCCCACATGAACAGCTAGACGTCCTTCTGACTCTGCAGACCACGAAGCGCGCTAACACCCGAAGCAAATAAAATTGAAAAAACAATCGCCCAGTTCTTGCAGCCAAATACCGGAATATGAACGATCGCATGGTCATGCATAACAACGAAATAACCCAGAACAACAACCAAAGGCAGCGCCATGAGCAGCGACTGAATCAACACCTTGCACCGACGACCGTCTTGTGCGCCGCCCCGTATCGAGCAAACGAGCACGGCAATCCAGATCACCAATACGACGGCAAACGAAACAAGACAAACGGCGTTCGAAATCATCGCATAACCAGCTGTTGAGCAAATGGCGAACAGCTGCGGGCTCATGTAATAAAACGCCTTCAAAATCTGAGGCCAGTCAGCCTGGGGCAACAGTGACGAATTCCCATGCGCAGACCATAGGCCCATCTCGCCCAGAACGTTCGAAAAGACCTCGTCCCAGCCCAGCACAAACGCCGCGACAACCCATTTCATCGCCCAGGTAAACACAAACGAAAGCCCAAACCCAAAGAGTGCCTGCAGCATCGTGACGACGCAACGCTTGGGGCGCTCACCCTTGGGGAGCGCAATAAAGGCGAAAAAGCAATGCAGGGCGACAACTGCGGCAGGAATCGTTAAAAAGTCAAAAAACGAAAACACGGCGCCCGTCGCTATCGACCAAAGGACAAGGCGACTTGTGAAAACCCGTGCGTTCGGGACCGAGCCCAAACGAAGGCTCATGCAAGACATCATGATGAGCGCCACAAAGAACGAGATGCACAACAGCAGATCACCGATAAAATTGAAAAACAGATTGGTCGAGAACAGCAGGATTGTAAGGAACCCCAACGTCAATGGCTTTGAAAATCGCTTCCGTAAGGCAACGTAAGCGCAAGCGGAGCCGGCAATCGCCAAAGCGGCCGCAGGCACCACGACAACGTCGATACCACCAATAAACAGGCAGACATTCGTAAGTAGCTGCCATCCGTGCCAATACCGGTAGTACTGCTGATGCGTAATCCCGCCGGCTTTCGTAACGTCATCAATCTCGGCAACGGTCATCGTCTTAAACGGAGAACCTTGGTCCTTTTGCTGTGTGACTTCAATGATAAAGCGATTGTTATCAAAGCAAACAGGACCAGCTGCAACACGGTGGTCGTAGACATACATGTCAGACAACAGAGCCGTGGACTCCGAACCCTGCGCATGCGACTCGATAACGGACCGCGGAAGACAATTTGCCACCGTATTGCTCAAGACAAATGCGACCTGAAGAACCAAAAACAGCAACATGGCCTTGATGGGGAGGCTATCGGCAAAGGAGGTTAAACGAGTTTTATTCACGGGTCATCCAAACAGAAAGATTGCGTCCACAGGAATCGGCACCTATGTAATACCACAATGCGCGCATGCAATCTCGCTACGCCCACACGTCAACCAGGCTTGTAGCAAACGTTCTTGGTGATTAGCGGAACATTACCCGCGGGCGCCCGCCTACGCTTACAATAGTCGTGTCCCATGGGACACGTTGTTAATTCCGCAGGGCCGATACGCTGCCCACGCGAAAGGATATTCTCGTTCATGACTTCCACCCTTCCCGCTCCCATCGACAAGCTTGCCATCGTCGTCGTTACGTACAAGCGTCAGGAACTCCTGGCCAACTTGTTCGACTCCATGACCGAGCTCACGGCAACGCCCTGGCGCATCGTGATTGTCGATAACGAGAATTCGCGCGAGACCGAGGCCATGTGCACCGCATTCAACGAGCGCCTGGCCAACCTATGGGGCATCGACACCGATCAGCCCGATTCACAGGGTAACACCGACCGTGTCATCTACGCCCCGCAGCTCGAAAACGGCGGCGGTGCGGGTGGCTTCTCCGCCGGCACCAAATGCGCCTACGACCTGGGCGCCCAGTGGTTCTGGGTCATGGACGACGACGTGCTCGTCATCCCCGAAGGTATCGAGCGTCTTGCCAAGTGGACCGACCGCTACGATGTCATCCAGGGTTCGCGCCTGGACTTTGACGGCGGCGCCTTCTTTTGGCAGTACCAGCTCATCCTCTCGCTCGGCATCCCCAACCCTGTCGCCAAGTGGGACTTGGGCCCCGAGGGCTACCGCGCCATGAACCAGCTGTGCTTTGAGGGCGGCATGTTCTCACGCCGCGTAGTCGACAAGATCGGCCTGCCCGATGCGCGCTTCTTTATCTACGGCGACGATGCCTGCTACGGCTACGTAGCCAGCCAACACTTCCCCGCCGCCGTTGTGGCCGACCTGGTGCTCAAGCGCGCCCGCGCCGTCTCTAACTGGGATATCGCCGGCAAGCGCCAGCTCAACTCTACGAGCGACACCAACCGTTACTACATCATGCGCAACCGCGGTTATCTGGCCCGCTACATGCAGATTTACGGCGACTATCACCCCGTGCTGTTCCGTCTGGGCAACGTCGCGACCTTCTGCAAGGAGTTCATTCGCCTGGCTGCGGTCGATAAGTGCTTTAAGACCGGTATTCCGGCGCTGCGCCGAGGCATGAAGGACGCCCGCAAGATCGTCAAGGATCCCAACTGGAAGCCCATGCCGCCCCTGAAGGACGCGGAGTAACGGAAGCCGGAAACACCTCGGCGCTTAAAGCAGCTGGCACACCGTAGCCACATGCTGCCCATCAAAACCGAACCCCCAGCGCATGCGGCCAACGCCGGGTCGCGACACACGGATTTCGTCGATGCCGTCGCGCTCTATGTCGAGTAGCGACTGCACGGCCAGCAATTCCAGGCCCAGCGCATCCACATCGGGGTCATACATCAAGTTAATCGTTATCAGCGGTCGCTCGTCCAGCATGCCAATCGTGTCTGCTACGTCGAACACAGCACCCGTAGGGAAAACCTGGATGTCCCAGCGACCCGCGCCACACTTTCGCCTCGAGGCAGGATTGGCATAGCCCGGCAAGCCAAAGCAGAGCCCCTGCAAGAGCAGATGATATGGCAGCGGCTTATCTGGGTCGGTCTCACCGATTCCCGCATCCCCCAGGATGCGGCTTAGCGCCCGCCTCACGGTATCCTCGTTCCCACGGCACAGCCCGTCGCGAAACGCATCGACGTCTCGAATGTCTTCGGCAGCGCACTCAAACCACTCAACAATCACTAGACGCAAGACCTGGCGAAGCTCTTTATTAGGCAATCGCAAAACACGGAGGCGATCGCCATGCTCTGGCTCCTCAGTCATATCTGTCGTTAGGAAACCGGACAGATACAGCGCTGTCCACATGCCATCGTCAGGCGAGACATCTGGCTCTGCAGTGCCTAAACAAAGCGGGACCTCAGCACACCCATGGGCCTGGAGCAAATCGAACAAGACCGAAAGGCGGTCGAGATTCCACCCGGCAACTACCCTACTCAGGCAATCCGCATACCCATACAGATCGGCGCGCACAGGCGCCGTGCAGCCTCGGTCCAGAAAACCGACCACACGCGCTGGACTCGAGCAATAGGCCCTACCAAACCGATATCCCTCGAGCCATTCACGCGCATCATCAAGGTATTCCTCGCGCCCAGCATGATTCAACAGAGCCTGGACCTCGGCATCAGAAAAGCCGAACCAACGGTCGCACCACATCGAAAGCGGCGTCGACAGACAATACGAGCAGCCATACAAAGAAAGCGCCGCTTCGGCAGGGCCGGGATACTCCCCCATCAGACACGTCAGCCGCAACGAATCGCGCGCAGTGGCAATGGCGTCGAACAGCACGCGATCGAATAGCCCTGCCGGATCGGCGCCGGAAGCGCCCCTCGCGCTCGCACGGCGAGACCACGCCGTATCGTACCCATCAACGAGCAATACAACCTGCTCATCGCAGGCAATCTCCAGCAGCTCTATGAGCACACCGAGCACCGAGTCAACCTCGTCCGCGCTCGCCACGCCACGCGCGACACGTTCGATGTGACGCACCTTATCTCGAGCTAAATCCGGAGCCTCCAAGAGCGCCAACAAGCGAGCGCACTCGCCCGAAAGGGCATCGCGCACGACGCCGGCAACAGCGGGGCCACGCCTCGCAGCGCCAGAAAAGTCCAGCGATATCACCGGATAGCAAGCATACTCATCCCGATAGCGCCCGCCGTTCGCATCCCAAATCTGAGCATCGGCAAACAAACTCTGACCAGCGCGGCCGACCGCAGGACACTCCAGAAAAGCCTTGAGCATCGACAAGTTCATGCTCTTGCCAAAACCCTCGGGTCGACAGCACACCACAACGGACGCGTCGCAGTCCAACACATCGGCAATAAACATGGTCTTGTCGACCAGCGTGCAGCAACCAAGAGCCTCCGCATAGTCGTGCATGCCAATGGGCAAAGCCGCATCGTCGGCACAGCCGATCAAACGCACGCCAAAGCCGTCAGCACAACCATTATTTGCCTGTTCAGACACCAAAACGTTCCCCCTAAATCGCTGCACGATGCCAATTGTAATGACCGCCTCGTGCGTACCGACGACGCCGCGCGAACATATCGGGCAACGGTAGCAACAAGAGGTGTGAGGGGGCATAACTAATCGTTGCACAACAAAACGGGGCCCGATGCATTCGCACCGGACCCCGTCCCGACTCTTTAGTTATCTGGCAACCGAGAGGCTACTCCTCAGAGTCGTCCTCTCCAGAAGCTTTCTTCTGCTGATCGAGCTTATGCTTACCACTTACGATAGACGTAGCGCCCAGTGTGGCCAAGCTCGCGCTGGCAAGGCTCGCCATCACAATCAGATCGCCCGTCTTGGGCATGCTGCCGCCCGAGGACTTGGTAGTTGTAGTCGTCGTGGTCGTGGTGGTCACCGTTTTGGAGTCATTTTGCTCCTGGACCTGGTTGTCAGCACCGCTCTTGTCATCGTCTTCGGACTGTTTCTTTTCGCCCTCGGTCTTACTCTCGTCCTTCTTCTGAGCGGACTTGTCGTCCTTCTCCTCAGAGCTAGAGCCCTTATCAGATTCGTTCTTCTCGGAAGCCTTGTCCTTGGAGTCGCCCTTTGCGGCTTCGGTCTTTTCCGTGGAAACCTGATCAGAGTTGTCCTTGTTCTGGGCCGAGCCGTTATTGACGCCAGCCATCAGCGAAGAGCCCAGCGTAGAACCAAGCTGCACGGAGAAAGAAGGCTTCTTGTCCGGCGAAGCAATGGGAGTGTCCGGCGCCTTATTCGAGTCGTCCTTGGAAGCATCGGAATCAGGGGTTGCTTCAGAGCCGGAGCCATTGTTAGAGCCGGTGCCAACGGACGAATCGCTCGAGCCGGTGGATGAGTTAGAGGTGTCAGCGTCGGTCGAACCAGAAGCATCGCTGTCCGTATTGCCGGCAGAGCTTGAAGACGAATCGCCCGCAGCAGAGCCGTTCGAATCGGAGCCGTTCGAGGTGGAACCGTCGTTGATAGTGCCACCAGCAGAGCCATTACCGTCAGCATCGGTCGAGGGCGCATCCATCCTGTCATCGTTGGCATCGTCACTCGAGCCGTCATTCGAATCAGGCGTCGGCGAGGGCGCCGGCGTGGGCTCGGGCTGCACGGGCGTCGCGGCGGCAGCCTCGTCCTCAGCGATATAAACCAAGCAGTCCTTTAGCTCGTTGCGGTAGCGGTTCTTCCAGCCCTCATGATACTGGGGCTGACTCGAAAACTTAGTGGCGACATTGTTGACTACGCTATTGGAAAGCGCCGTCACAAACTCGCGATCGGACATATCGTTGGAAAGATTCGCCCAGCGGAAAAAATCCCTGCAGCCACCAGTGCCGCACATGTTGGTAATGCTCCACACCATGCCCTTGACGCAGTCAGCGCGGCCCGAAATATCAATACCCAGGCCGCTCTTGAGCCACGCCTCGGTCACCGCATAGTACGAGTTGTACGCATAAGCATCTTGAAGTGCTGAGAACTCAACAGGATCGGTGTTGTAAGCACCCTGGAAGGCCTCCTGCGCAATACGGCCCAACTCGGTGAGCTGGCCGTTCTCGTACATGGCATTGCTCGTGTTGGAAATCTCGCTGCCGCGATCAATCGCATCCTTGAGCATGCTGTACTTGGCAGAATCGTAGTTGTAAACCTGCTTCATAAACGGAATGAGCGGCCAGCGGCGATCAAACTGATAGTAACCCAGTGCGTTATAGCCGTCACCATACGAAAATCCCTGGTTGTAGTTACCATGGCTCTCGTACTTGGTAAAGTACTTCATCTCGGGAGTCACGTTGACAAACGAAACGCCCTGGACCGACCTCAGCACGCCCGAGAAGGACTGCTGGGTGTAAAGGCCCTTATCGATATCGGTGGCATCCGAGGCAACGCCCGGCGTGGGCTCCTCGGCTATAGCGGTTGCGGGTGCGGCAACGGCGCCAAACGAAAGCGCCAGCGTCAGGCCCGCGACAATAGCAGAATGCTTGGGCTGCATAAGATCCTCCCTGCATTGGTGTAGTTAAAGTTCAGTTTGCAAAGATAAAAGATAGTATTGCAGCTCGCCCGTTGTTACACAACAACCCCTCGGTAAACGGCAACAACCCTCCGCGAAATCTTAAGGAATTGCGCTCAACCTACAGCTTAATGTCAAAGTTGATCTCGGGAACGGCGGCCAGGTCGGCCAACGTCACGCCGTCGACGTACTTTTCGATCACGTCGTCCAGGCCGCGCCAGAACTTGACGGTCGAGCAAAGATCGCTGCGAGTGCAGCTGTTGTCGATGCCATCGCACGCCACTGGAGCCGTGCTGCCCTCGACGGCGCGCAGGATGTCGCCGGCACGCACCTCGGCCGGATCCTTGGCCATCATGTAGCCGCCGCCCTTGCCGCGCACGCTCTTAAGCAGGCCCGCCTTCATAAGCGGACGGACCAGCTGCTCCAAATACTTTTGCGAGATATGCTCGCGGTCGGCGACCTCGCGCAGGGCGATCTTGCCCTCGGCGTCACCAAGCGCTGCGATATAGATCATCAGTCGGAGGGCATAGCGGCCCTTGGAAGAAATGAGCATACCTACCCTCCCATCGTTGCCGGGACAACATAACCAGGCTTGTTTGCCCCAAATCTTAAGTAAATGGGACAAACACAACAGGTTATTTTGTCCCAGAATTTGAAAAGTCGAGTGGATTAGTCGGGTTTTCCCTTGACTAACGCCGAACCCATAGTAACTTTATTCCGAGAAGATTCCTAGGGTTTAGTACACCTATGAGTACACCATATACAGAGAGGGACAGCATGAGCGCAAATCCGCTGCTTTCCATCGAAGGTCTGACCGCCTCCGTGGACGAGAAGACCATCCTCCACAACGTCAACCTCAACGTCGCCGCCGGCGAGACCCACGTGTTGATGGGTCCCAACGGCGCTGGCAAGTCCACCCTCGGCCACCTGGTCATGGGCGACCCCATTTACACGGTCAACGACGGCCGCATCGTCTTTGACGGCCAGAACATCACCGAGCTCACCACCGACAAGCGCTCGCGCGCCGGCCTGTTCCTGAGCTTCCAGGCCCCGGTCGAGATCCCGGGCGTGCCGCTGTCGAGCTTTTTGCGCGCCAGCATCGCCGGCCGCCCCGGCCTGGAGATGAAGGGCAAGGAGTTCCGCCGTCGCGTCAAGGAGCTCGCGGCCGAGCTTAACATGGATACCGCCTACCTCAACCGCGAGCTGGGCGTGGGTTTCTCGGGCGGCGAGAAAAAGAAGGTCGAGATGCTCCAGCTTCTGCTGCTGCAGCCCAAGCTCGCCATCCTCGACGAAACCGACTCCGGTCTGGACGTCGACGCGCTTTCCACCGTCAGCCACGGCATGGACGCCTACCGCAAGAGCTGCGACGGCTCCATGCTCATCATCACGCACAACACGCGCATCCTGGAGCACCTGGATGTCGACCGCGTCCACGTTATGGTGAAGGGCCACATCGTACGCGAGGACGACGCCTCGCTGATCCCCTGGATCGACAAGAACGGTTTTGAGACCTTCGAGCGCGAAGCCGCCGAGCAGCGCGCCCAGGCCGAGGCCGCCGCTGCCGAGCAGCAGGCGTAAAGGGGCGACGCAATGACCAAGAACCGCACCGAGGTCGCGGACATCGACCGCAGCCTCTACGACTTCACCTATGGCGAGGAGGGATTCGAGCGCCTCGACGCCGGCATCACGCCCGACATCGTGCGCGAGATCAGCGCCAAGAAGGACGAGCCGCAGTGGATGCTCGACCTGCGCCTCAAGTCCCTCGAGATCTTCAACCGTTTCCCGGATCCGACGTGGGGCCCCTCCATCGAGGGCCTGGACATGGACAACATCGTCACTTACGTCAAGCCCAACACCGACCAAAAGCACGACTGGGAGTCGGTGCCTGACGACATCAAGAACACCTTTGAGCGCCTGGGCATCCCCGATGCCGAGCGCAGCTACCTGGCGGGCGTCGGCGCGCAGTACGACTCCGAGCTGGTCTACCACAACATGCAGGACACTGCGTCCAAGATGGGCATCGTCTACTCCGGCATCGAAGAGGCCCTGCACGACCCGCAGTGGGAGCCGCTCATCCACGAGAAGTTTATGACGCTCATCCCGCCCACCGACCACAAGTTTGCGGCCCTGCACGGTGCCGTGTGGTCGGGCGGCTCGTTTGTCTACGTGCCCAAGGGCACCAAGCTCGACTTCCCGCTGCAGAGCTACTTCCGCCTTAACGCCAAGGGCGCCGGCCAGTTTGAGCACACGCTCATCATCGTCGAGGACGACGCCGACCTGCACTTTATTGAGGGCTGCTCCGCGCCCAAGTACAACGTGGCCAACCTCCACGCAGGCGCTGTCGAGCTGTTTGTGGGCAAGCGCGCGCATCTGCGCTACTCGACTATCGAGAACTGGTCCAAGAACATGTACAACCTCAACACCAAGCGTGCGCGCGTGGACGAGGATGGCGACATCGAGTGGATCAGCGGCTCCTTCGGCAGCCACGTGGGCTACCTCTACCCCATGAGCGTGCTCAACGGCCGCCGCGCCCGGTCGAGCTTTACCGGCATCACCTTTGCCGGCGCCGGTCAGAACCTCGATACCGGCTGCAAGGTCGTGCTCAACGCGCCTGAGACCTCGGCAACCGTCGAGACCAAGGGCATCTCCAAGAGCGGCGGCATTCAGACCTTCCGCAGCTCTATTGTGGCGACGCCCAAGGCCGAGGGCTCCAAGGCAACTGTGAGCTGCCAGTCGCTGATGCTCGACGACCAGAGCCGCTCCGACACCATCCCCGCCATGGACATCCGCGCCAAGAACGTTGACATCGGCCACGAGGCCACCATCGGCCGCATCGGCGACGATAAGGTGTTCTACCTGATGAGCCGCGGTATCTCGGAGGAAGAGGCCCGTACCATGATCGTCAACGGCTTTGCCAACCCGGTCTCCAAGGAGCTGCCGCTGGAGTACGCCGTCGAGATGAACAACCTGATCAAGCTCGAGATGGAAGGAGCGATCGGATAATGAAACAGACCACGAACACCGCTGCTACCACCCTTGAGCAGGTCAACGCGATGCCGGCGGCCACTTGGAGTTGGCTCAAGATGAACCAGACCAAGCTCGAGCTCTCTGACGAGCTTGCCGCCGCTCCCACCGAGGCCGTTGAGGTCGAGGGCTTGGACGCG
>SKFA01001934.1_pt1 | contig 11035 bp, 10 predicted proteins | sample 4820291 | NCBI WGS metagenome assembly SKFA01 (sample SAMN11008795, study PRJNA524170) | human gut metagenome | isolation source: fecal sample from pouch patient p30 | place: Israel: Tel-Aviv | reverse complement strand
TGGGCTGTTCATGGCTTCATCAATCGTTGCTTCAATATCAGCCCGTATATCAGCCAATGAAACACCGCCAGCCTTTGCACCTGCTTTCAAAGCTTTTTTAATATCTCGTTTTTTTAGACCTATCATAATAACCTTTCTGTATTTTTTTCATAGCTGTTATTCTGATTATTCCACGAAAGCCAAAGACGAAAATTCAAATATAATGAAATACATAGTGTTAATATTTCAGCAACGGGAACAGCCAACCATACACCTGTTATCTCAATGAACTGAGGCATTACCAACAAGCCTATCATTATAAAGCCGAATGTCCTTAAAAAAGAAATCAAAGCAGATAGCTTACCGTTAGATAATGCAGTAAAAATTGCAGATGAAAATATATTGAAGCCCGAAAAAAGAAAACTAAATACAAATATCATAAATCCGTTTATTGCAATTTTATATACCGCTTCATTTGTCCCAGTAAATAAATGTACCAAACTATTTCCATTTATAAAGGATAACGCAAAAATAAATAATGAACCTACAAAAATGAAAGAAATACATATTTTATATATTTTCTTTAATCCGTAATAATTGTTTGCTCCAAAATTATAGCTAATAACTGGGGCAACACCCATTGAAAAACCAATAAATAATGTTGTAAGCAAAAATTGTGTATATATAATTATGGTAATAGAAGCCACACCATTTACACCTAATAAATTCATCATTGTGCGATTGAAAAAGAATGTAGTAATTGCCGTTGAAAGCTGACTAACCATTTCTGATGAACCATTTATACAACTTTCTCCAAGTACTTTAATGTCTATAATAGGTTTTACAAAAGACAATGTTCCCGATTTTTTACAAAAGACAATTAGCCCCGTAATTGCTGGTATCAAATAACCAATTCCAGTTCCCAATCCTGCACCGGCAATCCCCATGCCAAATATAGCCATGAAAAGATAATCAAATACGATATTCATTACACCAGCACTTACAGAAAGAACAAGTCCTAAAGTTGGTTTTCCTGCTGTTACAAATAAATTTTGAAATAGTACCTGCAACATACTTGCAGGTGTAAACAGTAAAATAATAGTTAAATAGTCTTTACAATATGGAAATAAAATCTTATCAGCTCCAAGAGCATATATAATTTCGTCAATAAAGATAATTCCTAGAATGAAAATTACTACTCCCAAAATAAAACCAAATAAAATAAGTAGTGTAAAATCCTGTTTTGCTCGTTTGGGTTCTCCTGCCCCCATTTTTCTTGCAACTATGGCACTACCACCCGTAGCTATCATTGTTCCCAATCCTACTATTAAATTGATAACGGGACAAACAATATTGATTGCTGATAAAGCATTTGTATTGACAAATCGTGATACAAATATGGTATCTACAATTGTGTAAAGCCCCATAAATAACATCATGGATATGGTCGGGAAAGCAAATCTTAATAAAGACCCAGTATTAAAATCTTTTGCAAGAGGATTACTATTCATTTGTACTACCCCCATTTTTTGAAAATAATACTAATTTTTGTGTAGGATAACCAAATTCAACTAATAATTCTGCTTCTGCAAAGCCTAATTCTTTGTAAGCCTTACGATACCCTGTATCAGCTTTGTCGCCCTCACGGAATGTTGTTACAGAAATGTTTTTATCTATTAAAAGTTCATTCATAACCTTATCTAAAAATAATTTTGCAATACCACATTTACGATATAACGGGTGTACTCCAAAGAAATCAATACTTCCCGTATGATAGTTAATAGACATCAAAGCAATAGCAATAGTATTATCAGTTAAAATCAACACTCTTTGCTCTAAAATACCTCTTTCTAATTCTGTTAAGTATTCATTCTCGTTCAAATTTGGAAAACCGTCTATTACTAAATAAGCTAGTTCTAGGCAGGCAGGTATATCTGTTGTTGTAGCAAATCTGATATTTTCTTCCATTTCTTGTTGTGATAATTTTTGTTTAACTGTCTGTATCAAATCAAATCTAAGCTGTAACGGATAAAATTCTTCGTTCATTCGATATTCGTTAGGCGTTTTCTTATACATCTGCTTAAAAATATTTGTAAATGCCTGCTGACTTTCATAACCAGCAATAAGCGAAATTTCAAGAATAGATTTATCAGAAAACACTAAAAGTTTTGCAGACTCTGTTAATTGTCTGCGTTGTACATAGTCATGTATAGACAATCCAACAGTTTCGACAAACATTCTATGCAAATGATATTTTGAATAACCAACACCCATCGCAATAGAGGATAAGTTCAGTTTTTCTGTGAGATTGTTTTCTATGTAATTGATAACCGTTATAATGTTTTCAACCTTATTGACCATTACAGCACCCTCCTTTCAGCTTAGATTATAATAAATAGTTTTCTTCAAGTTTTAATATATATTGCGGTTTTTGCGTGAATTACTATTTTAGCGTATTCAGAACTATTTGTGAACATAATTCGATGAAAATGTAGTTTGCAAATCATATTTCTATGACATGCAAACTACTTCTTGTGATTTATCCAACAATCTTCCAGTTACTATCCTTATGTAGCACAAGCTCATACTGCGACACCTGCGTCGCCTTTGTCTGATTATCAAGGAATTTTACCGCTACCTTGACTTTCACATTGTCCCCGTCCTTTGTAAAGATAGGGTTTACCAATTCAGAATACAGATAGTCCCTGCCGATAGGTTCAAGTACATTACCAGATACATAATAGGCAAGTTCTTTTTCTGTGGCTGTCGGATAGAGCTTAAAGAATGTTTCCAGAAATGCGGTAGCGTCATTTACCGTATCAGCGTCTACGCTTGCGTCTGCTTCTGGTGTCTTTGGCTCATAGTCTGATTTTTCGATTGCTGGTGCAAGGGTAGGGTTCTGAATGATTACCATATCCCCGTCAGCGTCTATATGGACTTTTACGGTATAGGTTGCTTTCACATTGCTTGTCTTTTCTCCCTCTTTTATCTGCTGATCTACTTCGTAGGTAGCAGAAAAAGTGTCCGTTCCCGATTGTTCGATACTCCATACAATCACATCTGTAACTGTGGAGCTGGTCGGTATATCCGTTCTGATTGTATCAACATTCAAGTCCTGCAATTCCTTTGTCAGATAACCGCTGATTGCCTGCGTCCTTGCTTCAATCGCTTCTTTGCTGTTACTCCATGTGTAATAGGACTTCACAAAATTCTTCACGAAATTTTCAATCCCGTTGGTGTCCTGCAAGCGAAGTTCAATGATTTCTTTTTCATGGGTCGTGTGCTGGTCGATAGCCGTAAAATTTTTATATACCCCAAAGCTCACGCTTGCGATAAGCACCGCCCATAACGCAATCACGGTTTTCTTATGTGTGCCTACCTTGACAGTACGCACCTTTTTTTCTTTGACATTTTCTGTCTGTTCCTTATTCTTCTTAAACATATTTTTCAAGTCCTTTCTATTGTTTTACTCGTCCTGCACCGATTAAGTGCTGTTGCCAGTAACTACTACTTAGGTCTGCATATCCTATCGGGTCGCCTGCATGGTACATCTGTGTTGGTGAAACGAGAATACCGACGTGTGTTACATACGAACCAGCGTTATAGGTAGAATGGAAAAATACCAAATCGCCAGCCTTTGCCTGCGAAAGTGGAAGATGTTGGGTAGCGTCATACTGTGCCTGTGCCGTTCTCGGTAAGGAGATACCAGCTTTTCCATAACACCATTGCGTCAATCCCGAACAGTCAAAAGAAGTGTTGGGATTGCTACCGCCATATACATACTTCCAGCCTTGATATTTCAACGCTTCATTCATTACCTTTTGTGCCAGTTCTCCCGACACCTGCGGAACTGCTAAATACTGATTGACTAATTCCACATAGAACATATTTCCATAGCCATACCGCCAGCCCCCATTCTTCGCAACGGCTATCGGGTTGGTGTAGGTTACTTTCGTTCCACCCGATTTTTCACGGGCAAAATTTTCCGCAAGGTTAAAGGTGTGATTTTTTCCTTTTCCTGCCACATATCCCACATAACCACCGCCATAGTTATAGGACTGTATCGCTACATTCAAATCGTCGATACCTTGATTTTTGCAGGAAGAAAGCAGGGACGCAAAATACTTACACCCCTGCTTGATTGAGCTTTCCGTATCTAAGGAATTAGGCGGTAAACCAAGACTTTCTGAACTCTGCATAACATCTTCTGCCGTACCGCCACTTTCTACTTGAATGATAGCCAATAACACATTGACATACTCGGAAATGCCGTTTTCTCTGGCGTATTTTTCTACCATAGGCTGATGTTTCAAGACTTCTGCGGATAAGTTCATACCCGTAATGCCCGAAGAAAAGTTGCTGTTCTCGTCGTCGCTGTCTGCACTAATCAAGACACCAAAGAAAAGTACCAGAGAAAAGAGGATAGGAAACAGACTGCCGATAAGAGCGATATGTTTCAGTTTCATTTTTTCTTCTGTCCTTTCTTCGTTACAAGGTTACGACTTTTCTCTGTGGTCTGCTGGTTCTTCTGGACGCTCTGCGTCTGCTGAACCTTTGTCCTGCGGTCTTTGGTGTCATTCTGGCGTGTTTCCTTTGATACCACTTTTTCTACATTCTGCCTATGTACTGGCTGTGCAGACTGGGTCACTTGCTTATCAGAAGCACCCGAAGATAACGGACGCTCTTTCACAACATTTGTCTTGACTGGTTCACTTGCTTTTGAAGTGGTCGCTGTGGCAGGGCGTTTGACTTCCTGCATTTTTTCCGCACTCGGCTTTGGAATGGTTGAAGCTGTGGCTGGTCGCTCATGGGGACGGGTAGCTCCCGTTGTCGCTGATCCGTCAGCCTTTCGCTGTGCCTGCCTTGCTTCTTGTGCCTTTTGAAGCTCCATACGTTTGTCAGCGATATTTTTCTTATGCTGTTCCTGCTTTTCCAAGCGTCCCGTCTGTCTGGACTGCTGTTCCTGCACCATGCCACGCTTAAAGTCAGACACGCTGGACTTTGCCTTTTCTTTTGCGGAATATACCGCATAAGCGGTCTGTGTCGGCATATCCTTGATATTTTCTTTGACAGCGTTTGCCTTGTCTTTCACTTTATTTTTCGTATCTAAGACAGCACCCACCTTTGAGCCTGCACGCTGTCCCATGCTGGAAGTGATATTGCCCCGATTTTCTTTAGAAGCTGTATTTTTTCTTTCAGCCCTCTTGCCAGCAACGGCACTTCCAGCCACCGCACCAGCAACACCGCCCGAAATACCGCCAGCACTTACAGCTCTTGCAATACGGTGTTCCATACGCCTAGCCCTATGTCGCATAAACAGATACGGTCTGCGGAAAATCCTGCGTCCCATGCTTTGACTGTCATTAGCATTCAAAGAGAACATACTCATTAAGTCGCCCAGCTTCATATAGATACCAGCGAAACATACTATCTGCAAGAACGCCACCATAAAGAACGGATAGTCCGTGGAAATGTTATAAAACATACTGGAAATACTGAACGCCACCGTTACAATGAGCGTTATTCCTGCCCGTGTCATTATGGTATTAAATACCCTTACGATTGCCTGCTTTGCCATGCTTTCATAGCTCGGTATCATAGAGAGCAAGAAACTAATAGGCAGGAACATAGCGAAGATAATAAAAAGTATCTGGCTAAATAACATCATGCCCGTAAGCAAGAATACAAATATCGTGATACCTAAGTTGAAGAACAAGAGGAAGAACACCATACCTAAACGGTTTACCACCTGCGGTATCGTCAGATTGTTATTGTCGTTATCCTCGATTTCTGTTTTCACGACTTCCTCTCTGGTCTTTCCGTCCTCGTCCTCTGGACTTACTGATACCAGAGCTTCCACACGGTCTGTACCGATTTCTTCTGCGTTGCTGTTCCCGAATTGTAAGAGTAGCCACGGCTGTTCTACTTGAATAGAAAATAAGCTGTCCCGTATCAAGTCCACGCTGTCCTTGCCCTCGCTGTCAGAATTAGGGAGCATGATTTTTGTTCCCAAGTCAAGTGAAGCGGTACTGATGTCTGATGAAAATTCATTTATCTTCTTGATATAGTCGGGAGCGTAGGCAATAAAAGAAGCGGACAGCACGAACACCACCACAAAGTTGATAACAGCGTGAAGTGCCTTGCTGGTTTCCCGTTTTATCAGTCCTGTATAGGCAACATAAAGTCCCACGACTAAAATAATGAGAAGCAGGAAACCGACATAAAAGCCAGAGCTGGAAAAACCGTTCTGTGTTACGCCTGCAAGGGTCTGTATGCTTTTTCCGATACTGTCTGCCATATCATTGATGAAGTCCAGCTTATAGGCTTCCTGCACCACATAGCCCGTAGCATTGCTTAAATAAAGGCTTATCGTCCAGACAAAATTGGTAATGCAGTAAAGCCCGTACTGCACCGATTTTCCAATCCCGTCCAGCCAGTTCCACGGCAACCACAACCAGCTATTATCCACATAAAAATCAAGCTGGTAATTCGACAGCGGATATTTAGAGTAAAGATTTTCTGCGTTTATGGTATCGTCCACAAGCCCCGTCGCATGAGCCACCGTCCCCAGAAGTGAAAGCAGGATAAGGGAGAGTGCCACGACAAACAGAGCCATTTTGAGAACGTGAAGTATCTTCTTTTTTGTGAACGCACCTTTTATCCTTTCTTTCATCACTCCACCTCATTTCTCTGTACGGGCGGTCTGGTATCAAAGGCGTGTAGCAGTTCTTCAAAGACTGGGTGTATCTGCACCACACCGACACGCCCGTATAAGTCCTGCAATAAGCATTGTCCGTTTTCCAAATCACGCAAGCGTTTCTGGTTATTTTCGTCGTCCTTGTCGATACCGAAAAACTCTAAGGTCTGCTTTATCTCGTTTATATCCGTGCTTCTAAATGCAAACTTTAAGCCGATATTGTTTTTCAGACTTTCCTTTGACACGTCATAGGCAGACTGGGTAACGAAATAAACGCCTGCCTGCATAGCTCGTCCAGCACGCACCAGCTTATTTGATAAGGTTTCGCCTTGTGCCACATTTAAGAACGCCCACGCTTCGTCCAAATCGACAATCTTAAAAATGCTTCTGTCCGAATGGATAAAATCAAGGGCAAAAGTACTAATCACAATCAGCATAGACACCGACAATAATTCAATGGTCGTGTATTCCTCAAAAGTGGTATCTTTATCTGGCAGTACAAGGTCGGCTACTTGAATGATATTGAGCTGGTTATCCAGACTGATTGCATTTTCTACCGTACCGTCTGAAAACAGCAGGTGTGCAAAATCGTAGTCCGTGAAGCTGTCGATATGGTCTGCGATATTTCTTGATATGGGTGTATCTTCACGGCGTAGCTCGTCTATCACATGGAGCAAGCCCCGACTGTCGCTTTGGGTAACGGAACGAACCGCTTTACGAAGTACGGGGAATTTTTCACCGTCCCTAGAGGAAATACCCGTAAGGAATGTTAAGATGTCGATTGCCAGACTTTCAGCGTCTTTTACATTCTTCATAATCACGAATGGGTCAAGAAGTCCTGCATTGCCTTTATCGCTTGTTAGGTTTACGATATTGATTTCATGAGCGATTTCTGGAAGTGTTTCTTTCCAGTTGCCACGCTCACTTTTAGGGTCTAACAGAAGTGCTTGACCGCCAAACAGCACCGCGTAATATACCAGAAGATTGTTACAGAACGATTTCCCACCGCCAAGCGAACCGACAAAAGCAGACGCTAAAGCGTTGGTAACTGTACCTTTTACACCTTGACTGGCAAGGGACGGTTGCAGGTACACATTTCTTCCCGTATCAACAGAATAGCCCATATAGATACCCGTAGTTTCTCCTAACTGCTGTGTCGCACCAAAACCAAGCCCTGCTAGAAAATCTGATTTTACATACTGCACATAATCATTGATATATCGCTTGCTGGCAGGTAAAAATTCAGAATGAAGCCCCAGCATATCCCCAGCAGGACGCACCAGCTTTACATTGAGGTCGTCGTAAAAGTCCTTGACTTCATCACAACGGCGTTTCAGCTCGTCAAGATCGGGTGCAGACACCCGTATCACGTAGCTTAACTTATACATACTTTCTTTTGTCTGGTCTAAATCAGTTTCCAGCTCGTCCACGCTGTCTAAGGCGTCTACCACATTTGAGCTGGTTTCACTTCCTGCTTGATAAGCGTGATTGTCAAGGTCTTTCAATTCCTTTTTCTTATTTCTTACTGTGGTAAGAGCCTTTCTGTTCTCCACGATTTCTACATTCATAGAAGTATCAACAGGGAATGTGAATTGCTGTTGCTGGAAATAGAAGATTTCAGACGACGGAAAATCAAGCTCGCCGACAATCGCATTGACGGTAAAATAGGACACATAACTTTCCTTGTCCTCATGTTCCAATCGTAAATATCGCTGGCTTTCTTCAATCGCACACCTTGTCGGACGGATAAGGTCGTAGTATTTTATCAGCGTTTCTTTGTTCAATTTTTTCTTTGGTAGCTGGTACTCATAATCTTCATAGGCGATACCGTCCCTGCCGTAAAGATGTTCCATGAGATACCCAAAATCATGGATTTCCAAGCGACGCACCTTAAAGCGACGGGAGATTTTATTTTCCAGTAACTTTTCCATTTTCATGTAACGGTTGATTTCATCATTCGGCATGGAAACAAAATCATTCATCAGCGTGTGGTTCACTTCATGGAGAAACTCTTTGAATGTCAGCCACGCCGATTTTTTGATGTTCTTCAGATTGAGCTGTTCTTCCGTAACCATGAGCTTAAAGCCAAGAAAAAAGCGGTAGTCCACTTGATTGTCCCCAATCATTGATACTAACGCTTCGGTCTGTTCGTCTATTTTCTGGACTGCCACCTCACGAAGTTTGCCCGTTACCAGCTTCTTTGACTGTTCCTGCATACTTCGTATGGAGCTTTCTGTGGCAATCTGCAAGGCATGAATTTTACCCTCACGGGACTGTGCGATAAGCTGTCGGAAACTGTCATGCACGATAAATTTCTGCTCTGCGGATAGGAAAGAATAGTTGTACGGTATCAGCTCATAGTAGGCGAACACCTCATTGTCCTTGTTCCAGACAAGGTTGTTGTCAATATATTTTATCGGGAACATAGTTCACACTCCTTACTGTCGTGATTGTTTCATTCAAGGTCTGCTTATGCAGTTTTACGGCTTTTCCTGCATAAGTGATTTTCGGTCGCAGGGCATAGGTTATCTGTGATTTCAAAAAGCTGTACGGCTTCTTTCCGTCAAAGGTTTTCTGCGACATGAACCATGTGAGAGCAACGGGAATACCGAAGTATTTGAGAAATGCTCCCTCAATCATGGAAAGTGGGGGCATATCCCCAAACAGAATGATGAGAAATTCCGTAATCACAAACCATGTAATCTGGGTAAAGGTAACGGGAAAAGGTAAGTTAAAGTCATTGATTGCATATAAGACTTTTTCCACGTTCCAGATACCCGTATAAGATTTAATCTTTTTCAAGTTCTTTCAGCTCCTTTCAAATTAGAAAAGGACAGCCATTTTCAGACTGTCCCTTAAAAGAGAAATACGCTGTCAGTAGCAACAATGCTTGTTGCTGATCTTCCAGCTTATCGTTTGATTTCACACATACCGTATCTTGTTTTTACAAAATAGTCTTGAATTTCAATATCTCTGCCATAGGCTTCACAGTCTATGTAATGGAAAAAAGCAGGCGGTATTTCCCCAAGTACGTTTTCTTCATAAATCTTCTGATACGCCACATCAGCCATAGTTTCACACCCCGAATAGCAGATAATATCGTCGATATGGTCTGCCAGTTCTTCAAGGTCGCCATAATAGGAAATAAAGTCGTCAAGATTGTCCAACACTTCCTCTGGAAAGTCTTGTATCAGCTCATAGATACGGTTCAGTTCTTCTATGGACGTATATTCTTCCAGCTCGCAGGGGAAGTTTTCACTATCATAGACAGCGTATTCTTCATAACGTCCATTCAGCCCGATACGCTCTGCGATTTCTTCCTCGTCAAGCGGAAAACGAAACCAAGCACCTTTGACACCGCCCTCAACATAATCTCCTAAATTTGCGATATAGACTGCCATATCATCAACACTCACCAAACCACCTCATTTCTACGGAAGTTCATAGATACCGTGTTCCGTTTCTATGAATTTTCCGTTATCGTCAAGATACTGTCCGTAGGCTTCAAAATCGAAGTATCGGACTAGGCGTTCGTCAATCTCTGCAAAGGCAGGGTCGTTGTCTAGCAGATGTTTCGCCACATCAGCCATGTTCTTACACCATGAATAATGGATAATGTCGTGTCGGTGCTGGTGCAGTTCATCAAGGCTAGTAAAGTGGCACATCAGCTCCTCATAGTCCTCTTTCAAATCGGCTGGCAGACTTTCATAAGTGTAGTAAAAATCATTGAGCCTATCTACCGTGGTATCTTCGTCCACTTCCTCGGCAAAGGGCAGTTCCTTTTCTGTGATACGGTAATCATTGCTTTCTGCGTCCACGCCCAGACTTTCCGAAAAGATTTCCTCGTCAATCGGCAGGGTAAACCATGCGGACAGTATATCGCCCTCGACTGTTGGGACAGCTTCAATCTGTACTCTTAATTCTTGCATTGTTTTTCACTTCCTCTCTGTTGTTTCATAACTGCCTGCAATATCTGGTAGGATATACCAAACACATAGACAGAAAAATCTTCCAGTTGTTTTTTAGAATAATCGGCAGGGCTCAGCCGTTTCATTTCCTGCCATACTTCACGCTTGTAAAAGGGCAAGTCGGAAAGATATTCACAGCCGACTTTTGCCTGCATATCCTTAAAAATATCGTTCATTTCATCACTCCAATCTGATTTTAGGTAAGAAAAAAGCAGCCAATCCTAAGACCAACTGCTTTGTGTGTATGGATATAAAATTGTTTCTAATCTTGAATAGGTATCCAAATTTCAATAACTGAATTATCACTATTCCAATGAAAACGATAATCGTATTTTTCAAAGTGTAGGATAATATCTTTTATAGGAATATACGATGTACTAGGAATAATTTA
>SKFA01001930.1_pt1 | contig 11070 bp, 8 predicted proteins | sample 4820291 | NCBI WGS metagenome assembly SKFA01 (sample SAMN11008795, study PRJNA524170) | human gut metagenome | isolation source: fecal sample from pouch patient p30 | place: Israel: Tel-Aviv | reverse complement strand
CGTATAGGCAAACTCAATCTTCTGCCCCTGGGTGAGTTTGACGCTGCTCGCGCCAACCGAGGAAGACGCGCCGTCGACGAACAGCTGCCAGTAGGCATGAGTCGTCGGATCGTAGGCAAGCGTGCGGCCATCGCTCGGGGAGGTGATGCTTTCGAGGTAGAAACCGTATGCCGTGTTCGGATCGTACTTCGCCTTGAAGCCCGTCTTCTCCTGCAGCTTAATGAAGGCATCCGCAGCCGTCGCGCCCTCGTCGAGCTTGAGCTGCGTAGGCGCCACCCAGGTCTGAGCCTTGCCGTCGGCATCGGTGCCGATAATCGAGAACGAGACCTCGATTTGCTTCTTGACGACATCGCCAGTTTCTGTCGGGTTCTCTGTCTGGACGGCAGCCGCGGCGGCAGATCCTGCTTGGCCAGCGGATGCCGTCGAAGACTGCTCGCTCGTGGCAGGGCTCTCCCCCGTCGCCGAGCCTTCGTCGCCAGTTGCTGCCTCTGTAGTGGCGGCACTAGCTGCAGGCGCGCTCCCGGAATCCGAAACCTCGGCGCCGCTCTGCTCAGCGGTACCGCCCGCAAGCGCTGCGTCCTCGCCTGGCGTCGTAGCCTGAGCCACAGCGTCGGTAATGCCCTCGGCGCCCTCGGCCCACAGCTGAGACGGCGTGGTGCTAAAGGCCATCGCGAAGGCCAGGAATGCCACCAGGCCGCGCTTGGCTACGCCGCGCGCAATTGCGCCACGGCGATGCGAGACGCGCTAGCGCTCGTCCTCAAACATATCCATTTGTCTCCTACTGTCTGTACTTGGAGCGTTGCCTTGAGACTGCCCCACGTCATCGCGCATGTTGCGCTCGAGTTCCCCCATCGGGGTCCCCCTTCCCTCCAGAGCCCTATGCACACCGGCGGCAAAAGCCGCAGCCGCATGCAAGACGGGAGGCGATCCGACTTAACCTTAACGACTCGGGCACGTCGTCCGATCTGCGACGCGAGCATCCCGAGCCAAGAGGAATTACGGTTACTGGTACAGCCGGGGACTTGCACCCCGATTCTCCCAAACGCGCAGGAAAACCGCGCGTTCGTGCGTCTCCGCACCACCATCTAGGCCATCGATTATTACTGTCAGTATGGTAGCACGCAAAAGGGCCCCGCACACAGGCGAAGCCCAAGGTAAAAGCTATTGTTCGCGATAGGAAAATGCGGTGACGGCCGCAGCCTCTAATGCTTGCCGCCGTGACTGTTGAGCCAGATATTGCGGCCCAGCATAAGCGCCAGCACCAGCGCGCTCACGTAGCCCATAAAGCCAATGACCGGGATACCAAACACAACCGGCTCGATGCGCGCGTAGTACACCACCGACGAACCGATAAACAGGCCAGCAATCACGATTGCCATCGACATGCGGTCGATAATTCCGCCCAGCTGTCGCAGCGCCTTATCGCTGCTCATGATCTGCGTGTTTACCTTAAGCTGACCGCGCGTGAGCATACGCGACGCCAAGCCCAGATACTCGGCCGCCTCGAGCGAGCCTTTTGCCGCGCGATAGCTGCTCGCGGCAAGATCGCGCCCCATTTCGCGGACGCGCGCATAGGCGCTCTTCTCGTTTTTGATGTGCGCTTGGATGATCTGGATCATGTTGACGTTGGGCATGTACTCGGTCAGCAGACCCTCGAGCGTCACCATGCCGCGGGCGAACATCGTCACCACGCTCGGCAGCTCAACGTCGTTTTTGCGCGCCAGGTTTAGCAACGAGGTCAAAAACTCGCCGATATCCAGGTCTTTAAGGTCGAGCCCGGCAAAGTCGGCAACAATAAAGTCCAAGTCGGACAAAAAGGCCGAATGGTCAAGCTCGGCCGAATCGCCGCGCGTCACGGCAAAGCGCATGAGCGAATCCTTGAGCTTGGGCACGTCACCCTCGGCCACGGCGAAAATCATGTCTTTGACGATACCGCGGTCATGGCTCGACATACGTCCGACCATACCCAAGTCGATAAAGTAGACAATGCCGTCTTTGAGGATGATGTTTCCCGCATGCGGGTCGGCATGGAAAAAGCCGTCGTCGAGCACCTGCGTCGAATAGTCCTCGACGATCGCGGCGCCAATCTTCTCTAAGTCATAGCCCTCGGCCACCAGGCGCTCGGGATCGGCAATGGAGATGCCGTCGATGTAGCCCATGACCACCACGTGCTCGGTGCAAAGATCTAGGTAGGACTTGGGGCACGACACGCCATGCACGCTTTTGTGGAAGTCATAGAAATCGTTGAGGTTTTTGGCCTCGGCCAAAAAGTTGGTCTCCTCGCGAAACGAGGTCCACAGCTCCTCGACCACGCCGTGCAGGTCAACAAACTGATCGGTGTTGACGAACTTGGAAACGATGCGCACCACCGAACGGATGATGTCTATGTCCTGCGCCATGACCTGCTGCGCGCCGGGGCGTTGCACCTTAACGGCCACGTCCTCGCCCGTCACCAGGCGGGCACGGTGTACCTGCGCGAGCGACGCGCTTCCGAGCGGGTTGGGGTCGATCGCGTCGAACATCTGCCCCAGGCGCTGGCCGTACTCCTCTTCCAGACAGCGAAGCACTACCTCGTACGGCACCGGCTCCACGTCGGAGCGCAGACGACGCAGCTCGTCGCAAAAGCGTTGCGGCAGAATCTCGGAGCGGTTGGCCAGAATCTGTCCCATCTTGACGAACATGGGGCCGAGTTCCTCGAGCAGGCGGCGCAAACGAACCGGCGTGAGGTTATCCCACACGCGGTACTTTTTGACCAGGCAAACGATCTGCCCAATGCGTTCGCGACGGCCCGCCGGCGTGAGCTGGTATTCCTCGTCCGGCGCCATCGCGTCGGGCTCCTCGGGCACCATATCGACAGCGCGCGGCTTCTTGCGAGCGCCCGAGACGGCGGCATCGACCTCATCGACAACCGCCGCCTCGTCACCCAAGGGATCTAGATTGTTGTAATCGGTGGTGGAATCTGCCATCTGCGCTGCTACTCGGCCTCTTCGGTATCCTTCGCATCGTCGGGCTCAACGGACTCGACGGGCACCGAGGTCACGTTGTCCTCGACCGAATCGACGATGTCGCGCACATGGGCCAGGAAAGCCGTGCGCTCGGGGGCGGCCATAACGCGGACGCGGGCAAGGATGAGCTCGTCGAGCACGCGCTGGGCCGCGGTCTCGCCCTGCATGCCCAAGCGCTCGGTCAGATCGGAGATGGTACCGCCGGCCTGCTCGAACATGTCGGACACACTGCGGGCGATATCGGGGGTGGCGGTGTCCTTGCGGACCTGCTCGCCCTTGGTGTTAAGGTCGTCGAGGACCTTCTTGCCGCCTTCGACAGCAACGGCGGCAGCGCCAAAGCCCACGTTAATGGCGCCGTTAACAAGCTGATCGAGTTTCATAACCATGGTTGTCTCCAATCACAAACAACTGCATTGGCGTTCTTGTACCCAAGATTGAGCGAAAGCGACAAAGCGTTTTAGCGCTATTCGATCGACGGGAAATCCCTACCTCACGTTGTCATTCATCGCGAAAGAGTTCTTCATGGCGCAGCTCGTGGTGTAAAGCACCTTGCCCAGCAGGGCATCGGTCTCCACGCGAACACGCTCGGCAAAGGCCTCGTTGGCGCGTGCAAGCTCGGCAGGCACCTCGACCTCGGGCAGAGCGGCTACGGCAGCGTCGACGTCATGGATCTGCTTGTGGCCCATGCCACCGACCTTCTCCTGGTAGTCCTCCACGGCGCGGCCGCACTCATGAAAACGGACGTCGGCCAGCGCGCCGATCAGGCGGTTGGCCCAGTAGAAGTTTTCGGACGTCACGCGAGACTGCGTGTCGGCATAGTACTCGGGCATGGTCTCGACATTGGCGTACAGCGGCACGAGCGCGTTAAACGAGTTGGAGCCAAACGCCATCCATTGCACGGCGCGGTAGGCCGGCTGCGCATAGGGGCGCAGCTGCAACACGGAAAGCTGGCTGTTGCGGTTGATGCCGATGGGGCGATAGGCGCCGCGCGTGGCGGGCGTGCCCTTGCTGCCGTAGCAGTCGTACTCCGTGCCCTGGTAGTGGCTCGAAAGCACGTACTTGATGTCCTCGATGGTCACCTTGCGCTCGGGCACGCGGCTCCAGGGGATGTCGTCGCTCTCGGGCGTGTAGTCGGCCTCGGGACCATCCCACACATCGCTGGGGTTGAGGCAGCGTTGCATGTACCAGGCGCGCGGCGTGTTGTAGACATGGTCGCTGTCACTGTGCGAGCCAAAGGCCTCGCGCGGGCTGAAGACCGCAGCCGGACCGTCGCCCTCGACGCCCAGCGTCAGGTCCAGATGCCACTCGGCCATCCAGGAGCGCAGGTCGGCGGAGCACATGTGGTCGGCCTGGTCGCCCTCGGCGTCGTCCAGGTCAAAGCTGTCGATGCCCAGCTGGTTGGGCATGGTCACATAGGCGTCGTCAGGCACGCGCCTGGCGATCCAGTGGTGACCGCCGATGGTCTCGAGCCACCAGATCTCGTCCACGTCGCTAAAGGCGATGCCGTTGTTCTCGTAGGTGCCGTAGCGCTCGAGCAGCTCGCCCAGAATACGCACGCCGTCGCGGGCGGACTTGGCATACGGCAGCACCAGGGTCACCATGTCCTCCTCGCCCAGACCGCCGGGCTGCGCCGGAACATAGCCGTCCTCGCCCTCGTTGCCCTTGGCGGGCACGTAGTCCACGAGCGGATCGGCGCCGCGAACGCGCTCGTTGGTGGTGAGCGTCTCGGTTGCGGACATACCAACGTTGAGCTCGTTGAAACCGGCCTCGGCCCAGATGCCGTGGCCGGGAATGACGTCGGGAACGCTCGTGTAGCGCATGGGGTTGTCGGGCAGCTCAATGGTCAGGTGGCTCAGGACGCTCGTGTAGACGCGCGGCTGATCGTCGGGATGCACAACGCGCATACGTTTGGGCTCAAACACCCCGTTGGACGAGTCCTCGTTGCGGGCGACCAGCGTCGACCCGTCGTAGCTCGCGTTCTTACCAACCAAAATCGTTGTGCACGGCATGCGCATCCTCCTTGAGCGAAGAAATCAAACGGCAACAGTGTATCGCTTCGGCGCAAAAAGGGCGAAATCACAATCCCTCAGAACCCCTCGGGACCCCTGTGTGCAAAAACGCCTATTTCGATGCGCGCTCGGCCGCTTCGATCACGTGTTTGGCGAGAATCGCCGTTGTCACGGCGCCCACGCCGCCCGGCACGGGCGTGATGGCGTTAACGACCGGCTCCGCAGCATCAAAATCGATGTCCCCGACCAGCTTGCCAGCGTCCTCATCCCAGTTAATGCCCACATCAATGATCGTCTGGTCCTCGCGGACCGCATCCGCGCCAATCGTGCGTGCGCGTCCAACGGCCGGAACCACAATATCAGCTGCACGGCACTCGGCAGCCAAGTCGCGCGTATGCGTATGGCACGTCGTCACCGTGGCATTGCGAGCCGTAAGCATGGCGGCTACGGGACAACCAATTACCAGCGACCGACCAACAACCGCAACCTTGGCCCCATCCAGCTCAACACCGTAATGGTCCAGCAATGCCAACACGGCCTCGGCCGTGCAAGGAGCAAAGCCCTCGCCACGACCCGAAAGCGTGGTAAGCAGCGAGGCCGGCGTCATGGAGTCAACATCCTTGGCGGGATCGAGCGCTGCGGCGACGGCGTCCTCGTCAAGCCCAGCGAGCAACGGACGGAACATCAGACAGCCATGAACAGCCGAATCGGTATTGATGTCCTCGATGGCCGCCAACAGCTCGTCCTGCGAAACATCGGCAGAAAGCAAAACGCGGCGAGCCTCAATGCCAACCTTCTCGCAGCGCTTGAGGGCACCGCGCTCGTAGGACAGGTCGTCCTCGCGCTCGCCCACACGAACAATGGCCAGCGTCGGCACAACGCCACGTTCGCGCAGGGCTGCACAGCGAGCAGCAAGTTCCTCGGTCAAAGCGCGAGCAACGGGAGCACCCTTCAGCAGTTCAGCCATGGCTATCCTCTCTTCCTTGCAGCGTCGGAGGCGCGGCGCGCCAGCGCATCGGCGCGCGGCAACCATGTGTCGAGCAACTCATCACACGCCGTCTCGAGCTCCTCAGCACGAGCGCGATCTTTCATAGACGTGGTGTTCGCAAAGAGCGTCAAGCTCGCGCCCTGCATAGCGGCACGGCAGAACACGGCGCCGCACGCCACATCGGACAGCAGCTGACGCGAACCCTTGTCGGCCATGTCCTCGAGCAGCGCCAGCGCACGCCCGCAGGCATCCATAATGCGATACGGCGGCATAGCGGCCACATGCAGCGCATCCTGAATCGCGGTCGCTCGAGCCGGATCGTCACGCGGAATACCGTACGCCGCGGACACCCGCCTGTAGGCACGAACGTCCTCGGAAACCAACTCGACAAGCTCCTGGGCCAGCTCATCAGCCTGGGCAAACGCGCGCGTCAGGTCATCCGCACGATCAGCAAGCGCGGGATTAGTCGCACCGTAGCGGGCAACCATTCCGCACAGCGAGGCGCCCAGCGCGCCCACAAAGGCGCTCGCGCTGCCACCGCCGGGAACCGGCTCGCGCGCGGCAAGCGCCTCGGCAAACCCGCGGCAGGTCTTGTCCATCATCTCTTGGCTCATACGCATGCACCTTCAAGTCATATACATCGGTCGGGTGGAAACCGCCGACCGACCGCATCGATCACATAATGATGCTAAGTCTAGCCCATAAGCACATGAGCGTCAGCACACCTGGCCATCGCGGATTTCTATGACGAACGATAGGCGTCGGCGCTGCAAACATGGGACACATGGCCCACCTTTCGAGACTCCCGGGCAGCACAAGCTGGGGCATATCTATAAGTAAGGAACCCGTTGGGGAACGGCCGCGCAACGGCCACAAGCGATGAACGGAGGCATAAGCCGCACAGCACACAGAGACATCCGCCGCCAGCGCAATCAGTACCCCAACAACCCGCGGCGCCGTGATGTCATCGGCAGACAAGGAGGACGCCACCATGAAGAAAAAGACCCTATCGATCCTTTCCCTTTGCATCGCCCTCTTTGCCGCGCTCGCCCTTGTGGGCTGCGGCGGGAGCGCATCGGGCGGCGGCAGCGCCCCCAAGAGCGAGAGCAAGGAAAAGGCCCCCGTCGCCAAGAAGACCGACTACATCTGGTTTAAGGTCGAGATGCCCGAGGGCGTCGGCGTAAGCGACTCTGCCGGCAAGAATGCCGACAGGGTCCAGCTCACCTTCCCCGAAGACGAGAACGCCTCGGCCGATCGCTTTATCCCCGTTTGGAAAAAAGCGCTGACGGCAGAGGAATCCCACGCCGACCAGGCAGAAAAGAAAGGTGATACGTTCCAGTGGAAGGACGGCGGGTCCGTCGAGTATAACGGCAGGACGTGGCTCGTCGGAACGTACGAGGACAACAGCGGCGTCTCAACCCTCCTTTTTACCGATGTTGAGCCGGGAAGCGTCTACGTCCTCATCTCGAACTTCGACCAGCACAAGAAAGAAGCCGAGGCACTCCTCAACTCCATCGAGTTCCCCGATGACATGGAAGAGGCAGTTTCCGAGGCACGCGAAGTCGAGATTTCGAGCATCGAGATCAAGTAACGGGACACCCGCACGCGCCTACGCGCACCCGCGCACATGCGCCCCATTAAAACAACGGGCGCCCAACCCGGGGAGGGCCGACAGCACCAGCCCTCCCCTCTTTTGCGCCCGAACATATTGCCACTTAACGGCGCAAATCCGGCCCTCAGAATGGGACACATGGCCCACCCTAGCGAGCCGTCCACGCGTACAGTAAAGACAGGTAATCCATGGGCGGTTACAGATCGAGGAGGACACGACCATGAAAAAGAAGGCCTTTGCGATTCTCACCCTCTGCATCAGTCTCTTTGCCGCAGTTGCCCTGGTGGGCTGCGGTGGCAGCGGCGACGCTACCGGAAGTGGCGGTGGCGGCGGGGCAGAAAAGCCAGCCGTGGATATGAGGACCGACTTCATTTGGTTTAAGGTCGAAGTCCCCGAGGGCGTCGAAATCACGGACGTTGCCGGCGACACGGCCGACAGGGCCCAGTTTAAGTTCACCGAGAGCGAGCATGCCAGCGACCGCTTCATCCCCGTCTTCGATCCTGACAAGAACGCCGATGAACTGTTCGACTACGAGGCAAAGTGGAATGCCAGCTTTGAGTGGACCGAGAATGACCCCGTCAAGTACAACGGCAAGACTTGGCGCAACGCTTCCTATACACACTCGGGCGGCGTAACGACCGAATACTTCACCGACGTTGACGGCGGCAGTGTGTATGTGCGTATCGACAACGTCGAGGAGCACAAGGACGCCGTCGAGACCATGATGAAGTCTCTGGAATTTGCCGACGACATCGCCGAGGCCAAGACCGAGGCCATGGACGTCAAGCTCGACGATATCGAGATCAAGCGCTAAGCGACTGGCGAGCGCAACGGGAAACACGGTCGCAGTGCAAACAAGCGACGGTATCCCAGCGCTTCGTACCAAGGGAGGGCCGGTAAACCGACCCTCCTTTTCTTATGCCGGTAGCCGACGAACGCGAGGACGCCGGACGCCGGAACCGCCCCAAATGTGGCAACAGTGCGAACACGACAAACACCCCAACACGTCCACCCGCCGATTTATTGCGCCGCGCAGACAATTAAACCGGCGTCTTTAAACATCTGGGAAGTATAGTGACCAAAACTATCGCATAACCGCACTCTGCGAATGGAGAAGTTATGACCGAACACCACGCCATCAGCCGTCGAGCATTCACGTTGGGCCTAGGACTCGCAGCATTGTCGCCATTTGCAAGCCTGCCCGAAACCGCGGCGCTGGGCCTTCCCGTGCGCGCGGCATTTGCAGAAGACACGCCCACACCGGCGAAGAGCCTCCATAGTTTCGTCATTCGCCTTCGCCCCGCGGGCTATTTTCGCACCGCAAGCGTCAACGAAGACGGCAACGTCATCGGCAACGTCTGCCACCTGTTTAATGACGGCACGTCCAGCAAGCTCATCCTTGAGAACGTAACGACCAAGAATGACGATACAAACTGGTATGCTATCCGCACCTTGCTCAATTTCGAAGAGCATAAAAAGACGGGCTACAGCATTTGGTCGGTCGACGACGACTCTGACAAAGATGGAAAGGTCATCCACGTATGGGGCGGCGAGTATGACAACAAGCCCAGCCGCGCTTTTGCGTTCGAGCGTCAATCAAACGGAACCTATATCATCCGAGACCGCACGGTCGAGAAAGAAACCGAGAAAAAAGACATTAAGTACCTGGCAATAGAATCGAACGGCGAAGACCAGGACAACAATAAGATCTGCCATAAGAGTAAGAGCATTCCGTGGGAGCTCGAACTTATCGGTTACGACATGAAAAAGAACGATGCCACGGTTAGCAGCCTCGACTGGATCACGTACAGCAGCTACGTCGACGGACCATGTTGGATGAAATACGTCGACGACAACAAGTTCCTCGACGAGCTGAGCATCCCGGGTACGCACGATTCGGGCACCTGCAGCGTGGACAACGACACTGAGCCCCAATCCTCGCAAGTAAAATGCCAGCAGGATTACATTCCCACGCAGTTGCTCGAAGGCATTCGCTATTTTGGTATCCGGCTCGGAAAGGGCGATGACCCCGGCATCGACCACGGGATTTTCTACCTACTCAAAAAAGACGGGAACTATCTGCATCTCTCCGATGTCATCGGGTACTTCAAAACGTTTTTGAACGAAAACCCGTCAGAAGCGCTCATCATGCTCGCATCGCGCGGCAACGATGAGGCTACCGACGAAAGCATAACGACGGCCTTCGCCAAGGTTATGGCCGATAACCCCAACCTGTTCTACACGTCGAGCCACGTCCCCACGCTGGGCGAGGTGCGCGGAAAGATCGTCCTGCTGCGTCGATTTGGGCTCGCCGGCAACAGCGTAAGCGGCCACACGTGGGGCCTCGACCTCACCCAATGGGATGACAAGATCAAGGCGCATTCCGGGCAGTCGATGTGTCTCGTCCAAGACGCGCGGGGATTTGAAGCCATAGGGGAAACGGGCAATGAAGAGCCCTATTGCACCAAGGTATATGCCCAGGACAAGTACAAACTCACGGGAACCGACAAGCTCAGCTGGGTCGATAATGCGCTGAAGGAAACGACCGGGCGCACGTGCAACAAGGTGGACGTCGTGGACGATGCCGGGGCCGAGGTGCAAGTCCAGGAGCGTTGCTGGTCTATCAACTACACCAGCTGCACGGGCTTGTCGCACGGAGGCAATCCTTTTACCTCGGCACGAGTAGTCAACGAGCATCTGTACAAGAGCCCGTACATCAATCCCAGCGGCACCGAGGATACAAAGTCAGATTACCTCAAGCACATTGGCATCATCGCATCCGACTTTGTTGATGCGGCGCTGGCCCGGAGCATCTACCAGCGCAATTACAATTACGATACGAAGCACACGCAGTCGGCTTCGTGCTGCCTCCCGACCCGCATGCGCATGACGTACGGCGACTCGCTGAGCGATGCCTCGCTCCAGGATGGCAAGACCGTTGGCGAGGGCCATTTCCGCCTTGTCGACAGCAGCAACGTACTCAACGTGGCGGCTTCGGGCCATGCGTTTACCATCGAATACGTGGATGTCGACGCCTTGGGCAACGAGACCGTTACGGGGCTGCAGGGATCCGTGCCCATCGATATCGATCCGCGCGCACTGACACCCCACTTTGAGGGGCTCGAAGGCCTTAAGGCCGGCGAGGATGTGCGCACAAAGGTCGCGGCGCTGCTCGAGGGCAAACTCGAAAACGATGCCTGCACGGCTCAGCTCGAGTTTGTGCACGACGCGGACGGCGCTCCGGGCACGGCAATGGTCGAGGGCGAGGCATTTACCGCGGGAACGTACTGGGTGCGCGCGAACGGTCTTTTGGGCGACGCGGCGCAAAACTACAAGCTTGCTAATGACGGAGCCGCGAGCTTTACCGTAGCGGCCTCGAGCAGTGCAGGCGGCACCGGCACCGGCACGGGTTCCAACGCAGGCAGCGCTGATAAGAACGGTAAGGGCATCAAGGGC
>SKFA01001652.1_pt2 | contig 11108 bp, 8 predicted proteins | sample 4820291 | NCBI WGS metagenome assembly SKFA01 (sample SAMN11008795, study PRJNA524170) | human gut metagenome | isolation source: fecal sample from pouch patient p30 | place: Israel: Tel-Aviv | reverse complement strand
GAATTTATTGACACAACCACCCTAAAATGATAGAATTTATCTATAAGTAACAGATAAGGCGAAAAATGTTACAAAAGAAATGGAGATTATCATGGGAAATGTACGGATTCTGGAAGTAAAACAGAGCATTTTCGAGAGCAATGACAAGCAGGCAGCATTGCTTCGCGAAGAACTGAAAAAAGACGGCGTGTTCTTGTTGAACCTGATGTCATCGCCTGGATCAGGCAAGACAACGACGCTGACACGCACGATCGAGGCACTGAAAGATGACTTGAAGATCGGTGTCATGGAGGCAGATATCGACTCTGACGTGGATGCGGAAACAATTTTAAAGACCGGAGCAAAGGCAATCCAGCTTCATACAGGCGGCATGTGTCATCTGGATGCAGATATGACGAGACAGGGATTAAAAGGACTTGGAACAGATGATGTGGAACTGGTTATTTTAGAGAATGTCGGCAATCTGGTATGTCCAGCGGAGTTCGATACGGGTGCAGTGAAAAATGCGATGATCTTATCCGTACCGGAAGGACATGACAAACCTTTAAAATACCCGCTGATGTTTTCCATCTGCGATGTCGTGCTGATCAACAAGATCGATGTGATGCCATATTTTGATTTTGACTTAGAGCAGTGTAAAAAGAACATCCTGATGCGCAATCCGAATGCAAAGATCATCCCGATCTGTGCAAAGACAGGTGAAGGTATGGAAGAATGGGCAGACTGGCTGAAAAAAGAGACCGCTGCATGGAGAGAGGAGGAACACGCATGAAAAAGTTTGAGTACACACCACCGGAACAGCCGAGAGAGCTGATCTTAAAATTAGGACAGAAGATCACCGACCGTATCGGTCATACAGTGACAGCCGAAGATCCGGAATATTATGGACTAGAAGCACTTGTGACGGACGAGATGGCAGAGGTTGCACTGAAAATGAAAGTGCGCAAACCGATGACATTAGCACAGGCCGTAAAAGCAACCGGAAAAGAAGAGAAAGTGTTAGAAGAATTGTTGCAGGAGATGAGCAATATCGGTCTTTTGGAATACAACTGGGAAAATCCAAAGCATGAGAAACAGTATGTTCTTCCGATGTATGTACCGGGAAGTGCAGAGTTTTTTAACATGAAGTTAGATCAGATTAAAGAGCACCCGGAAGTTGCATCATTCTTTGAGCGCATGGCATTTTTACCATTGCAGAAAGTAACACCGATGGTACCGCCAGGAGGCGCTGGAATCGGTATGCACGTTATCCCGGTTGAGAAAGCGATCGAGACGGAAAATGAGTCTGTCAGTGTCGAGCATATTTCCCACTGGCTGGATAAATATGATGGAAAATATGCAGCAGGTCCGTGTTCCTGCCGTTATTCCCGCGGTGTTTTGGGCGAGGGATGCGCGGATGATCCGGAAGACTGGTGTATCGGTGTCGGCGATATGGCTGACTATTTAGTCGAGACAAACAAGGGACATTACATTACACGTGAAAAGGTAATGGAAATCTTACAGCGTGCGGAGGATAACGGATTTGTTCATCAGATCACAAACATTGACGGCGAGGACAAGATTTTTGCCATCTGTAACTGTAATGTAAATATCTGTAATGCACTTCGTACTTCACAGTTATTTAACACACCGAACATGTCACGTTCTGCTTATGTGGCAAAGGTTGAAACAAAGGATTGTGTTGCATGTGGACGCTGCGTAGAGTACTGTCCGGCGGGTGCCGTAAAAATGGGTCAGAAACTCTGTACGAAAGATGGAACCATCACCTATCCGAAACACGAGCTGCCGGATAATACCAAGTGGGGACCGGAAAAATGGGATATGGATTACCGTGATAACAACCGCATCAACTGTTATGATACCGGAACGGCACCGTGTAAGACGGCATGTCCGGCACATATCGCAGTACAGGGATACTTAAAGATGGCGGCACAGGGACGATACACAGATGCCCTTGCCCTGATCAAAAAGGAAAATCCGTTCCCGGCAGTCTGCGGCCGTGTCTGCAACCACCGCTGTGAGGATGCATGTACAAGAGGAACTGTGGACCAGGCAGTTGCGATCGATGATGTCAAGAAATTTATCGCAGAACTGGATCTGAATTCAGATACACGTTACATTCCACCGGTCGTACAGCCGTCAAACCGTGGAACTTTCCCACAGAAGATTGCAATCATTGGTGGTGGCCCGGCTGGTTTAAGCTGTGCGTTTTATTTGGCAACCAGAGGTTACAAACCGACTGTATTTGAGAAAAATCAGCGCCCGGGCGGTATGCTCGTTTACGGTATTCCTTCTTTTAAATTAGAGAAAAATGTTGTGGATGCTGAAATCGAAGTGATGCGTGAACTTGGTGTGGATATCAAATGCGGCGTGGAAGTTGGAAAAGATATTTCGTTAGACGAACTGCGCGCGCAGGGATATCAGGCATTTTATATTGCAATCGGCTGCCAGGGAAGCCGCAAAGCAGGCATTCCGGGCGAGGATGCCGAGGACGTGACCGTGGCCGTCGACTTCCTTCGCGAGGTTAACAGCGGCAAGATCGACGCGCTGCCCGGCCGCACCATCGTGGTGGGCGGCGGCAACGTGGCCATCGACGTCGCGCGCAACGCCTGCCGTCTGGGTTCCGAGCACGTTGAGATGTTCTGCCTGGAGAGCGAGGCCCAGATGCCCGCCAGCGAGGAGGAGCGTCGCGAGGCCGTTGAGGACGGCGCTCACATCAGCTGCGGCTGGGGCCCCAAGGAGATTCACCTGGACGAGGCCGGTCGTGTGTGCGGTATCACCTTCAAGCGCTGCACGCGTGTCTTTGACGACGAGGGCCGTTTTGCGCCCGAGTACGACGAGAACGATCTGCGCCGTGTCGATGCCGACCGTGTCGTCATGTCGATTGGCCAGTCCATTGTGTGGGGCGATCTGCTGGCTGACTCCAAGGTGGAGCTCGGCCGCGGCCAGGGTGCCCTTGCCGACCCCCAGACCTATCAGACCGCCGAGCCAGACATCTTTGTAGGCGGCGACGTCTACACCGGTCCGAGCTTTGCCATCGACGCCATCGCCGCCGGTCACGAGGCTGCGGTGTCCATCCATCGCTTTGTGCAGCCGGGCTCTACGCTCACCATCGGCCGCAACCAGCGCCACTACACCGCGCTCGACCGCGACGACGTTGTGCTCGAGAGCTACGACAACGCGAGCCGCGAGGTTGCGCATGTGGACCGCGAACGCGAGAAGGCTGCGCCCTTTAGCGAGTACGTCGAGACCTTTACCGAGGAGCAGGTGCGCGCCGAGACCGCCCGCTGCCTGGGCTGCGGTGCCTCAATCGTCGATCCCAACAAGTGCATCGGCTGCGGCCTGTGCACCACCAAGTGCGCGTTTGACGCCATCCATCTGGATCGCGACCGCCCCGAGTGCTCAACGATGGTCAAATACGAGCAAAAGCTCCCGAGCCTCGGCAAGTATGCCCTCAAGCGTGCTATCAAGATTAAGTTTGGTCGCAAGTAATGAGGTTCCGCCGTTCTAACGAACGGCGGCACTGCCGACGCTGCGCGGCGCCCAAGCACCCCATCTTGCCCCTCAACTTCGGCGCCGCGGGCAAAAGCCCAGCGGACGCCTTGTTTCGGGGCAACCTGGGGCACCTGGATCGCCGCTCGCTGACGTTTGGCTGACATCGCATCAACCGTTGTTGAAAGGTTTCTACCTTGCATGAATTGGGAATCGTTTACCACATCATTCGCGATGTCGAGAATGTGGCGCGCGCTCATGGCGTGCGTCGCGTTTCGAGCGTGACGTTGCTACTGGGCGAGGTCTCGGGCGTCGTTCCCGACTTGCTGCTCGACGCTTGGCGCTGGGCGGCAGATAAAAAGCCCATCACGCAGGGCTCGGAGCTTATCGTGGAGCCCGTCGAGGCCGTGACACATTGCGAGGCGTGCGGCTGCGACTACGCGACGGTCGAGCACGGCAAGACCTGTCCCCAGTGCGGTAGCGGCGAGACCTATTTGCTGCAGGGCCAAGAGGTAATGATCAAACAGATCGAGACCCCCGACGAGGACCCGGCAGACGCTGCTCCTGACGGCCTCTCCGACGCCCCCGATGCCGTCGACGCCGCCAACCCTCTCCACATCGCCTAACATCCAATGACTGCATGGGCTAGAGTTCAAAACATATTTGCTTCGGTTAGTCAAGTCATGTCTGTTTAAACAAAATGGCGGCACGCAGGCGCATTGGGATCCACCTAAAAGCGGTCTTAACGAACAGTGCACCTTTATATGTCTTTGAAAGCAATCAGCAAATCACGTTTTAGCAGGCAATAAGCTGTAAACCGGCAACGTAATCAATTTGTAACAAACTTAGACGTTTAAACAAATAATGCAACCTTTTGCGAATTTAGCTATAATTCCACAATCCAAACAGGTATACTTCCTTCATGTCGTGTAGGAAATACGTAGACAAAAAGGAGGTTATGTGATGGTAAGTATTGTTCTTGCTAGCCACGGGGACTTGGCAGCTGGAATCAAGCAGACGGGCTCGATGGTCTTTGGCGATCAGCCGTCTGTTGCCGTGGTCTCGCTCGAGCCGAGCATGGGCCCCGACGACTTCCGTGCTAAGGTCGAGGAAGCAATCGCTTCCTTCGAGGACCAGGAGCAGGTGCTCTTCCTCGTTGATCTGTGGGGCGGCACGCCGTTCAACCAGATTAGCGGGCTCATCGAGGGCCATGATTCCTGGGCTATCGTCACCGGTGTCAACCTGCCTATGCTCATCGAGGCATATTCGCAGCGCTTTGACGCAAAGAACACTGCACATGCGATCGCAAAACATCTCGTGACTGAGGCTAAGGCTGGCGTGCGCGTCAAGCCCGAGTCTCTGGAGCCCGAGGAGAAGAAGCCGGCTGCGGCCGCCGCTGCTCCTGCAGGCGCCATCCCTCCGGGAACGGTCATCGGCGATGGGCACATCAAGATCGCCCACGTCCGTATCGACACCCGTCTGCTTCATGGTCAGGTGGCCACCACGTGGACCAAGCAGATCAACCCCAACCGCATCATCGTGGTTTCCGACGGCGTTGCTCACGACGAGCTCCGCAAGACCATGATCGAGCAGGCTGCCCCTCCGGGAGTCCATGCCAACGTCGTGCCCATCAAGAAGATGGCCGAGGTCGTCAAGGACACGCGCTTTGGTGACACCAAGGCCATGCTGCTCTTCGAGAACCCGCAGGATCTGCTTAAGGCCATCGAGGCCGGCGTCGACATCAAGGAAGTCAACATCGGTTCCATGGCTCACTCCAAGGGCAAGGTCGTCGTCACCAACGCCGTCGCTATGGGCGATGACGACGTTAAGACCCTCGAGGCCCTCAAGGCCAAGGGCGTCAAGTTCGAGGTCCGCAAGGTTCCTTCGGATTCCTCCGAGGATCTCGACGCCATGTTGAAGAAAGCTAAGGCCGAACTGGCCGCTCAAGCATAGTAAAGGAGGGTCCGATACATGTCTGCAATCACTATTCTGCTTGTTGCGATTGTCGCGTTGCTTGCCGGTATGGAAGGCATTCTGGATGAGTTCCAGTTCCATCAGCCGCTCGTGGCATGCACGCTTATCGGTCTCGTAACCGGTCACCTTCAGGAGGGCATCCTCCTGGGCGGTTCGCTCCAGATGATGGCCCTTGGCTGGGCTAACGTCGGCGCCGCCGTCGCGCCTGATGCCGCTCTGGCTTCGGTCGCTTCTTCGATCATCATGGTGCTCGCCCTCAACGGTGGCGCCACCGATTCGGCCAAGGCCGTTACCGCCGCCATCGCCGTCGCCGTCCCGCTGTCGGTCGCTGGCCTGTTCCTGACCATGATCTGCCGTACCCTGGCTACCGCTATCGCTCACGCCATGGACGGTTGCGCCGAGAAGGGCGACTTCTCCGGCATCGAGCGCTGGCAGTACGCTGCCATCCTCATGCAGGGCCTTCGTATCGCCATCCCGGCAGTACTTCTGTGTGTTATCCCGGCCGAGGCTGTTACCAACGCGCTTAACGCTATGCCCGACTGGCTGTCCGGCGGCATGGCTGTCGGCGGCGGCATGGTCGCTTCCGTCGGTTACGCCATGGTCATCAACATGATGGCCACCAAGGAGACCTGGCCGTTCTTCATCCTCGGCTTTGTCCTTGCTGCCATCCCTCAGCTCACGCTGATCGCCCTTGGCCTCATCGGCATCTCCCTTGCCCTCATCTACCTTGGCCTTAAGGATCTGGCCAAGCAGGGTGGCGGCACGGGCGGTGGCTCCGGTGACCCGCTCGGCGACATTCTGAACGATTACGAGTAGGAGGGGAGTGATACATATGGCAGAGAACAAGATTCAGCTCACCAAGGCTGACCGCAAGAAGGTTTGCTTCCGTCATCAGTTCCTTCAGGGCTCGTGGAACTACGAGCGTATGCAGAACGGCGGCTGGTGCTTCGCAATGATCCCTGCGATCAAGAAGCTCTACACCAACAAGGATGACCAGATTGCCGCTCTTAAGCGCCACCTGGAGTTCTATAACACCCATCCCTATGTTTCCGCCCCCGTCATTGGCGTCACCCTCGCTCTCGAGGAGGAGCGCGCCAACGGTGCTCCGATCGACGACGTCGCCATTCAGGGCGTCAAGGTCGGTATGATGGGCCCGCTCGCCGGCGTCGGCGACCCCGCCTTCTGGTTCACCCTTCGCCCGATTCTGGGCGCTCTGGGCGCTTCCCTGGCCCTGTCCGGCAGCATCGCCGGTCCGCTGCTGTTCTTCTTCGCGTGGAACATCATCCGTTACGCCTTCCTGTGGTACACGCAGGAGTTTGGCTACAAGGTCGGCTCCTCCATCGCCAAGGACCTCTCCGGCGGTCTGATGGGCAAGGTCACCGAGGGTGCATCCATCCTGGGTATGTTCATCATCGGCGCCCTGGTCGAGCGCTGGGTGTCCATCTCCTTCACCCCGGTCGTCTCCAAGGTCACGCAGTCTGCTGGCGCCTTTATCGACTGGGCTAACCTGCCCTCCGGTTCTGAGGGTGTCAAGGAAGCACTGACGATGTACAACTCCATCGGTGCTAACGCCCTTGATCAGGTGAAGGTCACCACGCTTCAGGCCAACCTCGATCAGCTCATCCCCGGCCTTGCCGCCGTGTGCCTGACCCTGCTGGTCTGCAAGCTCCTCAAGAAGAAGGTCAGCCCGATCGTCATCATCCTGGCTCTCTTCGCCATCGGCATCATCGGTCGCGTCTGCGGCTTCATGTAAGCACGTTTCGGCTTAAGACCGAGAGTTGCTAGGTAAGGGCTTTTGAGCCATTGAAACGGACCGCACCCGGTGGGTACACTGGATGCGGTCCGATTGTTTTATTTGGAGGGCGAGGTGCGCATGGCGCAATCTCAGAACAGCACGGTCGATCTGGCAACGCCGGCAACCTGCCTGATGGGGCTTACCAGCCACGGCAACGTGATGGTGGGCAATAAGGCGTTTGAGTACTATAACGAGCGCAATCCCGAGGATTATATTCAAATCCCGTGGGACGAGGTCGACTATATTGCCGCCGAGGTTTTGCGCGGCACCAAGAAGATTACGCGTTTTGCCATCTTCACCAAGGACAACGGTCACTTTACGTTTTCGACGCGCGATGACAAAGAGACGCTTCGTGCTGTTCGCAAGTACGTCGACGAGGATAAGCTCGTGCGTTCGCCCGACTTTATCGATGTGACGGCCAAGGGCGCCAAGAGCATCCCCTCCGTCATCAAAAACCTCTTCCACAAAGGCAACTAGTCGCCTCCGACGTTCTTAAACGACTAGTCATTAAAGAACGTCCCCAATGACTATCCCGCGACGATAGTGCAAATCTGCTACACTAGTACAGCATGCCTCCGTAGCTCAGGGGATAGAGCACCGCTCTCCTAAAGCGGGTGTCGACGGTTCGAATCCGCCCGGGGGCACCAGAAGTAAATGCAGGTCAGACGGTATAAATCGTCTGACCTGCTTTCTTATATAAGGGCATCGTTAACGTCAGTTGGGTAGAATTTGGGTAGAAAGTTTTTTTGTGAAGGGCCATGCCCAAAGTCCGGTTTTCAACCCTTTCCACAGCCTACGGGCTTATAAGAAGCCCCTCGGCCATGGAAAGCGTTGAAAACCTAGGGTGACGTTGCTGTGAGATGGGCGAGTTTCCAACAGTCCCCGGCGTCTTCGGGTTTCGCCTGGGACCCTGCGACACCGTGGACCGTCGAAAACTCGCCCTTCCGCTTGGAAGAGGGCTTTTACCCCTTAAAATTGTCCGAAAGTGACGACGACGCAGGAGGTCCGGTATGCCTGCCAGCAAGAAAGAGGCAAAGGAGTTCGTCAAACGGTGGAAGAAGCGCCTCGGTGCCATCCCCGTAGGCTCCAACAACGAGCAGCAGGATACGCAGAAGTTCTGGGTCGACCTGCTCATCAACGTCCTGGGCATCCCGTCCAACACCATAGACAGCTTCGTCGACTTCGAGCGCAAGGTGAGAGGCCGTCGCATCGACGTGTTCGTCTCCGACCACAACTTCCTCTGCGAGCAGAAGTCGTGGGGCATCGACCTCGACAAGCCAGAACCCAGGAACGGCGGCATGGAGACGCCGCTCCAGCAGGCCATGTGGTACGCGCGGCACCTGCCGTACTCCGAGCGCCCCCGCTGGGTGATGACGTGCAACTTCGGGACCTTCCGCCTCTACGATCTCGACAACGAGCGGCCCGAGGACACCGTGCAGGAGTTCTCCCTCGAAGAGCTCCCGGACAGCCTGTATCTCCTGTCCTTCCTGACCTCCAACGAGACGAGCCGCCTGCACAAGGAACAGCAGCTCTCCATCGAGGCTGGGGCCTACGTCTCCAGGCTCTACGATGCCCTTGCCAAGCAGTACCACCACATTGAGGAAAAGGACGAGCGGGCACAAGAGGAGCAGCGCTCCCTCAACGTGCTCATCACCCGAATCATCTTTCTGCTCTACGCCGAGGACGCCGACCTCCTGCAATCGCACCAGGCGTTCGGCAGGTACTGCGAGGGAGACCCCGCGAAGCTCCGCCGAAAACTGGTCGATTTGTTTGAGACGATCGACACGCCCCTAGAGCAGAGGGACGAGTACATGGACGAGGACCTCGCGGCCTTCCCCTACGTGAACGGCGGTCTGTTCTCCGACTCCTCCATCATCGTCCCGCAGATGACCCCGGAGATCCTCGAGGCCATCACCGACGCGTCCCAGGACTTCGACTGGCGCGAGATCTCGGGCGTCATCTTCGGCGGCGTGTTCGAGGGCACGCTGAACCCCGAGACGCGCCACGCCGGGGGCATGCACTACACGAGCGTCGAGAACATCGAGCGCTGCCTCAAGCCGCTCTTCCTCGACGAGCTGTGGGACGAACTGCACGAGGCCGAGGGCGAGAAGACAGCTGCCAAGCGCAAGCAGGCCCTGGCGAGGCTGCACGACAAGGTGGCCTCCATCACCATCGGCGACCCGGCATGCGGCTCGGGCAACTTCCTTACCGAGGCGTACCGGCAGCTGCGCACCATCGAGAACCGAATCATCGAGGACGAGCTCAGCGAGGAGACCGGCAATGCGGGGCAGACGTCCCTCGTCGTTGCGCAAGACAGCCCTGTCCGCGTGTCCCTGGACCAGCTGTACGGCATCGAGATAAACGACTTCGCCGTCTCGGTTGCTAAGACCGCCCTTTGGATCACCGAGGAGCAGATGCTCCGAAAGACGCAGGAGATATACGTCGACTACGACTTCGACTTCCTGCCGCTCAGGAGTCTCAGCAACCTCCATGAGGGCAACGCCCTCAAGACCGATTGGTCCGAGGTGTTCCCCGACGACCTCACCTACCTCGTGGGCAATCCGCCCTTCCTCGGGGCCCGCAACCAGTCCAAGGAGCAGAAGGCGGAGCTCCTCGAGGTCTTCGACGGAGCGAAGAACGCAGGCAACATCGACTACTGCGGGGCCTGGTACATGAAGGCCGCGAGGTTCACGCAGGGAAAGCGCACGCGCTGCGCCCTGGTCTCTACCAACTCGATATGTCAGGGCGAGCAGGTTGCCAACCTCTGGAAACCCCTGTACGACCTGGGTATCCACATCGACTTCGCGCACAACACGTTCAGGTGGGACAACGAGGCCGCGGACAAGGCACACGTGTTCTGTGTCATCGTCGGGTTCTCCCGCGAGTCGGGGACCAAGACGCTCTTCTACCACGCGACCCCGGACAGCGACGAAGAACAGATTCACACGGCTCGAATCAATGCGTATCTGAAAGACGCTCCGGACGTTTTTGTCTACAGCAGAAGTAAGCCATTATCAGATGTTCCAGAAATGGGAATAGGCTCCCAGCCTATAGACGACGGCAATTACCTTTTTACTGATGAGCAGAAAATCGAATTCTTGCAAAGTGAACCTGGTGCAGAGAAATTCTTTCACAAGTGGCTTGGATCACAAGAATTTATCCGTGGCAAAAGCCGTTGGTGTTTATGGCTTGGGAACGCAAATTGGGATGAGCTAAAGAATCTGCCTAAATGCAGGGAAAGGGTTGAAGCGGTACGCCGGTATCGGCTCAAGAGCAAGAGAAGTCAGACCGTTAAGGCTGCGGAGCGCCCTGCCCATTTTGGAACTGAAATCCTGTCGGATACAGATTCAATTTTGATACCAGAGGTTTCATCAAGCCGAAGGCGATATATCCCAATGGGGTTCGTCGATGCTGAGGTCTTTTGTAGCAATAAAGTTCGTCTTATCCCAAATGCAACTCTCTATCAATATGGGGTGTTGCAGTCCCAATTTCATAATGCATGGGTTAGGGTCGTGACCGGAAGACTGAAAGATGATTATCAGTACTCGGCCGGTATTGACTACAACAACTTCGTCTGGCCCGAGTCCGCGGAATCCCAACGCGAGGAAGTCGAGCGCTGCGCCCAGGCCGTGCTCGATGCCCGTGACGCCCAAGAGGGTGCGACGCTCGCGGACATGTACGATCCAAAGAACGAAACGTTCTTCCCCGAGCTGATGTCTGCGCATAAGGCGCTCAACGCTGCTGTCGAAGCTGCCTATGGCGTCGACTTCGGTGGGGACGAGGAGAAGATAGTCGCCCATCTTTTCAACCTGTACGCCAAGAAGGTCGGTGAACTATAGTGCCAAAT
>SKFA01001925.1_pt1 | contig 11111 bp, 9 predicted proteins | sample 4820291 | NCBI WGS metagenome assembly SKFA01 (sample SAMN11008795, study PRJNA524170) | human gut metagenome | isolation source: fecal sample from pouch patient p30 | place: Israel: Tel-Aviv | reverse complement strand
AGTTCGGGCTGCTGGCCTTTGAAAGCCTGCTGGGCGTTGCCATGGGCAGCATCCTGCTGGTGCCTGCGGTGCTCTCCATTTTGCAGAACCCGCGCACCATCGACCTTTCCTCCGGCTGGGGCTTTCTGACCTACAGCAAGGTGCAGCAGTACCTTGCAATTCTCGTCAGCTGGATCATGCCGCCGGATTCTCCCTACCTCACATCCATCTGGTCGGAGGGCGTGATCAAGTGGACCAGCATGTCGGCCTATCTGCCGCTGTGCAGTCTGGCCGGTGCCGTGGCCTACTGGAAAGCAAAGTGCGGCGACAGTAAAAAGCGCATCGTGGGCACCTGCGCCGTGTTCGCACTGGTGCCCATCCTGAACAGTGCGTTCTACGCCCTCAATTCCAGCTACTATGCGCGCTGGTACTATATGCCGGTGCTGGTGCTGGCCGCAATGACCGTGAACGCGCTGGAAGACCACAACACCGATCTGGACAGCCCGGCCCGCGGCATCAGCTGGCTGATGATCGCCACGGTGGCCTTTGCGGTGGTGCCGGTGCAGGACAGCGACACCGGCAGCTGGTCGTTCGGCGTGCTCAAGAACCCCGGTCAGTACTGTGCGGTGCTGGGCTTTGGCCTGCTGGGCCTGCTGCTGTACCGCTATCTCTGCCAGAAGTGGCGGGGCGACAGCCGCTTTGCCCAGCGCCTGACGGCGGCAGTGCTGGCGTTTGCCTTCCTGTTCAGCGTGATGCACATCGGCATTGGCAAGTTCGGCCAGTGGTATACCGACAGCGACCTTGTGAAGCAGGACACCAACGCCCTGCTGTTGAAAAACGACCTGTCCGAAGGCGATTACCGCGTGGATACGTACAAGATCCACGACAACATCGGCATGTGGCTGGATAAGAGCTGCCTGCAGTATTTTGGCAGCACGGCAGCCCCCAGCATCCTCAGCTTCTACCCGGCGCTGGGGGTCAAGCGGGATGTGCGCAGTGAGCCGGAGCTTTCCAATTATGCACTGCGGGGCCTTTTGAGTGTGGAGTACCTTATCACCACACCGGAAAAGCAGACTGACTTTGAAAACGAAGCCGACGACGGCTGGGAATATGCCTTTGCAAAGGACGGCTATGCGGTCTACCGCAACACGAACTACGTGCCCATGGGCTTTGCCTATGACTATTACCTCACCCAGACCGAGTACGAGGAGACAGCCAAGGCCACCCGCGCAAACCTCCTGATGCGTGCACTGGTGCTTACCGACGAGGATGCTGCAGTCTACGGCAAGTACCTCACCCATCTGCCGGAAGACAGACGGGAGGAGCTGTACTATGAGTCCTACGTGCAGGACTGCCGCGAGCGCCGTGCCACGGCTACCAGTGTGTTCCAGATGAACAATTCGGGCTTCCACGCCGAGATCACGCTGGAAAAAGAGAACCTCGTGTTCTTCTCCGTGCCTTACGATGACGGCTTTACGGCCTATGTCAACGGGCAGGAGGCCGACATTGTGGAGGTGGATGAGGGATTGATGGCTGTGCTGTGCCCGGCAGGTGAAAACAGCATCGATTTTGTCTACCAGCCCGACGGCATCCGGCTGAGCCGTGCGCTGACTTTGGGCGGCATTGTGGTATGGCTGGCGTACACGGCGTACTTCGTCTGGCGCAAGCGCCGCACAAAGCGGGCCTGATGCACGGAAGAATGACTTTGTGCTGCAGAAAAAAGAAATTTTTGAAATTTCCTCTTGACTTTATGCCAATAAAGCGTATAATGCAATCAAACCGATGAGGCGGAAGAGAACCTGCACAGCGCATCTTCAGTGAGCCCGGACAGTGAAAACGGGCGAGAGCGGGGCAGAGCTTCGTGGGCCGCCGAGGGCCGGGCAAATGGGCAGCAAGCCTTAGTAGCTTTGGACGGAAGTCTCCGTTACAGGACAGGGGAGTGTTGGCTCTCCGTGAGAGGCTCTGCAGTTTGCAAAGCAGGGCAAGCAAGGTGGCACCGCAGAATCGAACTTTACCGATCCTGTCCTTGTGGATAACACACAGGGACAGGGTCGTTTTTATTTGTAAGACCCGTCCCGCAAAGGGAGCGGGTCTTTTACTTTTGCCGCCCGCTCCGGGAAAGGAGCTAACTGTTATGAAAAACGTTACCATGATCTCCCGCCGCAGCTTCCTCAAGGCCGCTATGGCTGCTTCCGCCGTTTCTGCACTGGCATTCACCGGCTGCGGCGGCTCCGCTTCCAGCACCGTGGCTGCATCTTCCACTGCTTCTTCCGCTGCCGCTTCCGCAGCAGCCGAGGGTGGCCAGACCTTCAAGGTTGGCATCGTCAACTATGTGGATCATGCTTCCCTCAACCAGATCGTGGAATCTGTGGAGAGCCGTCTGGATGAGCTGGGGGCAGAGAAGGGCGTTACCTTCGACTACGCCGACTACTACGCAAATGCACAGGCTGACCAGTCCAACCTGAACCAGATCGGTGCCGACCTCGTAGGGGACGGCGTGGATGTGATCGTGGCTGTGGCTACCCCCACCGCCGCAACCATGCTGGCCGCTGTGGAGGATACCGATATCCCCGTTGTCTACTCTGCTGTCACCGACCCCGCCGCTGCAGGCTTTGACGGCGAGGAGAACATCACCGGCACCTCCGACGCACTGAACACCGAGGCCATCATGAAGCTGATCACCGCTGTCAACCCGGATATTGACACCATCGGCCTGCTGTACGACCTGAGTCAGGATGCCTCCACCCAGGCCATTGCCGATGCCAAGGCTTTCTGTGATGCCAACGGCATCAAGTACATTGAGAAGAACGGCACCACCACCGCTGAGGTGCAGATGGCCGCTGAGGCCCTCATCGCCGCCGGTGTCAAGGCTGTCTTCACCCCCACTGATAACACCGTCATGACCGCTGAGCTGTCCATCTACGAGACCTTCACCGAGGCAGGCGTCCAGCACTACACCGGTGCCGACAGCTTTGCACTGAACGGGGCCTTTGTGGGCTACGGCGTGGATTACGTCCAGCTGGGCGAAGCCACTGCCGATATGGTGGCAGAGCTGCTGTGCGAGGGCAAGACCACTGCAGACCTGCCCTACCAGACCTTTGATAACGGTATCGTCACCATCAACACCGAGACCTGCGAAGCGCTGGGCCTTGACCTCGACACCGTGAAGGAAGCCTTCAAGCCCTACTGCACCGAGATCGTGGAAGTGACCACCGCAGAGAACTTCTCTTAAAAAAGTACCCTCTCAGTCAAAACCTGACGGTTTTGCCAGCTCCCCCGAAGGGGGAGCTTTTGGCGGCTTTAGAAAAAGTTTTCGATTCAATTGCAAAGTGTGCAGCTTTGCCAGAGGCTCTCCCTTTGGGAGAGCTGGCGCGTAAGCGCCTGAGAGGGCGAGGACGCCGCCCACAGCGCCGCGCTTTCGCAGAAAGCGGCGCTGCAAATGCCGTTTTCCGTCACGACCCTACTCGTGAAAAGGGGATTCAGAAAAGCCCGCAGGCTTTTCTGAATCCCGAATAAAAACCCAATTCCGCTGAATATGGCCAGAGCAAAAGCGGAGGCCATTTTAAATCGTCCAATCAAAAAGAAACATAAAAGGAGCACACACATGCTGGCGAGTATCTTTTCGCTCAACGTCCTACAGACGGCGCTGGAACTGGGCTGTATCTATGCCCTGGTGGCGCTGGCACTGTTCCTGAGCTATTCCATCCTGAACATCGCAGACCTTTCCACTGACGGCTGCTTCACGCTGGGCTGCGCCGTGGCCTGTCAGGTAGCACTGACCGGCCACCCCATTCTGGCCCTGTTCGCAGCCATGGCGGCAGGTGTGTGCTCCGGCTTTGTTACGGCTTTTCTGCAGACCCGCCTTGGCGTGGAGAGCATCATGGCAGGCATCATCGTCAACACCGGCCTTTACACCATCAATCTGGCCGTGATGGGCTTTTCCTCCACCATGTCGCTGGTCAAGACCCCTACCATCTTCTCCATGGCAAAAACTTCGCTGGGCTTTCTGGGCAGCTGGTACAAGCTGGCGCTGGCGGCAGTTGTCATTGCCATCGCCTGCGCGGCGATGCTGGGCTTTCTGGGCACGCGGCTGGGGCTTTCCATCCGCGCCACCGGCGATAACGCTGCCATGGTGCGTGCTTCCAGCATCAACCCCGCCTTTACCATCACGGTGGGTCTGTGCGTGTCCGGTGCGTTGTGTGCACTGTCCGGCGGGCTGCTGGCACAGTACCAGAAAAGCTGCGATATCAACGTAGGCACCGGCATGGTGACCATTGCACTGGCTTCCCTCATCATCGGCGAGACGCTGGTGGGCAAGCGCACCATGCTGCGCCGCATCCTTGGCGTGGTGTTCGGCAGCTGCCTGTACCGCTTTATCGTGGCGGTGGCGCTGCGGTTCAACGTGCCCGCCGCCGCCATGAAGCTGGTTTCTGCCATCATTGTGGCAGTGGCCATCTCCATGCCCGCCATCCGGGAGCACTTCGCCTTTGAAAAGCGGCGGCACGCTGCCCGTGCCCGCCGCACCGTGACCAACAGGGAGGGACAGTAACATGGAAATGCTGCAGCTGAACGACCTGCACAAGACTTTTAACCCCGGCACCGTCAACGAAAAGGTAGCGCTGAATGGCGTAAGCCTGCAAATGGAGGCCGGAGATTTTGCCACCATCGTAGGCTCCAACGGTGCGGGCAAATCCACCCTGTTCAACGCCATCACCGGCGGCTTTATTGCCGACGAGGGCAGCATTCTGCTGGGCGGACAGGACATCACCTTTGCGCCGGAGCACCAGCGCAGCAAGGTCATCGGACATCTGTTCCAGGACCCGCTCAAGGGCACCGCGCCCAACATGACCATTGAGGAAAATCTGGCGCTGGCCTACCTGCGGGCAGGCACCGCGCCCAACGCCATCTTCTCCCGCATCTCCCGCAAGGATAAGGCGCTCTTCCGCGAAAAGCTGGCCCTGCTGGACATGGGCCTTGAGGACCGCATGAAGCAGCCGGTGGGGCTGCTGTCCGGCGGCCAGCGGCAGGCGCTGACCCTGCTCATGGCTACGCTGGTCACCCCCAAGCTGCTGCTGCTGGACGAGCACACCGCCGCGCTGGACCCCGCCACCGCCGAAAAGGTGCTGGCGCTGACCAAGAGCATCGTGGCCGAGAAAAAAATCACCTGCCTGATGGTGACCCACAATATGCATCAGGCGCTGGAGCTGGGCAACCGCACCCTGATGATGGACGCCGGGCGCATCGTGTTTGACGTAAAGGGCGCAGAGCGCAGCAAGATGACCGTGGACGATTTGCTGGAAAAGTTCCGCGAGAACGCGGGCAAAAATCTGGATAATGACCGCATCCTGCTGAGCAAGGTGGAGAAATAAAAAATTTTTACCAGAGGTGTCGTATGATAAAAATTGCGTTTTTTGATGTAGATGGAACCTTGCTCAAGCTGGGCAGCAAAGAGCCATCCCCCAAAACTGTGCAGGCTTTACAGCAGCTGCAGGCAAACGGGGTCTTGTTGTGCATGGCGACCGGCAGAGGCTATCTCTCCATCCCGCATTTTGAAGGTGTCGATTTTGATATCTGGCTGACCTTCAACGGCTCCTATGTCCGCAGTAAGGATACCGTGCTCTTCAAAAATCCGCTGGACGCTGACGACAAACACAGAATTCTGCAAAATCTGAAGCAGATGCACCGGGCAGCTGCTATCAGCAACGAACACTTTATCGTAACAAACGGGACAGACCCCGATCTGGCACAATACTTTTCCTTTGGCAGCGAAAAGCTGGTGATCTCCGAGCATTTTGATGCGCTGTGCGAGGAGGAGATCTATCAGATCATGTGCTCCTGCAACAGCACCGAATACGCACAGATCTTACAGGGGACGCACGCCACACAGATCACCGCATGGTGGGACAAGGCAGTTGATATCATTCCGCTCTCCTGCGGTAAGGGAAACGCTGTAAGGGCGGTCTTGGCGCATTATGGATTTTCAAAGTCCGAAGCCATTGCCTTTGGGGACGGACGGAACGACATTGAAATGCTGGAAGCGGTCGGCACAGGTGTCGCCATGGGAAACGCGCTCGAGGAGGTCAAGGCCAGAGCTGCCGTCCTCTGCCGCTCTGTGGAAGAGGACGGGGTCTATCATTACTGCCTTGAAAACCACCTTATCTGAGGGAGACTTCCTTCTATGCTGTGTTCCTTCTCGTAAAAGCGAAAAAGGCCTGCTGCACCGGCACGATGCAGCAGACCTTTTTAACTTTTATTCCTTTACCACAGGCGAATGACCTTGATGACGCCCTCGGCTTTATCACGGGCCAGCTCCAGATGGTGCTGCAGCGCCATGGCTGCACCGTCCCAGTTGTCAGACAGGGCAGCATCCAGAATCTGCAGATGCTCCTCACAGGTCTGCTCCTGATTGATCATGCTCACCTTGCCGGTCATGATGCGGAAGCGGGTGTTCAGGCCGGTGATGCGGTCGTAGGCAGAGCGCAGATACTTGTTGGGCAGGGTGCTCATCAGCAGCTCATGGAAGTCATCGTCCGACTCGCAGAAGTCCTCGATGCGCTCGCTGTGGTGCATCAGCTCGGCGTAGGCCTCCAGCTGCTCCCGGGGGATGGCATTGCCGTAAGTACGCAGTGCGTAGGGCTCCACCAAAAGACGCATCTCAAACATGCTGTGCACGTCCTCTTCGGTGATGCCGGAGACCATCAGACCCTTTTTGGGCAGAATGGTGATCAGCCCCTCCTGCTCCAGACGCCCCAGCGCATCCCGCATGGGGGTGCGGCTGATGTTGCCCATCTCGGCGCAGAGTTTCTGCTCATTCAAAAACTCGTTGGGGCGGTACTCGCAGTTCAAGATCTTGGTTTTGAGGTACTGGTACGCTTGCAGCTTCAGGCTGAGCTTTGCCTGTGCGTCCTGCTCTTTCATAAGCACACTCTCCTATTCTTCTTCTCCAAAAACGTCCGAACCGGCAGCGCAAACCCACCGCTGCCGGCTTCTTCTTCTCCATGTTCAGCCAGCTTGTATCCCGGCTGCAATCCAACCACTTTATCCAGTATATTATTTCACATTAGGGCATTTTTTACAAGACTTTTTGCTTAACTTTGGCTTGTTTTCCGTTTTATACAAAGATTACGCCTCGATTTTGCTACTTTTTACAATGTTTTTTGTGCTTGTCGCCAAACAGCCCCACTTTCCGCCCGCTTCTTTTGCATCCAAGCGCAAACTGTGCTACAATAGAGGTAAAAAACAACACATCTACACCGGAAAGGACCGAAACTCTCATGGCACGAAGCGATGGCTACAACACCCGCACCCGGCAACTCATCTTAGACTACCTCATCAACAACCGTCAGCACGCAGTAAGTGCCTCCAACATTCTGGAGCATCTGGAGGCGCAGGGCGCAAGCCCCAACCCCACCACTGTATACCGCTATCTGGACAAGCTTGCCGGCGAGCAGCGCATTATGAAATATGTAGCCGATAAAGGCGAGCGGGCGGTGTTCCAGTATGTGGACGAGGGGCGCCATTGCCGGGAGCACCTGCACCTCAAGTGCGTGCAGTGCGGGCGCATCTATCACTTGGACTGCCATTTTATGGATGAGGTGCGCGCTCACCTGATGGCAGAGCACGGCTTTACCCTGCAATGCGAGGGCAGTGTGCTGTACGGGCTGTGCCGTCATTGCGCGCAGAACGCGGCACCGTCCGCAGCGGAAGAACAGCCTGCAAAAAAATGCGCCTGCTGTGTTGACACGGACAAAAACCCGTGATACAATGCAGACAATAAAAGTGTTGACCGGGAAAAGTAAGGCCTCAGGTTTTTCTTACAGAGAGTGCGGGATGCTGGAAGCCGCGCAGAAAACGAAGCCCGAAGAACACCCGTGAGCCGCTCCCTGAACCTGCATGCGCAGCAGTAGGGGCAGACGTGCGCCGCTCGTTATCGCGGCAGTGCTTTCAACGGGGAGAGCGCACAAAAGTGACCGGCGTATTGCGTATGCCGGTAATTTAGGTGGCACCACGGATACGGCAGCATATTCGTCCTAGGACTATGGGATGAATTTGCTGCCGTATTTTTTTTATTTTAAGAGGGGTAAGAAGTATGTGCTGTGTTATGGGTTATACGGGGCACGACCTGAGTGCCGAAAAGTTCAAAGAGTATCTGCTGCGCACCGTGGACCGCGGACCGGACGACCAGCGGGTGGTGGAGGGTCCCTACGGCCTGATGGGCTTTGGGCGGCTTGCCATCATGGGACTGACCCCGGAGGGGATGCAGCCCTTTTACCGGGGCGCTGACTGCGTGGTGTGCAACGGCGAGCTGTACGGCTTCCGGTTCGAAAAAGAGATCTTAAAGCGCCGTGGCTACAAGTTCTGCTCCGACTGCGACTGCGAGATCCTGCTGCCGCTGTACTACGAGTACGGGCTGGATATGTTCCGCCACATGGACGCGGAGTTTGCGCTGATCCTGTACGATTCCCGCAAGGATCGGCTCATCGCCGCCCGCGACCCCATCGGCATCCGTCCGCTGTTCTACGGCTACTCCAAGTCCAGCCACAAGATCGCCTTTTCCTCCGAGATGCGCAACCTCATCGGCTGGTGCGATGATATCCGTCCCTTCCCCATTGGCAGCTACTACTGCGACGGCCGCTTTGTGCGCTACGAGGACATTGCCGATGTGCCTGCCCCCATGCAGGACGATATGCCCACCATCCTGCAGAACATCCGCGAGAAGCTGATCGCCGGTGTGGAAAAGCGGCTGGACGCCGATGCACCCGTGGGCTTCCTGCTTTCCGGCGGTCTGGATTCCTCGCTGGTGTGCTCCATTGCCGCCAAGAAGCTGGGCAAGCCCATCCGCACCTTTGCCATCGGCATGGACACCGATGCCATCGACCTGAAATATGCCCGCCAGACCGCGGACTATCTGGGCAGCGAGCACCACGAGATCATCATCAACCGTGAGATGGTGCTCAGCAGCCTGGAAGAGGTCATCCGCCTGCTGGGCACCTGGGACATCACCACCATCCGCGCCAGCATGGGCATGTACCTGCTGTGCAAGGCCATCCACGAGCAGACCGATGTGCGCGTGCTGCTGACCGGCGAGATCTCGGACGAGCTGTTCGGCTACAAATACACCGACTACGCCCCCACCGCCGATGCCTTCCAGCAGGAGAGCCAGAAGCGCATCCGGGAGCTGTACATGTACGATGTGCTGCGCGCCGACCGCTGCATCTCCTCCAACAGCATCGAAGCCCGCGTGCCCTTTGGCGACTTGGATTTTGTGCGCTACGTCATGGCCATCGACCCGGAAAAGAAGCTGAACCGCTACGGCAAGGGCAAGTACCTGCTGCGCAAGGCCTTTGAGGGCGACTGGCTGCCGCCGGAGATCCTGTGGCGCGAAAAGGCCGCCTTCTCGGACGCCGTAGGCCACAGCATGGTGGACGACATCAAGGAATACGCCGAGAGCCTGTACACCGACGAGGAGTTCCAGATGCGCCGGGCAAACTACTCGGCACACTGCATGCCCTTTACCAAGGAGAGCCTGTTCTACCGCGAGATTTTCGAGAAATACTACCACGACCAGAGCCGCACCATCGTGGGCTTCTGGATGCCCAACAAGGCATGGCCGGGCTGCAACGTCAACGACCCCTCCGCCCGTGTGCTGGCAAACTACGGTGCTTCGGGCGTGTAATCCTCTGAGACCCGCAGGTTATCTTGCGGAGTTCCACTTTTTGCTCGATATTACGTCCAGAATCGAACATCGCACGCTTTGCGGAGTTCGACTTTCGTGCGAAGTTGGAACACCGCAAACCTTGCGGAGTTCCAATTTAAGACGATATTACATCAAATATTTGGAACATCGCAAGATGTTTTACCACAGTAGCGCAGCTGTAAGAGCATAACAAAGCAGGCACGCATTTCCGGCTTTTCCGGGTGCGTGCCTGCTTTTATTTTGATGTTGTTTTTCAGCTGCCGGAGGTTGCCAGCGCCAGCGCACCCACGAGGACGGCGAAACCGCCAAGGACGCCGAGGGCGATCTTTACCTCATCGGCCTCGATCTGTTCCTGGATCGCCACCTGCGTGCCGCAGTAGACATTGCAGCAGGCGCTGTGGCCGTCCGGGGTGGTGGCGGTGATCAGGGTCTCCCCGTCCCCCACCGCCGTTACCAGACCAAAGGGGTCTACGGTGGCGGCGGCAGGGTTGCTGGTAGTCCAGGTGATGGGTACTGCGTCACCGTTCTCCACGGCTACGGAAGCTCTCAGGGCCGCCGTGCCGCCGATGTTCTCCAGATACAGCCGCTCCTGGTTCAGGGTCACCCGGCCCACGTTGGACACCACCGTTACGTCACACCGCAGGGTGGTGGTGTAGGTGTTGGCCACGATGGTGGTCTTGCCGGGCTTCTGGGCCGTTACGAGGCCGTTGCGGTCCACCGTCGCCACAGCGGGGTTGGTGCTGTACCACTGGTACACCCAGTCGTCGGGGGCGGCGCTGGACAGATAGAGCTGATAGACCGGGTTCCGGTCATTGTACTCGATCTCCATATCCAGCCAGCTCTGGTTCAGGCGGCTCTCTGCCGCCGCGGTATTTTCTTCGTCCAGTATTGCCGTGGGTGCCGCCGCAGCTGCACTCAGAGGGCCGGCCGCAGCGCCGAAGAGCAGTGTCACTGCCAGAGCGGCAGCAAGATGGGCTAAATGTTTTTTCATCCGATGTTCCTCACAGTCTTGCGGGGCGCTGATCGGCGCGGCCCGCAGTCCACCAAAAATCTCTTGCGTTCCGGGACAGAGCGCCGCAGCTCGTTCCCGTTCTTACCTTTTATTATATCATCCCGCCGCTGCGTGAGCAAATAAAAGCTCTTGCGCAGTTTTTGTGCAGATGTTACAATAAGGGCAGCAAGTATTTCGGTCAACAACAGGAGGAACTCATCATGGTAAAGCACATCATTCTCTGGCAGCTCAAAGACGAATATTCCGACGCCGAAAAGGCAGACATCAAGGCCGGCATCAAAGCGGGCCTCGAGGGTCTGGCCGGTCAGATTCCCGGCCTCGTGGAGATCCACGTCAACATCAACGGTCTGCCCTCTTCCAACGCCGATTTGATGCTGGACACCACCTTTGAGTCTGCCGAGGCACTCAAGGGCTACTCCAAGC
>SKFA01001894.1_pt1 | contig 11245 bp, 15 predicted proteins | sample 4820291 | NCBI WGS metagenome assembly SKFA01 (sample SAMN11008795, study PRJNA524170) | human gut metagenome | isolation source: fecal sample from pouch patient p30 | place: Israel: Tel-Aviv | reverse complement strand
GTGTACATCAACCGACTTGGATAAAACGCAATACTCAATTGCACAAGCAAGAAATCAAAAACAAAAACGCGTAACCAAGGTTACGCGTTTTGCTCAACGGAAAGCATCCTTCCCTATGCTTTTTTCAAAAACTCCGATTTCAATGAAAACGGTTGACCGTCGATTTTGCAGTCAACATCATGATCGGCATCAACTAAACGAATATTTTTCGCTTTAGTCCCTTTTTTCAATACGATCGATGAGCCTTTCACTTTTAAATCCTTAATTAGGATCACATCATCGCCGTCCTGCAATACATTACCATTGCTATCTTTTACGATAAATTCATCGGTTTGCGCTACCATATCGGCCTCATTCCATTCATTACCGCAATCCGGGCAGACAAAATTCACACCATCGTGATACACATATTCGCCCTGACATTTCGGGCAATGTGGAGTTTGTTCCATCGTATTTTCCTTCTATTTAAGTATAATGCGCGCGGAGTATAGCAAAAAAGCCCGGTTCTCCCAAACGGGCATCAAGTAAAAGGAAAATTCTATGCAAAAGATAATGCGATATACCTTACTCACCGGTTTATTGTTTGCAGCTTCCGCCGGCGCCCATCAAATCCAAGCGGGCCAAATTCTGCCGCAGGTGGCCGTTAGCGATAAGGGCGAAATAGTGCTAAATAATGCCGATGTTACCTATCAATCTTGGAGCTCATCGGGGTTGCCGGGCAAAGTGCGTGTTGTGCAACATTTTGCCGCCCGAACCGCTGCGAAGGAAAAAAATCAGGCGTTAGTGGATGCCATTAAGGGGGCTCATTTCAATGCGGCGAAGTATCAAACTACTTCCATTATCAATGCCGATGATGCGGTTATCGGTACCGGTATGTTTGTCACCAGCAGCGCGGAAAAAGGTAAAAAAGAAAATGCCCATAGCCAAGTGGTGTTAGATGCCAAGGGTGCAGTAAAAAAAGCTTGGGGCTTGCGGGAAAAAGACAGCGCAATTATTTTGTTGGATAAAACCGGTAAGGTTCAGTTTGTTAAGGAAGGACAATTGACTGCCGCCGAAGTGCAAGAAGTGATTGAACGTATTAAGCAATTAAGCCAATAATCCAATAAACGGAAATTTCCGCTTATTTTTGCTTCGCCTTGCCTCCGTTGAGTTAGGGGGTTGACGTTTGGACAAGCTGGCGAAATAAAAAGCCTTCCGATTTCGGAAGGCTTTGGCTTTTTAAACGCCCCTTCAATTTCAAGAGTTTTTGCCAAAATGGCATTTAACTTATTGATTTCATTGATATTACTTTAAAAACGAAATTATCTAATGGGCGTAACCGGTCACACAACGATTAATCTGCCTGAATCAACCAACAATTATGGATATGTTTATTGCGTTCAAAATCCAAGGAACGCACTTTGTCGGAAATTTCCAGTGCCGTTAAACCCAATGCGGTTAAACCATCAAAATCCATTTTAAAGCCGCGTTTATTGTTGGAAAACACGATACAGCCATGCGGACGCAAAATGCGTTTTAGATTCTTCATGAGCTTAATGTGATCGCGCTGCACATCCCAACTCTCTTCCATCCGTTTAGAATTGGAGAAGGTTGGCGGATCGATAAAAATTAAATCGAATTGGCGATCACATTTTTCCAACCACTGCAGGCAATCCGCTTGAATCAATTTATGCTGGCGACCTTCTAACCCATTCAGTTGTAAATTTTGATCCGCCCAATTCAAATAGGTATTCGACATGTCCACCGTAGTGGTTGATTTGGCCCCACCTAAGGCGGCATGTACCGTCGCCGAACCGGTGTAGGCAAAGAGATTTAAGAAATCCTTGCCCTTCGCCATTTCTCCGAGCATTTTGCGGGTAAGACGATGATCCAAGAAAAGGCCGGTATCCAAATAATCGGTCAAATTCACCCATAAGTCCGCGTTATATTCGCGCACATAAAAATACTCGCCCTTATTGGCTAATTTCTCATATTGTTGGCTGCCTTTTTGTTTTTGACGCACCTTCAGAATCAATTTATTCGTTTCGACTCCGGTAACCGCTAAGGTTGCTGAGACCGCATCCAATAAGCGCTGGCGGGCTTTGTTTTCATCGATACTTTTAGGCGCCGCATATTCCTGCACCACAATATGATCCTTGTAGCGATCCACCGCCAAATTATATTCGGGTAAATCCGCATCATACAGACGATAGGCTTCAATGCCTTGTTTTTCCGCCCATTTCTGTAATTTCTTGATGTTTTTTTGCAGGCGATTGGCAAAATCCTGCGCAACCTCCGCACTCGGATGGGTAACCGCAAGCGATTCTTCCGCTGAACTTGCATCGTTGCGCTCGCTGATTTGATAATTTTTCTGCACGCACTCTAAGGGGCCATTTTTCGCCTTAAATTGACGGGCTGCACGCATCCGTAAGCAATCCAATAAATTAACTTCGCTACTAAAAATCGATGCCTGCCAACCGCCGAATTGACTTTTTAGACGGCTACCAAATACCGAATAAAGGGCAATTAATGCCGGTGTTGTGCCAAGACGTTCACCATATGGTGGGTTACAAATCACCGTCCCTTGTTGTTGTGGACAAGGATTTTTCAATGTGGCCACATCTCCCTGTTTAAACTGAATCCATTGGGCCACCCCTGCACTTTGGGCATTTTTCTGTGCTTTCTGTAATACCCGATGATCCAAATCGAAACCGTAAAAATGTCCTGCCGGTTGTGTTTCCGCATAGGCTTTAGCTTTTGCTATCGCTTCATTTTTAACCTTTTCCCAAGCCGCTTGATTATGCCCTAGCCAATAATCGAAGCCCCAATGTAAACGATAAAGCTGCGGTGCAATTTGTGCTTCCATCTGCGCGGCTTCAATTAATAGGGTGCCTGAACCACACATTGGGTCAACTAATGGCGTCCCCATTTGCCAACCGGAACGCAACACGATAGCAGCAGCGAGGGTTTCACGTAATGGCGCTTGTCCGCTATCTTGACGATAACCGCGCAAATGTAGCGCATCACCGCTTAAATCCAAGGAAATGATCACCTCTTGACGATTTAAATATACATGGATCCGCACATCCGGATTTTCCTTATCTACGTTAGGGCGAGCCTTGCCGCGACGCTCGAAATAATCGACGATGCCATCCTTCACCCGCATTGCACCAAATTGACTATGTCGGATATCCTCGTTAGTGCCGTTAAAATCCACAAAAAAGCTGATTCGTTCATCAAAATAATTAAGCCATTCGATGCCGACAATAATCGCATAGAGATCCAAATCACTGTAAATTTTGCCTTCGCTTATCGGTAATAAAATACGTGAGGCCAAACGTGACCATAGTAGGCTGCGATATAGGGTTTCATCATCGGCCTGGTAATGGACACCGCCCTGTGCCACTCGGCATTGTTCGGCGCCCAGCGAAATAAGTTCGGATTTAAGGAGTTCTTCAAAGCCACGGGCTGTGGTTGCAAATAAGGATTTCATCGGCATTCTCTGCTAATTAAATGGGCGCGGATTATAGCATAGTTTACTTTGAATGCCCGCCTTTCGGCGGACATTAAATCAGCAGGGTTGTTGAAAATTCTGTAGGATACGGGCTGTAAATTCTTTACGCAAATAGAAGCCTAACGGCAAGGTATCAATAATTTGACCATTAGCATCAATGCCTTTAGTGAGCGCTCGGCTATTGGCACCTTTGGGACGCAACTGTAATACTTCACCAATACGGGCGGTAATTTGCTCCAATTTGCCCAACACGATGTAATCCATCAGTTCTTCCCAATCCTGTTTGAGTTGTTGCTCTTCGGTCGGTGATGGCTGCCATAAAATTGGTTGACCAATATGCCGTTCGGCAAGTGGAATATGACGGCTGCCCTCCACCGGGATCCATAATACCTTTGCCAGCTTATAGCGCACATGCGATGTTTGCCAACTTACTCCAAGGGTTTGTAATAAGGGAGCTAAACTCACAAAGGTCGTTTCTAAAGGATAACCTTTTTCATCGATCGGTAAGGTTTTTAATTCAATCCCTAAATGGCAAAAATCCTGCTCTGCTTTACTCCCTGCCGTTGCGCCAAGTGCGGTTTCAAGCAACATACCAACCCATCCCTTATCACGTTTTAAATCGGGCGGTACACAGATATGTAACTCCTCGGCTAGCTCACCAAAGGTTAAGCCGGCAATGGATTGGGCTCTTGCCAATAAGGCTTGTTCGGATTGTGGGATCATGCGTGATATTTCTTTAACAATTTCGGTTTAACGTATTCTACGCCTTTATCCAGATAAGCAATTTTTTCCAATTGCAATAAAAAACGCTTGGCCGGCAAGCCACCACCAAAACCGGTAATTTCGGCTTTTTTACCGAGAACCCGATGACAAGGAATAATAATACTAATCGGATTAGCCCCTACCGCGCCTCCCACTGCTCGCACCGCTTTAGGATTATTGATGCTTTCGGCCAATCCACCGTAACTGGCGGTTTTACCGTAAGGAATCTGACGCAATGCACACCAAATTGCTTGTTGAAAGACCGTACCTTGAGGGGCCAAAGGGATATCCTCAAAGGTTTCTGCTTCGCCGTTAAAATAACGGGTTAAAGCCTCTCGAACTCGTTGAAAAAGCGACAAGTCCTCGCGCAAAATCCAATGGGGGTTGGGCGTAGTTTGCTCCAATTCACAATCCAGATTTGTTAGATTTTCACCATCGGAAAGCATTAATAAACGACCAATCGGAGAATCGTAATAGGTGTAAAAAAGTGTTGGCGTATTTTTCTTGTGAGTCATTTTTTATCCAAAAATAAAAGGCCCCCAAACAGGGTGCCTTATTATGCTTGAATGCGCCTCAAATTAGAAACTGTAATTGAGGTTTAAACCATAAAGGTTAGCACTAGCTTTGGATTGATAATCCGCCTGAACTTCAATTAAACCACCGGCTAAACTTTGTTTTTCAGTAAAGTTAAGTTTTTTACCACGTAGATGGGCAAAACCGGCATCAATTGATAAATTCGGCGTGAATTTGTAGGTTGCACCAACGCTATACCATGTGCGATCGGTATCCGGAATAGATGCACTGGCGTGAGTATTTGGTGCAGCCGCTTCATCGTAAGCAATACCGGCACGTAGTGTTAGCTTGTCGTTAACATCATAACTAAAACCTAAGGCTGTACGGGAATTACTACTATATTGTTCTTCCTTATGTAGCGCCACTGAACCATTATCATAGGTTGCATGTAAATTTTTAAAACGTCCCCACTGAGTATATTTATAGCTATAGTGCATCGCTAATTTATCGGTTAACTGATGGAAGCCAGAAAACTCGACATAGCCCGGCAAATGTAGGGTTAAGCCGCCTTCATTCACATAAAATGCTACACCACCGGTGGCTGTACGTTGCAAACTTAATGCTGCACGATCTTTAAAATCAATATCCACTTTTGAATGGTAGGCCAAACCGATACGGTTGCGTTCATTAAATTGATACATCAAACCGGCATTCCAACCGAATCCCCACGCATTCTTATCCTGTAAATGGGTCACTACCGTATCACTTTGTACACCGCTAAATCCGGCCAATGCACCTGCAATACGCGGAGACAATGGCAATGCACCAGCACGAGAAGCAGCAATAGCGTTGCTAATTGCATTACTCAACACACCAGCCCGACGCTCAATTTCAGCTCTCGCATAAACCGCATTCACACCAAGACCAACACTAAATCCCTCAGTCACCCGATAAGAACCGCTTAGATTTAAATTGATAGCACTTAAATCCGTGGTACCACCAAACACACCTCCACTATAAGTATGTTCATATTCACTTTTCAGACCAAAGTTTACGTTCATACCGCCACCGACTGCGAATTTGTCGTTGAGTGGCGCAACAAAGTACATATTTGGAATCAGCGAACCTGGTACTACGCTATTATGGGCTGCAGAAGTTGAGGCCAAGGTATGGCTACCGGTAGGTAAATTCGCCTTCACAGTAATCGGGCCATTCATATGGATACGCGAATCCACATAAACGCCACCGGCAGAAAATTGATTGGTTTTAAACAGACTCATTAATGCTGGGTTAGTCGCAACCACCGACGCATTATCCGCCATTGCAGCTTCACCGGCATAAGCACGGCCAAGACCAACACTAGAAACTTCCGCTAACTGGAAAGCGGCTGCATTTGCACCACCAGCAGCCAATAAGGTAGCTACTGCGAGCAGTGATTTTTTGAATGTTTTCATTGGTTTCCTTAAATAATTATCTTATTAAAAAGCGGCTGAATTCTAATGCCCTAGGGAATCGACCGCTCTTTTATTTGGAATTCTTAAGCTTTTTTCAAGAACTCAGATTTCAGCATGATTTTGCCACAATCTACATTGTGATCACCGTTTACCAGACGGATGTTTTTGAATTTAGTGCCTTTCTTTAACACTTCAGATGAACCTTTTAATTTTAAATCTTTAATTAAAAGCACATCATCACCATCGGATAACAAGTTACCGTTGCTGTCTTTAACAATTAGTTGATCTTCATCGGTTTCAACTGTTTCGTTACCATTCCACTCATTGCCACAATCTGTGGCAAACAAAATTTACAGAATAATGATAAACATATTCGCCTTTACATTTTGGGCAAGCTGGCATTTGATCCATTTCTTTTTCCTTCTTTATCTGATTTAAGCAAAGTATAATGCGCACGGAGTATAACAAAAAAGTGACTATTCGCCAAAAAATGGGCAATTTCACGGAATTTATGAGGTATTTATGAAAAAAATCATGCTTTTGAGCGCTGTGATGGGGAGTTTAATCTCAGTTAATGCATTCGCTCACAATATCCAACCTAGCCAACTTTTAGCGAACGTAACGGTTTCAGATAAGGGCGAAATCACTTTAAATGGCAATGATGTGGCGTATAAACCGTGGGGCTCAACAGCATTGCCAGGCAAAGTACGAGTGATTCAACATATTGCAGGCAGAAGTGCGGCAAAAGAGAAAAATCAAGCGATGATCGAAGCCATCAAAGCCGCTCATTTTAACCAAGCTAAATATCAAACCACGACGATTATTAATGCTGATGATGCTGTTGTGGGCACGGGCATGTTTGTGAAAAGTAGCGCAGAAAAAGGCAAAAAAGAAAATGCCCACAGCCAAGTGATCTTAGATGATAAAAGTGCGGTCAAAAATGCATGGGGATTACGTGAAAAAGACAGCGTGATTATTTTGCTTGATAAAACCGGCAAAGTGCAATTTGTGAAAGAAGGTAAATTGACGGATGATGAAATCAAAGAAGTCATTTCTCGTGCAACAGCGTTAATTGCGAAGTAATAGAGTAATAAGCGGAAGTTGTCTTCCGCTTTTTATCCCTTGAAATCCTTCATTAATTTTCTCAATGTGCCGCAATTTCGTTGAAATTTGCGGCAATGTGTACAGATGGCAAGATGCAAATTGAGCCCAATTTTTTCTTTGGTCATTAATTGTCGTTCTTGAGTATCTGAAATAAGGCGAGTCGCTTGGCGACATTTCATAAAGTCACTCCTTAAAGTTTATGAGATAAGCAGTTTTGAAGTTGTAAGCGGGCACGATAGAGTGTTGTGTGCAAGTTACTTATGGTTAGTTGATTTTCTTGGCAAATTTCTTCAGAAGATAATTCCAAAAATTCTCTCATCATAAAAATCTTGGCTTGTTTGGCGGGTAAGCAAGTTAAGCAAGTTTCAAAAATCAGCCAAAACTCTTCGGAATAGACCGCACTTTCGCTCTGTTCAAGATCAAGAGGGGAATGTTCAGCTTTCCAGTGTCCACCTTCATCAAAGAAATGATTGGTTTGTTCTTCATCTTCCATTTCGGTTTCCAGTACAAATTTGCCTTTCTGACGAAGAAAATCGATGATTTTATTTTTTAAGATAGCAAAGACCCAGGTCTTAAATGCCGATTGTCGTTTAAATTGCTCAAGATGGTTAAATGCACTTAAAAAACTCTCTTGCACTAAATCTTCAGCTAATACAGCATTGCCCACCTGTAATGTGGCAAATTTCAGCATTTGCTCTCTAATTTGTGTCAGTTCTTTATCGGAAATTCCGGTTTCCATATTTTTTCCTTGGAAAATGTGTAAGAAAAAGGTTCCTTATCCGTCTAATGATGATGAAAGGGGAAGACCTTTCTAGATAACGTTAATTATTCACAAATTAAGGAAGATTCAAAATGAAAAATATTACTGCAAAAACAACCTTTACTGCTATTGCTGCACTTTTCTTCGCAACCAGTCTTTATGCGACCGATATGAAATCTAATGAAATGTCGATGGCAAAAGATCCCATGCCGATGACAAAAGACGCTATGCCAATGCAAAACGACAAAATGGCATCTGATGGAATGATGAAATCTCATGATATGAAATCTCACGACATGAAAATGGATAATATGAAATCAGAAGGCATGAAATCTGATGATATGAAAACAAAAGAAATAAAAGCAAAAGAAATGAAGAAAAAAGCAAAAACAATGGAGACCCCAAAAATGTAATGCTTTCTTCTTAAAAGAAAAACTGCGGTCAATTTGACCGCAGTTTTTGTATCAAAGTGAGATTATTGTTTACGCCACGTCGTGCCGTTAGCACCATCTTCTAACACGATACCCATTGCCGTAAGTTCATTACGTGCCGCATCCGCAGCAGCCCAATCTTTAGCTGCACGAGCTTCGTTGCGTTGTTTGATAAGCGCTTCAATTTTTGCGACTTCATTATCGTCAGAGCCAGCTTGTAAGAATTTTTCTGGATCTTGTTGAAGTAAACCTAAGATACCTGCTAATTCACGTAAACGAGCCGCAAGACCATTGGCTTTTTCGGCACCTTCAGTTTTCAATTTATTGATTTCATGTGCCATTTCAAATAAGACAGAAAGGGCATTCGGAGTGCAAATTCATTTCCGATAATCCCCTGCTGTTCCGACCAGTTTTTAGGGATTCTTTGGCGCCTTTTAGCAAACATGCTAGAATGCGCCATCTTTTATTTAAATTGAGGAAAACATTATGTCGGTACAATGCAAAGCAGAAGAATCTCTAACCTGCAGCTGCGTCGATGTTGGCACCATTATTGATGGTTCTGATTGCAGCGTAGTCATTGATCAAGTTTATGCAAACGAGGCAGATGCCCAAGCCGCCTTGGCTAAGTTCACCGAAAAAGCCCGCAAAACCGAAAGCGAGCCTTGCCAAATCCAAAGTGCAATCAATCCGGTGGAAGGCGGAGTGCAATTAAAAGCTAACTTTACCTTTAGCTGCCAAGCTGAAGCTATGATCTTCGAATTAGCCAACCGTTAAAATATATTCTCTATTTTGACCGCATCTTCAGATAACTGAGATGCGGTTATTTTTTCTAAAATTGCGCGGTAAAATTAATCGCAAACGTTTGCGCAACCTGATACAATCAGCCCCGTTTTTTACAACTACAAAGGAAAACCCCGTGAGCACATCATTAAGCTATAAAGATGCCGGTGTCGACATCAACGCCGGTAATGAATTGGTTGAACGTATTAAACCTCATGTCAAACGCACTACCCGTCCGGAAGTTATTGGCGGATTAGGCGGGTTTGGCGCCCTTTGTGCCATTCCCGGTAAATACAAAGAGCCGATTTTAGTTTCAGGTACTGATGGGGTTGGCACTAAATTACGTTTAGCAATCGATCTGAAAAAACACGATACTATCGGCATTGACCTAGTCGCGATGTGTGTTAACGATTTAGTCGTTCAAGGTGCTGAGCCTTTATTCTTCTTGGATTATTACGCTACCGGAAAACTGGATGTGGATGTCGCATCCGATGTCGTAAAAGGCATTGCTGAAGGTTGCATTCAATCGGGATGCGCATTGGTGGGTGGTGAAACTGCTGAAATGCCGGGCATGTATCATGCTGGTGACTATGATTTAGCCGGTTTCTGTGTTGGTGTAGTAGAAAAATCCCAAATTATTGATGGCAGTCAAGTAAAAGCTGGTGATGCATTGATCGCACTTGCTTCTAGCGGACCTCATTCCAACGGTTATTCTTTAATTCGTAAAGTGATTGAAGTCTCTGGCGTAAATCCGGCAGAAGAACAATTAGCCGGCCATCCGCTAAGCGAGCAATTATTAGCCCCAACTAAAATCTATGTAAAATCGATTTTAGCATTAATCAAACAGGTAAATGTACACGCCATCGCCCACTTAACTGGCGGCGGTTTCTGGGAAAATATTCCGCGTGTATTACCTAAATCCGCCAAAGCGGTTATTGATGAAAAAAGCTGGCAATGGGCACCTGTATTCAACTGGTTACAGGAAAAAGGCAATATCGATCGCTATGAAATGTACCGCACCTTTAACTGTGGCGTAGGAATGGTTATCGCATTACCACAAGAAGATGTAGAAACTGCCTTAGCTATCTTAAAACAATCGGGTGAAACCGCTTGGGTAATCGGCAGTATTGAAAGTGCCCAAGAAAATGATGCACAAGTCATTATTAAATAATTGAGCTTTACTATCAGCTTAGATTGTTGTCATTTAACAACGAAAAAAGCCATAATGCTGAAAGATTAAAAAAGTTAAATAAAAAAAGCGATACTCAAGGTATCGCTTTTTTTATATTAATATGATTTAAAAACGGTAACCTAAACCCACAAAATAGATTGTTGGGTCAAGTTTTACTGAGACCGTATGGTGTTGACCAGATAAATCAAAACTTGCTTTGCTTTTAATTTTGGCGTACCACACAGCAGCATTGAGATAAAGATTCTCAGCAAGTTTAATATCCATACCTGCATTCACAATCAGACCAAATGAATCTTTCAATTTCAGATTAGATACACCATCAAGCTTAGCTTTTTCACTGAAAAATGTGGTGTAGTTAATCCCTGCACCAACATAAGGACGAACTTTGGCATCCTTATCGAACAAATAATATTGTGCATACAAACTTGGTGGCAAATGTTTAGTTTTACCCACTAAATTAGAACCTAACTTGATTTCATGGCTAAACGGTGTCGCCGCAAGCAATTCCACACCAATATTATCGGTGAACATATAAGTGCCGGTTAAACCCAATTGAGTATTATTGTTCACTTTAAATTTAAAGACATCGCTGTCAGTTCGAGTATGTGTATCCACAAGAATGGCACCACCTCTAACTACGACATCACCTGCCTGATGCGCATTTGCAAAACCAGCTAGTAATGCAGCGCTTAACCCCAACGCTAATACTGTTTTTTTCATTTTTGACTCCTTAAGTTATTTTCTTTTAGATATAAC
>SKFA01001890.1_pt1 | contig 11269 bp, 3 predicted proteins | sample 4820291 | NCBI WGS metagenome assembly SKFA01 (sample SAMN11008795, study PRJNA524170) | human gut metagenome | isolation source: fecal sample from pouch patient p30 | place: Israel: Tel-Aviv | reverse complement strand
ATTGTAAAATTTTCGTAAACTAATTGTGCATAGTGACAAAAAAATGAGGTCGTTTTTGGCTAAAGTTACAAAAATGAGGATTGTAAGTTTAATTTATTGACTTTCGGGTGGCTGTATGTAATAATTATAATGTGTTTAAAGCACATATTGCGCCAATTTAATGCTGTGGCTTGTAATGAGCCTTCATTCTAATTCAGATTGCCTGATGGTCAGAGATTGCGACGGGCATTACGCACAATATGTTAACACTTCACTTTAAATTTTTTAAAATTTTACGGAGGTAAAAAATGAAAACGAAAGCAAAAAAGTTTTCCCATAAGCTGCTTGCGTTGTTTATGGCTGTTCTTATGGCTGCTTCTTGTTTAACATGTGCATTTTCAGCTCACGCTGCACCTGTTAGTTCAGAAAAGCAGTATACAGATGACGCGTTAGAATATAACGACCTTGCTTGGAATATTCTTTCTGACGAACAAGCCGCAACAGCATTGCTTGACTATGCGGACCTTATGCTTCCTACAGTTGCTCCAACAGTTTACAACCTTCTTGCAAATCTCCCATCCAGCGTTACAGCTTATATGACATGGGATGCCGCTCAAAAGCATCTTAATATCAACGCGTTTGGTATTATTAAATATACCTTAACAGTTAAGCTTGACAGCGTTGATGATGTAATGCTTACACTTGAGAGTGTTGCAGGTCTTCTTTCTAAGTATGGTAGTTATGTTGGTGACGCAGGTAACATTCAGCTTAAATCATTAGCTTCAAGTGATGCCAGCAAGAATTTCTGGCATGTTACAAGAGAAAACTATTCATCAACTGAGATTGTTAAGAGAGCTCTTGCTCTTCTTCAAATCAACTCAGCTGACTATGCCGGTAAGGATGTACTCGGTCAGGTATTAAGAGGTGATTTCAACCTCGGTGTTCTTAAGAGTGCGGTTAATATCTACAAGCTTCTTGCAGGTCCATTAGGCTTCAGTGATGAAAGTTATGCTAAAAACCTTGTTTATAACATTGTTCAGCAGCTTATTTTCAACTATACTAAATGGTATACACAGGATGAAATCAATGATTTCAAGAGTGGCAAAACTCAATGGGTATATGATGACCAGCTTTTCGATAAGCTCTCTACCGAGCTTCTTCAGAAGATAAGCGTTCTCGTTACATATAACCAAGAATATAATGAAAAGAACGAAGATGGCTCACTCAAACCTATCCAGGATACATCAGCTACTCGTTATCTTGAAATCAAGGCTGAAATGAATAAGTCAGGCTCGGATTATGCAGCAGCAGCTGCTAAACTCGGTTATGACCCTAACCTTGTATATTCAAGCGAATTTAAAGATGATGACGGCAATCCGCTTAATGTTCTTCTTTTTGCTTATGGACATCCGGATGCAAACGGTTATGCAACAGAGCAAACAACAAAGCTTACATTTAAGCCAACCGATTCTCTTTTCAAATTAGGTTATACAGCACTTGATCTTGCTTGGGATACAGTTCTCAAGGGTACAGTCAAGCTTCTCCATGTAAACACCCAGGGTGACAGAAATCTTGATAATGCATACTATTATTATTTCGACAAAAAGGGTGAATGGAATTCAAGCAATATTGCTGCTAACTATACCCAGGAAAAGATTAACCAATGGGCTGAAGCTAATTACGAAGCTTATGGCGATAAATCAGCAGATGACTTTATTGCAAAAGCTAAGGAACAGCTTTCATTTGACCGTGTAGCTGCTGAAACATCAACAGGCAAGTGGTCAGATATTGATGAAACAAAGCTCTTTGCTAAGTTAAGATACAGCCCTCTTGCTGACTACGGTTTCAATATGCAAACAGGTCCTATCAACCTTTACTTTGCACAAACCGGAACAAAGAATATTGACGATTTCTTTAAAAATGAATATTCAAATTACGGTTCAATGGTAGCAGGCTTTAACGATGCACTTGTTGCAGCAGTTAATGATTTGTTCCCACAAAGAGATAACATTATCGGCAATCGTCCGGAAATGGCAAAATCTAAAACAACAAAGGCAGACGGTGTTGAATCAATCAATGATGCAACAATCAGGAAAATCACTTCAACACTCGTTAACAATGCACTTAAGATGGTTCAGTACACAGCAGATGCTACTGATGCTAACATCCTCAAGGCATTCTATGATGCTAACGGTACTGATGCTGTTCTTTCAGAAGCAAATCTTGAATCAGCAATGGTTCCTATGCTTGTTGCTTGTATCGGCCAGGTTAACCTTGGTGCAGGCAAACTTCAAGATATTATCCACCCAGCAGAATGGGATGGTTGTAAGGATGCAGAAGCAGTTGCTTATGTATGCCTTAAAGAATACTTATCATACGTACTTCCTAATAAGGATTATTCATCACTTGTAAATGTAGCCAAGGACGGTACAATCAACGCAACACTTGAAGGTACAATTCTTCCTATGGCTCGTGATGCAGTTGCATATGTACTTGAAGGATATGTTCCTGTAACATACAAAGGCAAAACTTGGAAGACAGAAAACGAAGATGTTAATTCAAGTGCTACAATTTTTGACCTCTTGAATTCAGTAATTCTTTACTACGGTGGAGATTACTCAATGAAGAAGGCAACTAACTCAGGTGAAAGAGCAATGGGTGTTGCAGCTCTTCTCGGTATTTGCGATGAAAACGGTAACAGTGCTCTTACAAATAACCTTTGGGAAAATATTGATAAAATTGCTAACAAGTTCCTCCCTATTCTTGGTACACTCCAAGGCAAGGAATACGGTAAGTTCGATTCACATGACCTTATCTGGAACGATGTAGTTCTTTCAGTTCTTAATATTGCAGATAAGAAAGACAGCGGTTTCTGTGGCGTATCTAATTTCGTTTACAAACTTATCACAATCGTATCTGCTGAACCGATTCAGTCAAAAGGTTTTGTAAATACTGTTTATGATTTGCTTGCTGACCTTATCAACGGTCTCCTCGGTAAGCGTTATTCTAAACAGCCGCAGGATTTCACAACCGTAGTTCCTAAGTCAAACGGTGACAACAAGCCATTTGATGATTTACTTCAGGTTAAAACTATTGCAGGTACCGGCGGTACTGACCTCGGTGCAATCCAAAAGGCTATTTGCAACTTTGTTGAATTCACCGGTTATGGTGCAGACAGCACCAAGGGTGATGCTGGCAAGTATGGCGATTCAGTAATGAGGGGTATTTTCTTTGCTCTTTCAGCAGTTAACTCTTTCGTTCCTGAAGCTATCACTCCAATCGGAACTCAGCAGCTTAAGACTGCTTCAGCAAGCTTTGCTACACCTTCTATGAAGACAACAGCAGGCGGCGATTGCAGCGATACAGTTTCATTTACAAATAACTGCACAGGTCTTAACCGTGCATATATCTCTAATGGACAGCTTGTTCAACTTTCTCGTTACTATTACAAGCTTAAGTCAGCAACTTATATTGACAGTAACAACGCAAAAACTGATATTACATCTCAACTTAAATCAGGTCTTATTGCTCCTAACGAAACAATAGAAACACCTAAACTTTCTATTACTTTCAACTCATCAGCAGGAGAATCAAATGTAGTTGAAGTTCAGTTTGTATACGACATCGTACTTAAAGATGGCACAGTTGTTGCAGCTGATAACAATGTTTCAGCTTATAAGTATATGACAACCGCAACAGGTTGGAAAGAAGCTATGTATAATAGTAACAAGCAGTTCTTGCATGATACAAATAAAGCTGATCAAACAGTTGGTGTTGAGGGTGCTTATGTAAAATCAACATCTACATTTAGTAATGATAATACTCTTCTTGCTAACTATCCTGAATACATGGTACTTGATTCATCAAACCTTGCTGATATTTCAACATATTCAGTTAGATATAGAAGTAACAGAAATAAGATTTTAACCGGTAAAAAAGCAGTTGACGGTATCTACTTCTATGATGAAGATTCAAATTATCAGTCAAACACACTTGATGCAAATAATGTTGTAACAAAGTATGATAAAAATGCTGCTTATACAACAGTAAACATCACCAGTGAAAACGCTATCCCTGCTTGGGATAAGACAAACGGTAACCTTCTTAAGTATAATATGTATGACTACCGTGTTGAAACTGCTCCTGGTTCAGGTGAATTCGGTGAATGGAACCGTAACCAGGTAACAGAAGCAACAGCAGGTAACAGCGATAAAATTACTTATTATAAGGGTTACACAAGCGATGAAATCGAAGCAGTTAAAGCTCAAACTAACCCTGATGGTACCACAGCTGCAAATATTAAGGCTATTCAGACAAGAACTCATGTAGTTTACACTCTTTCTGAAGCTATTGCTAAGAATATTATCGCAGGTTACCATGTTGGTGACGGTGATATTTACGAATCAGTTTATTTGCAGAACAATGGCGGTCAGATTAACTACGATAACCTCTTCAACATTGTTTCAATGGGTAACACCAAAGTTCCTGGTTTCTACATTGAAAGTGAGAAGAAGCAGATTCCAAATGCTTCTGCTCTTGAAGTTCAACCGTTCCGTTATGATGGTGAAACCAACATTCAAGGCGGCGAATATCCGGTTGATATGTGTATCTACAATGGTTCTAAGTCAGCTTATGCTCACTTTACTATCCTTGTAGGTGATACCAGCCAGCTCAGTGGTATGAATACTGCTTATGATAATTTGGCATCACTTGTATCACAGTATAAGCCTTCAGACTTTACTAACTCAACTATTTTCGAGCAAGCTAAGCAGGCTCTTCTTAATGTACTTTCTATTAAGTCATCTGCTATGACAGTTGCTTTTGCACAGAGCATTAACAATAAGACTCATCTCACAGCAACAACTAAAGAAGTTACATCAAAGTTTGGCGATTTAGCTTATGTTCCTTATACAAAATCTGCTCCAACAGTAACATCTAAAGGAAAAGAATATACAATTCCAAAGGATGTTTTGGCTAACGCTTATGTTGGTGGCGAAGCTCTTGCTGACGGTTCAGGTAAAGTCGGCGGTGTTGCAGGCGTTTACTACTTCGATGCTGCAGGTACAATGCCAATCTATTCACCATTAGCTCTTTCTGATGATAATGGAAAGGTTCGTACAACAGACCAAGCCGGAATCAAAGTAATTAAGAATGCAGATGGTAAATACTATCTTGCTAACTCAGTTGTTTATGAAACAACTTGGGACAATGCTATTACCACAAATGGTAATCCTTGCCAGATGCCTACTAAAACTCAGGCAACTGACTCACAGGGCAATCTCCTTTACAACCAGGTTCAGTATGTATACCGTGATGCCGATGGCAAGAAGGTTAACTCAAATGAAGATTGGTCATGTAAGTTCCCTGTAACAGATTATACTATCGTTCCTAACGAAGTTAAGTCTGACGGTTCAATCGTTGATAACCGTGGTGCTGTTGCAAAGGCTGTTGATAGAATCAACTATGTAACAAGCATTATGAATGACACACTTAAGCCGGCTGCAGATAATGCATTCAAAAACATTTCTGTTGCAAGAACCGGTCTTAATGACACAAACTTTAACATCTTAACATTCTCTAAGATGACTGACATTGCCAGAAACATTGAAAAGAACTTTACTGTTGATCTTGAATATCATTATGATAAAGTTGTTTTAGGTGCAGATGGCAACCCGGTAATTGATGAAGCTACCGGAGAGGCTAAAACTGAAGATGCAGTTAAGAAGGAATTAGGCGTTTCTCCTGCAAGTGCAGCATCAACTGTACAAAACTGCATTGACAACGGAAAGTCTTATACTTATGTAACTCATTCATCACTTTCATCAGCAGCAGTAGCTGAATATACCAGACTTTTCAATATCTTCGCAAGCGCAGCTGTTGAGCGTGGTTACCAGGGTGCACAGCTTGAAAAAGAAATCAAGTGTGCATCAGGCAACATCTATTCAACTCTTACTGCTACTAAGGCTGTTTATGCTGAAGACGGTAAGACTGTAACAACTGAAGCTTCAGTTTCAAAGAAAACAGGCGCAAACGCTCCTCGCTTTGGTAAGTGGGATGCTGAAGGTAAGCTTGTAAACGATGGTTCTTACACTGCAGAATCATGGACCAGATATGTCAGAGCTCTTGCAGCAGCAGTTGCTCTTGCACAGTATGGTCACGGCGATTATGCTCATAAGGATCCAGCTAACTTTGTTCTTTCTGATAAGAAGGGCTACGATGCTTCACTTACAAATATCTACACTGTTGATACAGAACTTCAGGCTGCAGAGATTGCTCTTGCTCCTGCTGAAACTACAAACAGCACTGTAACAGTTAATGCTGTTGAAGGTGCTACTGTAACAATCAATGGAAATGCTTACGCAGCTCCTGTTTCAGTAGAAACCGGCTCAACAATCACAATTGATGTTAAGGCAGCTGAAGGTTACCAAGTTGTTAATGAACTTACAATCAACGGTGAAAAGGTAACAGTTAATGCATTCCCTTATGAATATAAGGTTGATGGCGATGTAACAATTGCTCCTTCAGTTAAGCAGGCAGCAGCTGATACAATCACTGTAAGCGGTAAGGTTCTTATTGCAACAAATGTTGACGGTACTGAATCATCAAAGGGTATTGGCGGCATTGATGTAGTTGCTAATGGCGAAGTAGTTGCTACTTCAGCAAGTGACGGTTCATTTACTGCTACTGTTCCTGTTGGTACAACATCACTTACCGTTCAGAGAAAGAATGTAACTATTAACAGAACTGTAACACTCAGCGGTACAAAAGATATTTCAAATGCAGAAATTCCTGTATGTATCTGTGATTACAACGGTGATAAAACAGTTGACTCTCTTGATACACTTACATTCCTCACCGCATTGAATGGTGAATACGATTTATATTGCGATTTCAATGGCGATAATTCAGTTGATGCTCTTGATACGCTTACTTTTGTAATATTCTACGGTAATGCAGTTGAGTATGCTCCACGTGCTCTCGACTAATTAAATTAAATCATATCAGGGGTAGCAATACCCCTGATATGTAACCGTTTATCATAATGGTTACTTTATTTATAAATTCGATATGATCGGGTAATCCCCGTTTATATACCGGCCCTGTTTTAAGGGTTGGGAGGTTAAAGGCGATTGCGTTTAGTCACTGTTTATCCCTGATTTTACAATATCATTTCTTCAAAGCTTGCTTTTACGCTTTTGCGTTTTTATAACCGAGGTTTGATTTGGTGTTGTATGCGCTCTCGTCTCTCCCTAAATTTTATTTACTTGGCAAGGAGGTAACACCTATGCAAAATGCATTTGTTAAAAAGAGAATAGGTGCTGTAATTGGTACACTTACTTTCTTGGTGCTTATTGCACTTTTCGTGTGCCTTCCTAATACTTCATACGGTGCAACTATTGGCAGTGAAAAGCCAAATATTTATTGCACTTATACAGACTCTGACGGAAAACAATATGACGGTGATGAATTGCCTGCCGGTACTTACGATGTAAACTTCTATTTAGAAGGTGTTTCCGAGTTATCGGTTGTGCAGGTAACTGCAAAGTACAGCGCAGATGCTACTGTTGATACAGCGGCAAAGCCACTTCTTTCTGATAATATCGCCGGCATTTCGTCAATGGGAACTATTACACAAAATTCAAATTTGGTGTTTGGCTTTGTTTCTGATTCTGACTCTTGTTCAGCAATCAATAGTGATGGCACATTGCTTGCAACTTTTTCAGTTGCTTTTGCTAATAAATGTGATGCATCAAATGTAATTTCAGTTTCAACCAGCCCGAATGAGACTTTTGTTTTAACAGATTATAATGATGGGCTTAAGGATGAGTATGCTCTCGTTAACCAAGCCGATGATTATGATGGTTCTTTATATCTAATGGCCTGTGATGTTTCACCGAAAGGTCCGGGTTGTGATATAACAGGTAAGATTGCTATTGCTACATCGCTTGATGGCTCACAGTACAATAAAGGTATTGGCAATATAAATCTTACAGTCAAAGCTGCCGATGGCTCAGCCGTTGCCACAGCAGTTACAGATTCAAACGGCGATTATACACTTGCCGATATTCCGGTGGGTGAATACACAATGTTAATTAGTGGTGAAACCACTATTGACAGAAAGGTTACATTAGTAGTTTCCGAATCAAAGACTGTTGATACTGTCGCAGTATGCATTTGCGATTATAATCATGATAGTGATGTCGATTCACTTGATACACTTGATTTTTTAACTGCATTTAATAATTATAATGTAACATGCGACTTTAATGGAGATGGCATTGTTGATGCCATAGATACATTGACTTATTTGACATTTTTTGGTAATAAGATTCAATATTCAAATGTAACCTTGCAATAAATAGGGGGAAAGAAAATGAATAAAACTTTCAAAAAGGCAATTGCTGTCATTTTGTCAGTTCTTATGGTTGTTTTATCAGTTCCTTTCACAGCACTTGCAGCACCTGGCGATTATGAGCCAAACGCTAAAATGTATTTCGGTACATTCGTTGAAAATAATGCAAGCGGCTATACTGATTATTCAACCTGTGGCACAGGCTCAGAAAAGTTCGACTCTGCAGCTTCACTTTACGGTGCACCTGTAGATTATACTTATAAAGTTGTTGATGGTAAAAAGACATCAGGTACTCTTTCTATCAACAAGGATAAGGCAAACACATTCAATGCTGCTATTGAAAGTCCTTATGAAGTGCTTTCAAAAGATATTCAGCTCGGTGTTGGTGATTATTTCACAATGACATTGAATGTTGAAAATCTTACCACACTCTCATCATTATTAGCACAAATTCAGTTCAGTGATTCTATTGAGCCTGCCGGTATTTATTCTTATAAATCAGGCAGAAAGACAGTATATAAGCTCGGTACTGAATCTGAAAGAGCAGCTGCTAAGGGTACTTGGGAAGACGGTAAAGGTGGTACAAACTTCTTACCATTATATTCAATGTGTAAAAATGGTATTGATAAGGATGTTGTAAATAACGATCTTTGTCAAAAATCTGCAATTATTGCAAACAATGAAGACGGTAAGATGAATGTAATTAACTATGCATTTGCTTGCCCAAATGTTGATATTACCGGTATATCAGATCCTGACGGTTTATTTGTAGACCCTACAACAGGTGATGCATCAGGTTATACTTACACAAATTCAGCTCCTGTTGCTACATTTGTATTTAAGATTGTAACTGATGACCCAATCGAATTTAGTCTTTACAATTCATCAAATATTAAGAGCTTAGCTTGTGTTGCAAACAATAGTGATGGTACACTTCTTAGCAGTCTTACAACTTATGCTAAGAATGTATATAATGAAGATACCAATACTAACGATGGTGATACAGAACATCCTGGTTCGAAAAAGTTCACTTTCATGGGCTTCAATGAATTTAGAGAAGCTCCTAAGCCATCAACTCACACAATCACATTTACACCTTATGGTGGTGAACCTACCACTCAAACTGTAAATGATGGCGCAATGCCAACAATTCCTGCTAACACAGCAACAACAGCTCCGACACCGGTTGATTCAACTCATCACTCAGTAACAAGTTACAAGTGGACACCTGAAGTTGTAGCTGCAACAGCTGACGCTGCTTATACTGAAGAAGCAGTAGTAGCAAAATCTGAATGTCCATTCACAGTAACTGAACATAAGGACGCTACTTATAAAGAAGCAGGTTATGATGTTCTCACATGTCCTGATTGTGGAAATTCATATAAAAAAGTAATTGATAAGCTTGTATGTGACCACGCTGATACAAAGGTTGTAAACGCTACTAAACCTACAATCAACAATCCTGGTAACACAGGTGACACAGTATGTAATGTTTGCGGCGAAACAATCGCAACAGGTACTGTAATTGCTCAGCTTAACGGTAATGATTACAGAGATGCACTCAAGGCTGCAAAGGATGTTGACGCTTCTAAGTATACAGCAGATTCTTATGCTAAGGTAACAGAAGCAATTGCTGCTTATGATGAAGCAACAGTTGGTGCTTACACAACACAGGAAGATGTAGACGCTGCAACAGCTGCTCTTAAAGATGCAGTTGCTAAGCTTGATGCAGGTGTAGTTGTAACAGTTGCTTCAACAAAACTTGGCACAACAACTCTTAACGATGCTGACGCTACAAACGGTGCTAACGCAAGACTTGCAGTTGGTGATAAAGTAGTTCTTACTGCTAAAGCTAATAACGAAACAGGCGAATTCGTAGGTTGGAAAGTTGGTAACAAGATTGTTTCTGACGAAGCTTCATTTGTAACATATGCAACAGCTGACATCACTTACGAACCTGTATTTGCTGAAAAGGCTGACACTTCATTTACAGTAGTATTTGTAGACCCATACGGCAATGTAATTGATACTCAAACTGTAACAAGCGGTGCTAATATTGAAATTCCAACAGCTCCAACACTTATTGGTTACACATTCACAGGTTGGTCAATGACTGAACCTGATATCCATGCACTTACAGATGGTGCTACAATTTACGCTCAGTACACTAAGGATAATGTTGCTAAGTACACAGTAACTGCTCCTGAAGGTGCTACTCTCACAGTAGACGGCGTAGAAACAGCAAGCCCTGCAACAGTTGCTTATGACGCTAAGGTTAGCGTTCATAAGGACGGCGTTGCAGCATGGCAGGTTGACGGTGTAACAGTTGCTTATGGCGATACTTACACATTCTTCTGCGGTTCAGATATGAATCTTGTAGCTGTTGATACTGCAGTTGAGCAGAAAACAACAGTTGTAATTACAGGCGTAAATGAAATTGCTGGTTCTGTTCAGGTTTCATTTGCTGCATCTCGTAATGTTGCTCCTGGCGAAACAGTAGTTAAGCAGGGCTTCATTTATGGTAAGAATTTAGCTGATTCTGAACTCACACTTGAAAATGTTGGCAATAAGGGTGCAGACGCTAATGCAGGCACTGTAAAGATTGCTTATACTAAGAATTCAGCAGCAGATATTTCTCTTAGATATGGTCTTTCTAAGAAAGACGGTAAGGTTTCAGCTGCAGCATTTGTTATCACAAAGACTGCTGACGGCACTTTGAATAAAACAATTTCTGAAGTTAAATCTTACACTTATCACTAACAAATTATAATTTATTGATGCTTTTGCCTCTGCCTAATCGGCAGGGGTAAGGCACCGGTAAATTTGGGAGGAAAACCAATGAAAGAGCTTTACACAAAGCCAATGTCACAGATTGATGAATTCAAAACATATGATGTTGTAACTACATCAACAACAGGTAGAGAAGATGTAGAGGGC
>SKFA01001885.1_pt1 | contig 11303 bp, 8 predicted proteins | sample 4820291 | NCBI WGS metagenome assembly SKFA01 (sample SAMN11008795, study PRJNA524170) | human gut metagenome | isolation source: fecal sample from pouch patient p30 | place: Israel: Tel-Aviv | reverse complement strand
GAGCCTGGGCCTGCCCGTACCTATGTGGGGACAGACACCAGCAGGCAGCGAATGGTCACCCCAAGTGAAACAGGCTGCCACGATGATAAAGGAGAATCCGGCAAAAGCCTCCGAGGCTTTTGATGAACTGATGAAAGGTAAAAATAAGAAGAATACTTCCTTGTTGGTAGAGATAGGCCGGGCTTATCTGGACCAGGGAAAAACAGCAGAAGCTGCCGAATATGCACAGCGCGCTAAAGATGTGAACAGTAAATGTGCTGTAGCCTATCTGCTGAGTGGTGATGTGGCATTGAAACTAAATGATGTGAACAAAGCCAGCAGTGATTATAACCAGGCTATTTATCTGGATGAAAATTGCAGCGAAGCTTATTTTAAATATGCACAGGTATATAAAGGTGTAGACCCTCAACTGTCACTGGATATGTTGATGCGTTTGCAGACTAAGGCTCCGGACGATAACCGTATCAGTAAGGAATTGGCCGATGTATATTATACGATGGGGCAGTATGGCAAAGCAAAAGAAGCTTATGAAAGTTATCTGAAAGTAGGTACGCCTACCGAACAGGACTATACCCGCTATGCCATGTTGCTATATCTGAATAAGGATTATGCGCAGTCTTCGGATATGGTAAAGAAAGGTCTGGAACTTGCTCCGGAAAATCATGTGCTGAAACGTCTGGCGATGTATGATAATCTGGAGTTAAAGGATTACAAAGAAGGACTGGAAGCAGCCGCCACTTTCTTTTCTAATCCCGGTAATCCGGATTATGTATATTTGGATTACGTTTATTTCGCCCGTTTGCTGGAAGCTGACAAGCAGTATGATGAAGCGGTGGCACAGTTCGACAAAGCACTGGCTATGGACAAATCGCATACGGAAATCTATAAAGATATCTCTGATGTATACGAAAAGGAACGTGATTTTCCGAAGGCCATAGAGGCTTATAAAAATTATTTGGGCGGAATGAAAGGTGATCCGGATATTAGTGACCTGTTTTTATATGGACGTTTGAACTATTATGCGGCTACTGATTCTGCTTATCAGGATAAGCAACCACTTTATCTAGCTGAAGCCGATACTATTTTTGCACAAGTGGCTGCTAAAGTTCCCGATAACTATTTAGGAAACTTCTGGCGTGCCCGTGTTAATTCTTTGCGTGATCCTGAAACAACTCAGGGATTGGCAAAGCCTTATTATGAGGCTGCACTGAGTATTCTGGAACAGAAGCCTGATGCTACTAAATCAGTGTTGGTGGAATGTAACAGCTATTTGGGATATTATTATTTTGTAAAAGAAGATTATAACCAGTCAAAACTGTATTGGAATAAGATATTGGAAATTGATCCTGGAAACGAAACTGCTACTAAAGCACTAGGAGGAATTAAATAGTCCTTCTTTTTTTCATTTATCATTTGAGTTGAGCGGACAGTACTTGGTTGCCGCCCGCTTAATTCGTTTAACGGTTAATGAATATTAAAGATGAGTCATTCTTCTTGTTTATTCAAATAAACTATATACATTTACAGTGTACTAATCAACTAATACACTAAATAACTAATAAAACCATAAACACAATGATGATTGAAATAAAGAACTTATCTTTCAGTTATGGAAAGAAAAAACAGAGTGTCTTTAATGACTTCTCGTTGACGCTGGATAAAGGTTTAGTTTACGGTCTTTTAGGAAAGAACGGTACAGGTAAATCTACTTTGCTCTATTTAATGACAGGTCTGCTTCGTCCTCAGGCCGGACAGGTACTTTACAAAGGGGTAGATGTTTCCATGCGCTATCCCCTGACTTTGCAGGATATGTTTCTAGTGCCTGAAGAGTTTGCTTTGCCATCAGTCAGTTTGAAACGATACTTAAAACTGAACACACCGTTCTATCCGAATTTTAGCAATGAGCTTTTGAATGCCTGCCTTCATGATTTTGATATGAATGAAGATATTCATTTGGGTGAACTTTCGATGGGGCAGAAGAAGAAAGTATTTATGTGCTTTGCATTAGCTACCAATACCTCTTTATTGGTTATGGACGAACCTAGCAATGGATTGGATATTCCTTCTAAAAGTCAGTTTCGTAAAGTAATCGCTTCGGGCATGACCGATGAAAAAGCAGTCATCATCTCTACGCACCAGGTGAGAGATATTGACAGCCTGCTGGATCATGTGGTTATTATTGATGGAACCCGCGTATTATTGAATGAATCGGTAAAGACGATCTGTGAGAAACTTTATTTTGTAGAGCAAGGAATGAATGAATCGACGGATACAGCATTGTATGTTCAGCCGTCCGTCCAGGGAAACAGCGTAATTTTTCCGAATACGTATAATGAGGAAACGAATCTGAACCTGGAAGTATTATTTAACGCTATGCTGACAGAGAGAGAAAAAATGCAATTTCTGTTTAACAAGTAATACAAACACACTATGGATACGAATAAATTCTTTAGCTTTTCGCGTATTGCAATGGTAATGAAACGCGAGATTATGGAAAATTGGAAAACAAATCTTTATCGTCTGATCGGAATTTATGCTGCATTTGCATTGGTAATGGTGCTCACAATGTCGAAACAGGTGACGTATAGTGATTCTCAAATGGCTTTTCAGCATTATTGTTCTAATATAATGGGAACCTTTGCTTTTATCATCGGTATTTTTGGCATTGTCTATGCTGCTAACATTATGGAAAATATGATTACAAAAGAAAAACGTATCGCTTTTCTGATGCTTCCGGCAACTATGATAGAGAAATTTGTAGCACGATTCTTGATTGTTACGGTAGGATTGGCTGTGGCTGTCTTTGTTGCGGCGTCATTGGCGGAAATTACCCGTTATCTGTTACTTCCTTTATTTAATGTGCCTGAAACATTCCATCAATCTGTTTTGTATAACCTTCTTTCTATGGCTTCGGTAGATGGTGAGCAGATATATAGGGGATCAGGCTATGCTATGAATATGCCGTATCAGAATTGGTTGGGTGAATTGTGCGGATGGGCTTTCCTGTTATGGTCACATTCATTGTATATTCTAGGGGGAAATTATTGGTATAAGAAACCTTTTTTCAAGACATTAGGTGCTTTGATGCTTATTTCTATTCTGTTTTCTGTTTTATCGGTGCACATTCTTTCATGGATAGGAGATGACAATATGCGCAGTTTTTCTGAGTGGCTGGAAACTAATTTCCAGTGGATGACATTAAACAAGTTACTTTCGTTAGGAGTAGCGTTTTTCAGTGCATTCACTATGTTTAACTGGTGGCTGAGTTACCAGCTTTTTACCCGTTCGCAAGTTGTTAAACCTAAATTCCGTTTGCTATGAAATTTAAAGAAAGTAAATCCATTTACTTGCAGATAGCCGACCGGATAAATGATGAAATCCTGCAAGGACAATATGCCGAGGAAGGGCGTATTCCGTCTGTCAGAGAATACGCCGCCACGGTGGAGGTGAATGCAAATACAGTGGTCCGTACGTATGATTACCTTCAAGGACAAGAGATTATTTATAATAAACGCGGTATCGGTTATTTTGTATCGGCAGGGGCTAAAGACCGGATTATCACTTTGCGTAAAGATATATTTCTGCATGAAGAATTGCCGGAGTTTTTCAGACAAGTGAGTGCATTGGATATTCCCATAAAGGAAATAGAGAAGATGTACAAGGAATATCTGACCCAACAATAACACAACACATATATGGAACAATGCAGACATGGCATCGGTTGAATAAAGAAATCCCGGCAGAGTGGCGCTCGTCGGGATTTCTTGTATTTGTTCACTTGTTTGCTATAAAAATAGTAGTCCAGTATAACCATTCGGTTGCAGCTCGAAGGATATCGGGGTTGATGGATCGGATATTATCTTTAGGATGATGGTAATAGCCACCTCCTAATGCCCATAAATCAATGCATGGATAACCGGCTTTCATAAAAACAGCACCATCTGTACGAGGACGAGTCAGGAAATGAGTTTCATTAGTGAACAGACGTCGATGCACATACATAGCATTGGCTTTTTGGGACAGTTTGGCCAATTCGGGGTATTTATAGTGGTAGTTCGCCCCTAACATCTGGCCTACACCCACCTGCTCCAGATTCAGGATTGCTATTACTTTATCCTTTGGTACAAGAGGATGATTAGTATAATAAGTGCTACCGGTGAGTCCGGCTTCCTCGCCGTCCACACTCATGAAAATGATGCTGCGTTTGGGTTTTATCTTTGATTTTGCCAGTGCTTCGGCTACTCCCAGCATGGCGGCGGAGGAAGAATTGTTGTCATTCGCTCCTTCAATAAGGAAAGGAATCATTCCCAAGTGGTCCAGATGGGCGGAAATGATTACATATTCATTGCACAGTATAGGGTCACTGCCTTTGATCATACCCAAAATATTTTTTCCAGTAGCATTGGGATTATAGGTAGCATTCATTTTGATGTGGGCTCTCTTTCCGGTATGGAAAGAGGCAGGCTTCTGAGTCTTATAAATCTGCCGGATAGTCTCTTTATAAGTCTTGCCTGTTCCCCTGAAAATATCATTAACCACAGTGTCTGTAACATGACAATAGACAAATCCTGGATTATAGGGGGCATTTGGACCGGGAACCCATTTGTATAACAAGCCTGCCGCACCATGGGTTACGGCATTGTTCAGCTTGGTTTGGTGCAAAGTATGTTTGTACCACATGGTCAGTGAATCGGGGTTACGGCTTATATTGGGTGTTTCTCCCTCCACCAGCACAATCTTGCCTTTTACATCTATATCTTTGTAATCATCATATGCTAATTCGGGTGCTGTAACGCCAAATCCGGCGTATACCACATCGGCTGTCACTTCCCCGTCACTGGTCATTCCTCCGGCAAACCAACCATCTGCCCAAGGATATGTCTTAGAGATCCATACAGTTTTTTTCTTGTCTTGGGTGACAGGAAATAGGATATCCATAGTGCTTCCCGGTTGTATTTCCACACAAGGGTGGGGGAATAGCTGTATGTAGGAACCATTCTCACCACCGGGTATCAGTTCCCACTCTTTAAAATATCCTTTTACGATATCTACAGCTTTAGCCATTCCGGGCGAACCTGCGAGTCGTCCCTCCAAGGCTGGGTCTGAAAGTTGCTTTACATAACCGAAAATCTTTTCGGTAGTGATGTTATGATGCATGGCATCAAGGTACATTTCTTCATCAGTCATGGTGGCTGTTCTTTTTTGGGCGGATGAGGACAGAGAGCCCAATGCTAGAATTGCAGATAACAGAAGGATTCCTTTTTTCATGTTGTTCTATTGATTTAAGATTTGGTTCTAAAGATAAAAAGAAAAGATCAGATTCCTGTTTATCTTCTGGTAAAAATCTTAAGTTCATATTTCTTGATATAAATCAAACCGTTGCATCGTGAAAAGTCCGTACCTTTGCACCCCGAAAATCAAAGATGATAAGTGGACGTAATTCAAGAACCGAGGAGCATACGAAAGAACCTAGCCAGACTGGCGGTTCCTATTTTCATTGAAACATTACTGATTATGATGCTGGGTGCAGTGGATACCGTGATGCTGAGTCAGTATTCAGACAATAGTGTGGCTGCTGTAGGGGTGGTCAACCAGCTCATTATGTTTGCTTTCCTGATATTTGAGGTGATCAATATAGGAACTTCCGTACTCTGTTCGCAATATTTGGGAGCAAGAATGCACAAGAATATGGTGCAGGTGGTGGGAGTATCATTGATACTCAATCTGGCGTTCGGTTTATTCGTTAGTGCCATTTTACACTATGGAGCCACTTTCCTGTTGTCCATGATGGGGCTTCGTTCCGAACTGATGGAATATGGAGTGAGTTACATGGAGATAGTAGGGGCATTCGCTTTTTTTCAAGCCATATCTCTGACTATTTCTGCCTCTTTGCGCAGTGCCAATAAAGCAGTTTATCCCATGATGGTAACGGTAGTTGTAAATATTCTGAATATCATTGGTAACTATTCGCTGATTTTTGGTAAGTTCGGTATGCCGGCTTTGGGAGTGGAAGGTGCTGCTATTTCTACTGCATTTGCCCGAGGGGTATCTATGGTGATACTTTTTGTGATTCTTTTCCGTAAACATATTCCCAGATTTCCGTTATCCTATTTTCGCCCCTTCCCGTTTGTCGAGCTGAAAAACCTGTTGAAAATCGGAGTCCCTTCGGCCGGAGAAAATATGTCCTACAGTTTCTCTCAGGTAGTATTGACCTATTTTATTAATATGTTGGGGAATGAAGCGCTGGCTACTCGTACCTATGTGGTGAATATAGTGATGTTCGTTTATTTGTTTGCTATTGCCATGGCACAAGGCGGAGCCATCTGTATTGGTCATTTGGTAGGTGAGAGGAAACTTCATGCAGCTTATCTGTTGGGCAAATATGTGATGCGTATTTCTATTTTGGTTTCTTTAGTTTTATCCTGTATCTGGGCTTTGATGGGGCATACTTTGTTTAGCTGGCTGACGGATAATCCGGAAATTATCCGTTTGGGTACTATTATCCTGTTTATTGATGTGATTTTGGAAGTGGGCCGGGCTATTAATATTTATGCGACGAATGCTTTACGTGCAACGGGTGATGTGAATTATCCGTTTTATGTAGGATTTGTTGTTCAGTGGAGTGTTGCCGTAGGTTGTGGTTTCTTGTTCGGTATTCATTGGGGATGGGGACTGGTAGGTATGTGGTGTGCATTTGTGCTGGATGAAAATCTTCGTGGTATTATCTTTGTACAGCGTTGGAATAGTCTGAAATGGACTAAAAAGGGATTTGTGAAATAAATCTTCATTTTCGCAAACTTTATGCATCTTCAGACCGTTAAACTCAAGAAAAAGAATTAATTTTGCAGTCTGATAATTATCAAAGAATATAATATGGAGCTCGATTTACTCACGGCAATATCACCTATTGACGGTCGATACAGAGGAAAAGCGGGAGCTTTGGCCTCTTATTTTTCTGAATTTGCACTCATCAAGTACCGTGTGCAGGTAGAAATTGAATACTTTATCACTCTGTGTGAACTACCGTTGCCACAGCTGAAAGACTTTGATCATGCACGTTTTGATGCATTGCGCGCTATTTATAAGAACTTTTCAGAGGCTGACGCACAGCGTATTAAAGAGATAGAAAGTGTAACAAACCACGATGTAAAGGCTGTAGAATATTTCATCAAAGAAGAATTCGATAAGTTGGGCGGAATGGAGGAATGCAAAGAATTTATTCATTTCGGATTGACATCACAGGACATAAACAATACCTCTGTACCTTTGTCTATAAAGGAGGCATTGGAACAAGTATACTATCCGCAAATTGAAGAGCTGATTGCCCAGTTGACTACATACGCTGAAGAATGGGCAAATATCCCTATGTTGGCAAAAACACATGGACAGCCTGCTTCTCCGACTCGCTTGGGTAAAGAAATCATGGTTTTCGTTTATCGTCTGAATCGTCAGCTGGCTGTATTGAAAGCTTGTCCTGTCACAGCTAAATTCGGTGGTGCGACGGGTAACTACAATGCGCATCATGTAGCTTATCCCGAATATGACTGGAAAGAATTCGGTAATAAGTTTGTAGCAGGAAAGCTGGGATTGGAACGTGAGGAATATACTACTCAGATCTCTAATTATGATAATCTGGGAGCCATTTTTGATGCGATGAAACGCATCAATACCATTATGATTGACATGAACCGCGACTTCTGGCAGTACATCTCTATGGAATATTTCAAGCAGAAGATTAAAGCGGGTGAAGTAGGTTCCAGTGCCATGCCGCATAAGGTGAATCCTATTGATTTCGAAAATGCTGAAGGTAATCTAGGTATGGCAAATGCTATTTTGGAACACCTTTCTTCTAAGTTGCCTGTTTCCCGCTTGCAACGTGACTTGACAGACTCTACTGTGTTGCGTAACGTCGGTGTACCTTTCGGTCACATTGTGATTGCTATCCAAAGTTCGTTGAAAGGTCTGCGCAAACTGTTGCTGAATGAGAAAGCAATCTATGCCGACTTGGATAATTGTTGGAGTGTGGTGGCGGAAGCTATCCAGACAATTCTGCGCCGCGAAGCCTATCCTCATCCGTATGAGGCATTGAAAGCTTTGACCCGTACAAACCAGGCTATCACAGAAGAGTCTATTAAAGAATTTATAGAAACACTAAATGTAAGCGAAGACATTAAAAAGGAACTGTGGGTAATTACACCGCATAATTATACAGGTATTTAAAAAATAGTTAGTTGGATTTTAATCAAAAAAGCCCGAGAGGGCGTTATACATTAATTAATAAATAAAAGGAAAACCATGAGTACAGAAAATGAAAGCAGACAAGAAGGTGCTGCAAATGAAGAAAACCAGAATGTAAGCCGTGATGGTGGTTATAAGTCTTATAACAGAGACAGTAATTACAACAGATACAACAACGACGGCGAACAGCGTCCTTATCGTCCTCGTACGAACAGCTATAATCGCGAAGGTGGAGACCGTCCCTACCGTTCTTCTTATAACAACGGTGACCGTCCTTCCTATAATCGCTATAACAATAACGGAGACCGTCCGCAACGTCCCCGCTTTAATCCTAACAGTGAGGATGGAGGAGACCAACGTTCATACCGTCCTCGTACAAATTATAATCGTGAAGGTGGCGAGCAGCGTCCGTATACTCCGCGCCCTCGTTTTAATAATAGTGAGGAAGGTGGTGAGCGTCAATATCGTCCCCGCACAAACTATAATCGCGAAGGTGGTGAGCAGCGTCCTTATACTCCGCGTCCCCGTTTTAACAGCGGTGAAGGGGGTGAACAGCGTTCTTACACTCCGCGTCCTCGTACCGGCGGTTATAATCAAGGCGGCGACCGTCTTTATCGTCCTCGTACCGGTGGTTATCAAGGTGGTGGATACAATCGTCCCTATCGTCCCCGTACGGCTGATTATAACCCGAATGCAAAGTATAGTCTGAAGAAACAGATTGAATATAAAGATATATTGACCGATCCAAATGAGCCGATTCGTCTGAACAAATTCTTGGCTAATGCAGGTATATGTTCCCGTCGTGAGGCTGATGAGTTTATTACAGCAGGTGTAGTCAGTGTAAATGGTGAAGTGGTAACCGAATTAGGTACTAAAATCAAGCGTACTGACGAAGTGAAGTTCCATGACGAACCGGTAAGTATTGAACGCAAAACTTATATTTTGTTGAATAAACCGAAGGATTGTGTGACTACTTCTGATGATCCTCAGGAACGTAAGACTGTAATGGATTTTGTGAAAGGTGCTTGTAAGGAGCGTATTTATCCTGTTGGGCGTTTAGATCGTAATACTACCGGTGTGTTATTGTTAACTAACGATGGTGATTTGGCTTCCAAGCTGACTCATCCTAAGTATTTGAAGAAGAAGATTTATCATGTATATTGTGATAAGAATGTAACCAAGGCAGATCTTGACCAAATTGCAGCAGGTGTGACATTGGATGATGGAGAGATTCATGCAGATGCCATCAGCTATGCATCGGAAACAGACAAATCACAAGTCGGTATTGAAATCCATTCCGGAAAGAACCGTATTGTGCGTCGTATTTTTGAATCCTTGGGATATAAGGTGATCAAGCTGGACCGCGTTTATTTTGCTGGTCTGACTAAAAAAGGTTTGCGCCGCGGTGATTGGCGTTACCTGACTGAACAAGAAGTGAACATGCTCCGCATGGGCTCATTTGAATAATAAACAATAAAGAGACAAAACAATGGAAAAAATTAGTAGAACAAAGATTGTTGACCTGCTGAAGTGCCGTGATTTTGGTGCGATGGTCAATGTAAAAGGTTGGGTTCGTACCCGCCGCGGTAGCAAACAGGTAAATTTTATCGCCCTGAATGACGGTTCTACAATAAATAATGTGCAGATTGTTGTTGATTTGGCAAACTTTGACGAAGAAATGTTGAAGCAGATCACCACCGGTGCATGTATCAGTGTGAACGGTGAGTTGACCGAATCCATTGGCTCTGGTCAGGCAGCCGAAGTTCAAGCGCGTGGAATCGAAGTATTAGGAACTTGTGATAACACTTATCCGTTACAGAAGAAAGGTCATACGATGGAGTTTCTTCGTGAGATCGCTCACTTGCGTCCCCGTACCAATACATTTGGAGCTGTATTCCGCATCCGCCACAACATGGCTATCGCTATCCATAAGTTCTTCCATGAACGTGGTTTTTTCTATTTTCATACACCTATTATCACAGCGTCTGATTGTGAAGGTGCGGGACAGATGTTCCAAGTTACTACCAAGAACCTTTATGATTTGAAGAAGGATGAAAACGGAGCGATTATTTATGATGATGATTTCTTTGGCAAACAAGCCAGTTTGACGGTATCTGGACAGTTGGAAGGTGAATTGGCTGCTACTGCTTTGGGGGCTATTTATACATTTGGTCCTACATTCCGTGCGGAGAATTCTAATACGCCGCGTCACTTGGCTGAGTTTTGGATGATTGAACCTGAGGTTGCGTTCAATGATATTACTGATAATATGGATTTGGCCGAAGACTTTATTAAATATTGTGTACAGTGGGCGCTTGACAACTGCTATGATGATGTGAAGTTTTTGAACGACATGTTCGATAAGGGATTGATAGAACGTTTGCAGGGCGTGCTGAAGGAGGAATTTGTCCGTCTGCCTTATACGGAAGGTATCAAGATACTGGAGGAAGCTGTAGCAAAAGGTCATAAATTTGAATTCCCGGTATATTGGGGAGTAGACTTAGCCTCTGAACACGAACGTTATTTGGTGGAAGAGCACTTTAAACGTCCTGTAATCCTGACAGATTATCCGAAAGAAATCAAGGCATTCTATATGAAGCAGAATGAGGATGGCAAGACTGTCCGTGCAATGGATGTCTTATTTCCGAAGATTGGCGAGATAATAGGTGGTTCTGAACGTGAGGCTGATTATGACAAACTGATGACCCGTATCCAGGAATTGGAAATTCCGATGAAGGATATGTGGTGGTATCTGGATACCCGTAAGTTTGGTTCATGTCCTCATTCTGGTTTTGGACTTGGTTTTGAGCGGCTGTTGCTGTTTGTTACCGGTATGACCAATATTCGTGATGTGATACCTTTCCCACGTACTCCGCGTAATGCTGAATTCTAATTGTTGGAAATAATAATTCAAAAAATCCTGCCCTATAACATAGAGCAGGATTTTTTTTTTTTTGTTATTTATCCCCTTCTTTGTATTCAAAAGAATGCTCAATTTTTAGGTGTTTAATATTTTAAATATTACGCTATGAAAAATGCTAAATGGATACTTGCAGGTATGTTCT
>SKFA01001875.1_pt1 | contig 11351 bp, 10 predicted proteins | sample 4820291 | NCBI WGS metagenome assembly SKFA01 (sample SAMN11008795, study PRJNA524170) | human gut metagenome | isolation source: fecal sample from pouch patient p30 | place: Israel: Tel-Aviv | reverse complement strand
TGGTTTTTGGATAATAGCGATTTCTTGTGTTCCAGTGCTGATTTCGCTGTGGTTTGATACTCCTTGGATCTGCATTATATGTGTGATTCTCTTGGTACTAGGGACATCTGTTTTACACGATTATGAGAGTGGAGGAAAATTGAAATAAATTTATAGCTTTTCATCTTGTGATGATGACAAACATCCCTCTATTTGCAACGACTGCAAAGTAGAGGGATGTTTTGTCTGCTTTGGATATTTTAATTAAAGGTTAGTCTTCTAATATGCCATGGTCACAGCCAAGTGAGAGATAATGCTCAATCTCACCACCCAGCACAAGCTGGGCATACTCCAAGGGCTTGTTGTAGAGCAGCCAATCCAGCTCTGCTTGCTGCGCAGGGGTGTTGCCGTATTCGTCCTCAATAGCGATGCAGATAAACAAAACTGTGATTATGCAACAAATTTTCCATGAATTTATGTGCAGTCATACGATGTTTTAAAACAAGTGTAACAAACTTCCTTTAAAAGCGTTATTATAATAGAAAAATTCCTTTTCTAGGTGCGTGTAAGACATAGGGGAGGACAGCTTATGAAAATCAAAGAAAGTCCATCTATCATTCTGGCGTTTCATGGGATGCTTGGCCGCAAGAAGCAGACCAGCCTATTGCTGCTTTTGCTGACACTGGTTTTCTCGTTCCTGACGGCGGCGGTGATCTACTCCGTCAGCTCTGCACAGGTATTGCAGGACACCCGCTGTGAACTATATGGCGAATGGCAGTACCTGCGTTTGTCGGATACTGCTGCGGATGCCGCACAGGCAAAAAACACCTTGCCCGCATCCGCACAGGTCAGCACAGTGATCCAAAACGGAATCGTTCTCGGCGCAGACGATGGCGTGGCGGGCGGGATCGGAACGGTAGACGATACCTTTGCGCAGCTGGGACGTATCGTGCCGATCAGCGGTAATTTCCCCACGCAGTCCGATGAGATTGCCATGACGACGACGCTGCTGGATGCGCTGGGCTTCAATGAGCTTGCCCTCTGCGGTAAACTTTTTCACCTGCTCGTCGCACTCGGCGCGGATCTTTTCAATGGCCGCTGCCTTTTTATCGGCACTGACGATGTAATGGCTGGCCGGGAAGATGGCCACATGCTTCACCACGTTCTGCCGGGTGCCGGTAACGGGGTTGAACTCCGTGATGCGGTCGATCTCATCCCCGAAGAACTCCACCCGGATGGCAAGGTCGCTCATGTAGGCCAGATAGATATCCACCGTGTCGCCGTGAACACGGAACTTATTGCGGATAAAATTGATGTCGTTCCGCTCATATTGCAGGGTGACCAGCTTTTTGCACAGGTCGTCACGCTCCATCTGCATCCCGGGCCGCAGGCTGATGACCATGCTGCGGTAATCGATGGGGTCACCCAGAGAGTAGATACAGGACACCGATGCCACAATGATGACATCCCGCCGCTCCGAAAGCGCCGCCGTGGCCGAATGGCGCAGGCGGTCGATCTCATCGTTGATGGCGCTGTCCTTTTCAATGTAGGTATCGGTGCTGGGGATGTAGGCTTCGGGCTGGTAGTAATCGTAGTAGGAAACAAAATACTCCACCGCATTGTCCGGGAAGAACGAGCGGAACTCGGTGCAGAGCTGGGCCGCCAGCGTCTTATTATGGGCCAGCACCAGCGTGGGGCGGTTGCACCGGGCGATCACGTTGGCCATGGTAAAGGTCTTGCCGCTGCCGGTCACACCCAGCAGGGTCTGGCAGCGGTCGCCCTGCTCAACGCCCTCTACCAGCTGCTCAATGGCCTGGGGCTGGTCACCCGTGGGGGCATAGTTGGAGACGAGATGGAACTGTTCATCGGCCATGTCTCGGTTCTCCTTTCTGTTCTCAGATAGAACTACAAATAGTTGTGCTTTTCATGTTGATTATAACACAATTATTTTATAATATCAATACGGCCTGAGCATCTCCCCGGTCTGGAAATCGTAGAACGGCAGGCGGTTGGCCTCCCGCATGGAGAAATATTCGCTCTCAGTCAGGATGATGTGATCCCGCAGATGCACCTTGACCAGCCCCAGCGCCCGGACGATATTCTCGGTGGCCATCAGATCCTCCCGCGAGGGCAGGGCCACGCCGTTGGGGTGGTTATGGCAGAGCACCACACTGTCGGTACCGCCCTTGAGGGCTGCCGCCACCACATCCTTGATCTCCAGACTCACCCGGTCGCTGGTGCCGTCCCGCAGCCAGAACAGCCCCTTGATGCGGCTGCGGCCATCCAGCGCAGTCAGCAGGGCGCGTTCCTGCACAGTCCCGGCAAACTGTGCCATCAGGTATTCGACCAGCTGGTCGGTGGTCTTCATGCACTTTTTGCCATTGACCGCACACTGGGTATAGTATCTGCCGACCTGCGGCAAAAGATGCAGCATCCGGGCGGTAGAGGGGCCTACGCCCTCCACCGTCAGCAGATCCTCCTCGGAGGCATCCAGCACCCCGGCAAAGTCTCCGAACCGGTCCATGAGGACATGGGCAAGGCCGTTGGTGTCCTTGCGGGTGTTGGTGATATAAAGGACATATTCCAGCGCTTCGTGGGGTTCCAGACTTTCCAGACCATACTGCTCTACCCGGGCGCGCATCCGCTGGCGGTGCCCCTTATGCTGGCTGCTTTCCTTCGCCATGGTCATTCTCCTTTTGCGTTATTACTTTAATAGTACCGTTTTTTCAGCAAAACACAAGGGGGCACAGGAAATATTCTGCGTTGACTTCAAAGAAAGGGTGGTTTATTATAGAGAAAAGGCTTTTTTATGAATCAATATGCCCTCTCAGTCAAAGCCTGCGGCTTTGCCAGCTCTCCCAAAGGGAGAGCCCCTTGTGGCTCTCGGTCAGCATGTACTGAACCCGGGAGATGCATTGCCTCTCCCTTTGGGAGAGGTGGATTTGCGAAGCAAAGACGGAGAGGGTTTGTCTTTCATCCAACAAAAGGAACGATCTTATGAAACAATTTACTGCCACCGCAAACGACGAGGGCGTGCGGCTTTCCCGCTTTGTCCAGAGCGTGACGCGCGATCTCCCCACCAGCCTGCTGTACAAGAGCTTCCGCAACAAGCGGGTCAAGGTCAACGGCAAAAAAGGAGCCCCCGAGGATCGGCTCAAGGCGGGCGATCTCATTGAGCTGTACATCAACGATGAATTCTTCCCGCCCGAGGGCGCAAAGCCTGCAGCCCGCAAGCCTGCCCCCAAAAAGCAGCAGAACCAGCCCAAGGTGACCGTCATCTATGAGGACGAGAACATTGCCGTGCTGTACAAGCCCACCCACCTGCTCTGCCACAGCGACCGCACCGGCGATGCCAACCTTGTGGACGCATTCACCCAGTATCTGGCCCAGAAGGGCGAGTACGATTCCACCGGCGAGAACCGCTTTAAGCCCGGCATCTGCAACCGGCTGGACCGTGGCACCGAGGGCCTTGTCATCGCTGCCAAGAGCTACGCCGCCCTGCGGGACATGAACGAGATCATCCGCACCGACCTGCTCAAAAAGGAATACTACACCATCACCGTGGGCATCCCCCAGAGCGGGCGGTTCACGGCCTGGTGGGAGCACGACGAGAAGAACAACAAGGTCAGCATCCATGCCCACCAATCTCAGGATGAGCGCCGCAAGCAGATCATCACCGATGTGGACGTGCTGCGCACCGCCGGGCCCTTTGCCCTGTGCAGGATCGGCCTGGTCACGGGCCGCACCCACCAGATCCGCGCGCATCTGGCCTATCTGGGCAAACCGGTGCTGGGAGATATCAAATACGGCAACCGCAAGATGAACGAGCGCACCGGCACCCGGACGCAGGCTCTCTGCGCCGTCCGCATCAGCTTCCTGGATATCCCGGAGGAGAACACCCTGCACTACCTCACCGGCAAGGTCATCAAGCTGAAGGACCCGCAGATCGTCAAACAGTTCGACGCGCTGGATAAGAATAAAGAAGGAGCAGCATCATGGCAGACCTGAACGCCTATTTCAAAAGCATCATCGACCAGGACCGCGAGGCCGTGGTTATCTGCGACCTGAACCATATCATCATTTACATGAATCCTGCCGCCGTGGTGGATTACGGCAAATACGGCGGAGCCGCCCTGCTGGGCAAAAGCCTGCTGAACTGCCACAACCCGCATTCAGTGGAGGTCATCGGGAAGGTGGTGGACTGGTTTGCCGCTGATGCAGACCATAACATCGTCTATACCTACTACAATCCCAAGCATGTCCGTGATGTCTACATGGTTGCCCTGCGGGACGAGGACGGTACCCTGATCGGCTACTACGAGAAGCATGATTCCCGAAAAGCTGAAACTATGAAGCAGTACGATTTGTTCTGAAAAAGAAAGGCGAACCCCACACAAAAAAAGACTTTGCCGCCTACCTCCGTGCGAAGATGCTACTCTGCTATACCTCCCGCATAGACAAAACGAACGCCTGCCGGGCTTTTCTCACTCGGCAGGCGTTCGTTCTTTTTATGGGGTCGATTCGTTACTTTGCCAGCAGCTCGTCAGCCAGCACATCCATCTGTGCCTCAGCGGCGGCATTGGCGGCAGAGCGGATGGTCACAACGGCATCACAGACGGTGATGTTCTTCATGCCGTCCAGCTCGGCACGCATCAGCTTTGCAGCCATGGGGGCCCAGGTGCCGTTCTCCATCAGGCCAACGGTGCGGCCCTGGAAGTTCTTGGTCTTGAGGTGGGTCAGCAGATTCTCCATCGGCGGGAAAAGGAAGCCATCGTATGTGGCGCAGGCCAGCACGATCCGGCCGCAGCGGAAGGCCTCAGTGACGGCATAGGAGACATCGGTGCGGGTCAGATCCATCTCCACCACCTTGGCACCCTTGGCGCGCAGCTTCTCAGCCATGGTGTGGGCGGCGGCTCTGGTGTGGCCGTGGATGGAAGCGCTGGCCACCAGGATCTTCTCCGGCTCCTCGGCCTTGTAGCTGGACCACAGGTCATAGTAGTTCAGGTACTTGCTCAGATCGCCGGTCAGCACAGGGCCGTGCAGGGGGCAGATGGTGGCGATATCCAGCGCGGCGGCCTTTTTCAGCAGAGCCTGCACCTGCGGGCCGTACTTGCCCACGATGTTCAGGTAGTAGCGGCGGGCCTCGCTGGCCCAGTCAGCGTTTTCGTCAAACCTGGCCACTGCACCAAACCGGCCAAAGCCGTCTGCAGAGAAGAGCACCTTTTCACTGCTCTCATAGCTCACCATGACCTCGGGCCAGTGCACCATGGGGGCAAGCACAAAGGTCAGGGTGTGGGTGCCCAGGCTCAGGCTCTCGCCGTCCTTCACCACCACGCGGCGCTCCTTGGCAACGGCATCCGCCCCAAAGAACTGATCCATATACAGGAAAGTTTTGGCGTTGCCCACCACCTGCATTTCCGGGTAGAGGGCGGCCAGTCTGGCGATATTGGCACCGTGGTCAGGCTCCATGTGGCTGACCACCAGGTAATCCGGCTTGCGTCCGGCCAGTGCCTCGGTCAGGTTGGCAAGCCAAGGCTCCGTGGCACGGTTGTCCACCGTATCCAGAATGGCGGTCTTTTCGTCCAGAATGACATAGGAATTGTAGCTCACGCCGGTGGGCACCGGGTACTGGCTCTCGAACAGGTCAATGGTGGTATCGTCCACACCCACGCCCAGAATGGCTTCGCTGATCTTTTTCACGCTCATAGCAGACATCCTCTCTATCCATATTGCAGTGCCGGAAAAGCGGCAATATAATACTAATAACGGTTCCTAGTATAGCACATTGTTAAAGATTATTCAAGCTCCTCCGGCAGTCTTGCTGCCACCGGCCGGCCGGGCTCGGTGTCCAGCTCCAGCAAGGCTGCCGCGCTGGCATCATCCAGGCTCTGGACACTGCGGAGCTTGCGGCTGATGGCCCGGCTGCGGACACCAATGAGGTTGTCCAGCTCTTCATCGGTCTGGCGCAGGCGCTGCTGCATCTTGGAGAGCCCCTGCCCGAACTTGTCGAACTCCGTCTTAACGGCACCCAACAGCTGCCACACCTCGCCGGAGCGCTTCTGGATGGCAAGGGTCTTGAAGCCCATCTGCAGGCTGTTGAGCAGAGCCGCCATGGTGCTGGGGCCTGCAATGTTCACCTGATAATCCCGCTGCAGCACCTCCAGCAGACCGGCGTTCACCACCTCGGCGTACAGCCCCTCAAAAGGCAGGAAGAGGATACCAAAGGTCGTGGTGTAGGGCGGTTCCACATACTTTTCCCGGATGTCCTTTGCCTCGCTCCGCAGCACCAGTTCCAGCGCATGGCGGGCATTCTCCACCGCCTGCGCATCGCCGGAGGCCTGGGCATCCTGCAAATGCGCATAGGTGTCGCCGGGGAATTTGGAGTCGATGGGCAGCCAGACCGTGCCGCCGTCCGCACCCGGCATCTTGATGGCATATTCCACCCGCTGGGTGCTGCCCGGGATGGTGGCCACATTGGTCTCGTACTGCTCCGGGGCCAGGATCTCTTCCAAAATGGCCCCCAGCTGGATCTCGCCCAGAATGCCGCGGGTCTTAACGCCCGAGAGCACCTGCTTCAGCCCGCCCACATCGGCGGCAAGGTTCTGCATCTCGCCCAGCCCCTTGTACACCTGTTCCAGCTGGTCGTTCACAGCCTTGAAGCTCTCGGTCACCCGCTTCTGCAGGGCATCCTGCAGTTGCTCGTCCACGGTGTGGCGGATCTCATCCAGCTTTTTGGCGTTCTCGGCCTGCAGGGCGGTCATGTTTTCCGCAAGGGTCTTGCGCAGCTCTTCCAGCTTCTGGGTGTTGGCGGCCTCCAGACTCTGGAGCCGCTGGGTCAGGATCTGCTGCTGGCCGCTCTGGCCCTGTGCCAGCGTGGTGCTCATGCTCTGCACTGAGGTCTGCAGCGTCTCACTGACGCTGCGGATGGCGGTATAGTTCTGCTCCGCCATTGCCGCCTGTCTGGCCGCAAAGTCTTTTGCCTGTGCATCGAGCTGCTGCTGCATCCAGCGCTTGAGCTCCTCGTAGTCTCCCCCGTTCCGGGGCTTGTTCAGTTTCCAGAGCACCACTGCCAGCAGCAGGCAGATGGTGACCAGCAGCAGGGTGTACAATCCAGCTAAAAATTCCATTGATTACAAGTCCTCGAAATCGACCAATTCTTTCCGGGTATCCAGCGCATCGCCATAAAGGCCCACGCCGTCCACCTCGCACTCGCCCGACTGGTTATCATAGGGGTCGGAGCGGAACCCGTACATCGGCGGGTCAAAGGGTGCCTCAAAGGCGCGGTTTGCCACCATGCGCCCGGTGTCCAGGCTGCCGAAGTAGTGGCGGCGCAGCTCTTCCTCGCCCTGCCGTGCCATGGAGGCACCAAACGAGCAGTCGGCATACATCCAGCCCTTGGGGGCAATGTAGAACATGGCCCAGTCGTGGCAGCCCACGCCGGTGGGCGACACCGACAGGCCGCTCTGCCAGCGGGCCGGAATGCCCACCAGACGGCAGAGGGTGATGAAGGTCAGGGCCATAATGCCGCAGTCACCGCGCCGGTTCCGTGCGCAGCGGTCGGGCAGGCAGTCCTGCACAAAGTAGGCGGGCTGATAGTGATACCGCACGTTCAGGGTAACGTAATCATAGATGCGCTTTGCCTTTTCCGCCGGGTCGGTGATTCCTTCGGTCAGCTGCGCGGCCAGCGCCCGCAGGTAGGGCGTGAACACGATATGCGGGGCCTGCTCCTCGGTATCAAAGGTCGGCTGTTCCGGTGCAGGCACAAAGTCCAGCGGGTCAGCATAGACTGCCGTTGTCTTGTAACGGTACTGCACCCCGAAGCGACGGTTTTCGGTCAGGTCAGCCTCCCAGCAGACGGTGCGCTGGGGGGCGTTTGCATCGGCGATGCGGCCCGGCTGCTCGGTAAAGCTCTGCAGCTCGATCTCGCTCTGGGCCAGGCATTCCGCCGGGATGGGCAGCCAGGCGCGGACGTGCACGCTCTCCCGGCCCTCTGCCTTTGCCTTGGCCAGAGCAGCGGCAAAGGCCTCATCCGACATCCCCACGCTGGTCTTCAGCGTGATGCGGGCACTGGCCTGCCCTTCCCGCTCCATCTGGTCATGGATGCGGCGGCGGCGCTCCCGTGCCAGCGCGGCCGGGGCGGGCGGGTCGAGCTGACGGGCAGCAAGGTCGGCGTGGGTGGCGATCAGCGTCTCGGCAAAGCGGTCAAGGTAGTGCTTCTCCCCTTCCACAAACCGCCAGTCCACCCGGCCCTCATGCACCAGCTGGCGGAACTCCTCCACCGTGAAATCCCGCACAAGGCCCTGCATCCGGGCCACGGCCTGTGCCTCGTTCCAGCAGTATTCCTGCGGCAGACGGCACATGATCTCCTTCTGCACCAGCAGGGCATCCCGCAGCGCGTCCACGCCGTGGGGCACAGGGTTGGCGGGCTGCTCATACTCCGGCATTTCCAACCCCTGACTGCGGGGGCTGTTCTGGGTCTCCGTCCAGTCCTCGGCCAGATATTCGTCGATCCGTGCCATTGCTTCTTTGTAATAGCCCGCGGCCTTCAGCCGCTCCACATCATCGGGCAGACCGACGTTCAGATGCACAAATGCTTCGTTCAGATCTTTCATCCTGTTTCATCCTTTCTCTCAGGCGCACTGCTCTTCCCAGAAAGCAGTGGCTTCCACCAGCCAGTTCTCGGCATCTGTTCCTGTGCCGATGCCGCAGACGTGAGGTGCATTGTTGAACACCCGGTAAACATGCTTGACGTGATTGGCCTGCAGGGCAGCTTCCAGCTGCGGTCCCTGCCGCCAGTAGACCAGCTCTTTCAGCAGCGTGTCGTTCACACCGTGCCAGTGGTAGGTGGCGGGATAGTCCGGCGTGATCTCATCCGAAAGATTCCGGGTATAGTATTTGGGGCCGTACGCGCCGATATCCTGAATGACATGGTAGATGGGCTTGATGTAGGTCATATCGTTGATGGGGTAGCCCAGCAGCAGGGCGGCGGGCTTGGGCACGTTGTAATGCTGATACCCCACCGATTCCGTGCCGAACAGACCCGTCAGGTGGCCGCCCATGGAATATCCCACGATGGCGTACTGCTCTGGCTGGACGCCAAACTCCGCAGCGTGTTCCTCAATGTACTGCATGGCCCGGCCGATGTCCTCCAGCGGAGCATCATCGGAAGCATCCGTCCAGACGCGATACCGCAGAATAAAGGCGGCATAGCCCAGCTCATGCAGCTGCCAGGCCGTGCAGGCCCCCTCCTCCAGCTCGGCGCTCTCATTGGCACCGCTGCCAGCCAGGATCAGCGCAAACTTGGCATTTTCAGCCTTGGCCGGGAAATAGAACAGGCCGGTGTTGTTTTTGGTGCGGTCCGCCGCCTTTTCCGCATCCGTGTAGAACGAGTGGGTGACCTGAACGCCATTGTTGTAGTTCTCAATGACCAGATTCAGCCCCTTGGCACAGCCTTCGGCCACATACTCGTTGGTGTAGCCTTCCACAGTGGTCATCTCCCACAGGGCCTGACCCGGCGGGCAGTCCTTATCCTGCGAGTAGGTGTAGAAGCCGGAGTTCTTGATGCCCGGGTTGTTGCGCACTTCCTTCATGGTGGTCTGGGCCGTGATGTTGGGCTCTCCCTTTTCCATTACGGCACCGGCGGGCAGGGCCAGCAGTACCAGCAGACACAGCACCATCGCGACGATTCGTTTTGCCTGTTTCATGTTCCGTTCCTTTCCCCCGGCACCGCCCTGATTGCATTTTCCCACACAGAGGACTATAATATGAGACTGCACAGGCGACACCGGTTGGTTTTTGTTCTATTGTATCACACCCGCCGGTATTGTCAAAACAAATCTGTCCGCAAAATCCATGCGTTGTGATCTCCACGTTTCCGAGGGGCCGGGTATTCAGATTCCAGACACTCTGCCCGGCCTGAAGTGAACAGGTTTCCATTGTGATTTGCGGCAGATTCTGCTATACTGAAAAAAGATATTGCACACGCAATGAGGGGAAACCGGAGCATTGCGGCTCCGGTCAGGATAGGAATATGAGTGAGATCACAGTCCGGCCCATGATGCCGGAGGATTGGACTGCCGTGTCCAAAATATATCTGGAGGGCATTGCCACCGAGCACGCCACCTTCCAGACCAACTGCCCGCCCTACACTGCCTGGGACGCATCCCATACCCGGGAATGCCGCCTGGTGGTGCTGGACGATGGGGTCGTAGCCGGCTGGGCAGCCCTGCATCGGGTAGACCCCCGCTGGTGCTACCGCGGCGTGGCCGAGGTGAGCATCTATGTCGGGGAGAAATTCCGGGGCAAAGGGCTGGGCTATCACCTGCTCACGGCGCTCTGCCGCGAGGCCGAACAGGCCGGCTACTGGACGCTGCAGTCCACGGTGCTGCAGGACAACGCCCCCTCCCGGGGCCTGCACCTGAAATGCGGCTTCCGCGTGGTGGGCCGCCGGGAGCGCATTGCCCGGGACTGCCACGGCCGCTGGCTGGACACCTACCTGATGGAGCGGCGGTGTGCAGCGGACGAACCGGCGGGCTATAAAAAGCTGTAAGGCGCTTTTTGCGGGAAAGATTTACAGTTTCTTCAAAAAGTAACCTTGAAAATCCACAAAAATATGATATACTAACGTAACGATACCAAAGCGAGAGAAAGGAGGCGCGCGGAATGGCACCGACCAAAGAGCGTCCGGCAACCAAGACGATTGCCACAAACCGGGAAGCGCGCCACGAGTATTTCGTTCTGGAAGCGCTGGAAACCGGCGTTGAGCTGAAAGGCACCGAGGTCAAGAGCCTGCGTGCCGGCGGCGTCAACCTGAAAGACAGCTGGGTCGATATTGAGGACGGCGAGCTGCTGGTCAAGGGAATGCACATCACCCCCTACGACCACGGCAACATCTTCAATCAGGACCCCATGCGGGTGCGGCGGCTGCTGGCCCACAAGAACGAGATCCGGCGGCTGCACCAGCAGTGCAAGCTGCAGGGCTACACTCTTGTGCCGCTTTCGCTCTACTTCAAGCATGGCCGCGTCAAAATGGAGCTGGGCCTGTGCAAGGGCAAAAAGCTCTACGACAAGCGCGCAGATGCCGCCAAGCGCGATGCCAAGCGCTCCATCGACCGGGCTGTGAAGTCCAACGGCAAATTCTACTAAATCTCTTTCAGGCAGCATTCCTGCCCTGAGAACACCAAGCTTTCTGCGCATGGCAACATGCGCTTTATGGGGGCGTAAAGGTTTCGACGGGGGGAGCGAGGCCTGGGCAGCGGGTAGCAGTGGGGGAACTGCTCTAAACTCCTCCAAAAAATTAACTGACAACAATAATTATCAGTTGCTCGCAGCCTGAGTGCTGCGCGTTCCGCCCACTCTTGTGTCGTGTGGGG
>SKFA01001872.1_pt1 | contig 11370 bp, 10 predicted proteins | sample 4820291 | NCBI WGS metagenome assembly SKFA01 (sample SAMN11008795, study PRJNA524170) | human gut metagenome | isolation source: fecal sample from pouch patient p30 | place: Israel: Tel-Aviv | reverse complement strand
TTATTATATTCCGCAAGCGTATCTTTTAGAATCGGAATCAGATTGGTATCTATTTCCACTGCCACTACCGCGCGTGCCGCCTCACAGAGATATTGTGTCATGGTTCCGATTCCCGGACCGATTTCCAGCACAAAATCATCCTTTGTGATCTGCGCAGCTTCTATAATTTCCTCTAAAATTCCTGTATCAATCAAAAAATTCTGTCCAAATTTTTTCTGAAAATTAAACTGGTATTTCTGCAATACTGCAATAGTATTCTTAGGATTTCCTAATGTAGCCATGTTATTCCTCTCTTTCTATAATCGAAAAAGAGCTGCCTCCGTGGTTTAAGAGACAGCTCTTCGTTTCGTTTTATTATGTGATTAGCCCTGAGCGATTGCTCCAGTTGGGCAAACACCAGCACATGTACCACAATCAACACAACTATTTGCATCGATCTCGTACTGAGAAGCACCTGCAGAGATTGCTCCTACAGGACACTCGCCTGCACATGTACCACAGCTAACGCATGAATCAGAAATAACGTATGCCATAATAAAATCCTCCTTATGAATAATGATCATTATTGCCTTATTGGCTTAATGGTATTCTAGTACAAACCCGTCCAAAGCGCAAGCATTTCGGCAAATGTATTTAATTTGATGCATGATCATAAGAAAAATTTTATCGTTCCAGATTTGCAAACTTCGTGTATTCCGGCAACCATGCGAGGTTCACCGTACCGATCGGACCATTACGCTGTTTGGCGATAATGATTTCTGAAATTCCTTTCAGTTCGGTATCCTTGTTGTAATAATCATCACGATAAATAAACATCACGACATCGGCATCCTGCTCAATCGCTCCGGATTCTCGCAGATCAGAAAGCATCGGACGATGATCCGGTCTCTGCTCGACTGCACGGGAAAGCTGGGACAAGGCAAGCACCGGCACATTCAGTTCACGGGCAAGTGCTTTCAGGGAACGGGAGATGTCCGAAATCTCCTGCTGCCGGCTGTCCGTACTCCTGCCGGATCCTGACATCAACTGCAGATAGTCAATGATGATAAGTTTCAGATCATGCTCCAGCTTATATTTCCGGCATTTACTGCGCATCTCGGAAATACTGATTCCCGGTGTATCATCAATGATCAGCTCGGAATCCCCTATGATTCCGGCTCCTTCGACGAGTTTCGCCCAGTCAGCATCCGACAGATTACCGGTACGAAGTGCCTGTGCATCTACACGGGATTCCAGGGAGAACAGTCGGTTTACCAGCTGCTCCTTCGACATTTCCAATGAAAATATCGCCGTGCACATGTTTTCATGAAATGCCACATACTGTGCAATGTTTAAAACAAACGCTGTCTTTCCCATAGACGGACGGGCTGCAATCAATACCAGATCCGATGGCTGTAATCCCGCTGTCCGGTAATCCAAATCAATAAACCCTGTCGGTATTCCCGTAACATTTCCGTCCTGCTGTGACGCTTTTTCAATCTTTTCCAGTGCGTTCATGACAACCTGACGAATCGGCACATAGTCTCCACCGGTACGGCTTGACAACAATGCAAAAATATCATGTTCGGTCTTATCCAGAACACTTTCGAGCGATTCTTTGCCCGCATAGCACTCATTCTCTATCTCTTCCGTGACCCGGATGAGTTTCCGCTTCATGGAATTTTCTTTTACAATATTACAATAATATTTGACATTCGCGGATGTCGGAACCGCACGCACCAATTCTCCAACGAATTCCAGACTGGAGACTTCCTGTGGTACATCCTTTTCCTTGAGTTTATTCTGCAGTGTAACCAGATCCACCGGCTGTCCGCTGCTGTACAATTCGATCATCGCATCAAAGAGAATTCCATACTGCTTGTGATAAAAATCTTCCTGCAGAAGGATCTCCATGGCTGTGACAATGGCATCCTGATCCATGATCATGGAACCAATGACCGACTGCTCGGCTTCCAGACTGTTCGGCATCACCCGCTTGATCAGCGTTTCTTCCAAGCGAACTTCCTCCTATTCCTCAACAACCTGAACACGCAGTGTTGCGGTTACCTTTGGATGAAGCTTCACCGGAATCTCATAAGTTCCAAGAGCCTTGATGGATTCGCCCAGCTGCATCTTCTTTTTATCCAGATCCAGCCCTGCCTGCTCTTTTGCAGCCTGTGCAATTTCCTTGGTGGAAACAGAACCGAAAATACGTCCGCCCTCACCGGATTTGATCTTTACAACAACTTTCTTTGTTCCGATCTCTTCCGCCAGTTCCTTTGCGTGCTCTAAATTTTCAGCTGCCACTTTGTCTGCATGCTGATTCTGCAATTTGAGGTCATTCAGATTCTTTGTCGTTGCCTCTACTCCAAGTTTCTTCGGCAGAATTGCATTGCGTGCATAACCGTCACTCACATTTACGATTTCGCCCTTTTTCCCAAGAGCTTTCACATCCTGTAATAAAATTACTTTCATTCCTGTATATCTCCTTCTTCAAGCATTTCATCAATGGTCCGCATAATGGCATGTTTTGCCTCGGAAATCGTACATCCCGTCAACTGTGCACCAGCCACATTCAAATGACCGCCGCCACCCATTCGTTCCATGATTAACTGTACATTGATCTCATCTATGGAACGGGAGCTGACGTATATTTTCCCTGCGTATTCTGTCAGCACAAAAGATGCCTTGATTCCTATAATATTGAGCAGCTCATTTGCTGCCTGCGCGCCGACAATCGTCGGACTTTCCACATCCTCACTCGGACAGACAGAAATTGCAAATGCACCGCGGTATACTTCCGCATGACGCACTGCCTCCGCACGGGCTTTATAGCATGCCATATCATTTCGCAGCATTTTACGCACACGGGTCACTTCTGCCCCGGAACGTCTGAGGTATGCTGCCGCCTCAAATGTACGGACACCTGTTTTTGTCATAAAGTTATTGGTATCAATCAAAATACCTGCATAAATACAGTCAGCCTCTGCCGGAGAGAGCTTGAATCCCTCCTGGAAGTACTGTAAAACTTCTGCTACCATCTCACAGGCAGAAGACGCATACGGCTCAATATAGGACAGAAGCGGATTTTCAATCACTTCGCTGCCCTGGCGGTGATGATCAAACACAACGATCGTATCTGTACGCGTGAGCAGTTCCGGGCACTCCGTATAACTTGGCCGGTTGGTGTCTACCACCATAACCAGGGAATTACGGCTCACTTCTTCAATTGCAATCTCACTGTTGATAAACATGTCTTCCGGATAGCCTTTTTCCGGAGCGAAACATTCCATAAGCGGCCGAATCGAAGTTGTTGGCTCATTGATCACGATCTGTGCCTTTTTCCCGAGCACACGGGCTGCGCAGAAAATACCAATTCCCGCACCAAGGGAATCGACATCTGTCAGGCTGTGCCCCATGATAATCACGTTCTCACGGCTCTCAATAATTTCATGCAGCGCATGTGCCTTAACTCTCGCTTTCACGCGGGTGTTGCGCTCCACCTGTTTTGCCTTGCCTCCAAAATATGCAATGTCCTCACCATTTTTGACAACGACCTGATCGCCGCCCCGTCCGAGTGCCAGATCAATCGCTGCACGTGCCTGCTCATAGTTTTCGTTATAAGAAGTCCCCTTGATCCCGACACCGATACTCAGCGTGACCGCCATCTCATTGCCCACTTTGACCGTCTTGACATCTTCAAGTACACTGAACCGGTCATCCATAAGCTTCTGTAAATATTTATACTTAAATACCACAAAATACTTGTCTTTTTCAATTTTGCGGACAAGCGCATCCATCTTTGAAAAATACTGGTTCACTTTTCGATCGACAAGCGCAATCAGAAGCGAACGCTTCACATCCTCGATACTGTCAAGCGCTTCGTCATAGTTATCAATATAAACAAGTGCCGATACCTGCTTCTGATCCAGATTTTCCTGCTTGCAATGCTGCAGTTCGGTCTCATCAAACAGATACAGTGCCGTCAGGAATTCATCGGAATCCTTCACGTCAATTTCCTTGCTCTCCTCCATGATATCATCAAAATAAATACGATTCAGGGAAATCCGGAAAATGCGCTCCTTTTTTTCAATCGTAATATTCTGTGCATCCTCATGTTTCTGAAGAAACTCACGGGTAATATTGGAAAAAAGGGTTGTAATTGATTTATGATAGTTTCTCCCCACTCCCGTCAGCTCGGAAAAGCGTTCATTCACCCAAAGAATTTTTCCTGTATAGTCCAGCAGCGCATATGGAATTTCAAACTCATTCAAAAGTTTTTTCTGTACCGTTGCATACTGTGTGGCAAAATTGATAATCTCATTTGCAAGCCGCGGTCTGGTATTATAATACAGTCCCAGTTCCAGTACAAAATAGACAGCAATAAATACCGTCAGCAAAAAGCCTGCCGTCACATCGTAAAAATAAAGCCCCACATCTGCGATTGTCATCGGGATCGTCAGCCACAATGGCCAGCAGAGATACGATCTCAGCTTTCCCCTAAATCGAACCTTTGATTTCATTTACGCTCCTGTTCTTTCCACATCCATCGCTCATCTGTGGAATATGCTCCCGCATCAATAATCTATAGTATACCATTTTCCTTCTGCAAAATAAAGACTTTCCTAAGATAACAAAAACTGCCCCATTTTCATGGAGCAGTTTCGTCCAATGCATCACAGATGTATCTATGTTATCCGTTTTCTTTTGCAATTTCCACAATGGATTTGCTCAGTCCTGCAATCCCCTGAATATCCGATGGGATAATAATCTTGGTTGCCTGACCGTCTGCTGCCTTGGCAAATGCCTCCAGACTCTTAATCTGAAGTACCGCATTATCCGGAGCAGCTTCTTTGAGCATACGGAGACCATCTGCATTGGCCTGCTGGATCTTTAATGTAGCCTCTGCCTGACCTTCGGCTTCCTTGATGGTTGCTTCCTTCTGTGCCTCGGCACGCAGGATTGCAGCCTGTTTTTCAGCCTCTGCATCGAGAATTGCAGACTCCTTATTTCCTTCTGCAACCAGAATTGTAGATTTTTTCTCACCTTCTGCACGCAGAATGGCTTCACGCCGCTCGCGCTCTGCCTTCATCTGTTTCTCCATGGCATCCTGAATTGCCTTTGGTGGAATAATGTTCTTTAACTCCACACGATTTACTTTGATACCCCACGGATCTGTTGCCACATCCAGCGTTGCACGCATCTTTGTGTTGATGGTCTCACGCGATGTCAGTGTCTCATCCAGTTCCAGATCACCAATGATATTACGAAGCGTCGTAGCAGTCAGATTTTCAATTGCCATGATTGGATTTTCCACACCGTATGCATACAGCTTTGGATCCGTGATCTGAAAATATACAACCGTATCAATCTGCATTGTTACGTTATCTTTTGTGATTACCGGCTGTGGTGGGAAATCAACCACCTGTTCCTTCAACAAAACCCTTTTTGCAATACGGTCAATAAACGGCACCTTAAAATGCAACCCTACCGACCATGTGGTAAGATACCCTCCAAGTCTCTCCACAACTACCGCATGCGCCTGTGGAACAATTTTCACACAGTTCACAATAATGACCAATGCAATGATCACTATAATGAGAATTACAACAGGCATAACTTTTTCCTCCTTTACCTATACCTTTTCTACTATAAGTTTGACACCACTGATTGCCAGAATTTTTGCTTCTTCTCCCGGTTCAATGATCTCATTATCATTACGGGTACGCACCGTCCACTCCTGTCCATGAACAACTGCCATCCCGGTCTGATCCATATTACTGACGCGCTCGGAAATCCGTATATTTTCCCCAATCAGGCTATCCGCGTTTGTTCTTTGCATTTTAGCATTTACATATTTACGCGCCCACGGTCTTGTCGCAACAAGCAAAAGAATGGATACCACTAAAAATACCAGAAACTGCACCACCGGATTTACCCCTGCCATTGCCATAACCAGTGCCGCAAGTGCACCTGCGGCAAACCATATGCACGTTAGTCCGATTGTTGCAAGTTCTCCCAGAACAAACACAATCAAAAGTACCATCCAAAGCAATTCATACGGATCCATCGCTCTTATAATTATCATAGACTCTCCCTCTTTTCTGCCACTTTTTTATTTTGGCGAATGCACAGAATACATACCGGCATTTTCCATCCGAATCACAAATGCTTTTGCAAATCCGGCTGCTTTTGCATAATGCTGAATCTGTGGCTGTTGCACCAGTTTTAAGTCCCATCCGTGCATCTGCACGATTTTTGACACGATGGAAAGTCCAAGTCCGTTCCTCCCATCGCTTACCCGCGCTTTGTCCCCACGCGTAAAAGGATCAAACAAATGCTGCGCCTGTTCCTCTGGAATTAGAATTCCGCTGTCTGCCACCAATACATAAATCCGCTCCAGCTCCCTATAAGCAAACAGTCCGATTCTTGTTCCCTTTGGATTGTGCTGCATGGCATTTGTCAGAAGGTTTGTCACTACACGGGATAACTGAAGTTCATCCGCCCAGACCGGTATCGTTTCCTCCGGAATATCTGCTGTCAGTGTCATTCCGTTTTCTTCCATCTCTGCATACAGCATTGCCGCATTTTCTCTGAGAAGTTCACACAAATCAAGTGTTTTTCCATTTAATGCAAACCCTTCACTATCCAGTTTTACATATTCAAACAACAAATTGATCAGATTTCCGATCCGAACCGATTTATTCTGGATGGCGTTCAGATATTCCTGCTGTTTTTCCGGTTCCTGTACCATATGATCCGCCAGCGCTTTTGCGTAGCCGGATACGGTCGTGACCGGTGTCCGAAGATCATGTGCGATATCGGAAAGCATCAGATTCCGCTTGCGGTCAAACTCTCTCTGCTGCTGTTCGCGCTCCTCCTGGATCTGATGAAACTCCGCCATCACAATCCGCGCGAACGTTATCGCACCCAAAATATAAGGAAGCAGCATACACACCATTAACAGCAGAAGAACCACAAACAGCAGGATGGCTTTCCATCCTTCCATCTCCTGTACGACGACGGAACTCCTTGTCGCCGGAAGTGCATTGCCCAGCCAGTCCTGTAACCTTTCCCCTGTCCACTGCATCATTCCCTGCAGCGGTGATGGCAAAAGCATCCGGACGGCATTTACTATCAGCAATAACAGAACACATATGATAAAAATAAACAGATCCGTCTTTCCAACGGATGACTGCCTCTGGTAATCCGGGAAAAAAACTTTCATCACCACAGGCATAACCGCCTGGCTGATCAAAAAACTGATCAGCGACTGTGCAACTGTCACCAGTACAAGGATATAAATAAACCGTTTGATCAAAAATGCCTGTAAATCACGCATTGCTATTTCTCCAGCCGATAGCCCAATCCGCGGATGGTTCGAATATAAGCTGCCGGGTCTTCATCAAGTTTTGCCCTCAGCTTGCTGATGCAGACCATAATATTATTGTCTGCAACCACATAAGTGTCACCCCATCCCTGTTCATAGATCTGTTGTTTGGTAAACACTTTTCCCGGATGCTTCATAAATAACTCCATGATCCGGTACTCTACCGAAGTCAGTTCAATCGGTTCTCCATTTTTTTTGAGTACGCAGCCTTCCGGATCCAGTTCCAGATCCCGGACAGTCAGTATATTGGATGACAGTTCCGCTGTCCCCAGCGCATAAAACCGACGGATATTTGAATTGACACGTGCTACTGCCTCCAAAGGATTGAACGGTTTTGCCAGATAATCATCTGCCCCGAGATTTAACCCCAGAATCTTCTCGGAATCCGCATCCTTTGCCGAAAGTATCATAACGGGAATATTGCTTGTTTTACGTAATTCCTGCAACACATGGTATCCGTCCATCTCCGGCATCATAATATCCAACAGACACAGATCCACATGTTCTTTCTTCAGCAGTTCCAGTGCCTGCTTCCCGTTTTCTGCCTCAATAATCTGATAATTTTCATTTTCCAGATACAGCCGGAGAAGCGTTCGTATCTCCGGCTCATCATCTGCAATTAAAATCGTATAATTCATACATTCTCCTGCCGGAAAGGTGAATTCACCGAATCCTCCTGCTGTGTAAATCCGTTTGAACCAGCCGGGTTTGCATAGCACAGTGCCTCATACAGTGCGGCATGTGTTGCATTCACATATGGTGACACATAAAAGATTGCAAGAATTCCAAGTGTCAGTCCGGATAAAATGTACCATCCGATAAAGGACAGATCCAAAACAAATGCTTTCCATTTCTGTCCCTGCATCATACGCTTGCTTTCCGCAAATGCCTGCTCTTTGGTCATCTGCGGGTTATCTGCCAGAAGGTACGGAATCATCATATATTCATATGCTTTTACAATACCCGGAATGATAAAAAGCAATGACCATAAAACCGTAAACAGATCACGGAAAAACATTGTCTTTGCAACATTCCTGTAATTATTGTCAAATCCATATCCAATGTTCCCAATCTGTGCCGGCTCGTTTAAGTTGCGGATAAAGAATCTCCTGCATCCAACCTCCAACGGATTTATGATAAATACATCAACCAGAAGTATAAGGACAAAAATCACCAGAACTATGAGTATGCCGATGGCGATCGCGATCGCTGCTGCGGCCATACCGCCCATCATTCCCCTGTTTCCTGCTTTCAGTCCGTCCTTAAAGCCTTCTTCAAGCCCAGCCTCAAAATCGCGTAGTGAACCATCATCACTGTCATAACTGCTGTCATAATCATAGGAACTGCCTGCCTGATTATCCGATCCATGTAAGGAACCGGTTGCACTGCTGATGTTGCCCGAAGCAGCTCCGCTTCCCCCTGCAATCAGTGTCAGCAACAGGCTGATCAGAATACATTTCCAATAATTTCGTTTAAATGTTGCTTTCGCCCTTCCCTTTAATTGTGCGCGACTCCACATATCAAATTCCTCCATTTCCTTTTGATGATATCATCATAACACCAAATCCTTATCTTAAAAATCGCTGCACCTTAACGTTACCTTAACAACGTGTATTTAATTTGCCTGTTTCTTCTTCGGCAAAAGAAGGCTCAACAGAAGGGAAACAACAAACACTCCTGCCACGGCATTTCCATTGAAGATATCTCCCACTTCTTTCGGAAATGCGGAAAAGAAGTTGCCGGATGTCTGTGTCAGTCCAACCCCGATACAAAAAGAAAGGGAAACAATAATCATTGTACGGTCATTAAATTCGCAATTTTTTAACATTTTGATCCCCTCATACATGATTGAACCAAACATCATAACGGTACATCCGCCGAGAATAACCGCCCCGATCATTCCTTCATACCCAAGCTTAGGATTGGTACATATAATCAGCAGACTTCCGAGAAATGTAAAACTGACGCCCATTACGATCGGCAGTTTCGAGCCAATTTTCCAGACCGGATATAGCTGCATGCAGGTTCCGATTCCCGCAGCAAACATCGCACACTGCAAAATCTGTGTAATTTCCGCTGCCGTAAGATGTCCCCCACTGCCCCTGACCAAAGCTGCACTGCAGACGATCAGTACGGGTGCCAGATTTGCTACAAACATGGCAAGCACATGTTGAAGGCCAAACGGAATTGCTTTTCTCATGTATAGACAAAGACAGTTTATCATCTTATTGCCCATAGTGTCAAACAGGATTTCCCGGTTGCGGTATAATTATCATCTGTGCTATACTATGAACAATTAGCGTGTGAAAGCGTACAAAAGAGGAGGATTTATTTATGACATCTGCACAAATATGCATCATGATTGCCATTATCGTATACCTTATTGGTATGATCTATATTGGTTTCCGATGTTCCAAGAAGAACAACAGTACTGACGATTTCTATCTGGGTGGCAGAAAACTCGGTCCTTTCGTAACCGCGATGAGTGCCGAAGCTTCCGACATGAGCAGCTGGCTTCTGATGGGACTTCCAGGCGTTGCTTACCTCACTGGAATTTCAGATGCCGGATGGACAGCAATCGGACTGGCTGCTGGTACATACATTAACTGGCTGATCGTTGCCAAACGTATCCGCCGCTATACGCACACCTGCAACAATTCCATTACCATCCCATCGTTCTTCAGCAACCGCTATCGCGATGAAAAAAAGATGCTGCAGGTCATTGCTGCTATTTTTATTGTTATCTTTTTTATTCCTTATACGGCCTCTGGATTTGCCGCATGCGGAAAACTTTTTTCCAGCTTATTCGGGGTAAAGTATCTGACCGCCATGATCATCAGTGCTATCGTAATTGTGGCATACACGACACTTGGCGGATTTCTTGCTGCTTCCACAACGGACTTTATCCAGAGTATCATCATGTCGGTTGCTCTGATTGTAGTTCTGATCTTTGGTGTAGAAACTGCTGGCGGTATCAGTGCCGTTATCCACAACGCCTCCGAGCTTCCGGGATATCTCTCCATGACACTTTCCTATGATGTAAACACCGGAAAGGCCGCTCCTTACAGTGCCCTGACCATTGTTTCCACTGCCGCATGGGGACTTGGATATTTCGGTATGCCGCATATCCTGCTCCGCTTTATGGCAATCGAGGATGAAAAAAAACTGAAACTGTCCCGCCGCGTTGCAACCATCTGGGTCGTAATCTCCCTGTTCGTTGCCGTCTTTATCGGTGTGATCGGTTATACCATGAGCAAAGTCGGCGCGCTGGAGATGCTGACCGGATCGAATTCCGAAACCATTATCGTAAAAATTTCCGCCCTGCTCTCCCAGCACGGTGTGATATTTGCCCTGCTTGCGGGTGTGATTCTCGCCGGCATTTTAGCTTCCACCATGTCCACTTCGGACTCGCAGCTGCTGGCTGCATCTTCTGCGGTTTCTTCCGACATTCTCGGTGCTTTCCGCAAAGATTCTTCCAACAAAAACGGAAGCATGGCAGCCGCAAGAATTACACTCCTTGTAATTTCTGTCGTTGCCGCATTCATTGCCAGAAATCCGGACAGTTCCGTATTTGCCATTGTTTCTTTCGCCTGGGCTGGATTCGGTGCCGCATTCGGACCGGTTGTTCTGTTTTCCCTGTTCTGGAAACGTACCAGCAAATGGGGCGCACTTGCCGGTATGGTCTGCGGGGGTTCCATGGTATTTATCTGGAAATACCTGATCCGCCCGCTCGGTGGTATCTGGAACATCTATGAACTGCTTCCTGCATTCCTGATTGCCTGCGCTGCGATCGTAATCGTCAGTCTGCTGACACCAAAACCTTCCAAAGAAATCGAAGAGGAATTTGACCGGGTCGCACAGATGAAATAAATCTTTTAACTTTGTATACCAAAAATGTCGGTAGATATCTGACAGATATCTACCGACATTTTTAATTTTTATTTTCAATTATGCTTTGATCCTAGCGGCGGATCTTTACAGACTTCACACTGCTGTATGGA
>SKFA01001869.1_pt1 | contig 11378 bp, 9 predicted proteins | sample 4820291 | NCBI WGS metagenome assembly SKFA01 (sample SAMN11008795, study PRJNA524170) | human gut metagenome | isolation source: fecal sample from pouch patient p30 | place: Israel: Tel-Aviv | reverse complement strand
GGTATGTACTCAGCTGACGATGCAGAACAACTTACATATGTACAAATCGGTATTCTTGCCGCAATACTTCTAAACTCAGGTGCGGCTGACCTTGTTATCACAGGTTGCGGTACAGGCGAAGGTGCTTGCCTTGCTTGTAACGCATTCCCCGGTGTACTTTGCGGTCACGTTGTAGATCCGACAGACGCTTATCAATTTACACAGGTTAATAACGGTAACTGTATCGCAATGCCTTTCGCAAAAGGCTGGGGTTGGGGTGCTGAGCTTAACCTACAATATGTGTTTGAAAAACTATTCGTTGAAGAATGGGGCGGCGGTTACCCTAAAGAAAGAGCAGTTCCTGAACAGAGAAATGCTAAAATTCTTAACGAAGTTAAAAAGGTTACTCACAGAGATCTTCTTGATATTCTTCCTAACCTTGATCAAGACCTTGTTAAGGGTGCTGTTGCAGGTAAGCAATTCAAAGACTTGTTCTTCGCTAACTGCAAGTGCGATAAGATTGCCGAATACGTTAAGACAATCGTTGATTAATTTTGCTTTGAAACAGGTGTGCAACGCATACCTGTTTTTTTGCGGATTTTTATATTGCCACCACTCCGTCACTTCGTGACACCTCTCCTCAAGGAGAGGCTTTCAAAAGGCTCCCATTGAGGGGAGCTGTCAACGCAGTTGACTGTGGGGTGGCTTCACTATTTTTTCGGTTATCTCGCTTAACAGGCGACCAATGGTCACCCCTACATATTTTCTTTGTACTGTCTAAAATAATACACATATGTCTTCGCAAGTAGGGGCGGTCATTGGCCGCCCTCAAACTCACTTCGTACGGGACATCAAGGTGCTGTCCCCTACTTTCAACTTTATCTCACCAAAACGCATACAAAAAAGCGGTCGTTTCCGACCGCTTAAATCACTTTGACAATCTATCAAATTCTTTAAAATAATCTCTCGTTTCTTTCGCGACAACACCGCTAAGTGCGATAAGTGCAATAACGTTTGGTATCGCCATAAGTCCGTTGAAAATATCCGCGATAGTCCAAACAGCCGCAACAGTAAGGTACGGACCGATAAACACTGCAAGTACATATATCCATCTATAAACCTTAACAACAGTTTTATTTCTGTTTGATAGGTATTCAAGACAACGTTCGCTGTAATAGTCCCAACCAAGAATTGTTGTAAATGCAAAGAATACCAGACACATCATTAATACAAATGCTGATGCTTTTGCAGGGAATGGAAGTCCTAATGCAAATGCCTTTGTTGTGACTGCAACTCCTTCAAGTCCCATATCCCATGCACCTGTCATAACGATTGCAAGTCCTGTCATTGTACATACGATGATCGTATCAATAAATGTTCCTGTCATAGATACAAGTCCCTGACGTACTGGTTCATTTGTCTGAGCTGCTGCCGCTGCGATCGGCGCTGATCCAAGTCCTGCTTCGTTAGAGAAGATTCCTCTTGCAATACCTTTCTGCATTGCAACTGTCATAGCTCCGATTGCTCCACCTGCAACTGCTTTTAGTCCAAATGCTGACTGTACGATCTCAGCAAATGCTGCTGGTACCTGTGGTAAATGTGTGAATACAATGATCAGACAGACACCAATATATGTCACTGCCATAAATGGCACGATAACCTCTGATACCTTAGAGATTCTCTTTATTCCTCCAATGATAACAAGTCCTGCACAGATTGTTACGATAATTCCCGCTACAACAACGCTAATAGAATAATTCATTCCAAATAAGCTGATCGTATGTACATTGGATGGGTCAAAAAAGTTATTAACTGCTGATGTGATTCCATTTACCTGTGTAAATGTTCCGATTCCAAACAAACCTACCATTGTTCCAAATACACAGAATAATTTTGCAAGCCATTTAAAATTCTTACCCATTCCTTTTTCAATGTAATAGAATGGTCCGCCAAGTGCGTGACCATCTTCTGCGATCACTCTATACTTAACCGCTAACATTCCTTCAGCATATTTTGTTGCCATTCCAAAAAAGGCTGCAAGCCACATCCAGAATAATGCTCCTGGTCCACCTGCAACGATTGCTGTCGCACATCCTACGATATTACCAGTTCCGATCGTTGCTGAAAGTGCCGTACATAATGCACCAAAACTTGTAACTTCTCCTTCTCCATCATCTTCATTATGAAATACATAATGTAGTGCCTTTCCAAGATGTCTGATCTGTAGTCCTCGAAGCCTGACTGTCAATAAGATTCCTGTAAAAAGGATCAAGATGATGAGGGGCATCCCCCAGATAAAATTGTCGACGTTGTTTAGTACATCGTTTAGCGTGTTTAACATTTTTCATTCCTCCAAAAATAGATCTTTGCGAATGTAACCTTGAACAGCTTGATTTTTGCATATCTGAGTATACAAAAAAGAGCTGATTAAATCAGCTCTAAAGAGTATCGAATACATTGCTTATAAAGCTCTGTCCTTTTGCCTGAGAGATTAGTTTCCTAATAGAAACTGTACACCTTCGGCGCTCACTTATGAGACTCTCCAGAGTTCATTTCTTTTTGTTCATCAGAAAGAAATGCCTATGTTTATTTTTCTTATCCGCAATATTTACTTTATATGATGATTCTGATATTTGCAAGTATTTTTTTTAATAATCAGTCACTTTCAGCACACTATACAAAAACACTTGTCTTTCTATGGCATACATATGTAATATTTTCCATACAATATTTTTATCAGTTTCTTTGCTTTTTTCCTGCTGCTGTGTTAAACTGATTCAGATATGCTCAATGCGTATGGAAACATTAGTTAAAGGAGACAATTTATAATGAAGAAACACAAAAGAAGCACTTTCTCTGGAAAGCTTGGCTTTGTATTATCAGCTGCTGGTGCTTCCGTAGGGCTTGGAAACATCTGGAGATTTCCATATCTCGCTGCTAAATATGGCGGTGGAATCTTTTTACTTGTTTATATCATACTTGCACTGACCTTCGGTTACACCTTGATCATGGCGGAGACTTCTCTTGGACGCATGACAAGAAAAAGCCCTGTTGGAGCATTTGAAAGCTTTGGAAACTCACGTTTTATATCTATTGGTGGTTGGATCAATGCAATCATTCCGATCCTCATCGTTCCTTATTATTCTGTGATCGGTGGATGGGTGATCAAATACTTAATTGAATATTTTGCCGGACATAGTAAAACTTTAGCTGGCGATGCTTATTTTACGACATTTATTTCCAATGGGTGGTCTACAGAAATCTGTTTTATCATTTTTACATTATTTACACTTGGTATCATTTACGCCGGTGTACGAAATGGAATTGAGCGTGTATCAAAATTTATGATGCCGATCCTGATCGTTTTATCACTGATCATCGCTGTGTATTCTGTAACCAGACCAGGTGCTATTGAAGGGGTAAAATACTTTCTTGTGCCAAACTTTGATCATTTTTCATGGATGACCGTTGTATCTGCAATGGGACAGATGTTTTATTCTTTATCCATTGCAATGGGAATATTGATCACATTTGGTTCTTATATGAAGAAAGATACTTCCATTGAAAAATCTACAGAGAATGTTGAGATTTTTGATACTGCGATCGCGATCATGGCTGGACTTATGATCATTCCTGCTGTTTTTGCTTTCTCTGGCGGTAATGCCGAAACATTAAAGTCTGGACCTGCCTTAATGTTTATCACAATCCCGAAAGTTTTTGCAAACATGGGATTTGGAACTGCGATCGGTATTGTATTTTTCTTATTAGTACTGTTTGCAGCTGTGACAAGTTCGATCGCACTGACAGAAAGTGCTGTTTCGACGTTCGAAGATGAACTACACTGGAGCCGTAAAAAATCAACTGTGTTCATGGGAATGGTTATGTTACTGCTTGGAACGCTTTCCTGCCTTGGGTATGGACCTCTTGCGAATTTTAAGATTCTTGGAATGCAATTTCTTGATTTCTTCGATTTCATAACAAACTCTGTGATGATGCCGATTGCCGCGATCGCAACCTGCCTTCTGGTGTCAAAAGTTGTTGGAGTTGATAAAATAGAAGAAGAAATCAAAAAAGACGGACAGGTATTTCGCCGCAAGAAGATTTTCTGTTTTATGATCAAATATCTGTGCCCGCTTTTTGCAGCGATCATTTTGATCAGCTCAGTTGCAAATGCTTTTGGAATTATCACAATGTAATTTCATATATGTGTACTACTACAAAAAGGATGGCTGATTTCTCAGCCATCCTTTTTATATGATCATCCTTTAAAGATTATGCTTCATCAATTGCTTTTCCGATGTCATTTCTCTTATATTTGTTTGCAAAATCAATCCATTCTGTTGCTTTGTAAGCATTTGCTCTTGCAGCCTTTAGATTTTCTCCTTTTGCTACAACACCTAAGACACGTCCTCCATTTGTCACGATCTTATCACCATCAAACTTTGTTCCAGCGTGGAATACATAATATCCATCTTTGTCTTTGAATGTATCTAATCCTTTGATTTCGAATCCTTTATCGTATTTCTCTGGATATCCGTCAGATGCTAAAACAACGCATACTGCTGCATTATCTTCAAATTCCAATTCTACATCAGATAATTTTCCATCAATGCAGGCTTCCATCACGTCGATGATATCATTCTTCATTCTTGGAAGAACAACCTGTGCTTCTGGATCTCCAAAACGTGCATTGTATTCTAAGACTTTGGGTCCGTCTTCTGTGATCATCAATCCTGTAAATAAAATTCCTGTAAATGGTCTTCCCTCAGAAGCCATCGCATCGATCGTTGACTGATAGACATATTTTTCACAGAATGCTTCTACTTCATCATTGTAGAATGGACTTGGAGAGAATGTTCCCATTCCTCCTGTGTTAAGTCCCTGATCTCCATCTTTAGCACGTTTATGGTCCTGTGCGGATGTCATACATTTGATCGTTTTTCCATCACAGAATGCCAGAACAGATACTTCTCTTCCTGTCATAAACTCTTCAATAACGATTTCATTACCAGCATCACCAAACTGTTTGTCAAGCATTAATGTCTTAACACCTTCTTTAGCTTCTTCTAATGTGTTACAGATCAATACACCTTTTCCAAGTGCTAATCCATCCGCTTTTAATACGATTGGCATCTTAGCTGTTTCTAAATATTTGATAGCTTCATCTGGATCTGTAAAATTCTCATATGCAGCTGTTGGAATCTTATATTTCTTCATCAGATCTTTAGAAAATGCTTTGGAACCTTCGATGATCGCTGCATTCTTTCTTGGTCCAAAAACACGCAGTCCTTCTGATTCAAATGCATCGACAACACCACCAACTAATGGATCATCCATTCCAATGATCGTAAGATCAATTGCATTTTCTTTCGCAAATGCAACCAGTTTATCGAATTCCATTGCTTTGATATTTACACATTCCGCAAATTCAGCAATTCCTGCATTTCCTGGTGCACAATAAATCTTGTCTACTTTTGGGCTTTTAGCGACAGACCATGCGATCGCGTGTTCTCTTCCACCACTTCCTACGATTAAAACTTTCATCTTTCATTTCCTTTCTTTCGTGATCTGAATGATTTATAGATAAATGACTTTTCCTTCTTCGACTTTGATCCTTCCATTAGCAATGTCATCAATGGCTTTCGGCATAATAACCCATTCTGCCTGCTCCATGATTCTTCTCTGAAGAACTTCTGGAGTATCTCCCTGTTTGATCTCTACTGCCTTCTGGGCAATGATCGGACCTGTATCCGTTCCTTCATCGACAAAATGAACGGTTGCTCCAGAAACTTTAACTCCCCTTGCCAAGGCTTTCTCATGAACCTTCAATCCATAATAGCCTGTTCCGCAAAATGATGGGATCAATGATGGGTGAATATTGATGATCCTGTTTTCAAATTCATGAATGATCTTCTCCGGAATCACAACCAAGCATCCCGCAAGAACGATCAGATCAATCTTACGGTCTACAAGCTCGTTATACAATGCTTCGTTAAATAAATCTCTTGTCTCAAAATCTTTGGGAGAAAGTGCAACTGCTTCGATATCATGTTTCTTCGCACGCTCAAGTGCATATGCATTCTTATTATTGCTGATCACAACATCAATCTTCGCATTTGTAATGCTTCCATTCTCGATTCCATCGATAATGGCCTGAAGGTTTGTTCCTCCTCCGGAAACAAGTACTGACACTTTTAGCATAAAGTAACTCCTTTTTCTCCAGCTTCCATATGCCCTACGATATATGGTGTATCTCCTGCTGCTTTGATTGCTTCCATTGTTTTGTCAACATCTTCTTTATCAACCGCAACAACCATTCCAAGTCCCATATTGAATGTGTTGTACATCATCTCTTCTGCGATATCTCCTTCTTTGGCAAGAAGTTTAAAGATTGCTGGTACTTCATAGCTGTCTTTCTTCACAACTGCTTTCATTCCTTCTGGAAGCATACGTGGGATATTCTCATAGAATCCACCACCTGTGATATGACTGCATGCTTTAACTGTAACTCCTGCATCTTTCACACTCTTTAATGCTTTTACATAGATTCTTGTCGGAGCAAGTAATGCTTCTCCTAATGTTTTTCCTAATTCATCATAATATGTATTTAAAGATTCTTTACTCATATCAAATACTTTTCTTACTAAAGAGAATCCATTGCTGTGAACTCCTGTAGATGCCATACCGATCAAGACATCTCCATCTTTTAAGTTTTCTCCTGTGATCAGGTCTTTTCTGTCACATACACCAACTGCAAATCCTGCAAGGTCATAGTCTTCTTCTGGCATAAGTCCTGGATGTTCTGCTGTCTCTCCACCGATCAAGGCTGCATCTGACTGTACACATCCTTCTGCTACACCGCTTACGATCTCAGCGATCTTTTCAGGATAGTTTTTACCGCAGGCAATATAGTCTAAGAAGAACAGAGGTTCTCCTCCTGCACATGCAATATCATTTACACACATAGCAACTGCATCGATACCGATCGTATCATGTTTATCAAGGATCATTGCAAGTTTTACTTTTGTTCCACATCCATCAGTTCCTGAAAGTAAGACTGGATCATCCATATCTTTGATCTTCTTTAAAGAAAATGCTCCGGAAAATCCTCCTAATCCACCAAGTACCTCTTCTCTCATGGTTCTCTTTACGTGTTCTTTCATCAGTTCTACAGATTTGTATCCTGCTTCAATATCCACGCCTGCTTTCTTGTAATCCATTGTTACTTCTCCTCCTGATTATTTAAAATATTGATCAATACCATTTGCAATGCCGTCTACCATCTTCTTCTGTGTCTGCTTCTTCTGCATCTGTTTATCTTCGGTCTTATTTGTCATAAATCCCATCTCTATCAGTGCCACTGGAATCTTACTCCAGTTTGTTCCTGTAAGATCGTCACGTTTTGATAAACCACGTTTCTTGAATTTGGTTGACTTACAATAACTGTCCAGTATATTCTTTGAGAGTTTTTTACTCTTCTTGCTTAATTTTGCTACATAAGGATTCTGCTGTGATGGGTATAGCACAGAAACACCACGAACATTCGCTGATGCTGCATCCGCATGCAGTCTGATACAGATATCAGCACCACTTTTATTTGCACGGATCGCTCTTTGCTTATTGCTAATGTTTACATTCTGTTTTCTTCTTATCATATACACATCATAACCGCGTTTCTTTAACTCTTTCTCAAGCTTTAATGCAATCTGCAGAGTTAATTTGGATTCTGGTACTTTCGTTTTGACTCCCTGCGTTCCGTATGCTACTTTTGGTTTACGCATCTTCGCGCCCGGTCCGATAGGTTCTGTCTTACTGTTTCCCTTTCCCTGGTGTCCTGCATCAATTGCAATCTTGTATGTCTTCTTTGTTTTTGCTGCACTTACTGGAAAACTTCCTGTAACTACAACCATACATACGCATAAAAACGCTGCAAGAATCTTCTTATTCATAATCTTTGTATCCAACTTTGTCAAGTTTCTCTGCTTTCTCTACAACTGACTGTTTCATCTCTTCGCTGTAAGCTTCTAATTTCTCAAGTAATTTCTCGTCTGATGTTGCAAGGATCTTCGCTGCAAGGATTCCTGCATTAAGTCCTCCATTGATCGCTACAGTCGCTACTGGTATTCCAGATGGCATCTGTACGATAGAATATAAAGAATCAACACCACCGAGGTCGGAAGTCTTCATCGGAATACCGATAACTGGCATTGGGAATAAAGCTGCACACATACCTGGAAGATGTGCTGCCTTTCCAGCACCTGCAATGATCACTTTCACTCCACGGTCCTTCGCACCTTTTGCCCACTCAAAGAAAATATCTGGTTCTCTGTGTGCGGAAATGATCGTCATCTCAAAATCGATCCCCATCTGATCTAAAAACTCTGCTGCTTTTTTCATGATAGGCATATCAGAATCGCTGCCCATTACAATTGCTACTTTTGCCATGTTCTTTCTCCTTATCTTATGAAATTAACAAAAACTTCCCTTTCAGGATTTTATCTTTCTTATCATTGTACTGATTTAACCGATTTCCGTCAATGGTTCATTTAATGTTTCTGTACCAGAAAGTACAAATTTACCATCTTTGATCAGTAAAATCTCATCTCCGCCAAGGGTGATCGCACAAATAGAATCCAGTTCTTCATATGGAATCGTAATATCTGTGTGACACTGGAAATACTCGCCTTCTTTGGAGCATTCATTATATTTTGCAACGATTTCTTTGCCATCTGGATTGTGAACTTCAGTTTCTTCACAATGACTGTAGCAAGTATCTCCCACTGCAAAATGAGGTCCCATCTTCTCAACAATCAGGATCGGAAGCTGATATAAGATATCATATGTCTTTGCCATCACATATGCTGTTGTGTTTGTTCCGATCGCAAACTCGCCCATTGGGAGCGTATCTCTGTTATATAAGAGATTCTCTTTGATAAATGCCTTATTTTCTTCCTCTGTTTTAAAGTTTTTGCATGTATATTCAGAAATCATTCCATCTATAAAAGTAATTTCAAGATCAATGAATTTCAGATCATTTAAATAGACTTCTCCAACATGCAGTACTCCATTGGTCCCTGTTAATTTTGGTGAGGTAAACACTTCTCCAACTGGAATATTGACATCTGCAAGGCAGTTTTCAAAATTCGTTTCTTTGGATGGGTCATCCATCTCATGCATCGCTACGTATAGGTCGGTCTTATTCTTTCCTTTTCCTTTGACATGAACTTCCACTGCCTGATCCAGGGCATCGATCAAATGCTGCTGAATCTGTCTGTATTTGTCTTTATCCAATGTATTAACTTTCACGACTTCTTTAAAAATCTCTTCAAAGTTATCCCCGATCTCAGGAATTGGATATGCAATGATCGTAAAGCTCCTCTGCTCTGGTTTGATATACTGATTCATGATCTCAGACGCTTTGATCTGGAATTCTACAGAAAGCTCTTGCTGCTTCTTGCTTAATTTTAAATTCTCTTCTTTATTCTCTGGTAAAAAAGGTATTTCCCCAAATGTTTCCATGCAAGCTGGTCCAGCAAACACATACGCTTCATCTTTATAATGTTCATATGCATTATGATAACATTCTAATTTGTGCTTCATAAAACGATTATCAAAGAATATCGCCTGATCATATCTGTGATCATATTCATACTGTGGGTTTGGAGAAGATGAAACATAACCAATCTTATGAAGTCCTCGTGTTAAAACAGATACTCCACTTCTATAGATGATCGGTGCAAGCCCAATTTCTGAGAATAAACGAACTGCCTCTCTGACAACTGGTTCAAATCCGATCGTATAACGGATATTAACACTTCGTTTTGGACTCATATCAATGTTATTGATGATAAATCCTTCATGAAATCCATCAACATATGTTTTGGCCATTGCTGTGATCTCTTCTTGTGGCAATTTATTTAAAAACTTTAAAGTATCAATTTCATTTTCAGAAATATATTCTCCATATTGATACAAAATATCTGGATCACTGAGATCAGATTCCATCACGATCTTTGTTGCAAAATCAAGTTCTGGGTCTAACTGTTCTCTGATTCTGTACTCAAAAACATCCTCGCTGTAATCTCTCATATGATCAAAAACAATATGCTTGATCTTCTGCGGATGTTCTTCTCCTGACAAAAATAAATTGCTGATTTCCAAGAACAATTCATTGTTGATCACAAGGTCAAACAGTCTTCCTTCGATCGCATAGATAAATCCACTGCGCATCTCTGCATATAAAAATGCGAAAATCTGACCATACTCTTTTCCAAACTTTTCTGTACAAAATTCTGGATTCCCAAAACTATGTGCATATTGTTCCTGGCTGATTTCTTCATACCATATTCTATTCCACTGTTTTAACTGTTCTAATGTCCTCTCTTTGGTATCGTAAATCTCATTTACATATAATAAAAGGTCTGCCATTTTAGAAAAATATGAAGAAAATTCTCTTGTTTCTTCTACATCTTTTTTTAATTCTAACAGTGCGATCTTATTTAATTCATGTCTTTCTGATAACATTGTATTCAAGTCATCTCTTCCTTTCTTTACTTAGATCATTGCAATTATTCCAATCACAAAAATGATCACAGATACTGCCAGCACAATTCCGTTGCAAGTACATCCAATGATCTTCCATTTCATCACTGCTGCGGTATCTTTCATACTTTGTATTCCAAAATATAATCCTATAGCTGATACTACCAGCAAGATCCATCCTCCAGCTCCACTTAATGGACTGCTTGTTCCTCCTGTCTTTATGGAACCGAAAAGCAGCAGGTAATATCCAATGATCCCTGCTGCTCCTAAAATCACAGAAACAATTGATTCCCGTGAAATAATCTTGTCAGATGGACGATATGCAAATGTTTTTCTTTTGTTTCTCTTCATTTTGCCGCCCTCTTTCTGTTATATAAATCATATACTGCTACTACGACCCTGTATATCATATACCCGATCAATCCACCAACCGTATTCATCAGAAGATCATCTACATCAAATACCCCTACTTTCATGATCAATTGACTTGTCTCGATCACTAAACTAAAAAATGAAGTTGCAAACACTGCACGAAAAAATGCCTTTTTCTTATTGATCACGATCGGGATCATAAAACCAAATGGACTGAATGCAAAAATATTTCCAAACAGATTTGTGACCACTGCTTCGGTGGACAAAAGATGTCTGTACGTCCAGAACCTGTTGATTTCTTTGAATAAAACTAAGTTCACATGGGAGGTATCATATCCTGTATCCCTCCCATATCGTTCACTCAATAATACAAAATAAAATATACCTATGATATAAAGATAAAATATAACTTTTATTCCTCGTCTGGCTAACTTCTTTTTCTCAACCGTCACAAGAACCATCCTTAATGTTTTGCGCCATACTGT
>SKFA01001861.1_pt1 | contig 11410 bp, 14 predicted proteins | sample 4820291 | NCBI WGS metagenome assembly SKFA01 (sample SAMN11008795, study PRJNA524170) | human gut metagenome | isolation source: fecal sample from pouch patient p30 | place: Israel: Tel-Aviv | reverse complement strand
CCGCCTCGCATGTGGTCGAAGGCGCCGCAGGGGCCGCGAAAATCGATTTGCGGCCGTGCTATGGCGCACAGGACACGGGTTTCGCTGCATGTCTGCCGCTGGGCGTGAACCTGCGTAACTACGCGCCGCCGAGCATGATGGAGGCACTGGCATGAGTCCAGCACGGAAGAACACGGACGATAGAACAGGCATGGATCCGGATATGCCGCTGCTGCGTGCCGACTTGTCACGGCCGGCGGTCCGCCGTACATGGCGAGGTCTTGCGGTGCGCGGCGGCGGGCAAGGCGGAAGACTGCCTTCGGTCGATGAGTTCTTCGGCACGAGTACGCAGGTGTGCGGCGGGTTCTGGCCGTTCGCTGTGGACATGGCGTTGCCGGTCGAAGGGTGTACCGGTCGGCCGGTCGCTCATGACCGGAGCCGCGGTGTGTTGCGATCCGATCAGCTGGTTCCGTGCAGGCATCATCGAACAGCCCAGCATGTTCGTGATGGGACTGCCGGCCATCGGCAAATCAACGTTCGTCCGCCGACAGGTGTGGGACATGGCCGCTCTTGGCGCGCATGCGATTATCCCCGGCGATCTGAAGCCCGATTACGCGGACTTGACCCGGCTGCTTGGCGGGCAGGTCATCCGTCTAGGTTCCGGGATCGGTTCGATCAACCCGCTCGACCCGGGCGGCATCCACACGGTGCTTCGACAGCTGTCCGGACAGGCACAGGCCGACTTGACCGCGGACTGGCATGAACGCCGGTCGGCGTTGATGGAGGTGCTGCTGACCATCAGCCGCACCGGCCGCGAGGAAGGGCGCCGCACCTTGTCCGACGTGGAATCCAATGTCCTATCCACGGCACTGCGCATCCTGCATGAGCGTACGCGCGATCAGGCTCTGCCACCCGTCATCGCCGATTTACGCGACTTGATCCGTCAGGGCCCTGCCGAAGTGCGCGCGGCGGCCGTATTCGACGCCCCGGAGGACGATGCCGCCTATCAGCATGCTGTGCGCGACCTGCTTGCCAGCCTGCACGGGCTCGCCAATCCGATGGGACGGTTCGGCCGACTGTTCAGCGAGCAGACCACGGAGCATATCGACCTGTCGCGTCCAGTTGATTTCGATATCAGCGCCCTCGCGCAGGCTGGCGATGATGTGGTCGCCGCGGTACTCGCCGCCACATGGAGCACCGCATTCGCCGCCAAGAACGCCGCGGACATGCTCGCCGACGCGGGTCTGTCGCCTCGACGCAACCATGTCATCGTACTCGATGAGATGCACCGGGCGCTCAGGGCAAGCCCGCTCATGGTTGACCGGCTCGATTTGCTCACCCGTCTCAACCGGCAGTGGGGCGTCGGTCAGATCATGATCACCCACACCTTCGCCGACCTCATGTGTCTGGACACGACCGGCGCGAACCAGAAAGCGCGCGGCTTCGTGGAACGTTCAAAAATCAAGGTGCTCGGCGCCCTGACCCGCACCGAGGTACAACGCTATCTGCGGGGCGAGTCCGGTCTGCCGGTCAGCAGGCGGGAGGAAGATCTGCTCGCCGACTGGTCCACACCCACGAACTTCGCGGCGGGCGCGAGCCTGAAAGGCGTCGGCAAGTTCCTCGTCAAACTAGTGGGAGGTAGCTGATGTCTTCCCGTCGTCAGCTACCGACTCTTGCTTCTTATCAGGCACGAACTCCATGATGTCTCCGACATCACAGTTCAAGGCGTTGCATATGCGAAGCAGAACGCCCGTGTTCACATTTCCGCCTTTGCCCAGTTTCGCTATCGAGGTGGCGCTGACGTCGCTCATCTCGCTCAGCTCTTTTTTCTTGATGTTGCGGTCGATCATAAGTTTGAACAGCTTGTTGTAACTGAAGTGCATTTGCAGGCCTCCGTGCCTTTATTCGTATGTGTTTTTTATTTCACACCGTTCAGGAATCCGTATCGTTTGCCTGGTTCGTTTGTTTTTTCAAACGTGGTGACCGTCGCATCACTGGCCTCATAGTCGAGGTGAGGGATGTGGTCTAGGTTCTCGATGATTATGAGTTGCCCCTCGTCTTGATGAGCCATGAAATACCGATAGAGTCCGGCGCGCATGCTGTCCGGAATGTCTTCGTCCAAGCCGTCATCAAAGCCGTGAAGAGGGGTGTCGATTATGAATGACCTTGGATTGAACTTCGCGTGATTCGCCAGGTACTTCCTTAGCATCAGAATCATAACGGTATTCAGATACGACCGATAGCCCTTGCCATGGCTTGTTCCCTTGTCTTCACCGTTGACCACGATATCGAATTTTGTAAGATCGAAGTTCGCCTTGAGCAACCCTGAGTAATGGCACTCCTCGAGAATCTCCTGAGCGTATCCGGACATTGCTGGGACGAAGTCATCCGGAAAGTACTCTTTCGGATGGTACTCAGCGGGCTTGTCGTTCTTTTGCTCGTTCTCAATATCATCGAGATCCCGGCCGAAGTCGGCGGAATACGACTCGATGACGCCAATCTCCGCCGTGACTTGCAGATAAGCTTTGTAGGAGCGCACGATGTCCAGCTGCTTCGATTCCTGCGGCCTTAACTCCATCTTGATTTTGGCTTCCAGAGAATCACGTTCGGATTTCAGTTTCTCCAGGTTGCTTTCCGATTCCTTCTTTTGCTCTTTCACATCCTTTTCAGTATCGACGAGTCCGTTGAGCTGATCCATTGTCCTTTCCATGGTGATGCGAGCGGACTCCATGTATGTCTGTCTCTTGCGAGGAGTGATCGGATTATCACAGTATGGGCAGAGCAGGGGCGGATTTATGCCTTCGTATGATTCCTCGCCCTCCGCTATGAGCGATAGCCTCTGGATATCTGCCTTGTATTGATCGGATAGCCGGTTGTACCTGTTCAGCAGCACATTGCATTCGGCGATCCGCTGCTCTTCGGATGATATGGACGAGAGTATCCGTTGGCTCCCTTCCAGCGCCCGGTAGATTTTCCGTCGTATCTCGTCAAGCGCGTTTGTCGCTTCTTCGATCTGGGCGTCTATGTCGATCCCGTCGAAAAGATGCAGCTTCTCTCCTAGCTCCGCCTTCCTAGCTGCGGCGTCCTGTATCTTCCTGTTCACGTAATCCTTTACAGCCTTGCGACGGGCATTTTTGATTTCACTCTTTTCCTGAGCGTCAGTTTCCGTGAACGTTCGTCCTGTAAACAAATAAAGAAGCGCAGAAAGGAAGAGGGTGTTCTCCATGTAGCGATGGCTCGGCTCGACTATGGATTCCGCGTCATCCACGCGCCCTTCGTCAAGGTAAAAGACCCTCAGAAGATTCTTCCATGTGAGCCTTTTGGTTTCGAATCTGGAGTTCGCCACGATCCTTACATCAGGGTCGGTACCTATAAGCCTGAGCCATACTTCATTCAACGGCGGGTTTTTGGCGTTCTTCCTCGGCGAGACATCATAGATACCGCTTTCAATCCCAGCGACCGTGCTGTCAACCTCCACCTGGTTCTTGCCAACGGTGCGTCGCAGCGTGACATCTCCCGGCTCATCATTTGCCGCCACGATCATGGTGACACCGTCGTACTGCGCGGAGTCCTTGAACGGCCTACTGGTCTGGCCGCCGTAAATAAAATCTATGCAGTTCGCCACGCAGGTCTTTCCGCTGTCAGATCGCCCTTGGATGATGTTCAGACCTTTTCCAAAGGTGACGTTGGCGTCGCCTTTTTCCGCACTTTTCGCAGTGACCTTCTTTATATAGAATCCAGGCATAACGCTACCTCTTTGAAATCTTCGTGGACTGCCGATTTATTATCCCGGCCAATTCGACATCGGATTTGTTCCTGTATCTTCTGTTCACCTTTTTCATCACCGTCCGATATCGGCTCGCATATTCAGACACGAGTCCTTCGTCCAATCCGCGCCCTGAATCGGTCAGGGAATAGGTGATTCCCTCATTGCCGTCAGTGACATCTACCACGCCATCCACAACAAGGCCCTTCAGGGCTTCTCTCACCAGTTCCCGCTTTGCGGCGAGCTCACCAAACGCGAAAATGCTGTCACCGTTCAGGGATCCGTCATCAAGTCCGAATTCCCCGGCGCGCACGGTGATGAAAACGTATTCCGCGATCCTGTCAAGGGTCGCTCTTTCATGAATGACCCCCAGGAGCAGTACGACGTGCAGCGACATCTCAAACGGAGTGTTGAAAATCCTGTCAGTCATTGACATGCACCCACGATTCGATTGTCCCGTCATTCACCAGGATGTGGCAGATGCCTTTCTTTTCAAGATTCCCGATCAGGTTGCGCATCTGGCTGAGGATGGAGCGGTCAAGCGATGTGCTCGTCACCTTTTCCAGCACAGCATTCAGACGGGCGTAGCCATCCGGGTAGTCCTTCCAGTATGTAGTGTCGATACCGCGCCATGCGTCGTCCTTCAGTATTTGGAATTCGTCCTCCCCGTCGGTGAACATGTCCCGTACGGAGCGTTCGACGCTCACGGCACTGTAATACGCTTCCCGTTGTTCACGGAAGTTTTCGCGCATGCCCCTGTTCAACAACGGCATGTCATCCTTGGTGAAATTCTCCCGATTGAGTTTCTCGGCGAAGACCTCATACAGGGCGTGTATGTATTCAAGTTCCTGTTCCGCGATGCTGTCCGGCACTAGAGCCTGGTTGATGGTGATGGTCTCTCCTGCGATTTCCAGCTTGTCGCCTCTGCGTTCAATCGACGCGGGGGCGATGTTTTTTAATCTCTGTCCCTTTTCCAGTCGCTTGTAGTCAAGCTTGGTCACATCATCCGATAGTCCTTCGGACCGGCGTTTGATGATCTGAGCAAGGATGTTCGCGCATGCCTTGCCGACTTCATACGGTTCGACGTCGAACCCGTACTCACCCAGTTTGTCACGCATGTGATCGAGGGCATCCATTGAATAGTCGCTCACAAAGTTGTCGAAAGATTGCTCGGACAGATTTGGAACAATCTGCGCGGCTTTCCTTTGTGAAATCTGGCGCTTGCCGCTGTAATAAGCGAGTCTCGTATTCGCGCTGAGCTCATAAATCGGATTCGGGTTTCCTCCCTTCTCCAATGCGGATTCATCGAGGATGGCATCAATCAATATGGATACGAATTTACTGTCATTCGCATTCGCCTCGTAATTCTCATGCATGAATTTGGCGAATTCACAAAATCTCAAGGCGCTTCCACCTCCCTCCTGAGTGGACAAATTATGTCCTCAAATGTCCGCGCATGTATCTGTTGCAAAAGGTCCGATTTCTTACACTCACCTTAGTGATTGAAAGGCAAGCGGCCGCGGCCTTCCTCTCATGAATGGGAACACAAGGATATTTTATCACGTGCCCACGCAAACGTCTATTTATTTTTGCGAACGCGAAATATCTTTCGACTTCCCGACCAATCACACGTCACTCGTGCACTGGCCGATCACCAGTGGCCCACACGATGGCGTGCATGTGCAAACCATACACAAGGCGTGCCTATGGGCTGGAACGCCGCATCAAGACTGGAGGTCAACAGTGACAACAGATGACAAAGAGATGTGGCGGATCAACATCGAGAACGATACGGACATGGTGTGCTCCATGTATGGGAGCGAGACAGCCGAGTCCGTCTTCCGCCGCCATGGCGCTACGTGCTTCGACGATCTCAGCCCTGCATGTTACGAGGAGGTTTTCGGCGACCTCGAGCTGATAATCAACGACGACTGATTCACTGCGACCCGGGCATGTCAATAAACCGCCCGCCGTCATGGCCGTTCACCCCGGTGCACAGAGGTGGCTCGAACCGCCCTGGCGGCGATAACTGAACATTCAGCCGAGAGTGTGAATCTCAGCGTCCTGCTTTTCTTGCTGTTCATTATTGTCCTTTTGATCGTTGGCGTGTGTGGTGTGGTTAGGCGGTTTGTTTGATTTGGGCGATTTCTCCGGGTTGGAAGCCGAATGCTTTGTAGAGTCCTATGAGCATGAGTGGTGTGCATTCGTTGGTTTTTTGGCTCTGGCTAGGACGCTTTCGCTGACTCCTATTGCCCCGGCGAAGGCTTCGTCCGTTTTGAGGCCGCTCATTTGTTTGGTTCGGTCTAGGAAGCCGTCTCGGAACTGCATTTTGTATTCAGCCATCAGTGATTCCTTTCGCAACCTTGAATTTCTTTTTGCAACTTGTGGTTACATCATGCAACAGTTTTTTTTATTTCGCAACTCGCTCGGCGTGTTGACTTGCAACCGCTTTGGTTGCATAATGAAACCATGAATAAAGAAACATGGTTCAAAGAAACAGTCCAAGGCGACACCATCGCCGAAGTAGCCCTCAAAGCGGGAATCATCAAGACAACCGCTTGGAGGCAATACAACAATGCCCTTGGGTTCAGCGCCGAGAACGTCATTCTTATTGCACGCGCCTACCACAAGTCCCCTGTAGAAGCTCTGGTTGAGTTCGGATATATAAGAGCCGACGAGATGACCAGCGGAGAGACCGTCGCGAGATTGCATGACGCTTCGAATGACGAGCTGCTTCAGGAACTCGCACGCCGTCTCAAGGAAAACGCGGACGCCGACTGGGTGAACAGTCCGATCATCTACCGCGAAGAGTTCGACATGGCCGCGAACGACGATCCGAACGCGAGACTCGAAGCCGAAACACCGGAAGACTGACGACAGTAATGAATATGGCGGCGGTATTCACTCGTGATGCCGCCGCCTAATAATACGAAGGGAACAATGTCTCGAATCACCATCGACGTTTTGGAACGTCAGGCCGAGCACATGGGTTTGAAGGTTTTGGAATCCGATATTCCTGGCACTACCTGCGGCCTGTACTGCGACCGGCTGCGGACGATTTGGCTTGCCGACTGGTTGAACGACCGGCAGAGGCTCTGCACCCTGTGCCATGAGCTTGTGCACGCGAAGTATCGTGATCTTGGCTGCGGCACGCGGTTCGGCGTGAAGTGCGAGCGTAGGGCGCGGCGCGAGACGGCGTTGATGCTGATAAGCCCGGCCGAGTTCGCCATGTCCGAAGAGCTGTGGGACGGCGACACATGGCATATGGCGGCGTAGCTGGACGTGACCATGCAGGTTCTTACGGATTACCGGCAGATTCTCAAGGATGGCTTGTTTGCAAAACGCCCATGATTCATCAGCCATCAATTGGGGGGATAATCCTTGTTGAGACATATTGCAGGAGAGTAAGGAGGACATCATGGAAATTATATGCGTTATCGCCGGTATCGCCATCGGTATGGCCGCGTTCGTTCTGCTGATCCAGACGGCGGTGCGGAACGGCATTCGCATGTCCGGGTTGATTGACTGGCGTACCCAGTATGAGTTGGAACGCATCGACGATGTGGACGGCGGCAAGCCGACGTTGCATGAATTGTATGAGATTACGGCCAAGACCGATTCCGCACCAGATGCCATCGAGCGGAATGTGAGGGCGAAGGCTCTGGACTATATCGAGTCGCGTAATTCCATTCATGTGCGAAATTGCTGGATTGTGATTGGAGTCGCTGTCGGCGTATGCTTCCTGACTATGATTATCACTCTCGCCAGCAGTCCTGCGTGAATCATGTTTTTCTCGTGCCCGTCTGTTTTGTTGCAGGCGGGTTTTTCATACCCTCTTTCTGACCGTTTGTGCTTTTTAATTGGCAAAATCATGGCAAACGCACAATGTAAGAAGAATGTATAACCATGTACATACTTATATACATGTAACTACTTATATACATGTAACTGGAGCTACACCGACAAACTATCAGTATCTACTACCCGACAGTAGTTGTAATTATATCCATGTGTAGAGTTAGAGTTATAGGCGAAAGTAGCAAAAAGCCCTTGCCGCTCTCGAACAGCGACAAGGGCAATCGGAAAACCAGTTTGCATAGATTCTCCGTGCATCAGCATAGCGCTAGGCATGGAGGGAAAGACACGTGGAAAATATGGGCTACAAGAACATGCAAGCCGTATACGACGTCAACCGTGCCGGACGCATGGCGATACGACGCGGCGACAACATGACCCTCAACAAGAACGCCGAACTCGTCCTCATGTTCATGGCTTCGCAAACATACGATTGGGATAGCGAGAACAATTGTCCTCCGAAGAAGCTCATGGATAAGCAGGTGCCGTGCCGCTATTACACGCTTGGATGGCGTGCTATTTCGGATGCGCTTGGAATGGTGATGCTCACTCCCGAACAGGCGATGGGCGGTAATGCGGAAGCGAAGATGAAGACCCGTGAGAACAGTATCCAGAAGAGCATCAGCGATGCCTGGGTGTTCCTGCGTGATCGCGGCATCATCAAGACCATCGAACCTGCTTCGCTTGGTAAGAACGCTGGGTTTCTACTCCTACTGGGCGACGATGCGGAGAATGCCGCAGTGGAACGATGGGCCAGGGAGTGCCTTGGCGTCTGATTCGGCCATGATGACGGTTGTGCCATTCGACCTTTTTTGACCGTTTTATGACCGCGTTTTCGACCACGATGGTCGAATGTCCTCGTGTTCGGTCAACATGATGACGCAATCCAAATAAAGAAGATTATTAGGGTTGTACCTGCTTGATTGGGTTTTCCTGAGATTGCTGATTGCGGTTATGTCTATGAAGGCCGCCACATGGTTCCCTATGCCGTGTGGCGGCCTTCGTGGTTCCGGACGGCTCATGCATCGTGTTCTCTCCCTATTTTGGAGAGAACGGCATGGGCGTGTCGGATTTGGATGGTTCCGCATGATACCGGCTGTTATGCCCTGTGAGACGTTTGGATGGCGTTCTCTCAGGGTTTCATGAACCTTCCCACCTGACGTGCGAATTTGCTGTTACGGCGTGTCGCGGGCCTTTTTCGTGTGTTTTTTGGGCTGGTTTTTCGAGTTTGTCTGAGAATCGGAGAGAATGACCATTTCGGACGCTTCCGCAACCGTTCCCGCAACTACGGCTGAACCCTACTCGCGTAAGGGTTTCTACCTTGGCTCCTGCGACTGGGCTTGAACCAGTGACCGTCCGATTAACAGTCGGATGCTCTGCCAACTGAGCTACGCAGGAATGCGCTGTGCACAAGACATGAATCATACGCGGTAAAACGCAAAATGCAAATCCCGCGCGTGTCTCCCCTGCTGCGGCGGGACTACCGTCACATGCTGATCTTCGTCAACGGCATGGCGGAATCGATTGCGAAATCCGGTTCGGACGGTTTCACGCCGCTCTCCACCAGGTTCACGCCCAGCATGGCCACCATAGCGCCATTATCGGTGCACAGTTTGATTTGCGGGATACGCACTTCGACGCCATGCTTGGCTCCGACCTCCAACAGTTTGGCGCGCAGTTGGGAGTTCGCGGAGAAGCCGCCGCCAACGATCAGGGTCTTCGAACCGTACTGCTCGCAACCGCGCATCGCCTTCTTGGCGAGCACCGTCGCGACGGAATCGGCCAGCGACGCGCACACGTCGTCGATGGGAATCTCATTGCCTTCCGCCTGCTGCTGTTCGATCCAACGCGCCACGGCCGTCTTCACGCCGGAGAAACTGAAATCGTACGGATGCTGCTGCCCCGCCTTGCCTTGTGTAAGGCCCTGAGGCACTTTGATGGCATGTGGGTTGCCCAGCTGCGCGTGACGGTCGATGTGCGGGCCGCCCGGATACGGGAAACCAAGCAGACGCGCCACCTTGTCGAAGCATTCGCCGGCAGCGTCGTCGAGCGTGGTGCCGACCACGTCGATATGCCGCGCCACGTCTTCGACATGCAGCAGCGAAGTGTGCCCGCCCGACACAATCAACGCAAGCGTGTCCTTGGGGAACGGTCCGAACTGCAGCTGCGTCACCGCGATATGTCCGATGACGTGGTTGATGCCGTAGATCGGCTTGTTCGCGGCCCATGCCAACGATTTCGCGCCGGACACGCCGACCGCGAGACAGCCGGCGAGGCCGGGTCCCGCGGATACGGCGATCGCGTCGACGTCGGACAGCGTCATGTTCGCGTCGGCCAGGGCTTTGGAGACGCATGGCACGAACGCTTCGGCGTGCGCGCGAGAGGCGATTTCGGGAATCACGCCGCCGTAGCGGGCGTGTTCGTCCATGGAGGACGCGACCACGTTGGAAATGAGGGTGCGTCCCTGCACCACGGCCGCCGCCGTTTCGTCACAGGTCGATTCGATGCCGAGTACGATTGGTTCGCTCATTGCTGCTCCGTTGTGTGTGTTGCTGAAGTGTGCTCTGTATCCGCTGTTGCGCTGAAGCCGACGACGCGCGGCTCCAAGTCGAGGCTCATGGTGTACGCGTCGATGCCTTCTGGCTGGTAGTAGCGTTTGCGCAATCCCATGCGTTCGAATCCGAACCGCTGATACAGGGCCAGCGCAGGGTCGTTATCCACACGCACTTCGAGCAGCATGCGCGAGGCGCCCTGACGTTTCGCCTCGTCGACCAGTGCCTGAAGCAACGCAGCGGCGATGCCTTGCCGCTGGTATGCCTTGCCCACGCCGATGGTCATGAGCTCGGCGTCCTCGCCGTCGTACCAGAAGCCGGCGTAGCCGCGGACAACAGCCTGTTCCGCCTCTCCCAGCACATCCAGCAGATACGTGCGGGCCGGTGCGTCCAGTTCCTCTCGCACCATGTTCGCATTCCATGCGCCGCGGCCGAACAGTTCGCCTTCCAACTGTGCGATGGAACGAACCGCAAGATCACGACTTACGGCAGTGATGTCAACAATCATCGGACCACAACCCACTTCACGCCTTATCGGCACCGGCATGGCCGAGCACGTGCTTCAGTGGGTTCGGTACTTCGGCGTCCGGCCGGCGCAGGTACAACGGTTCGATCGGCACGACCTGGTCGCCGCGCAGTTCGCGGCTCAACGCGGTGGTCGCAAAGACGGCGAGCCCGGCTTTCCCGGCATCCAATACCGATCCGTCCACCACGGAGCCCAGCGCACGCAGTCCCTGCCAGACGGATGCGTATTTGGCCGCGCCGTGGCCGGTCACATCCACCACATAGCTGACGCCGTCGCGTTCGCCGTGTTCCGCGAGCGCCGCGTTCACCCGTTCGACGATATGCTCCGGGTAGTCGATATCCATCTCGATCCAGCGTCGTTCGGCGGCGTCCTCGTCCGGCAGGCTGATGCTGCCGTGGTTGAGCGAGAAGTACAGCTGCTTGCGGCGCGCATCGTTGACGCACAGCGTGACGTGGCGGTCGAGTTCGTGTTCCTTGCCTCGGCGTCCGGGACGTCACCATCCGATTGGCGCGAACTCAAGCGCGGCACGTCGGCCAGGAAATCGATGCCGTCGAACATGGCGCTGTCACCCAGCACGAAGTTCATCATCTCGCCTTGCGGGTCGAGTACGTTCTGTCCGACGAGCTTGGCCCCGGTGGCGAAGGCCAACGCCTTGGCGGCCACGATGCCGGCGCGCAGGCCGGTGAATGGCGCCGGGCCGATGCCCACGACGATCTCCTCGATATCGGCAGG
>SKFA01001858.1_pt1 | contig 11422 bp, 8 predicted proteins | sample 4820291 | NCBI WGS metagenome assembly SKFA01 (sample SAMN11008795, study PRJNA524170) | human gut metagenome | isolation source: fecal sample from pouch patient p30 | place: Israel: Tel-Aviv | reverse complement strand
CGGCTCGGAAGCGAACATGAACGGACGCATGTACAGCGTGTACTCGCGGCGGGACGGCACCCAGTTGGCGTCGCGCTTGACCAGCGCGGCCACGGAACCGAGGAAGTCGTCAATCGGCAGCTCAGGCAGGTACAGACGCTTGGCGGAGTTCTGGAAACGCTCGGCGTTCGCATCCGGGCGGAACAGCCAGGTGGAGCCGTCGGCATGACGGTAAGCCTTGAGGCCCTCGAAGCACTCCTGTGCGTAGTGCAGCACGGAAGCACCCGGATCCATCTTGAGCGGTGCGTACGGTTCGACGCGGCGGTCGGACCAGCCTTCGCCCTTGGTCCAGGTCATGTGGGCCATGTTGTCGGAGAACACCTGGCCGAAAGCCGGCTTGTCGATGAGGGACTGACGCTTCTCATCGGATGCGGGGTTGTCGTTCGGCAGTACGGTGAACGGTTCGGCGAGCTTGTCGAGCGCTGCCGGATCGTGGTGCGTGTTTTCAGTCATTACTAGCTACTTCTTCTTGACTTTGGCGGCCCGAAAGCCACCATATGGGGTGTGTGCTGTGCGCTTGTGGCGCGAGCTCTGTTGCATACTTTTGCACACCCATGTGTTACTCGTGTAGCAGAGTTCACATGGTGAAAAACGAAGAAGCCCGCACCGTTCTCAACGGCTGCGGGCTTCCACGTTTCAGTTATGTTCTGAATTGTTCGCTATCGAAGCGATCGACTCACTTGGCGTCGGCAGCCGGAGCAGCAGCGTCGGCAGCCGGAGCAGCAGCTTCCGGAGCGGCGGTGGACTCAGAAGCATCTTCCGGCACCTCAACGGTGACGACGGACTCTTCCGGGTCCTCAACGTCGAGCTCAACGCCTTCAGGCAGAACAACGTCCTTAGCGAACACCTTGGTGCCGTCGGTTAGGCCCTCGACGCTCACAACGATCTTCTCAGGCAAGTTGGCGACGTCAGCGCGAACCTTGAGCTCCTGAATGTCGACGAATGCCACAGCAGCGCCCTTCGGGGTGCCTTCAACGAAGACCGGCACCTCGACGTCGATCTTCTCGCCGGCCTTGACCTCAAGGAAGTCAACGTGCTCGATGATGCGCTTGACCGGGTTCTTCTGCACGTCCTTGACGACGGCCATCTTGGTGTTGCCGTCGAAGGCGATGGTGAACAGGGCGTTGGTGTGACGCAGGGCCAGGGTGGTCTCGCGCATCGGCAAGGTCACGAAGGCGGGCTCTTCGCCGCCGGCGTAGATGGTGGCCGGAATCTTGTTGGCAACGCGCAGACGACGAGCAACGCCCTTGCCGAACTCGGAACGGGCCTCGCCCTCAAGCTTAATGGTGGTAGCCATAATGGATACTCCTTGTAGTTTCGTTTCGTTCTGTCTCGCTCAGACGCCACGACACGCCGAAAGACACCCTACAAGGAGTGAAATACACCGAGTCGATAACGGAAGCTGTGTCATGTGTCAGCACGCACACTTCCCTCGCCAAAGCAACAATTGTCAAGTATACGCCAACTCCGGACTTTGGCGCGGTGATGCTTCGATGACACTGCATCCCGGCCGTCCCAGCCACGTCAACGTACGGTTTCCGCGAAATAATCCCTAACTTTGTGAAGAACGTACGCTTACCCGTTCTCAACGTACGGTTTTCACGAAATCGTCCGCCATTTCGTGAAAATCGTACGCTCAGCGACACTCAGTGTACGGTCTTTCACGAAGTTGGGGATGATTTCGAAAATAACGTACGATGGTGAGTACCGTATCGGGAGGTTGATATGACTCGTTCGGACGACGTCATCAATGAGGATGGCCATGACGTCATCGCCACACACACTCGCGTTGTCAGGGGTATGGCTGCGGCACTTGCCGCGATAGCCGCCACAGGAGCCGGCGTCACAGCCGCGGCCGCCAACGTCATGTTCACGTTCGCGCTGGACACCAAGGCCAAACGTTCGATGTTCAACATGCCGCACGAGGAGACACCGAAAGGCATCGAATTCGACATGTCCGAGCAGCTTGAGGCCGCCCGGTGGTTCGAGGAGGCCAAGCAATCGGTCACGCTGCGCAGCCATGATGGATTGAAACTCCACGGCTGGCTGTTGGACCCGGATTGTTCCGACCCACAGCCGCATCTATACGCGATCTGCTGCCATGGCTATGCCGGAGAGCCCGCGGAAATGGCCAAATGGGCGCATCGCTATGCGCAACTCGGTTTTACGGTCCTGCTACCCGCGCAGCGCGCCCATGAGTTGAGCGAAGGGCGTTACGTGGGTATGGGATTGCTGGAAAGCGACGATCTGTTGGGCTGGGTTTCGCTGATCACCGCAGCTGATCCGGATGCACGCATTCTGTTGCATGGCAATTCGATGGGCGCCGCCACGGTGATGATGGCGGCCGGCGATGCGCGACTCCCCCGCAATGTCATCGCCGCGATTTCCGATTGCGGATACAGTTCCGTGGTTTCGCAGTTTACGGATAATGCCGAGGAGATGTTCCGTTTGCCGCACTCGTTGGCCGCGCTGCTGGTCAAAGTGGCCAGTCATGTGTCTAAACGCAAGGCCGGATACCGGTTTGAGGACGCCTCCTGTGTGAAGGCATTACGGCACGCGACTATTCCGATGATGTTCATTCATGGCGGAGCGGATACTTTTGTCAATCCGAAGTATCTGGACATCAATTACAACGCCTGCGCCAGCATCGACCGCGAGAAGCTGCTGATTCCCGGCGCCGACCACACGATGAGCGCCAGCACCGATCCGGACCGCTATTGGCGTCGCGTTAACAGCTTTGTTAAGCGGGTGTTTGGGCTGTAGTAGATATAGAGCTCGGCTCCCCTCTGTGAGGGGAGCTGCCAGCGAAGCTGACTGAGGGGAGCACCCGCGTATGGGCTACTCCCCTCAGTCTCACTCCGTTCGACAGCTCCCCTCACAGAGGGGAGCCAAGAATGGTTACGCGAGCAATTCCTTGACGGCGGCGATGACGGACTGCAGACTCTTCTTCGCGTCACCGAACAGCATCTGGGTGTTGTCTTCGAAGTAGAGCTCGTTCTGGATGCCGGCGTAGCCCATACCGCGGCCGCGCTTCATGACCACGACGTTCTGGGACTTGTCGACGTCGAGAATCGGCATGCCGGAGACCGGGGTGCCGGGACGGCGAGCAGCCGGGTTGGTCACATCGTTGGCGCCGACGACCAGAGCCACGTTGGCCTGCGGGAACTGCGGGTTGATCTCATCAAGATCCACGAGCTCCTCGTAGGGCACGTTGGCCTCGGCCAGCAGCACGTTCATGTGGCCAGGCATACGGCCTGCGACCGGGTGAATGGCGTAGGAGACTTCCACGCCGTGGCCCTTGAGCAGTTCGCCGAGGTCAGCGAGCTCGCGCTGGGCCTGAGCCTGAGCCAAACCGAAGCCGGGCACGAAGATGACCTTCTGCGCGTAGACGAGCTGAACGGCCAGATCGTCCGGCGTGGTCTCCTTCATGGTGCCTTCCGGACCGGCGCCAGCAGCGGCGGCGTCAGCACCACCGCCGAAGCCACCGGCCAAGACGGAGAGCAGCGGGCGGTTCATGGCCTGAGCCATGAGGATGGACAGGGTCACACCTGCGGAACCGACGAGTGCGCCGGCCACGATCAGGGCGACATTGTCAATCGCCAGACCGGACATAGCCACAGCCGTACCGGTGCATGCGTTGAGCACAGAGATGACGACGGGCATATCGGCGCCGCCGATCGGAATCACGAACACCAAGCCGTAGCACAGGGCGAACACGGTGGTCAGAATCGACCACAGCAGACGCTGTTCGGGCTGGACGCACAGCATGACCAGCGAGACGACAGACAGCACGGCGAACAGAATGTTCCATACGCCCTTGCCCGGCAGGTTCAGCTTCTTGACCCACTTGATACCCTGCAGCTTGCCGGCTGCGATGAGCGAGCCGGTGAAGGTCACAGAACCGATGAGAATACCGAGACCAGCGGTGATGAGCACCACGATGTCCGGGGTGCCTTCCTTGGTCAGGATGTCGTTCAGGGCCACGAGTGCGGCGGCGCCACCACCCACGGTATTGAACACGGAGACCAGCTGCGGCATATCGGTCATCTTCACCTTCTTGGCGGAGACGACACCGGCCACGGCACCGATCAGGATGCCGACGACCAGCACCACCACGGCGACAATGTTCACGAAGCCCTTGGCGAAGAGCACGATGAACGCCATGAGCACGGCCACGACCATGCCGAACGCGGAGATCTGGTTACCCTTGCGGGCGGTCTTCGGCGAATTCATGAAATGCAGACCGACCACAAACAGGACGGCAGAGAACAGGTAGACGAACCAAGCGACGATGTCGATGGCGCCAACGGTTGCGGAGGTCATTACTTCGACTCCCCCTTCTTCTCGTTCTTGCTGGACTTGAACATCTCAAGCATGCGGTCGGTGACCACGTAGCCACCAACGACGTTCATGGTGCCCAGCACAGCGGCCAGGAAGATGAACACGTAGGCCAGCGGGCTATTGGCTTCGGCTGCCACGATCACAACGCCGACGATGACGATGCCGTGGATGGAGTTCGCGCCGGACATAAGCGGCGTGTGCAGGGTGGCGGGCACCTTGCCGATGACCTCGACGCCGATGAGCAGCGCGAGGACGAACAGGGTAATGGAAACGACGAGAGTAGGCATGGTATTCCTTCTTCCTTACTTCTCGGACTTCTCGGCATCGGCAGCAGCTGCCGGGGCGGCGGCGCGGCCGGCAACCACCAGCGCGTCGTCGAGTTCTTCGGTGAGATCCTGGCCGAGCTTGCCGTCACGCACGAAGTGCACGAGGATGTCGGCCACATTGCGCGAAAGCAGGTTGGATGCGGTGGTGGCGACGCCGGAGGCCAGGTAGGGAGCGCCGATCAGCTTGACACCGCCCTCGGTGACCTGCTCACCAACGGCGGAGCCTTCGACGTTGCCGCCGAGGTCGGATGCTGCGCAGTCCACGATCACGGCACCACGCTTGAGACCCTTGACGCCGGCTGCGGTGAGCAGCACCGGGGGCTTACGGCCCGGGACCTTGGCGGTGGTGATGATGATGTCAAAGCCGGCGGCCTTTTCGTCGACGGCAGCCTGCTGCTGAGCCTGCTCTTCGGCGCTCAGCGCGCGGGCATAACCGCCCTCGCCCTGGCCCTTGGAGAAGTCAAGTCCCAGATCAAGGAACTTCGCGCCGAGGGACTCGACCTCGCCCTGGGAGGCGGGACGCACGTCGTACGCGGTGACGACCGCGCCAAGACGCTTCAGCGTACCGATGGCCTGCAGGCCGGCGATGCCGGCACCGAGCACCAGCGCCTTAGCCGGGCGAATCGTGCCGGCGGCGGTGGTCATCATCGGCAGGAAGGAACCGTAAGCATCGGCGGCGGTGATGGCTGCCTTGTAGCCCATCACGGAGTTCTGAGAGGTCATCTCATCCATGGACTGGGCGCTGGAAAGCTTACGGGGCAGCTTTTCGATGGCGATGCCCACCAGACCGGCCTTCTCGAGCGCGGCCACGTAATCGGCATCGGTGAAGGAACCGAGCATGCCAATGACCCACTGGCCGGCCTTGAGCTTGGCCACGGTCTCGGCGGACGGTCGGTCCACAAAACCGAGCGCGTCGGCTTCGGCGAGCACCTCGTCACGGCTGGTCACCTTCGCACCGGCCTTTTCGTAATCCTCATCGGTGTAGTCGGCAGCAATGCCGGCACCTGCTTCAATCAGTGAGGAGACACCGCTCCTCTTCAGCCGGGTGACGATATCCGGCGTCAGCGCGACGCGGGATTCCGTTTCGGACGTTTCGTTCAAAACGCCGAACACCACGGTGGCTTCTGGGTTTTGCGCCATGAGAGCCCTTTCTTGTTCTGCTTCAAAATGGACATGGTTATCCGCATAGTAAGTGTAGCCGGAAGGTAAAGACCATGACTTGAGATTCCGCCAATCGAAACAGAAACGAACCCGAAATTAGTGAGAAATACGAATGTGTCCATGTGCATTGCGGATGAATTGCTCGGAAGCCGTCCAACAATCACCTGGCATCGATTAGCAACCAACCGCTCAATAATTATCGACAATCACCGTTTCGCAGCTCACGGTTACTCAACAATATCGGGACCTGTGCAATATTTTGCCACGCACTCCCCTAACCAGCCAGAATCCTACGGTTGCGTAAGGTGACGAGTTCGGTTTGGGCGATTACAATTTGAACTTTGAGAAGCGTTCGCCTCATGGCTGGACGACACTGAAAGGTTTACAGGAGCAAGACTTGTCGGTTATCAATTCCTTCACGCAGCACACTATCAATCTCACCCGTAAGGCGCTCAGGTTGGGATCCGACTTCGTCCACCCGGTCCACGACGACACCCCGGACGAGCCCGATTACCTGTCCAACGCCGACGTGCCGGTCGAGACCAATATCGCTTTGCCTCACAGCGACGATTGGGACGACGGCCACCTGACCGTCACCGACATCGACCCCGCCACCGGCCTGCTCACCACCTCCACCGAAGGCAATCCGCCGCTGGACGAAGGTACGTCCATCTACGACCTGTATGCGGACCGCGCCGAACGTATGGGCGATGAGCCGCTGTACACCTACAAGTCCGGCAACGATTGGGTGACCGTCACCGCCAACGAGTTCCTGGCTGACGTGCGTGCCGTGGCCAAGGGCCTGATTCATTACGGCCTGAAGAAGGGCGATGCCGTGGCATTCATGTGCCGAACTTCCTACGACTGGGACCTGACCGACGCGGCGATCATGGCGTGCGGCGGCGTGCTCGCCACCATCTACGACACCGATTCCGCCGAGCAGATTCGCAATATCGTCAACAACTCCGATGCCCGACTGCTGATCGTGCAGGACACGGACATGCGTAAGAAGGCGGATGGGGCCGTCGAAGAGTGCCCGTCCCTGGAGCACATCATCACCATCGAGACCGGTGGCTTGGACGAGATCAAGGCCTACGGCACCACGGTCTCGGACGAGGAGCTGGACGAGCGCATCGATTCGGTCAAGAAGACCGACCTGTGTTCCATCGTGTACACCTCCGGTTCCACGGCCGCGCCGAAAGGCGTGGAGATGACCCACGAGCACTACTGCCAGACCGCGCTGAATCTGCCGGCCTACATGCCCGATCTGCTGCACGACAAGAGGAACACCATCCTGCTGTTCCTGCCGCAGGCCCATTCCTTCGCCCGCGCCATCAACTACATCGTCGTCTCCTCGAACGTCCGCATCTACATCGCCACCGGCATCAAGACGCTGATCAGCGATCTGCAGGTGGCCAAGCCCACTCTCATGATCGTGGTGCCGCGCGTGCTGGAGAAGGTGTACAACGCCGCGTCCCAGAAGGCCGGCCACGGCCCCAAGGGCGTGGTGTTCGCCTCCGCCGTGGTGGCCGCGCAGAACTATATGAAGGAAGTCTCCGCCAATGGCAAGGCGGGTGCACTGACCCGCACTCGCCGCGCTGCCTTCGATCCGATTGTCTACTCTTCGCTGCGCGAAGTGCTCGGCGGTCGCGCCAAGTGGATTGTGGCCGGCGGTGCCCCGCTTGACCCGGAACTGCTGGCTTTCTTCCGTGGCGCGGGTGTGCCTGTATACGAGGGGTATGGTCTGACCGAAACCACCGCGCCGTGCGCGTTCAACCCGCTGGGTACGCCGTTCCACGCTGGTTCCGTGGGCATCGCATTCCCCGGATTCTCCCTGCGCATCGCCGAGGACGGCGAAATTCAGGTCAAGGGTCGTGCCGTGTTCCCGCGCTATCACAAGAACGACGAGGCCACTGAGCTGTCGTTCACCGAAGATGGCTGGTATGCCACCGGCGACTTGGGCCGTATCGACAACGATGGCTTCCTGTACATCACCGGGCGCAAGAAGGATCTGATCATCACTGCCGGCGGCAAGAACGTCTCCCCCGGCCCGATCGAGGAAGTCATTCAGCGTTGCGAGTTCGTCTCCCAGGCGCTGGTGCTGGGTGATAAGCGTCCGTTCATCTCCGCATTGGTGACGCTGGACGAGGAGTCGCTGCGCCCGTGGCTGGCCGCCAAGGGCCTGGACGAGAACATGCCGCTGGAGGATGCCGCCAAGAACGCCGCCGTGCGCGCCGAAGTGCAGAAGTGGGTCGATCAGGCCAACGAGGGCGTCTCCCGCGCCGAGTCCGTGCGCAAGTTCATCATCCTGCCCGAGGAGTTCACTCAGGAAAACGGCCTGATGACCGCTTCCATGAAGGTGATTCGTCCCAAGGTCATCAAGCGCTACTCCACCCTCCTCAACACCCAGATGTACACGAAGCGGAAGTAAACCGTATAGCAAAAGCTCCCTCTGACGAGGGAGCTTTTTTCGTCTATACGCCTTAGAAGCCCAGGCGCTCCAGCTGCTTGGGGTCGGACTGCCAGCCTTTGGCTACCTTGACGTGGAGGTCGAGCTTGGCTTTTTGGCCGACGATGCGGTTGACCGGGGTGCGCAGCTTCTTCTTGACGTAGGTGAGGTTCGAGGCGCCCTTGCCGATGATGATCGGCTTCTGGGAGTCACGCTCCACGTAAATGGACACGTTGACCTGCGCCTTGCCGTCATAGCCCTGACCGGTCTCGTTGTCTTCCGGATAGTCGATGGAATCAACCACCACGGCCAGCGAATGCGGCAGCTCGTCGTCCAGGGTCTCAAGGAACGCACCGCGCACGAGTTCGGCGATGGTGTCTTCCGGACGCTCCTCGCTGATCTGATCGTCCGGGTACATCTGCGGACCCTCGGGCGTGTGCTCAATGAGCACGTTCTTCACTTCAGCCAGATTGTCGTGCTTCAGGGCGCTCACCGGCACGATGTCCGAGAAATCGGCGAAATCGTTGATTTCGATGAGCTTGTTGATGAGTTGCTGACGGCCAAGCTCGTCGATCTTGGTGACGATGGCAATCAGCGGGATGCGCCACTTGAACGTACCGTCCTCACGCTTAGTGGCGAAGTCGGTACGCAGTCGGGAGAGAATACGCTTGTCGCCGGGGCCGATTTCCTGATCGGCGGGCAGCAGGAAGGCCACCACGTCCACATCGGCCAGAGATTCGTCGACCACGTCGTTCAGACGCTGGCCGAGCAACGTACGCGGACGGTGAATACCGGGCGTGTCCACGAGCACGAGCTGCGCGTGGTCGGCGGTCAGGATGCCGCGAATCGCCTTACGGGTGGTTTCCGGGCGAGAGGATGCGATGGCGATCTGCTTGCCGATCAACGCGTTGATCAACGTGGATTTGCCGACGTTCGGGCGGCCGACCACGGCCACGAATCCGGAGCGATACGGCACGTCCTGCTTGGTCACGTTCGCCGTTTCACCGGTCGCGTCGACTTCGGCAACGCCGGCAACATCGGAAGCATCGGTAACGTCAATGTCATCGACGTCGTTCGTGCTGTTGTTCTGATCGGTCATATCACTCCTTGCTGGCGGTATCATCGCCTTCGACGGGCTCGCCGTCAGTTTCCTCATGGGTCTTGTTATTTTCCTCGCCGCCCTCGACGTGCGCCGGTTCTACGACGATGGTGGACACCTTCTTGCGGCGTCCGGCGGAGTCCACGGCGGTCAGTCGCAGACCGCGCGTCACAGCCGAGGCACCGACAATCGGCACTCGGCCCAGAATCTTGGTCAGCAGGCCGTACACGGTATCGACATCGTCCTCATCAATGTCGATCTCGAAGATCTCCTCCAGATCGGCAATCGGCGTACGGGCGGGCATCTTCCACTTGTTGTCTCCGATTTTCTCCGGCTCAGTACGCTGGGTGCGGTCGTGCTCGTCTTCCAGCTCGCCGACGATCTGTTCGATGGCATCCTCGATAGTCACCATGCCGGCGATGCCGCCGTACTCATCGACCACCACGGCCACATGCTGGCGGGAACGCTGCATCTCATGGAACAGGTCGTCCACCGGCTTGGATTCGGGAACAAGCAGCGGCTGCCGGACGATGGATTCGACCGCGCGCTCCATGGCCGCCGGGTTGAAGGCGGTGGCACGCACGGCATCCTTCAAATAGGCCACGCCGATCAGGTCATCCACATCCTCACCGATCACCGGCACGCGGGAGAAACCGGAGCGGGAGAACAGTTTCAGCGCGGAAGACAGTGTGGAGTCGCGCTCCATGCAGATCATATCGGTGCGCGGCACCATGATCTCGCGAGTCAACGTATCAGACAGGGTGAGCACGTTGCGCAACATTTCGGAGACTTCCGGATCGAAGTCGTTGGACTCCACCAGTCGGTCGATGGCGGCCTTGCCCTGCTCGAGCTGAATCTTCTCAAGCTCCTCGTCGTCGGACAGATCGGAGTCCTTGGAGCGGCGGCCCGGCCCCTTGGAACCGGACTTGTCGCCACCGATGCGTGCGAACGGCGTGAGCTTGGTGGCCAACGACACGATGCGCGAGTTGGAAATCATGATGCCGACCGGCTTGGCCATGCCGGCGGTGCGCGGGCGGACCAGTACGGAGACCACGGCTACGATAATCGCGAACAGGAATCCGGAGAGCAGTTCAATCCACAGTTCCGCACCCCACAGGGATGCGATGGAAGACACCAGTACGCCGTCGAGCACATTGCAGGCGATGCGGAAGAACGCACAGCTGCCGGCGGTGGCGTAACGGTCGGCGATGAGCCGTTGCACGCGATGAATCTTGTCGATCTTCTTCATCTTGAGAAACTGGCTTGCTTCGGAGTCGGTCTGCACCTCGAGGATGAGATTGTTAAGGCTGGCTCGCGTTACGCGGGCCACGGCGCCTTCAGCGGCGGCCATGGTCAGCGAGAGCCAGACGAACAGGGCCGCCACGAGTACAAGAATGACGGTGATGGCGATCGGCGTGGTACTGGAATACTCCATAATGATTTTTCGGTGTCCTTGAATGTCCTTGAACGGTATCGAATAATCCGGATTTGGTGTGATTGATTTGGGAGCTTATTTGGAATCGAGGTCGCGGCCGGCACCGTGCGCGGCGTCGTACAGGGCCAGCGCGTCGGGTGTGCCGGCGGGCAGCGTGGCCTGCACGTTGGCATCGTGGCGTAGGGCGAAGAAGGTGAGCAGCAGCTGTCGCTGCAGGCCGAACATCTGGCGCTCCTGCTCGGGGGTCACGTGGTCGTAGCCGAGCAGGTGCAGGATGCCGTGGATGGTGAGCAATAGCATCTCCTGCATGGTGCTGTGCCCGGCTGCGGCAGCCTGTTGGGCGGCGACCCACGGGCAGATGACGATGTCGCCGAGCACTCCTTCCATCACGGTTTTGCCGTCGCCGGGGCGCAGCTCGTCCATCGGGAAGCTCATCACGTCGGTCGGGCCTTCGAGGTTCATCCAACGCATGTGCAGTTCGGCGATGGGATCGGGATCCACGAACATGATGGTCAGGTCGGACTGGGTGCTCACGCGCATCTGGTCGAGTACCCAAATACCCAAATCGGAGA
>SKFA01001846.1_pt1 | contig 11472 bp, 5 predicted proteins | sample 4820291 | NCBI WGS metagenome assembly SKFA01 (sample SAMN11008795, study PRJNA524170) | human gut metagenome | isolation source: fecal sample from pouch patient p30 | place: Israel: Tel-Aviv | reverse complement strand
AGGCTAATCAGCAGACAAAATTAAATGTAGCTATCGTAAATGAAGATAAGCCTGTCTACGTAGATACAAAAGAATACAATCTAGGTGCTAGTTATGTAAAAAATATCGAGCGTGATAATTCACAAAACTGGTCTGTTGTCCCTCGTGGAGCAGCTGATTCTGGGTTAGAAAGTGGGAAATACCAACTCGTTTTAACAATTCCTAGTGACTTTTCTGAAAAAATACTCGATATTAACAGCATCAATGTTGATAAGACAACCATCAATTATAAGGTGAATGCGCAAGGAAATTTGCAAGTAGAAAATGATGCAAATAAACTAGCGAAAGATATTGTTGCTGATTTGAATGGTCAGTTAGTCGATATGTATATGGCTAGTATTTTGAACAACCTTTATACAGCACAAAAGAATGTTCAAGCCAGCTCACAGATACAAGCGACCAATATCGGAAACTATCGTACGAATTTATATAATACAGCTATCAACTCTAAAAATCTTTTCCCAACTCTCTATAGTATGTCTAGTTCTTCTGTTGACGCCAACAGTGCTTTAAAGACAGGTTTGGATAGTTATTCTCAGATTTTTGGTCGTTATGACGTTTCACAGATTGCCTATGGTAAAAAGCTTGACACTCTGCTTCAGGATAGGGTCACTGAGAAGAAAAATCATGCGGATGTTATCACTGGGCTCATTTCTCAGAGTCGGGAAGACGTTAAGGGACAAATTGAAACCTATAAGGAATTAATTAAAGCTCAAGGTAATCTGACTTCTAATATAGACGGAACAGCAGCATCCTCTGATGGTACGTCATCTGAAGTTGAGGTTTACTATAAAAAAGTAGCAGATAATATCAGCGCAGAGATTGCTACTTTAGAGACCAATCTAACAGATGAAAGAACCAAGTTTGAGAATCATAAAAAAGATATTCGTAACTTTGTCGATGAGAAATTAGCCACTTACTATGGGACAAGTGAGAAGAGCAAAATCACTCTTAAGCAATTTTTGGATACAGCTGCAAACAAAGACCTAGAGAAGGCTGTAGAATCTCTCAAAGAGCAGTTGGCTTCTGCAATCTCAGAATTACCCAAAGAAGACTTTAGTGGAAAAGAATTTAGTGGTTTTGGTATGACACCAATCACAATTCCTTCTGTAAACTATACTGAATTAAAAACAATCAAAGAGCCTAGTGACGAAATCAATTCGACTGATTTGAAGAATTTGGAAGATCTGGCAATCACGAGTACGAGTGCTGTTGGACGAACAGGAACAAAGGCTAAGGTATCATGGAAAGCTGAATCAGGAGTGACAGTTCACTCAGTCACTTATGATGGTACACCAGTTGAGTTTGGTCAAGAAATTGATTTGAAGACGGGTGGGACTTTTAAAGTAGCCTATAGTGTTGCAGAGGCAGCTCCGACTCCAACTACAGGTTCAACCGGGACTCCAAGCCCAGCTCCAAAAGCAGAGCTAAAATCAATTAATATTTCCTTGAATGATGTCCAAGCAGCCAGTGCTCCAGTAGATGTGTTACGTGTTCAGCAAGCAGCAGTGAGTTATGGACAAAAGGTTCAGAAAATAGCTTCTGACTACCAAAAGGTGGAAGCACTCAGACAAGCATACAATGCTGTCAAAGAGTTACGAGATAGTGATGTAACAGATGCTTTGTCAAATATTTGGCTTGAAGCTATTAGTTCAAATCTGAAGAAATATGAAGACAGTCTGACTACACCTGCTAGCGATAAAGAAACTGATGGTGTCAAAGGGAAAGTAGATAAAGCCTTGTCAGCACTGACTAAACTGAAGCCTGTTCTAGAAAAAAATGTGCAGGATGTTTTGACTACCAACCAAGAATTGAATACAAAAATCAATGAACAGTTAGAGTTGTACAAGAAGTTGGAAAAGAAACTAGATGATTTGGTTGAGGAGCAAGGGAAAGGCAATGATGCTTTTGAAGAGACTAATAATCAACTGAAGACTCTAAATACTGATTATGCAACTCTCTTATCAGAAACTAAGGGTGTGAAGGAGTCTTCTCAAAGCAATGTCAAGGCGGCTGAGTCTGTTAATGAGACTTTAAGTAATTTCAATCGTGAATTGTCAAACGCTCAAACAAGTACTGAAAAGTTGTCACAAGATGCTGACTCCTTGATGACGCAGTTTAACGAAGAATTAACTAACAATGGAAACTTTGTAGAATCCTTTGTGAAGGTTCTGAATAATGCCTATCAAAATGGGGTACCAAATGAAGTGTTGTTGAACTTCTTATCCAATCCTGTTACCCAAAATGCTACTTCAGTAAAAGCGACTGTCAATGTTTACCGTCCATTTACATGGATTTTACTATTGGAGATTGTTAGCCTCTTTACAGCCTATCTGTTTGCAACTCAAAACGTTATTCGCAAAGTCAAAGATAAGTTCAAACTTGATAAGTTACATGATACAGACTTGATGACGGTAACCATCCTATCTGCTTTAAGTCTCGTTGTCGGATTGGTAGTTGGTGTTGTATCAAGTGTTCAGCTACAGGTTGGTCGTGAGTATCAACCATCTTGGGTTCTATTAATTGTTTTAGCCGCATTTGTACTGATTCAAGGACAATATCTATTGCTTAAACATTTCCGAGTGATTGGTATGGGACTCTCCTTCTTTATGATGATTAGCTTTGTCTACCTATCAAATGCTATTGGGACAACAGCAAGTCTAACTGGTTTCCCAGCATTTATCAAAAATCTCAATGCGTTATCGATATTAGAAGGTTTGCTCTCAGGATACTTTGATGGACATCCAGCAGCAATTATCGCTTTTGTTGCAACGATTGTTGTCATAGCTGTTTTACTTGTTATAAATGTTTTTATCAGAGAAAGTAGTTTGTGGTTTCAAGCAAGCCAAGCTGAGAAAGAATAGAAATTAGAAATATGAAGAAAATCATTCTTTTCCTTCTTACCTTAGTAACATGTGCAGCAGTCTCTGGGGCTGCTGCAGATGATTTGAAGGATAACAGTCTGCAGATTGATGATTCCCGACTTGAAAAGAAAGAGGGATTGAAATTTGGTCTACAGTCTGAACAAATCAAGGAGCTTTTTAATGAAGCGACTCAAAAGAGGTTGCAGGACATGCAACAGCATCAAGAGGAACAGTTGATCACAGAAAGGGGCCAACTGTTTTCTGCTATACAGAGACCAGTGAAAAAATCTTCTGAAGAACAGTTGTTTCAGCCCAATGCTCAAAAAACAATTAAATTTCAAACAAATATAGGCCATGTAGAAAAAGGTGGTCTGAATGACTTTCTTCCGGAGATATTCTATGTGGTGTTGATTTTCTTGCTTTTTGGAGCAACGGCAGTAATGAGTTATCGTGTGATGGTAGAAGGGATGGACTAAGTTTTTAACTAGTCTGTCTAAATAACTTAGAAAAGGATAAACCAGACATAGGAGGCGTGTAAAAGGTGGAGCAACATATCAATATTACCCTACGTTTGAGAGAAAGAGATGTGGATATTCGCATTCCACGGCGAATTGAAGTGCGCCGGCTGGTGCGAGAAGTGGATACGATTTTTTATCCAGGTATCAAGCGAAAAAAATATCAATTAAGAATTGTCAATAAAGGTTTGTTGATTGATGAAGGGAAACATCTGTCTGATTATCCTATGACGACAGGAGATTTAGTAGAAATTGAGGAGATATAGGTGGCTGAAGAAAAATTTGAATTTGGTGGACAGTCGTTTGTCTATGAAAAAAATGAAACAAACTGGGAATTAAAACTCAAACGTTCAGATGTTGCGAGTCAAGATTTACGGGAACTCTTACTATTGGATTTGCATCATCCATTCTTTTTGGAGCAATCGATGGTGTCTGATGAGGATAGTGTCACCTTCTCCTATCAAGTCGAAGCTCATGGACTGACTTATGAGGAAATAAAGGAACGTACCATTTCGGAAAGAATCCGTTTGGCCCTAAACGTTTTTCGTCTAGAGGGCGCCTTGGAGTTACCTGTGACTTTCCTTTTGCACCCAGTAAATCTCTTTATTACCAAGGATGCTCAGGCTAAGATTGCTTATCGTGGAATTCCTGGTCTGATGGTTCCTCAATCCATATCCTCAGAAGATTTTTTACGCCAGGCTAAATGTTTTACAGTAACACTATTTAGCGATTTGGATTTCATGGATCTTTATAATGGTTCCTTGGAATTAGAGACCTTGCCCGACTTCTTAAATGACCTATGTCAGGCAGATGATATAGAGGCTGCAGTAGCTGTTTTGGAGAAGTACTACACGGAGAAGGCTGCGAAAGAACGGGCAGATTTGGTCTTGGTTCCAAGTAGACGCCATCGTGTCTTTAAACTGGCAACGATTTGGTTAACAGCCAGCGTTGTCTTGTTGATCGTTCCACTGATCTATCTGATTTTTGTGCAAAATCCTTTCAAAGAAAAGATGTTGCAGGCAGATACTGCCTTTATTAAAGTTGATTATAGTGGTGTTATTACAGAATTAGAGAGAATTGATCCAGCTAGCTTGCCGAATACGCAAAAGTATGAGTTGGCTTACTCTTATATTCAGGGGTTGGAATTTTCTTCTGAACAAAAGAAAGTCATCTTGAACAACGTAACACTCAAGTCAGATGAGCTTTATTTGACTTACTGGATCCAGGTTGGGCGCAATCGCTTTGAAGAGGCTCTTGATATTGCCAAACGGATTAACGACAGTGACTTGATTCTCTATGCTTTGACTCAGGAAATCAAGCAGGTTCGAGAAGATGGCAACTTGTCAGGGAAAGACCGTGAAAGTAAGTTGAATACTTTGGAAAGCGAGTATAAGAAATACTGGGATAGTCGAAGTGAGCTACTAACGAGTGAATCAAGCTCCAATGCTTCTACAACTCCTAACCCTCAAGACAAGGCTTCTGAAAGCAAACCGTCATCTGAGAAGAAACCTGTTCCAAGTAGCTCCTCTAGCAATTAAAGTAGACCAAGGAGAGAAATTATGAAAAAACAAATCATTTTCTACAGCCAAGGTCTACGTTATGAAGTAGAACTGGGTGCAGATAAGACGGTCTTGATCGGAGCGACTGAAAAGGCCCAAGTCTACCTTTCTCAACAGGAAAGACCGATTCAGCTCAAGGTCGATGGTGACGAGGTCTTTTATCAGTACGACGATGAAGCAGGACTCTTGAAAGATGGTCTGCGTTTGGGTGAGGTCGTCTTTTATCTCCGAGAAGGGGAGCCAAGGGTTTATGACCTTTTGGATTTATCAGAGTTTCAGATTGGCTCTCAAAGAGGTGCATTGATCACACTAGATGGAGATGTTGAACTCTTACTCCAAAAATCCCAAAATCAATGGACGTTAACTCGACTAAAAGGCGCATTTTATCGAAACAATCATCTGGAACAAATGGACCAGCAATTGATTGGTTTTGGAGATGAGTTGAGTCTAGGGGCGGTGACGATCAAGTTCTATCCTGATGAAGTATGGGTCCAGGGTCCTGCCCAAGTTGAGCCACAACTGACTCTGAGAGAACCATCTCGATATGGTTTTTATGAAGATTATCCAGATTATCATCGTTCTCCACGGATCATCTATCGTGGTAGCGAGGATAAAATCTTGATCAATCCCCCAGGCCAGGAGCCGGTTAAGCCGAGTGATGAACTGTTAAAGCTGATCGTTCCTCCTTTGATGATGGTCGGAGTAACCGTCTTAATCACCTTAATTCAACCTCGAGGGATCTATATCCTTGCGACAGTAGGGATGTCCATAACCACAATGATTTTTTCTATCCGTGGTTTCATCAAAAATCGTAAAAAGTACAAGGCCGATAAGAAGGAACGGGTCGATCTCTATCGTCTTTACCTGAAAGATAAGGTCAAAGAGTTGACTCGTCTGGAACGAGAACAAAAAGAAGGGATGCACTATCATTTTCCAACGATTTTAGAATTGACGGACTTGGTTGAGAGTTACAATCACCGGATCTACGAAAAGACTCCCTTGCATTTTGACTTTTTATACTATCGTTTGGGACTCGGGAAAATGCCGACTAGCTATGACTTGAAATACGGTCAACAGGAGCGTAGCGGTAAGAAGGATGCTCTAGAAGAAGAGGGTTACGCTCTCTATAGTCGTCACAAAAAAATCCCAGATATGCCAATCCCGGCAAACCTTAGTCATGGACCGGTGGGTTATATTGGACCTAGAAATCTCGTCCTAGAACAACTGCAACTTTTGGTGATGCAGCTAGCGACTTTCCATTCTTATCATGATGTGCAGTTTATTACGATCCTGCCTGAAGAGGAAAAAGAGCAATGGTCTTGGATGCGTTGGCTACCTCATGCTAAACTGCAAGAACTCAATGTCCGCGGTTTTGTCTACAATCAACGAACACGGGACCAAGTTCTGAATAGTTTGAACCAAATCTTGAAACTACGTCGTAGTCAAAAGGAAGAAGCATCCCACAAGGAGAGCACCCTCTTCCATCCTCATTACGTGGTTTTAGTGACCGATGAGAAGCTGATTTTGGATCATATCATCATGGAGTTCTTTACCGAAGATCCAACGGAATTAGGCTGTTCTCTCATCTTTGTAGAGGATGTCATGAGTTCCTTGTCTGAGAACATCCAGACAGTGATCAATATCAAGGACCGTAATACAGGCCAACTGGTCATGGAAGAAGGAGTCTTGAAAGAGACGGACTTCCGTTTGGATCATTTCCCAGCAGATTATGACAAGGAGCGGATCGCCCGTACCTTGGCACCGCTCAATCACCTCCAAAACCTTAAGAGTTCGATCCCAGATTCTGTGACCTTTATGGAAATGTATGGGGCAGAGACTTTTGAGGATTTGCAGGTATCAAGCCGTTGGAAAAAGAACGCACCTTACAAGAGTTTGGCTGTGCCGATTGGTCTGCGTGGTCAGGATGACCTGGTACAGCTCAATCTGCATGAAAAAGCCCATGGACCACATGGTTTGATCGCAGGGACGACTGGTTCAGGGAAGTCAGAAACCATCCAATCCTATATCCTATCCCTCGCTGTTAACTTCCACCCTCATGATGTGGCTTTCTTGCTGATCGACTACAAGGGTGGTGGGATGGCCAATCTCTTTAAAAATCTGCCCCATCTCTTGGGGACGATTACCAACTTGGATGGTGCCCAATCTATGCGGGCTCTGGCTTCGATCAATGCGGAGATCCATCGTCGTGAACGACTCTTTGGAGAGTTCGAAGTCAACCATATCAATCAATACCAGAAGAAATTTAAAAACGGAGAAGCGACAGAACCGCTCCCTCATCTCTTTCTCATCTCAGATGAGTTCGCAGAGCTCAAGGTCAACCAGCCCGACTTTATCAAGGAGCTGGTATCCATCGCTCGGGTTGGGCGTTCCCTCGGGGTCCACTTGATCCTAGCTACTCAGAAACCATCTGGTGTGGTGGATGACCAGATCTGGTCTAACTCGCGCTTCAAGATCGCCCTTAAGGTGGCGGATCGTTCGGACTCCAATGAAATGCTTCATACACCGGACGCAGCCGAGATTACTCAGACAGGACGTGCCTATCTACAGGTCGGGAATAACGAAGTCTATGAACTCTTCCAGTCAGCCTGGTCAGGGGCAGATTACCAGCCGGACAAGGACGATATGGGGATCGAGGACCACACCATCTACTTGATCAATGAATTGGGCCAATATGAGATCTTGAATGAAGACCTATCAGGCTTAGAAGATGTGGATGAGATCAAAGAAGTTCCGACAGAGTTGGATGCGATAGTGCACCATATCCAGCTCTTGTGTGAAGAACAAGAGATTCCTCCAGTACCACAGCCATGGTTGCCACCTCTCAAAGAGCGCATCGCGTTAGACGAGCTGGAAGAAGTGCAACCGACAGTAGCCTGGGGACAAGAGAAACCACTCTCTGTCCTCTTGGGGATGGCGGATATCCCGCAGGCCCAGAAGCAGGAAGCTGTCTCTATCAATCTCTCCAAGGATGGTCATATCCTCCTTTACGGAAGTCCGGGTACAGGAAAGACCACCTTCCTTCAGACAGCTGGTATGGACTTGGCTCGCAAATTCAGTCCCAAGGCCCTTACCATGTACTTGATGGACTTTGGTACCAATGGTTTGGCTCCATTGTCTAAGCTACCACAGGTGGCGGATACCATGCTTCTGGACCAAACGGAGAAGATCTCTAAGTTTGTACGAATCATGGAGAAAGAACTCAACCGCCGTAAGAAACTGCTTGCGGACTATGGTGTTGGGACCTTGGAACTCTACCGTCAGGCTAGTGGTCAGGAAGAGCCGGCTATCGTCATCCTCTTAGATAGCTATGAGGCCTTTAAGGAAGAAGCCTATGAGGCGGAACTCTTCAAGCTCTTGGTGCGCATCTCCCGTGAAGGTCTCAGCATCGGCGTTCACCTCTTGGTGACAGCCGGACGTCAGACCAACCTCCGTGCTCAACTCTACTCAAACTTCAAGCACCAGTTGAGCCTGCCACAAAATGAGGCAGGTGAAGTGCGGGCCATCGTGGGCTCTACGCCACTCGCCATGACCATGGAAGATATCAAGGGACGAGCTCTTATGAAGCGGGAAGAGGTGGATGTCATCCAGCTGGCACTCCCAGTTTATGGAGCCAATGACACCCAAGTCCTCAACAACCTACGTCAGGAAGTGGCTTCCCTCCAAGAAGCCTGGACAGGACAACGCCCAAGTGCCATTCCGATGGTGCCAGAGGAGTTGACAGAGAAAGACTTCTATAGCCGAGCAAGCGTGCAGACTGCCTATGAACACGGCCTCGTGCCATTAGGACTTGACTTGGAAACAGTTGAGCCCGTTACTTGGAACCTGGCTAAAGGCAATCTTCTCTACCTAACAGATAAAGAAGAGCAGATGACAGCCTTGGTGAGACACATTGCCAAAGGGAAACAGAAAGTCATCGTCTTGGCACCGAAGTATCATAACTTACCTGAAATGGAAGGAGTGACGATTCTTGCAAGTCCAGAGGAATATCTAGAAGGCTTAGATATGATGGAATTCAAGATTCAGGAACGGTTAGAAGGCAAACAGCGAGACCATGTCGCAACGGTGGTTGTTTACAATTTAACAGAATTAGTGGTAGAATTAAACTCAGAAGCGCTTGATACATTGGCTTATGTCCTAGATAAAGGAATACGAGCTGGATATGGTTCTCTTGTAATGAGTTCGCCGTTGATTACTAAACACATTGATGTGGTCTCAAAAACGGCTCGCTCTTATAAGCAGGCTGTTATCGGCCTTCGCTTAAGCGATCAATCAGTTCTGACTGTTACAAATAGACCTGTTCGTGAGCCACAATTAGAAGAACAAGAACACTACTATGTTTCCGATGGGGTAGCAAGTAGAATGAAAGTATTAATGATATAGAAAGGGAAGATAGCTATGGCTAAAGATATTAAAACTATTATAGCGTTGACCAATGCCTTGTATAGCGCTTCGTCAGTAACAAGCCAAGCGGCTAGTAGAAAAGCAGAATTAGAAGCTGAGCGAAAGAACGTTAAAAATGAATCTACAGATATCTGGACATCCTCATCGTTGTCATCTTATATTGCAGGCGAAAAGTATGATGATGAGGCAAAACAAGAGAGAGAAGATTTGGACAAATTAGAGAAAATGCTGTCTGAAAAAAAGGATGAGATCTTGTCTTTGCTGGATAGTAAGATTTCGGAAGCAGAATCAGATTTACAAAGCGCTCGGTTGGCAGAATCAAATGCCCGGTACGCCTTAAATATGGCTTTAAATGGCAACTAGAAAGGAGAGGTAGATGTCGATACAAGTGAAAAATATAGCCGGTTTAGACAGCTATGGAACTAGTATTCATAGTTTTGGCGGACGTTTTGAAGAAGCGGCGAGTGATACAGTCCGAGAGTTTAATACTAGCCTTGAAGGTGAGAAGGCAGAGGCCATTAATGCATTCTTTGAGAAGTTGAATGCGATACAAACAACGGTATTTAAAGATGCTCCAAAGGCTGTCATGACCTATGGTCAACAAGTTTTCACCTTTACGGGAGAATTGAAAGGTTTGGGTTTTTCTTCCTTGGCTTTTACAGATGATGAATCTATGACCACTCTAACGAACTCTTTGGAAGCCCAGCAACGTGATGTAATTGCAATAGTAAAAAGTAAAGTCATAAAAGTAGTTCAGCAAGCTGTTGATGTAATGGGAGAAGGGGATGCCACAATTTCTAATTTTGATTCCACAGCTGACAGTTTGATTTTGGAGGAAGTGAAGTCTCGAAAGGAAACACATAAGGGAATTAAGACTGCTCATGAAAAACTAGAGACTGACATAACAAAGTCAGCCGAGACCTTTGAGTCTTTAGCAATTTTGACTCAAAATGCCAAGGCCATAACTTCTATTCCAGCTTTAAATATTTTGGATGCTATCCAACGAGGTGATTTAAGACAGGATAATGTCAATTATCTTGATGCGGCTTATACCTCTGATGATGTTGAAATCATAAAGGTTTTAATTTCTGAATCTAGATATAAGACAAAAAAAGACTATTTTGAAAAATTAGCCAGAGCGAAAGTGAATGATGCTAGTCTCCCAACGACGATGCTAGTTGCCAATCGTCTAGAAAAGGCTGCTGAGAAAGGTGAAGTTGATGGATTAGGGGCATTCTTTGAGGTTCTTTCTAATCGAGATGTGAAAGAAGTTCAAGTCTATACAGCGAAATTATCATCAAGTATTGATACTATTGTAGATGGCCTTAATGCTAGGGGGCAATCGTTGAGAAAGCCTATGCCAAAAGACTACAATAGTGAAGAGTATCAAGAATGGTTAAAAGGAGAAGAGGAAGCAAAGGAACGCTTAAAATCATTAAAGGAAAGCTCCGTTCGCTATGGTCGTCTAAATAATATTTTAACGTATATGAATACTGAAAAGTTTGGAAAGACCACAATTACGGCTAAAGGAGTTTCTCTAGGCAATGGGGAAATTGGTGATTTTACAGCGACGACTAAACGAAATATTAAAGCAGGAAGTTTTACCTCTTCGAAGAAGAATGGTGAATATACCTTTACAATCCAAGATTTAGGAGTGGATCGAAAGAACGGCTCTGAAACGATTAGTGTAAGTAGTTATAAGGAGCAGAATCAGCTTGGAAAATTAGATAAAATGGAAGAACTTAGAAAGCAAAAAGACCGTTTATGGCTGGAATCGGCTTATAATACAACTAAGAACATTGTATCTATGAACCCGGCTGCAGGTTTCTTTTGGAATATGGTAGAAGCAGCAGCAGCAACCAAAGAGGAGAAAAACATATTTGATGCTATAGCTAAAAATGGTACAAAGGCACTGAGTGAAACTGATTTTAAAAAATATAAGAATATAAAAAAAGCTAGTTCACATGTTGCTGGTGGTTTCTTAGAACATTTTGAGAAAGCTCAAAAGATTCAATCAGAGTTGGCAAAAATTGATAACGATCTTTTAAATCAAGAAATGGATACAGGTGCTAC
>SKFA01001843.1_pt1 | contig 11494 bp, 10 predicted proteins | sample 4820291 | NCBI WGS metagenome assembly SKFA01 (sample SAMN11008795, study PRJNA524170) | human gut metagenome | isolation source: fecal sample from pouch patient p30 | place: Israel: Tel-Aviv | reverse complement strand
ATATCGACTCGTCCCTGCTGGATGTGCACCCGTTCCCGCACCAGGAGCGCATGCTCGAAGAGATGCAGAACGCTCGTTCTAAGGGTCGTCACCGCAACCTCGCCGTGGCCGCAACCGGCACCGGCAAGACCGTGTTCTCTGCCCTGGATTACAGGCGTCTCTGCAAGCAGTCCGACAAAAAGCTGAAGCTGCTTTTCATCGCGCACCGCAAAGAAATTCTTGACCAGGCTCGTCATGCTTTTGGCGACGTCATGCATAAAGGTAATTTCGGCGAGCTTCTGACCGGCGGTAAAAAGCCCGAATATAACGAGGCTGTTTTTGCGACCATTCAAACTTTGTCAGGTGCTGCCCTTGAGAATTACGCGCCGGACTATTTCGACGTCATCATCATGGATGAATGTCACCACATTAAGGCCGCTAGCTGGGACAAAGTTTTTAACTATTTTGAGCCCCGCGAATTTATCGGCCTGACCGCAACCCCCGAACGAGAAGACGGGGTGAACATCGCCGACAAGTACTTTGGCGGCAATCTGCCCATTGAGCAGGACGAAGGCCCCGAGGACGCCGCGCTGCTCGAGAAGGCCAGGGGTCTGCGTGACCGCTATGAAGCCGACATGGAGGCGTATGCCTTCCAGAATGCGCTGGCTGACGTGTTTGAGGTCATCGACAACGCAAACAAGTATATCGACGCCACCGCGCCGTGGGTGCTGGCCAAGAGCGAGGACTCCAAGCCCCGTCTGGCCCGCGTGCTGTACAATCTGGCCGAGACGCTGCGCATCTGCACCGTCCTGCTGCAGCCGTTCATGCCCACCACCTGCGAGAAGATCTTTGCCCAGCTGAATGTGGAAGCTGACGGCAAGACCTGGGACAGCGCCGCCGCCTTCGGCACGCTGCCCGCCAACGCTACCCTGCACAAGGGCGAGAACATCTTCCCCCGCATCGACGCCGCCAAGGAGCTGGCCGAGCTGGAGGCCCTGGAGGCTGCCCAGAAGGCCGCTGCCCAGGCTGCCAACGCCCCTGCCGAGGAGAAAGAGGAAAAGCCCGCTGAGAGCGGCGCGGCGTCCGCGGAGCTCATCGGTGAGCATGAGGAAGAAATCACGTTTGATGACTTCTGCAAGGTCGAGCTGCGCGTGGCCGAGGTCCGTGCCTGCGAGCGCATGAAGGAGAGCAAGAAGCTGCTGCACCTGACCGTGTTTGACGGCGAGCGCGAGCGCTGCATCCTGTCCGGCATTGCCAAGTGGTTCAAGCCGGAGGATCTGATCGGCAAGAAGATCGGCATCGTGTGCAATCTGGCACCCCGCCCGATGATGAAGGGCAAGTATGTCAGCGAGGGCATGATCTTTGCTGCCGACACCGCCGACGGCGGCTGCTCCATCGCCTTCTACGGCGACGACACCCCCGTTGGCAGCCGCATCCACTGAGCCATGGAGACACAGCTGAGCCGCGCCGAAAAGCTGGACCGGCTTTTCGGCACACCGGCCTTTGCCGTTATCATTGCCATCCTTTGCAACGCCATGTGGGGTTCGGCTTTCCCTTTCATCAAGCTGGGGTACCGGCTCTTTGCCATCGACACCGCTGACACGGCCTCCATTCTCTGCTTTGCAGGGGTGCGGTTCATGCTGGGCAGTGTACTGGTACTGGGCGGCAGCCTGCTGCTGGAGGGCAGGCTGCCCGCCATGCCCAAAGGGAAGATCCTGGCCGAATGCTGTGCATTGGGCCTGTGGCAGACCACAGCGCAGTATGCCTTTTTCTACAGCGCTGTTGCCCTGCTCACCGGTGCCTTTGGGGGCATCCTGAACAGCACCCAGAGCTTTCTGGGGGTCATCTTCGCCCACTTCCTTTACGGCAGGGCTGACCGCATGACCCCGGCCAAGGCGCTGGGCTGCGGCATCGGCTTTGCGGGCGTTCTCATCGCCACGTTGGGCAACCACGGCGGCGGCAGCGCCCGGGGCGTAGCCTATATGCTCATTGCCACCGTCCTCTTCACGCTGGCAGGCCCCTGGAACAAATCCGTCACCCGCCGGGCAGACAGCTTTGCCGTCTGCTTTGTGAACCTGTTCGTGGGCGGTGCAGCCCTGTTCCTGCTGGGCGCTGTTCTGGGCGGACGGCTGGAACATTGGTCTGTGCTCAGCGTGCTGGACCTGCTGGCGCTGGCCTTCATCTGCGGCGCGGGCTACATCGTCTGGGCCCTGCTGATGAAGAACAATCCCGTCAGCCGGATCGCCATCTTCGGGTTCGTGAACCCGGTGGTGAATGTCCTGCTCAGCGCCCTCATCAATGGGGAGCCGCTGTTCCGGTGGCAGTATCTGGGGGCGCTGGTGCTGGTCTGCATCGGCATCTGGCTGGTAAACAAGGCCCCCGCCAAAAAGGAGCGTGCCCGGTAATATGGAATACCCCATCTTTGACACCCACGCCCATTACAGCGCCCGCGCCTTTGACGCAGACCGCTTTGCCCTGCTGGACAGCCTGCCCGGCAAAGGGGTGGTGGGCGTGTGCGAGCAGGCCACCCATTCGGGCGATGCGCCCAAGGTGCTGGAGCTGGCCCACAAATATCCCTGGGTGTACGCCGCCGTCGGCATCCACCCGGAGAGCCTGCTGGCCCCGGAGGATTGCGGTGAGGAAGGCCCCGCCCCTACTGTTTCGGTATACGGCGGCGACTGGGCCGCAGAGATGCGTGCCCTTGCCCCCTATTACGAGGACCCCAAGGTGGTGGCTGTTGGGGAGTGCGGACTGGATTACCACTGGCCCGTGCCCAAGGATGCCCAGCTGGCGCTGTTTGAGGCCGAGATCCGGCTGGCACTGGAACTGGACAAGCCCATCATCGTGCACGACCGCAGCGCCCACGCCGATGTCTACGCCCTGCTGAAAAAGTACCGGCCCAAGGGCATCGTCCACTGCTATTCCGGCAGCGCCGATGACGCACTCTGGCTGGCAGAGCAGGGGCTCTACATCGGCTTTGGCGGAGCCTGCACCTTCAAGGGGGCCAAGCGTGCCGCCAAGGCCATTGCCGCCCTGCCGCTGGAACGCATCGTCCTAGAAACCGACTGCCCCTATATGGCCCCGGAACCTGTCCGCGGCACCCGCTGCGACAGCTCCCTCATCCGCTATGTAGGCGAGTATATCGCCAGCATCAAGGGTGAGGAACCGGAGCAGGTGTTCCGGCAGACGGTGGAGAATGCCTGCCAGGTGTATAATCTCTCCGTCTGAAACCGTTAGCAGCCGTGCACAGAGGGCAGGCTATCCTTCTATACAACCTATCCGTTATCTACAAAAGCATTATGCTTCTGTATAAATCAAGTAACAAACTACAAATTGTCAAATAAGGAGATATCACTTATGAAAGCTCGTATTCCGCAGCACCGTGAATTTATCATCAACTTCCCCGACACTGTTGACAACGCCAAGGCCAACGAGGGCTGGGCAAAGCTGCAGCAGATCGTGGAGGACTACAAGAAAGACCACAACGGTGCTTCCGTCTACGCACCCAGCTTCATCGAGGACTGCGAGCCTGCCGTCAAGAAGCTGCAGGAAGAGTATGGTTTCGAATACACCGTTGAGTATGTGAAGTAAGTTCTGGTTTTCAGTATATTGCATTAAAAAGAGCAGAGCGTTCCAGCCAGCTGGCTGGAACGCTCTGCTCTTTGTTTTATTCCAGGTACTGCGGCAAATTCCATGAGCCGCGCAGTACACGGTGGATCTCCACCACCTTGACGTTCTCATTGACATGGTAAAACACCAGATACTGGTCTGCCACCAGCTTGCGGTAAGTCGGGTCAAGGGCATAGACTTCACACATCCGTGGGGTATCCCCCAGCTTTGTGATCTTTTCCCGCATTTCTTTCAGCACACGGCGGGCCGTTTTGGGGTAGAAGCCGGACAAATACCGGGCAATGTCATTCAAGTCATTTACAGCAAGGGGCAGGTATTTGATCTTATACGTCATACTGTTCGTGGAGCGTCTCCCATACGCTTTCATGCTCTGTCCACTGCGTGTTGGGGTCTGCCGCCTGCTGTTTTGCCTTGGCAAGCTCCTCGGCAACATACCGCTGGTGCATAAACTCCTCATACTTGGCGTAGTCCTCAATGTTGATGAGGACGGATTCCCCACGACCATGATTTGTGATAATAACATGATTGTGGTCTTTCAACATCTCTGAAATTTCAGCGTAGTGGTTGCGCAGATCACGGGATGGGCGAACAAATGTCTGCATCATAAGTGGCACCTCCTGTCAAAAGTATTGTATCACATTATGACTACATATACAAGGATCATTACAATCGTTTTATTTCAGCTCCATATTGATGGACTTTTCCGTAAAGCCGTAGTTCCGGTACATCTCATACGCCATTTTATTTCTGGCGTTCACCTGCAGTTCAATGGTGTCGCATCCCTTTTCTGCTTTGAGTTGCTTCACCTTATCAAAGAACTGGTGCCCGATGCCCTTCCCGCGATACGCCTCATCCACCGCCATGGTACTGACGAACAGAATATCTTTCGTCACCTGTGCCGGGCCTTCCACATGGCGCTTGAAGACTTCCAGAACACCAACAACGATGCCGTCCGTCTCGGCAATATACCAGCTGTCCCCTTTCAGGAGTTCGCCAAACAGTTCCTTTGTGATCAACGGGCTAGCCGGTTTGTAGACATCCGGCCGCCACTCGACATGCATCTGCTGCACCTGATCCATAATAGCAGAAAATCGGTCATAATCCTGCATTTGCGGGGTACGAATCGTAATTTTCATTTCTTTTTCTCCTTGTTGTATCAAAAATACCCTGTCTGACACGGTTTCGGGTCCAGACAGGGCATTTTGAGTTTCTTTTCAGTTGCCCGCTTCCACCTTGCTCAGCAGGATACGGTCATTGTCCAGGGCCTTACCGGCGTTCTCGCGGAACTTTTCCAGCAGGTCGTCCACGGTCATCTTACTGCGCTCCTCGCCCTTGACATCGAACACGATGCGGCCGCCGTCCATCATCAGGGTGCGGTTGCCCAGCTCGAGGGCCTGATGCATGTTGTGGGTGACCATCAGGCAGGTGATCTTTTTCTCGGCCACGATGCTCTTGGTCAGCTCCAGCACCTTCTCCGCCGTGGCAGGGTCCAGGGCTGCGGTGTGCTCGTCCAGCAGCAGGAGCTTGGGAGTAACGAGGGTGGCCATGAGCAGGGTCAGCGCCTGCCGCTGGCCGCCGGAAAGCAGACCCACCGGCTGCTTCATCCGGTCCTCAAGGCCCATGTTCAGCAGGGCAAGTTTTTCCCGGAACAGCTCCTTATCCTTGCGGGAGATGCGGGAGAAGATGGCGTGGGGGGCAGTTCCTGCCCGGAGATAGGCCAGCGCAAGGTTTTCCTCAATGGTCATATTGGGGGCCGTGCCCTTGAGGGGGTCCTGGAACAGGTGGCCGATGACCTTGCTGCGCTCATACTCGGGTGCAAAGGTAATGTCCTGCCCGCCCAGCACGATGCTGCCCTCGTCGGCAATGAAACCGCCGGTGATGGCGTTGAACATGGTGGATTTGCCCGCGCCATTGGAGCCCACGATGGTGGCAAAGTCGCCTGCCTCCATGTGCAGGCTCACACCGTTCAGGGCCACCTTTTCGTTGACGGTGCCGGGGTTAAAGGTCTTGTGCAGGTTGTTCAGCTCCAGCATTTCCATCTCAGTGCACCTCCTTCCGGGCATTGTGCTTGCGCTGCTCAAAGGCAAACTTTGCCCGGATGGCGGGCATCGAGATGGCCACAGCCACGATGAGGGCGCTCACCAGCTTCATGGCGGCGGCGGGCACATTGAAGCGCAGGGCCACGGCCACGATAAAGCGATACAGGCAGCTGCCGAACACCACGCCCAGCACCCGGCGCACCATGGTGCGCTTGCCCACCAGCGTTTCGCCGATGATAAGGGAAGCCAGCGCGATGGTCACCATGCCGGTGCCCACGTTGATGTCGCTGCTCTTCTGGTACTGGGCCAGCAGGCCGCCGGAAAGGGCGGTCAGCGCGCCCGAGATGCACAGGCCCACTGTGATGGTGAAGGCCGGGTTGATGCTGGAGGCCCGCACCATGGCGGCATTGTCGCCGGTGGCGCGGATGGAAAGGCCCAGCCGGGTGCCCAGGAAACCCACCATAGCGGCACAGGCGATCACAATGACCGCCGCCGCGATGACCAGCTTATACCAGCCGCCCGTAAAGGCCAGTGCGGATTTTGCCAGCGAGAATACCGTATCGGTCTTGACCAGGGACATCGTGGACGAAAAGCCCATGACCGCCAGATTGATGGTGTACAGGCCGGTGTTCACGATGATGCCTGCCATGATGCTCTCAACGCCCAGACGTGTCTGTAAAAAGGCGGTGACAAAGCCCGAACACACACCCGCCGCCATGGCCGCGAACAGGGCCAGGATGGGGTGGCCTGTCAGCGCCACCTGACAGGCCACGGCACAGCCAAGGGTGAAGCAGCCATCGGTGGACAGGTCGGCAATGTTCAGGATCGAATAGCTCAGAAACAGCGCCAGCGCCACCAGACCGTAAATGCAGCCCAGCTCCAGCGCCGTCTGGATCACGTTGAGCGAAAAGATACTCGCCAGCATGGTTGATGTACTCCTTTTTAGAAATTCTCCTGCGTGGTCACTACCACAATTTCGGTGCAATAGGGCTTGAAGGCTTCCTTAACGGTGTCGAGGTCAAGGCCCAGTGCCTCACAGCTCTCAGTGTTGATGGTGACGATGCCGTTGTCGAAGGTCTGGTAGGGCAGGTCTGCGGGGGTCTTGCCGCCGCAGAGCAGCTCCACCACCATATCGGCGGTGGCCTCGCCCAGCTGGACGTAATCCACGCCGTAGCCCACAAAAGCACCGTTCAAAGCAAAGCTGTCCGCACCGGTGAAGTGCTGGATCCCTGCCTCCAGGAAGGTCTCATAGATGGACAGCTCGGCGGTCATCACGGTGTTGTCGGTGGGGGTGAACACTGCCTTGACACCGGCGGCCACAAGGGTCTCGGCAGCCATCTGCACCTCAGCCGTGGTGGTACCGTTCTTTTCAATGTACTTGATGCCCTTGCTGTCGCAGAACGCCTTGGCATCGGCGATGGCCTGGGTGGAGGCATCCTGACTCAGGTCGTACAGCAGGCCGATGGTGTCGATGTCGGGGTTGACGGCCAGAATGAGGTTCATGATGGCGTCCGTATTCAGGGCGTCGGAGGTGCCGGTGATGTTGGGCTCGGTGTCAAAGCCTGCGGCGGCGGGGTCGGTGACGGCGGAGTAGACGACGGGGATGTCGGTGTCCTCCACAGCGGCCAGCATGGTAGCGGCGGTGGGGGTAGCCACAGCCACAATGACATCTACGCCGTCGGCCACGAGGTCGGCGCCGATCTGGTTCAGGTTGGTCTGGTCGGCCTGCGCATTGGCGTAGTAGTCGGCGTAGTCGAAGGTGACGCCCTTCTCCTTGCCCACCTCGTCCAGACGCTCTTCCACCGACGCAACGATCTGGTTCAGAGAAGCGTGGTCAACGTAGTTGACAATGCCCACCTTGAAGGTCTGGCCTGCCTCGCTGGCGGCGGCAGAAGATGCTGCTGCACTGGAAGCGGTGCTGGATGCAGTGCTCGAAGCGGACGAACCGCAGCCGGTCAGACCCAGCGCGGAAACAGTGGCGGCGGCCATTGCCACCTTCAGAAAACTGCGGCGGGAGATCATGTTCATGGTTTTCATAGCGGTTGCTCCTTCCTTGGAGCGGGCGGCATGTAAAATAAAAACCCGCTCCACTTGCGGGACGGGCTTTTGTTCTCAATATAACAAAACGACCCTGTCCCTGTGTGTTCATCCACAAGGACAGAGTCGAAAAATTCGAATCTGCGGTGCCACCTTGCTTGCCTTGCCCGCTTTCCTCTTGAAAGCCGCAAAGCCCCTCACGGAGAGCCAACACTCCCCTGCCCTGTAACGGAGGCTTCCGTCCCAAGCTACTAAAGGCACTGCCCTGTTCGCCCAGCCCTCGGCGGCCCACGAACTCTGCCCCGCTCTCTGCCCGTTTTCACCATTCGGGCTCACTGTAAGTACGCTTGCAGGTTCTCTTCCGCCTCATCGGTTTGTTGATTGCATTATACGCTTTATTTTCATAAAGTCAAGAGGGAATTTTTCATTTTTTCGGCCGCAAAGATGAAATGCTTCTTGGATGTTCCGCAGCTGCCCTCCTGCCCAAATCTCCCCGGTGCGGCCCGGGCAGCTCTGCCGGGGCAAAAGAAACCTTCTTCCTGCCATAGGTCATACTTTCTCTCCACTCCTGGACGCATTTCCACTTTCAGTATCCCCGTTGCTGCGCACAAAGTTCGCAGTTTCTGCCACAGATTCCACACTATTTTTATTTTTTTCCCGAGTTTTGCTCTAAATTCTCTTCAAAGGGCTTGACAGAAAAATGTTTTTTGCGATAAACTAATTCTATGAAATATTTTCGTTGTATCCAACGATGTCAAACATGCAACTCGGAGAGGACACTACCACCATGTCGATGACCCTGAATCCCGTCAACGAAGCCGCTTTTCAGAAAGCTGTACAGTCTCTGGAGACCCTGAACCGGGCCGCCGTGTTCCATCCCACCGGCACCGGCAAAAGCTGTATTGCCTGGAAGGTGGTGGAGGCTCACCCCCAGACCACCTTTTTCTGGCTGGTGGCCGGTGCACAGCGTCTGGCCCTGCGGCAGGCAGAGCTGACACGCTACAACGGCGGCACCCTGCCCGGCAATGTCCGCTTCTGTGATTGCGAAAAGCTGGCCGCCGCCACCCCGGAGCAGTGGGTGCGGCTGGGGGAGCAGAAACCCGGCTGCATCGTGCTGGACTGCTACCATGAGTTGAGCGCCGTGTGTTGGGCGCAGTCGGTGCAGAAACTGCTGCGGATGTGCCCCCAGGCAAAGGTGCTGGGGCTGGGTGTGCCCAACGGTGCCCCCGTCTGCGCCGCCGCGCAGGAGCTGTTTGCCGACTGCATCGTCTCCCACATGACTGTGGCCGAGGCCATGGCCGCCGGGACCATGCCGGTGCCCTCGGCCTATGCAGCCCTGCTCTGGCCTCAGGAAGAGGAGCTGGCCACCCTGCGCGCCCGGATCAAAAACCTGTGTATGCCCAAGGGCGACACCTCCCTGCGCGTTCAATATGAAGAGCTGAGCTGGTCTCTGCGTCAGGTGGAGAACCTGACCGTTCTGCTGCCCCGCCTGCTCAGCGATACCAGCGGCCATTATCTGGTCCTGTTTGAATCCGCCGCCTATCAGGAAAAGCTGGGCACGGAGCTGGAAAAGCTGCTGCGCACTGTGGACCCTGCTGTCCGCTTTTACGCCGCGGATCACGCCTGCTTTGCGGATTCTGCCGCCGTGGAGACTTTCCTCTCTGATACAGCCCCCGGCCCCAAGGTTCTGCTCTGCGTCAACGCGCCGGGAGTCCAGCAGCCGCTGGAGGGGCTGGCCGGGGTCATTCTGGTGCGCCAGTCCAGCCTGATGTCCACCTTCAAGCAGATGCTCTGCCGCGCGCTGGTGGCTGCAGGCAGCCGCAGCGTGCCGGTGTTCGACCTTGTGGCACAGTTCGAGGGGCTGGGCAACGGCCGCACCCTGCAGCGTGACTGCACCGAGGCCATGACTAGGGTCGGCAGCAAAACGCCGGGCTTCCGGCAGGAGCGCCCCATGCAGCAGACCTACCGCCTGTATGGCAAGCTGCGCCGGGAGATGGAGGCCCGCTGGGAGGTGCTGTGTCAGGCTGCCGCCGATGCCGCCGCCAAAGAGGGCACCCTGGAGCTGCCCCGGAGCTATACCATCCACAGCGGCGTGCCCGTGGGCAAGTGGCTCGAGCTCCAGCGGCAGGTACAGGCCGGGCAGCGCCCGGGCCGCCTGACAGCTGAACAGGCCGCCAAGCTGGAAAAACTGGGCATCCGCTGGAACCACCGGCTGGAAGCTGCCTGGGAAAAGGGCTTTGCCTCCGCGCAGAAATACCGCACCGAGCACGGTGACCTTCTGGTGCCGGTGCGCTACCGCGATAAAAATGATTTTGCACTGGGCGAATGGATCGTCTACAACCGCCAGCGCTATCTGGGCGGCAACCTGACCCAGAACCGCATCGAGCGGCTGGAAGCCATCGGCATGGTGTGGAGCACCTCCAACGACCTGTGGGAGCAGAACTATGCCGCCGCCACTCAGTATTATCTGGAGCACGGCGATCTGGAAGTGCCCATCAAGTACGAAACGCCCTCCGGCTTCGGTCTGGGGGTCTGGCTGGGGGCCCAGCGCGCCGCTCACAAGGCAGGCGAGCTGCCTCAGGAACAGGTGGAGCGGCTGGACGCTCTGGGCATGGACTGGACCAACCGCAACGACCGCAAGTGGATGTCCCTGTACGATGTTGCCGCCGCCTACTACCATGAGCACGGCAACCTGAACGTCCCCTCGGAGTATGTCACGCCGGACGGAGTACTGCTGGGCAAGTGGGTGGCGCGCCAGCGCTATGCCTACCTGAACCCGGACCGCTCCAGCGCCCGGGTCACCCCTGAGCGCAAGGCCCTGCTGGACAAGCTGGGCATGGTGTGGGAAAAGTACGACCCCTGGCAGGAGCGCTATGATCTGGCTCTGGCCTACAAGACAGAGCACGGCGATCTGGAGATTCCCTCTGTCTACAAGACTGCGGACGGCGTTTGGCTGGGCAGCTGGGTCAGCCGTCAGCGGCAGGCCCTGAACTCCGGCAGCAGCGCCCTGAGCAGTGAGCGCCGCAAGCTGCTGCGCACCCTGTTCAAGGGCGAGCGCCGCCCCAGTGATCCCGCTGCTGACCACGGCACCGTGCGCGAGGCCAACTGGGAGCGGAACTTCCGCAGTGCCGCCCGCTATGCCCGCAAATACAAGCACCTGCTGGTCCCCGCCAGCTATGTGGACAGCGACGGTGTCCGGCTGGGCGTGTGGGTCTCCAACCTGCGTGCTGCCCGCAAGAACCGCCCGGATTCCTATCAGGTCACGCCCGCCCACGTCAAAAAGCTGAACAGCATCGGCATGGTGTGGGATGCCCGGGATGCCAAGTGGGGAACCTCCTATCAGCAGGCCAAGGCCTACTACAAGGCCCACGGCAACCTCCACGCCGCCGCCAACTACAAATCCGACGAAACCGGCTTCTGCCTGGGCGACTGGCTCCGCCGGATGCGGGAGTGGGATACCACCCACGACCCCAAGCTCACCCCTGAGCGCCGCGCAATGCTGGATAAGATCGGGATGGAGTGGAGCGAATAAGAGAAAAAAGCCACCGGTTTTTTCCGGTGGCTTTTCTGATGCAGATTACAGCTGATCCAGCTCCTGCTGCAGCTGGGCCAGCGCATTGCGGATGGGCAGATGCTGGGGGCAGGCCGCCTCGCACTTGCCGCAGCGGACGCAGTGGCTGGCCTTTTCGGCATCGGGGAAGTGGGCTTCCCACTGGTGCTTGATGGCCTCGGGCTGGCCGAACATCCCCAGCTTGTTCCAGATGCTGAAGTTGTCCGGGATGTCCACCCCCATGGGGCAGGGCATACAG